>Ga0209342_10003661_pt1 | contig 16169 bp, 11 predicted proteins | sample RifCSP16_2_FD_184023 | JGI IMG/M metagenome (GOLD analysis project Ga0209342, IMG submission 184023) | Soil microbial communities from Rifle, Colorado - Rifle CSP2_sed 16_2 (SPAdes) (version 2) | ecosystem: Environmental > Terrestrial > Deep subsurface > Rock core/Sediment | place: Rifle... | reverse complement strand
CCCGCCGGCTCCAATTCCTGGTTAGCCCGCAGCCCGGCCTCGCCCCAAACAGGTCGCCGTACAGTCTTGCGCTGGTATCGCTATCGCCGATTGAGTCCGGCCGCCCAGTCGAGGATGACGACAGCCGCCTCCGCCGTCGAGGTGGGCTCGGGCAGAACGACCAGGAATCGCTGACCGTCCGGCGTGACCGCGTACATGCTTCCTTCAAGATCGAAGAGCTCCCTGGGCTTGCCCGCCGGTAGGTCCCGATCCAGCCGGGTATCCACTGCCATCATCTTACCGTTTGCTAAGAAGAACAGCTCGGTGCCGTCGCGCCGCCATTGTGGCTGCCGGCCGCCGCCATCCGAGATACGCTGTGGCCCTCCCACAGGCCGCATATCGTCCAGTCGTTGCACATAGATCTCGCTTTGGCCGGACGCGTCAGATGCGTATGCCAGCCAGCGTCCGTCGGGCGAGAACCTGCCGGAAACATCTTCGAAGGCGGATTCAATCAGGGGAAAGGGCGCAGCGTCTGCTTGGATCGGGACCGCCCACAGATTAGCGCCCGTCGCAGCGTCCCTCGAGCCGTAAAGGATGAACCTGCCGTCCCGGGACCAGTCTAGCGGACCTCCCGCCCGATCCCAGGTGCGCACCAGAGTGGCCGGGGCCGAACCGTCGGTAGGGCGCCGCATCAGGTTCAACGCCACTCCGCCGTGTGCCTCCCAAGCGATCTCTTTGCCGTCCGGCGAAAAGGTTGCGAGATGGTCGATATCTGGATTCGTCGTGAAGCGATTGGGTGGCGAGTTTCCCTCCACATCCTGTACCCATAGGTCCAGATTACCCGCGCGCGGGTCTGAACGGACGAACATCATCCACTTGCCATCGGGTGACAGGTCAACCTCCGAGTATTGGCCAGCCGGGGCGGCCTCGCCCGCGACCTGGCCGCGCCGGTCGAGCCAAACCTGCCTCCCCATGTTGGAGGCTCCACGGATGAAGCTGAGCGCACCAGCGGAACTCCCCGAGAAGGATGCACTCCCAACATCCTGTGCCACCGGGAACGGATCGCCAACGAGACGCATATCTCTGGGGTCAAAGCGCTGCGCCAGCAGTACGCGATGCTCCACATAAAGGAACATGTCGGGCGCAACGTATCGAGCGCGGCTGGCTGCTCCGGGAACTAGCAGCCTCCGATCGCCGGTTGACAGGTCGAGCGTGTGGATTCCCGTCTCTGCCCCGACTTGCCGGAACAGCAGATGAGGTCCGGTCGGCACAAGGTCGAGACCGCCATACTGATCGCCCTCCAGGATCGTTCGCACCGCCCCGCCCCTGGCCGGCATGGCAAGGATCCCTCCCGAGGCAACGATGAGCTGATCGTCAGGTGTCCATACGGCCTCCGCAATGGACAGCGACGAAACCAGCTGCCCGCCGGAACCGTCCAGCCGTGTGCGGCGGAGCCCATCAGGTGAATTGAAGATCAACTCTTCACTATCGGGCGACCACATTACGAGCGATGCGCCCTCGGTGCCAAGAACCGGCCGAGCCTCTTCGGCTCCGAGAAACCGTAGCCAGATTCTCGTACCGACGGCTGGATCGGTGACGAGCATCGCCAGCTTTCGGCCATCGGGAGAGGGTACGGGCGCCTCGACGAAGCGCGTGCCCTTGGGCGGCGCTTCGAGGAAGACGAGGGGCGTGCGCGCCGTGCCGCGCGGGAACACAGAGATCACCGCTCCGCCCAGGAGTGCGCCCAGCACCAGCAACGCCGCAGCCCATGTCGCCCCGATGCGTGTTTTACGTCCTTCTCGCTTGCCGTGCCGAAACCCCTCGTTCACGAGCGCTTCAGCGAACTCCTTGGCGGTCGCGAACCGGTCCGCCGGAACTTTCTCCAGGGCCTTGTTCACCGCCGCTTCCAGATGCGGTGGCACCGAGCGACGCTGCAAGGTCAGACTGCGGGGCTCCTCCGTCATCACGCGCGCGACGATGGCCTGCGCAGTCGGCCCCGTGAACGGCGGCTCCCCCACCAGCATCTCGTACAACACGCAGCCCAAGGCGTACACGTCGCTCTTCGCCGTGATCTCCCGCTCCCCCATCGCCTGCTCGGGACTCATGTAGTGCGGCGTCCCGAGGCTCATCCCCGACTCCGTGAGCCGCGTCGCGCCACCGGCCGAGCTCACCGCCAGCGCAATCCCGAAATCCGCCACCACCACGTGGCCGTCGTGCTGAAGGATGTTCTCCGGCTTGATGTCCCGATGCACCACCCCGTGCCGATGCGCGTAGTCCAGGGCGTCGGCCACCTCGCGTGCGATGCGCACCGCCTCCTCAACGGGCAGCTGCTTTTCCCGTGTCAGTCGGTCGCGCAGCGACTCGCCCTCGACATAGGGCATGACGTAGTAGACCAGGCCGTTGGCCTGCCCCGAGTCATGCAGCGGCAGGATGTGCGGGTGCTGAAGGTTGGCGGTCGTCTTGATTTCGTGCAGGAACCGCTCGATGCCCACAATCGCCGCCAGCTCGGCCCGAAGCACCTTGAGCGCGACCTTGCGGTCGTGCCGGACGTCGTGGGCCAGGTAGACCGTGGCCATGCCGCCCTGGCCCAGCTCCCGTTCGATCTGGTAACGGTTGGCGAGCGCCGTGGTGAGGGGGTGTGCTGGGTCCGGCATCGCCCTAAGATGGGGGTCGCTAGGCGTGCGCGCGAGGATTGTGAGTCGGGCGGCGTACCTGCACTTTAGGACCATCCGTCGGCGGCTTCCCACGCGCAGGCTCCATCCCGGGCGAGGTAGACCGTGGCCATGCCGCCGCTCCCCAGCTCGCGCTGGAGCCTGTGCCGTCGGCGAGCGCGGCCTGCAGGCGGGTCAAAGGGTCGGGCATGGGTACGATTAACGCTGGTTCAGCAAGCGTGCCTTCAGCGCTGCGGGTAGAGTCGAGCCCGAGCGCCAGCGGCGGTAGGTCGGGCCTATCTGTGTCTCCCCGTTTCCTCTGGGAGTGCCTCAGTAGCCCGGCCATAACCCGGTTTCTCGGACCCGCTCATCGAACCGGACGTGCGGTTTTCCCGCATCCGGCTCTCGGACTGGTTTCACGCCAACGCATGCGAGCGCGACACCTGCCGGCGGTCCTGCAACCGCACGAGGCCCAGATCCTCGTACAGGTACCGGTAGCCGAACTGCCGGGTCCCCCGCCCGGGGACCTTGTGTCGCCGCACCAGGAACTTGCGCAGCAGAGCCGAGCTGTAGCGGTCGAGCGTCCGGTAGGCGGGCTCCAGCGTGCCGATGCTGAAGTACTGTCCCCACCCCTGTAGCTTGCGGTTCACCTTCTCCATCACCTCACCAAGAGGCGCGTGGTTCCCCGCGTGCAGCACGGTCCGGAGCGACTGCTTGAACCGCTTCACCCGCTTCTTCGAAGGAGCAACCCCAAGGTACGTCTGCCCCGTCCGTCGGTAGATCATCGGAGCAAACGTGTAACCCAGGAAGTCGAACGACTCCCGCCGGGCGTCGCGAACGCAGGTCTTCGCCTCGTTCAGGCTCCGCCCCAACTTCTCCGTGATCCACTTCAGCCACGACAGCGCTTCCTCCGCTCCGTCGCGACATACGATCACCAGATCGTCCGCGTAGTTGACGATCCTGGCCCGAAGCTTCGACTCGAGGCCGAACTTCTTCCACGCCTTGAGCAGGCGATGGATGTAGATGTTCGCCAACAACGGTGAGATCACCCCTCCCTGCGGGGTCCCCGCTTTCGAGCCTCTGCCCCCCGTGAGGATCTTCCGACCTTCCGCGTCCGTCTCCTCGACCGGCACCTGCAGCCACATCTTGACCAGACGCAGCATCTTCCGGTCGCTGATCCGGCGGGCCACCGACTTCAGAAGCTCACGATGCGGTATCGTGTCGAAGTACTTGCTCAGGTCGGCGTCCACCACGTGGCTCTCGCCCCGCAGGATCGACGCCCGGACCTCCTTCACCGCATCGAGCGCTCCACGTCTGGGACGGTACCCATACGCATTCGGCTCGAAGTCCGCCTCGAAGATCGGTTCCAACACGAGCTTGGCGGCTTGCTGCACCACTCGGTCCCGTACCGTTGGAATCCCGAGCGGCCGCTCGCCGCCATCCGGCTTCGGTATCATCACGCGCCGTACTGCCTGGGGTCGGTACCCCTCCTCCCGAAGCTCTGCCGCCAGGGTGCGCAGCCATCCCTGTAGTCCCGCCTCCGACGCCTCGATGCCCTTCGAACGTCACCCCGTCCACGCCCGCCGCCCCACCGTTCGCACGGCAGAGTCGGTACGCGTGTTCGAGGATGTCCGCCCGCCACACCTTGTCGTACAGGAGGTAGAACCGGAACTCCGGCTCACCCTTGGCCTTGACGTACAGCTTCCTCTGAAGCGTCCGGATCTTTTCTGGAGTTGCCAGGCGCACGGCCAATCTCCTCTCCTCGGCTCCGTCCGAAGCACCCAGAACCAGGGCCCCTTCCCTACCACCGGCATCACCCGGCTTCCATGGTAGTATGGGCCCCTCCGACGCCCACCTCGGCCCGCCCCCTACGGGATGGTTGAAGGTCCGCGACTCCCTCTCCTCGGTGGGCCTCCCGTGTTGCGACGCGCTCTGGCTCGACGTGCCACCCCCACTACCCCGGCGAGTCACCCGGAAGCTCGGCGGTTGTCCGGCTCCCGAGTACAGCGGCCGTCCCCGCGTTAGAGTCGGGTCGGCACTCGCGACTGCTCTTTCGGGGCCTGCTCAGGGTTCACTCACGTTGCGGCCCGCAGAGTTGCTGGCCCTCCGTACGAGGGCTGTTGTCCGGGTGGCTCAACGATCCCCAATTGCCCGGAAACCGCCCAGCCGTAGCTACGAGGCTGAACCGCCAACTGCCTCGGCAGGACTTCCACCTGCGAGAACGCGCCACCTTTCACGGCGCACTCTAACGCTCTGCGCTTCTCCTGCGGGCGACCCATTCGCTCGCCGCGCTGTCTCCGATACGATGCACGCCCGCTTGTTGGCGCACAACCGCACCTTCCTTGAAAACGTTCGCGCCCGGCTGGAGCAAGCGCTTATGCGGCGGCTCAAAGGTCACTGCCAACCCGAGACCCACATCGCTACGCCAAGAGAGGAGTCCGAGGAGGAATACGGTAGAAAGGCCGGCGTGCCGCTGACGACGGCGGCCGTAGAGAGCGATTCCCGGTGGCAGATTGCGAAAGAGCATTCGACGGACGTTGCCTTCGCCGGAACGTCGAGGTCCAGCCGGACGGGGCTTCGGGTGCTGTGCGTACGGTCGCTCGTGACGGGCGAAGCAGTGTATGGAGTTCCGGACAGAACATCGGTGAGCTGGGTGACGACGGTACCGGGGGTGGGACGGCGCAGCGAGGCTGTGGCGACGAGCTGCGTAGAATAGCTCCCGAGCTGAAAGCCTGGGGAGACATGCTCGCCCTGGTCCTTGAGGCGGCTGCCAAACGCCGCTATCGAGTCGGCTGACACCTCGATCCACAGGTCATCGTGTGTATCACTGGGAACGGCGCAGATTAAGACGTTACGCTGCTCCGGGGCCCGGCCGGGGCGAGTGACCATAGATCCCCAGTAGGTATCGCCCCAGTAGAACGCGTATCCGTCAGAGGGCATCGTCAATGGATTGTGGTAGCCGCCGCATAACGACCCGCGCTTCACCCGCGGGCGACTCGCCGGCGGGAGGCGCGATGCTCAAACGTGCAGCGACACGGGCGGGCGCGCAAATCAAAGGCTTCCGCACGGGGTTCCGCGAAGGCGATCCCAGCATCCTCGGGGGTCGACGATGGGAATCGGCACTTCGCGGGCTACGGCGAGTAAATCCTGGTCGCCGGTTACCAGGAGGTCCGCACCCGCGCTTGGGGCGGAGGCCAACACCCAGCGATCGTCGGGATCTGACGAAGCGCTGTTTCGGGTGCCGGGGAAGGGGGCCAAGGAGCGCCTGGTACCTATCGGTCGCCGGGCGCTCGGCGCTGCCGCGTTGTACGGCCGGGAGATTCGTCCTGGGCTGGACCGGGGCAAGACCAATCGTCGGTTCTTCCTCAACGCCCGCGGCCAGCCGCTGTCCCGCGTGGGAGCGTGGGGCATCATCGAGCGCTCCCCCGCGCGGGCCGGGATCAAGAAGCGGGCGGCGCCGCACACGCTGCGCCACACGTTCGCGACTCACCTCTTGGAGGGTGGGGCCGACCTGCGAGCGGTGCAGGAGATGCTAGGCCACGCTGACCTCTCCACCACCCAGATCTACACCCACGTGGACCGGGACTACCTGCGGAGCGTACACAAGAGCTACCACGCTGGGCCTAAGAGGCTCGAACGAGGCTTAGTGCGGGGCGGGCGACGTCCGACCTGCCAAACCTGGAGCTTAAGGCTACACGGGCCAATCCGTGACTGCTCCACAAGCGACGATTCCGCACCCTGGTGAGCAAGGGTATGCCGGTCCCCTAGCTAGCGAATTCGGTCAGCTCCGCGGTCAGAACCGGAAGCTCGGGCCTAGCGTAGCGACCAGGCCGGCCCACCCTAGCTCGACGCCGGTCCGTCCAGACTCGATGCCGCCCAGAACTTGTGCTAGTGGGAGGACAGGAACTCGGGACGCGATCGACACGAACCGCTCGTCGTAGCCCGAGACGACGCCCAGGCGGTACGAGAACGATGTGACCACGGTCTCGTCCTTCCCTCGAGCAATCATCCGCTGGATCCCGGCGGTGAAGGAGCGGTTGCCGAACGAGTTGATGAACGTACCGCCGTAGAAGCCCCGCCATCCGAGGCCCACCAACCAGTTGTTGCGGAGGCCTCGGCTGAGGTCCCGGATGTGCGTGCTCCACATGCCGACATAGACCCGCGCCGCCGCGCCAGGGTCGTGATCGCCGGTGTTCGCGGCGCATGGGACAGGACTGAGAACCAGGCCCACAGCGACGAGGGCGCCTCGCATAGCCGTAGGTCGGTGTTTGGAGCGCGACGCCGGTGTCATGCCCGTTCCGGTTCAGATCCATCATCAGCGAGTGTTGTTGAGCAGCACGAACTCGGAGCGGCGATTCCGCGCCCACGCTTGCTCATTGCTCCCGGAGGCCAGCGGGCGTCGCTCGCCCAGGCTGGTAACCTCGAGGCGGGACGCGTCAACGCCGCGGCCGATGAGGTAGCGCCGCACCGACTCCGCCCGACGGCGGCCCAACGCCATGTTGTACTCGTCCGTGCCCCGTTCGTCCGCATGCCCCTCGATCCGCAACCGGATGGACAGGTCGTTGCGCAGTAGCGTGACCTTTGAGTCGAGCACCCTCCGCACCTCCGGCCGGATGTCGGAACGATCGAAGTCGAAGAACACTATCTCCTGGAGCGTCTCCCGTACCCGCCTCGTCACCTCGGCGCGACGCGTCGCCTCTTCCGCGCCGGCGGCAGCCGTGGCGGTGGCGCCGGGAGCGCGCTGCGCCGCACCGCTCGCCGGCTTGCCTTTGCAGGCCGTGACGCCAGCCGGCAGCGCGAGTATCAGCACGAGGATCTTGCTTGCGTGATTCATCAGCCGTCTCCTTGCATAGTCGGACTCATGAGTGGGCTGCAACCTCGGTCAGCGGTCGGACACCAGGCCGGCTACGATGTGAAACTCGGCCCGCCGGTTCTGGTCCCAGGCGGCGGGCGTGTGCCGGGGGTCGAGTGGCTGCTCCTCGCCAAAGGTCCGTGTCGTCAGCCGCGAGCCGTCGATGCCGTGGTTCATCAGGTACTGCCGGGCCGAGATCGCCCGGCGCATGCCCAGGGCCAGGTTGTACTCGTCAGAGCCGCGCTCGTCGGCGTGCCCGTCGATCTGGAGTCGAATGTCGCCATGGTTCCGCAGCTCAATGACCTTCGCGTCCAACCCCAGCCGGTCGGCCGGCCGGATGTCGGACCGATCAAAATCGAAGAACACCATCTGCTGCAACACCGCGCGGACCCGCGCTTCCTCGGCCCGGCGTGCCTCCTCCGCTCGCCGTCGCTCCTCGGCCTCGCGGCGCGCTGCTGCTCCATCGTCCCTGGGCTGCGTTGATGCCGGCGGCTCAGGTGCCGCAGGCGCCGATTGGGCTGGTGGCGGGGTTCGCCCGCAGGCCGCCAGGCCCAGCCCCGCTGCAGTCGTCACGAGCAGTACTCGCACGGTGTGTCTCATACGGGCCCTCCTTCAGGGTTGGGAATCGGAACCGTCTGCTGGCGGATGCAAGAGGCAAGACGCGTGCCTTCAGCGCCTGTGGGCTAAGTGGCAGGCAGGCAACGCGTTGGAGATCCAGAGCGAAAACCGGCGGTGGGGCATTTCGTCCCGGCGCGGCGGCGTGGAGGGGCCGCGAAGCGCCGTTTGGCGCCTGGGGCAGAATGCCACACGACCGTCGCCCAGTGCCGCACTAACTCAGCGCGTCCGGCTCCTCCTGGCGGTATTCCTGGAGCTTGCGATACAGGGTCTTGCGATCTAACCCCAGGATTTCAGCGGCACGGGACTTGTTGCCCCCGGCCTGCTGCAGCACGTCGAGGATGTAGCGGCGCTCCAGATCGCGGAGTCGGAGTCCCCGCTGGGAGGCCTCGGTCACCAACGTTCCCGCTCGCCCCCCCTCAGCAATACGGCGGGGCAGATCCTCGGGGCGCAGCTGAGTGCCCGGCGACAGCGTGGCCGCCTGCTCGATAGCGTTGCGCAGCTCACGCACGTTGCCGGGCCACGGGTAGGATCGTAACACGGCCATCGCCTCCGGCGAGAGCCGTCGCTCCAGCCGCGGCGAGCCCGGCTCCTCGGCGGCACGATCGAGGAAGTGCTGGGCCAGGAGCGGGATGTCCTCGGGTCGCTCACGGAGCGCGGGAACGAGGAGATGCAGCACGTTGAGCCGCCAGAACAGGTCGTCGCGGAACCGGCCCTCCCGCACTTCGTCCTCCAAGTCGCGGTTGGTGGCGGCGATGATCCGGACGTCGAGGCGGCGCGGCTCGGTCGAGCCGACGCGGCGGATCTCCCCCTGTTCCAGGGCCCGGAGCAGCTTGGGTTGCAGCGCCAGCGGTAGCTCGCCGATCTCGTCGAGAAACAGTGTGCCGCCCTGGGCGGCTTCGAACAGCCCCGCTCGCGATCGGTCCGCGCCGGTGAAGGCCCCCTTCTCGTGTCCGAACAGCTCGGACTCGAGCAGGTTCTCCGGCAGGGCGCCGCAGTTCACCGGGATGAAGGCGCCTCGGCCGGAGCTCTGGTGCAGGGCGCGCGCCACCAGCTCCTTGCCGGTGCCGCTCTCGCCGGAAATCACCACCGGATGGCGGGAGTGTGCAACCCGAGCCATGAGGCGGAACAAGTCCTGCATCGACCGGCTGGCGCCCACGAACCCGGGGGGGGCGCCAGCTCCTGCCTGCAGCAGGCGCGCCACTTCGCGCCGCGCCCGGCTTTCGACCAGTCCGGCCTCGACTGCCTGCAGCAGATCCTCGGTGCTCAGGGGCTTGGTCAGATAGTCGTAGGCGCCGGCCTTCACCAGCTCGATCGCGGACTCGATCGAGCCGAATGCGGTAATGATCACCACGTTCAGCTCCGAGCGGCGGGTGCGCAGCTGGGCTAGGAACTCCTGCCCGCTCAGACCCGGCATCATCAGGTCGGTGATCACCAGATCCACCCTCTCGCCAGCGTCGATGGCGCGGAGCGCCGCGTCTGCGGAGTGGAATCCCGCGCTCTCGTAACCGGCATCCTTAGTCACCTCGAGCAGCAGGTTCCTCAGCGCCGTGTCGTCCTCCACCACCCAGACGCGCTCAGGCATCGGGTGTTTCCATGGCGGCGGGAAGAGTGAGCCGGAAGACGGTGCCGGCCGAGTCCTGGACCGTTACGGCCTCCAGCGATCCCCCGTGCTCCTCCACGATGGTCCGTGCGATCGCCAGGCCCAGGCCGGTCCCGCCGGTCTTGGTGGTGACAAAGGGCTCGAAGATCTTGGACTTAACATGGCTGGCAATGCCGGGCCCGGTGTCTTCGATCTCCAGGGCCACCTCGGACGGGGAAAGCAGGCCGCTCCGCACGGTGATGCGCCGCTCTTTCTCGGCCCCTTCCAGGGCCTCGATGGCATTCATCAGGAGGTTGACGAACACCTGGTGGAGCAAGACCGGGTCGCCCCGCACCGACACCGGCGGACCCACGCGCTCCAGCGCGATGCCCAGGCGGGCCAACTCCGGATCCAGCAGCTCTACCGCCTCGCCTACCAGGGCGTCCACCTCTACTGGTTGGAGTCGCGGCTCGCGATGCCGCGAGAAGTCCAGGAGCCGGCGGACGGTGGTCGAAATGCGTCCGATCTGGTCCACGATGATGCCGAGATGGCGGGCCTGCTCGGCATCGGCCTCGGGCCGTTTGAGCAGCATCTCGGCTCGGCCGGAGATGACGTTGAGCGGCGCGGCGATCTGGTGCGCCAGCCCCGCGCTCACGTTTCCGATGGCCGCCAGCTTCTCGCTTTGCCGGAGCCGGCGCTCCAGCGCCACCCGCTCGTGGGCCTCGCGGATCACGTCTGCCCGGGCTGCTTCCAGCCGGCCGGCCATCCGGTTGAATTCGCGCGCCACCTCCACCAGCTCGCTCCGCCCGGTGTCCGGGGTGACCCGATGAGTTAACTCGCCACGTTCGAGCGCGCGCACGGCGTTGACGAGCCGGCGCAGGGGCCGCGCCACGAACCGGTGGACCAGCCACAATGTGGCGCCGGTCAGTGCCACGAGCAGCGTCAGCGTGTTGAGCACGAACCGCTGGGTGGTGTTGGCTCGCTCCAGCTCGACCAGCGAGAGGGGCTGGGCCACCTCCAGCACGCCCGTCACGCTCGCCTGGCGGTCGCGGATCGGGCGGAGCACCGAATAGACGCTGGTTTGCTCAATCTCACGCCCGAAGCTCACGGTCTCGCCGTGTTGAAGTACTCGGTCGAGGACATCCCGCGGTGCCGACGCGGGCGTGCGCATGGGGTCGGAGACGATCAGTGGGCGACCCTGCCGGTCGTACACCAGGATGCCGTACACCGACGGCACCCGGCTGATCTCGTTGATGATGTCCTGGAGCCCTTCCAAGGCCTGATCCCGAAATCCGTACTCGAGCGCCAGGCTCAGGGCTCGGGCGTAGGCTTCCGTCTCGCGTTGAGCCGCGGGCAGCAGGGTGGCATTGCGCTGACGCAGTGCCCACGCCCCGTACCCGGCCATGACCACGGCCACGGTCGGCAGAAGGATGACTAGGAGTCTGGTGCTCAGCTTCACGCTGCTACGCCGAGCGCAAGGGTTCCCACGCTGTCCGGCCGTTTTCGACAGTCCCCGGCAGATGCGTGACGGTCAAGGTGACGACAGGCCAAGGGAATGAGACAAGGGAACTTCTCGACCACCGGTGGTCTGCAAGGATTCACCGGCCGGTCGCGCACGAAGACGAGCCGCGCGAGATGGGATGGCATTCACGGGGTCGGTGAAGGAGTGGCACCCGAGGTCGTCGGGTGGCCGCTGTCCGAGAGCGTTCCCCCGGGCACTGGCCGTGCCCTAGCAGAACCGGGGGCTAGCCGAGCGTTTGCCAGCCGGCGATGTCGGCTCCAAGACCGGTGGGCCCGGTCTTGCGGATTGGAAATGAGATGGAGATAGGAAGGCCAACGTCTGGGGTCCGAGGTCGCCTTGAGAGGTGCTCAATCGTTGAACAGGCTCGAAGTCCATAACCCAATCGTTTGTGCCTGGGCATCGACGCTAGACGGTGGTACCGAATCTAACGATGGGATTGGACATCGGCGACCAGACGAGCACCTACTGCGCGGCGGATTCACAGGGCCAGCGTTCGGCAGCGGCCAGGGTGACTGCGGTCTTAGGCTGCACGCTCAGTGCCGCCGCCGTCGCGCCGAGCGATTGAGACGCTTACGCGCGAGGACAGTCAGGAGCGGAGCAAGCTCTGTATCCTGCCGGATCTCCTGCTTCACGTAGACGCCCATGCGAATGATGGCGCGTAAGACTGGTGGGTCATAGCCGCGCCGCAGCGAGTTGCATATGCGACACGCTGGCAGATAATTGTCCAGGGAGTGAGCGCCACCGCGGCGGTGGGGCACGACGTGATCGGCCTGCCAGCCTGCTCCCAAGGGGCCACCGCACACGTGACAAGTACCTGCAGTCTTGGCTCGAATGGCACGGCGCTCACGGGGCCTGAGGGTCAGCCGCGATTGCGAACTGCGTACTCGGGAGGGGTTTGAGAAAATGTTGCGGATTGTGCCGGCTTTCATCGGGCGCTCAATCGTTCGAGTCTGCGTGCCGCATTACGTATTCTGTCGACCAGTGTATCTACTTATGGTACGCCTCTCTCGCAGCGTAGCAAGGGCACCGGGCGTTTCACGGACCTCGTAAGCTCCCCTTCTTCCACCAGTTCCCGCGGCCCGCCCGACCTCCCACCGTCGGGTTATGCTGCGCGCGGACGCTTTGGTAGCACCGGTCCCGGAAAAACCCCAAAAGCGCAGGCGAGCGACGCCAGCATGCCACCTAAGCTCAGGCATCGCAGCACGATCTTCTCCATGGGCGTTTCTCTCACGACAGCGACGAGATGGCGAGCTTCAGACGGGTGGACGGTAGGTGCCCCACACCGCTCGCAGGCAATCGCTGACTTCTCCCACGGTAGCCCGTGCGCGTACCGCCTCCAGGATCGCAGGCATCATGGGCGCCTCCGGGGCGCGCGCCGCCTCTCCCAATCGGTCCAGCGCAAGCCGCCATCGCGCTTGATCCCGTCGCTTCCGAGCCTGCCGCACGCTGGCTCGCTGGGCCGCCTCCAGGGCCGAGTAGTCCGGCGCGTGCGTAATCGTGGCCGCTCCGTCCTCGGCGTACCGGTTCACCCCGACCACCACCACCTCACCCCGCTCCAGCGCGCACTGGTACTGATACGCCGCCTGGGCGATGGCCTCCTGGAAGTAGCCCGTCTCGATGGCGCGGGCGGCACCGCCCAGCGAGGCGACGTGATCTATGAGCGCCCGCGCTTCCTGCTCCAGCGCGTCGGTCAGGTGCTCCACGTAGTATGACCCGGCGAGCGGGTCTACCGTCTGCGCGACGCCGGATTCGTAGGCCAGGACCTGCTGAGTCCGGAGCGCCAGCCGGGCAGACTCCTCGGTAGGCAGCGCCAGCGCCTCGTCGTAGCCATTGGTGTGCAACGACTGGGTGCCGCCCAAGACCGCGGCCAGCGCCTGAACCGCCACGCGCACAATGTTGTTGAGCGGCTGCTGGGCCGTGAGCGTCGAGCCGCCGGTCTGGGTGTGAAATCGCAGGCGGCAGCTCTGGTCGTCGCCGGCATAGCGCTCCCGCACCAACGTGGCCCATAGCCGGCGCGCCGCCCGGAACTTGGCCGCTTCCTCAAACAGGTCGTTGTGCGCGGCGAAAAAGAACGAGATCCGGGGCGCGATGGCCCCCACGTCCAGTCCCGCGCGCACCGCCCGGTCCAGATACTCCAGGGCATTGGCGAAGGTGAACGCGATCTCCTGCACCGCGGTGCAGCCCGCCTCGCGCATGTGGTAGCCGCTGATCGAGATCGGATTGAACGGCATCCGCTGGTCGATCACGAAGCGGAATGTCTCCGTGATCAACCTGAGCGACGGCTCCAAGGGGAAGATGTACGTGCCGCGCGCGATGTACTCCTTGAGCACGTCGTTCTGCACCGTGCCGCGGATCTGCTCCCGCGATACGCCCTGCTCCTCGGCGACCACCACGTACATCGCCAGCAGCACGGCCGCGGTGGCGTTGATGGTCATGGAGGTCGAGACCCGGTCCAGCGGGATCCCGGCGAACACGGCGGCCAGGTCATCCACCGTGTCGATGGCCACCCCGGTTCGGCCCACTTCGCCGTCGGCCACCGCAGCGTCCGAGTCGTAGCCCATTTGGGTCGGGAGGTCGAACGCCACCGAGAGTCCCGACTGGCCGGCGTCCAGCAGCTGGCGAAAGCGCGCGTTGGTTTCCTGAGCGGTCCCGAAGCCCGCGTACTGCCGCATGGTCCACAGGCGGCCGCGGTACATGGAGGGATGGATCCCGCGCGTGAACGGGAACGCCCCCGGGTGTTCGGCGGCGGTGCCGCCGCGCACGTCGCCCGGGCCGTACACCGGAGCCACCGGCAACCCGGACGGCGCGCGGCGCTCCCCCCGGTCCGCGGGGTCCGGGGCGGAACGGGGCTTCTCGGTCACCCGGCTTCCCCAGCCTCTTTGAGCATGCGCTCCACCAGGGCCACGTCGTCCCGGCTGCCGATCACGAGGGGGGTGCGCTGATGCAGCTCGGTGGGCTCGATATCCAGGATGGGCCGCACCCCGTCGGTCGCGGCGCCGCCCGCCTGTTCCTGGATGAAGGCGAGGGGGGCGCACTCGTACAGCAACCGGAGCTTCCCCTTGGGGGACTTCCGGTCGGCCGGGTAGAGGAAGACGCCCCCGGCCACCAGGTTGCGATGGAAGTCCGCCACCAAGGACCCAATGTAGCGAGCGTTCTTGCCGCCGCCCTTCCCATCCACGCCCTTGAGTGCGTCCACTGCCCGACGGTAGCCAGACGTCCAGAGCGGGTAATTGCTCTCGTTGACCGAGTAGTACTTCCCGGTGGCCAGCGTCCTGATATCCGGATTGAGCAGCAAGAACTCCCCGATCGTTGGATCCAGGGTGAAGCAATGCACGCCGCGCCCCGAGGTGTATACCATGACGGTGCTGGATCCGTAGATGATGTACCCCGCAGCGACTTGCTTGCGGCCAGGCTGCAACAGGTCCGCCAGGGTCCCGGGACCGTCCGGCGAGACCCGCCGGTAGATCGCGAAGATGGTCCCGATGGAGACGTTCACGTCGATATTCGACGAGCCATCGAGGGGGTCGAACAGCAACACATACTTGCCCGGCTGGTACTCGGCCGGAGTGGGAATGAGGCCCTCCTCCTCCTCCGAGGCCATCACGCACACCCGGCCAGTCCAGGCGAACGCCTGCTTGACGGTCTCGTTGGCCAAGACGTCCAGCTTCTGCTGCTGCTCGCCCTGGACATTGGTGCGCCCCGCCGAGCCCAGGACGTCCACCAGTCCCGCTCGCCGGACATTGCCCGAGATGATCTTGGCCGCGAGGGCAATGTCGTAGAGGAGGTTGGATAGCTCGCCGGTCGCGGCAGGATGCAGGCGCTCCTGCTCCATGATGAAGCTTTCGATGGTAACAATCTGCGAAGCTGACACCGTAACACCTCCAACCAGGACCCGGATGCTCCCCGAACGACCTCAAAATAGCTCCCGTCGGTGCGGATCGTCACGGTCCCGTCACGATCGGTACGGTAGACCTCTATCCCGCGCCCGGCCAACCGCTGGAGGACCTCGGGGCTGGGATGCCCGTAGCGATTCTCCCCAACGGAGATCACCGCGACCGCGGGGCGCACCCGGCCCAGGAGGGCATCGCCGGTGGCCCCGGCCGACCCATGATGCCCCACCTTGAGCACTTCCGCCTCCCCCACCGTCTCGACCAACGCCGACTCCGCGGGAAAGCCCGCGTCTCCCGTGAGCACCGCGTCGAACGCGCCATAGGTGACCCGCAGGACCACCGAGTTCTCATTGGCCGCCAGGTGGGTCTCGACCCAGGATTGGGCGGGGTGCAGGATGGCCAGGGTCACTGAATCCAGCGTCACCGTATCGCCGGCGCGGCCGGGGCGCCACGCCGCCCCAACCTCATCCACCGCTCTCTGGAACTCGAGATACAGCGAGGTCCCCAACGGCTGACCCGGCTCGACCACCAGGTCGGGCGTCAGCGCGCCGGTCAAGGCCGGAATCCCGCCCAGGTGATCGGCGTCGCCGTGACTGGCGACCAGAAGATCCAGCGACCGAACCCCGTGCCGGCGGAGAAACGGCAGCACCACGCTCCGCCCGGCATCGCCGGCCGGCGTTCGCGGACCGCCATCCACCACGGCCCAGCGCCCGCGCGGGGTGCGGAGCACGATGGCGTCCCCCTGGCCCACGTCCAGCACGTAGAGGTGGAGCTGCTTCCCGCCCTGACGCGCGGCCAGCGCGGGGATGATGACGCCGGCCCACGCCCCGGCCAGGAGAAGGGTCGCGCCGCGCAGGCGGAGCGCGCCCAGGTTGGGCCGCCGTTGGCAGACCCAGACCGCCGCAGCCAGTGCCAAGACCCACGGGATGGCAAAGGCCACGCCGGGGACGCCGCGGATTTGGCCGCCCGGCATCGCCGACGCGATCTCGGCGGTGCGTTCGACCGCGGCGAGAGCGAGTCCCGAGCCTGCCGCGAGGGGTCCTCCGCCAATCAGGCTTACTAGCACGCCCGGGACTGC
>Ga0209342_10003660_pt1 | contig 16174 bp, 12 predicted proteins | sample RifCSP16_2_FD_184023 | JGI IMG/M metagenome (GOLD analysis project Ga0209342, IMG submission 184023) | Soil microbial communities from Rifle, Colorado - Rifle CSP2_sed 16_2 (SPAdes) (version 2) | ecosystem: Environmental > Terrestrial > Deep subsurface > Rock core/Sediment | place: Rifle... | reverse complement strand
CTCCCTCCGGCGGGCGCCTATCCATACGTGACTTGGGTCGACGCGTACCCCAACCCGGCCAACCAGGGGGACTACGTCTTCCTCAACGCCTCGGCCTCGGTGTACAACAGCTCGGGGTACATCGCCGCCATGGAGTACCATATGGACGATCCGAACCCGACGGGGGGGACCGGGATGCCCATGAACGCCTATGACGGGGCGTTCAACGAGGCCTCCGAGTCGGCCTACGCGTACGTCGACACGGGCAACCTGACCCCGGGCGACCACGCGATCTGCGTCCTCGCCAAGGAGCAGGATGGGAACAACAGCCAGTGGAGCTCCTGCGGCTCGTTGACCCTGACCGTCAACGGCGCGCCCGGGAACCAACCCCCGGTGGCGGACGCGGGGCCGGACCAGTCCGGCGTCGTGGGGCAGCCGGTCTCTTTCAACGGGGGCGGCTCCTCCGATCGGGACGGGTACATCGTCTCGTACCTGTGGGACTTCGGCGACGGGAGTCAGGGAAATGGCGTCTCGACGAGCCACACCTACTCCGCTTCGGGGGTCTACACGGTCACGCTGACCGTGACCGACAACGCGAGCGCGACGGACACGGACACCGCCACCGTGACGATTACCGACCCGGGCGCGTCGCCGCCGGTGGCGAACGCGGGGCCGGACCAGTCCGGGCTCGTCAGCCAGACGCTGACCTTCAACGGGAACGCCTCCTACGACCCCAACGGGTACCTCGTCTCCTACACCTGGGACTTCGGCGACGGCGGCTTCGCCTCGGGCGCGGTCGTGACCCATGCATACTCGCTCCCGGGGCTCTACACGGTCCTCCTCACTGTGACGGACAACGACAACCTGACGGACTCGGACACGACCCTCGCGAACATCACCGGCACCTTCCCCCGCGCCGACGCGGGCGGGCCCTACTCCGGGCGGAAGAACTTCGCCATCGGTTTCGACGGTACCGGCTCCCTGGACGACGGCACCCTCGTGAGCTATGCCTGGGTCTTCGGGGACGGGCAGGTGGGCTCCGGCCCGACGCCATCGCACGTCTATGCCGCGGGCGGCGCCTACACGGTGACCCTGACGGTGATCGACGACATGGGTCTGAACGACTCGGACACGACCACCGCCACGATCGAGGACCGGGTGCCCGGCGCGCCGACCCTGCTGCCCGCCATCCTGATGGGCGGGAGCTACGCGGACGTCCGGTTGCGCTGGACGCTTTCTGTAGACGACGGCGGCGTGGAGGACGACGTCGCCGGCTACGAGATCCGCACGGGCACAGCCTACGATGCCTCGGGTGCCTCCTACTCGTCCCTCACCGTCGTTCCGGCGGGCTCGACATCCTACGATCACATGGGAGCCGGGGCCCTCGATCCGTTGAACCACTTCTACGTGGTGCGGGCGGTCGAGGAGGTCAGCGGACGGGTCGTCTCGGCGGCGGGCCAGGCGGGGAAGTTCGCGCGGTACCTGACGGCGGGCGATCAGTTGATCTCCGTCCCCCTGGAGCAGGCGGACTGGAGGGTCGGCGCCGTCCTCCAGACGATCCCCTGGACCCGGGCGCGGACCTATGTGAACCCCGCCGGCCAGGGAAAGAACTGGCTCTCGAACGACCGGCAGAAGCCCTGGGCAGACCTGACGACCCTGAGCCGCACGATGGCGGTGTGGGTCAAGCTGAGCGGCGGCGGCCTCTGGGCTGTCGCGGGCCTCGTCCCCGCCACGACGCAGGTCCAGCTCAAGACCGGGTGGAACTTCATCGGCTACGCCAGCTTCGCGGATTGGACGGTCGGCCAGGTGCTGGCGGGCATCAGCTACCAGACCGTCGAGGGGTATGCGAACGACCCGCCGCACAACCTGCGGCGGCTGACCGCCTCGGACATGATGCGCGCCGGGTACGGGTTCTGGGTCCACGTCTCGATGGACGCCGTGCTGACCTTGGGGAATTGAGGAGGGTGAGGGCCGCCGAGAACGGGTGCGGCAGGTATATGGGAGGAGGCGGCGAGTGACCCCCGCCGTGGCGACCCTGCGCAGGGCGATGCCGATCCTCCTCCTGCTGGCGGTCGTCTTCGTCCCGCCGCCGGGCGAGGCGGCTTGGCCGGCGGTGGAACTCCGGCCCCCCCACTGGAGCTACTACAATTGGACCTTCGGGGACGTTGTGGGATACCGGCTCGGGAACGTGACGTTCGCGAGCGGCGTTGCCAGGCTTCTCAACAACACGACCTCCGGCTGGGCGAGGTCCCCGGACGCGGACGTCGGCCGGGTGCTCGCCCCGGGCGAGGGCGTGATCACGTGGCAGGAGAGCGTCCCGGCGAACACGACCCTTGACCTGCGTGTGGCGGGCACGACGGGGAACACGAGCGGGGAGTGGGCCACCGCCTCGTGGGTGGTGGTGATCAACGGGAGCGCGGTGCCCGCCGGCTTCCGGTACTATCGGTGGAACGCGACGCTCGCCGGGATCAATCCCGGTGAGACACCGAGCCTGTTGCGTGTCACGCTCACGGTGTTCGGAAACGTCCCCCCTTCCGCTGCGGTGCCGGGCAACCTCTCCGCGCCGCGGAACACCACGGCGGTCCTCGATGGGAGCGCGAGCTCCGACGCGGACGGGGACTCCCTCGGGTACCAGTGGGCTCAGATCGGGGGCCCCGCCACCCCGATCCAGAACGCCACCGCCTCGGTCGCCTCGATCCTTCCCTTGGCGAACGGGACGTACTTCTTCTCGCTCAACGTGACGGATGGGTGGGCCACCTCGACCGCCGTCGTCAACGTCACGGTGACTAACTCTGCTCCGATTGCGGACGCGGGGACCCCGCAGAGCGCGTTCCGGAACACCACGGTCGTGCTGAACGCCAGCGCCAGCTTCGATGCGAACGGCGACCCGCTCGCGTTCCTGTGGTCGCAGACTGCGGGACCGGACAACGTGACGATCACGGGCCCGGGGCAGCCCCTCGCCACCGTCGTCCCGACCGGGGTCGGCACCTACGTGTTCACCGTGGTGGTCCAGGACAACCAGAGCGGCGTGGACACGGCCTCGGTCAGCGTCGACGTGCCCGACCAGGCACCGATTGCGAACGCAGGGCCCGACGCCGCCGCTTTCAAGAACGAGGGGGTGACCCTCGACGGGACCGCCTCGACGGACCCGGACGGGGACCCGCTCAACTTCACCTGGGTGCAGCTCACAGGCCCCGGGGTGGTCCTCACCGGCCCGACCACCGCCACGCCCTCCTTCACGGCGCCGACCGGGGCGGGGGCCTCTGGAGTGTACGTCTTCGAGCTCACCGTGTTCGACCCCTTCAACGGCTCCTCCGTGGACACGGTGGCGGTGAACGTGACGAACCGCGCGCCGAACGCCTCGGCCGGTCCGGATCAGGCCATTCCCGCGCAAGGGGTCCGGGTCTTCCTCGACGCGACCGCGAGCGGGGATCCGGATGCCGAAACCCTCTCGGCCTATCAGTGGGCGCAGCTTTTCGGCCCCCCCGGGGCAGTGAACAACGCTTCGTCGGCGGTCGCGGATTTCATCGCCCCGATGGTCGGCGCGTACGGGTTCCGCGTCACCGTGACGGACCCAGAGGGCGCGAACGCCACCGACGCCGTCCTCGTCACCGTGGCGAACGCCCTCCCGATGGCGGCCTTGGTGGTGATCCCGGCCACCGTGAAGGTGGGCGTGCTCGCCGTCCTGGACGGCTCGGCGTCGGTGGACCCCGACGGGACCTTGGTGGAGTACGCCTTCACGTTCGGGGACGGGTCCAACAGCACGGGAGCCCTGGCGTCCCTGGCCCACGCCTGGTCGTCGCCTGGGATGTACATGGTGAACCTGACCGTGCTGGACAACTCCGGTGCCGTGGACACCGCCACGACCAACGTCACGGTCATCCCCAACGTCCCGCCCGCCGCCGCGCTGGCGGTGAGCCCGTCTCCCGTCCAGGCTGGTCGTCCCGCTGAGGTGAACGCATCCGCGTCCCTGGATCCGGACGGGATCCTCCTGGAGTACAACTTCACCTTCGGGGACGGGAGTTTCAGCGTGGGGACGCAGGCGGTCGTCACGCACGCCTGGGCCGTCGCCGGATTGTACACGGTCGGCGTGACGGTGCGGGACGATTCCGGCGCCGTGGACTCGACCTCGGTCAACGTGACCGTGGTTCCGAACGTCCTGCCCGTCGCGATGGCCACGGTGAGCCCCGGGAGCGGCGTCCTCCCCACGACGTTCCAGTTCGACGGCTCCGCATCGGTCGACCCGGACGGGATCCTCGTGGACTGGGCATGGGACTTCGGGGACGGGACCCCGGCGTCCGGCCCTGTCGTGAGCCATCGTTACTCGGCGCGGGGGTCCTACACCGCCACGCTGTCGGTCACGGACGAGGACGGGGCCGTGAACACGACCTCCCTCGCGGTGGACGTGCTCGATCAGGTGCCCATCGCCGCGGCGGGCCCGGATCTGACCGGAGCGAAGTACGTCCCGATCGGGCTGAGCGCGACGGCCTGGGACCCCGACGGAGACCTCCTCGCCTTCGAGTGGATCCAGCGTGGCGGGCCCTCCGTGGTCCTGGTGGGCCCGAACACTCCGGCACCGATCTTTACGCCGGTCTCCTCAGGTCTCTACCGATTCCAGGTCTGGGCGAACGACAGCTTCGGGGGGAGCGGGTCGGACGAGGTGTCGGTGATGGTCTCGAACACTCCCCCTATGGTGGACGCCGGGGCGGACCGAACCGACCTCCAAGACACGCCGGTCCTTCTTGACGGGGGCGGCTCGACCGATGCGGATGGCGACGCTCTCGCGTACCGCTGGACGCAGACCGCGGGTCCGGGGGTGACGGTGCAGAACGCGAACGCCGCCGCGGCGGCCTTCACCACGAGTGTCCCGGCGGTGTATGCCTTCCTCCTGGAGGTGGACGATGGTGACGGCGGTGTCGCGACCGACGGCGTCGCGGTCACCATCATCAACAGGGTACCATCCGCATCCCTCGGGGCCGCTCCTGACCAGGTCGTCCTCGGCAACCCCATCACCTTCTCCGGGAACGCCTCCTCGGACCTCGATGGGGCGATCACCGAGTACGCGTTCGACTTCGGGGACGGGAACCTCGCCGCAGGCGCGAGCACCTGGGTGACCCACGCGTACGGGGCGCCGGGCGCCTACGTCGTGACCCTGCGCGTGACGGACTCCGACGGCGGCACCGACCTCGACCAACTGACCGTCGTCGTCTCTCTGCCTCCGTCCGCGAACGCATTCCCGGTGGCGGCGATGCGTCCCGTGCCCTCCCGGGGGAACCTCTCGACGACCTTCTCGTTCGACGCTTCCCCGTCCACGGATCCCGATGGCGACCCGCTCACCGCCACGTGGGACTTCGGGGACGGCGCCACCGCGACGGGGACGGCGGTGACCCACCGGTATCTCCGGCGCGGGTGGTTCACCGTGACGTTGCGGGTGGACGACGGTCGCGGCGGGAGCCACACCGCCACGAGCACCCTGACCGTCGAGAACCGCGCGCCGACGGCCTCCGCAGGGGCCGACCGCCGCGCCCGGGTCGGGGAAGATCTCCGCATCACCGCGGCGGCGGCGGACCCGGATGGCGACCGCCTCACGTACCGCTGGCGGCTTGTCCGGGGCCCCTCGGCGGTGATGAGCGGGCAGTCCGGCCCGACGGTCGGGCTGATCCCGCAGGAACCAGGCGAGTTCACGCTCCAAGTCACCGTGAGCGACGGGTTCGGAGGCTCCGACACGGTCACGGTCACGATCACCGTGGAACTCGTGGAGTCCGGATGGCCCTGGCTCCTCGGTCTCCTCCTGGCGGCCGCCTTCGTCGGGGGGTTCCTCGGGCACGAGCCGAACCGCGTGAAGCTGATCACGATCTTCCTCGGTGCTGCGTACGGCCGCCGCCTTCAGGAGGACCCCGACCTCGAGGTGCGCGGGATGATCCAGGGGTACCTCAAAGCGCACCCGGGGGACACCTTCGCCGACATCAAGCGCATCCTCGCGCTCAACAACGGGTCGGTGTCCTGGCATCTCATGAAGCTGGAGAAGGAGGGCGTGATCAAGTCGCACGTGCGGGACGGGCGGCGGCGGTACTACCCGAAGGACGTCGCGCTCCCGATGGAGAACGGCGGGGAGCTGTACGAGGTCCAGCGACGCCTCCTCCGCGAGGTCGAGAAGGACCCCGGGCTCGCCGTCAGCCTCCTCGCGGAGAAGATGGGCATGTCGAGCCAGCTCGCGCTGTACCACCTGCGGAAGCTCTCCGAGAAGGGCTACGTGAACCTGGAGCGGAAGGCGTTCCGCCTCGCCGCCGTCCCGGGGTCGAAGAGCCCCGAGGCGCCCCAAAGCGCGAAGTAGGCCTGCTTCGTTGGCGGGTCGTGGCCGCTGAGTCCTTGTGCGCACGAGGCGGACCGTGGCATCCTAGACGCGGCGACGCGCCCTGAGGGGACGTGACGGTGTCCGTCTTCCTTCGGCTCCAGGACGTCGTCCGCGCGCGAAGCCGCCGTCCAATCCTCCCGCTCCTCCGTGAGGCCGCCCAGCCCGGCCCGTCGGTCCGGCTCCTCGATGTCGGCGGAGGGACCGGCGCGGTCACGGAGCTGTTCACGGCGGGATGCCGGGAGGTCGTGGTCCTTGAGCCCGACCCGAAGCGTGTGGCGTACGGCCAGCGGCGTCGTCCCTCCCTCCAATTCCACGCGGGTCAGGCTGAGCACCTGCCGTTCCCCGACGCGTCCTTCGAGGTCGTTGTGGCCCTCGTCTCCTTCCACCACCTCGCCGATCCAGACCGCGCCTTGCGGGAGATCCACCGCGTCCTCGTCCCGGTCGGTCGCCTCGTGATCGAGGAGTTCGATCCCCGGCGGGGGAAGGGGAAGTGGTTGCGTCACTTCGGGGAGCACGATCGGACGCTCCACACGCCCGAGCGGCTCCGGGGCCGCCTTGAGGCGCAGGGTTTCGGGGTCCTCCGCGTCACGGAGGATTCCCTTGGCTACCTGGTCATCGCCTCGGTTCGCCCTCTGGGTACCGGTCCGCCATCGAGGGAAGCTTAAATAGAGGCGGGGGAATCGCCGCCCCCCTCAGAGGACACTCAATGGCACGCATGCATGCCCGGAGACGCGGCAAGGCGGGGTCGAAGCGGCCCCCGGCAGGAGCGAAGGCGACCTGGCTCCAGCTGAGCACGGCGGAGGTGGAGGAGCGCGTCGTCAAGATGCACGGCGAAGGCCTGTCCGCCGCCCTGATCGGCCTGCGCCTGCGCGACCAGTACGGCGTCCCGGGCGTGCGCGCGGTCACGGGCCGGGCCCTCCAGCAGATCCTCGAGTCCAAAGGCGCCGTGTCCGAGATGCCGGACGACATCGCGGCGCTCCTGAAGCGCACCGTGCGCCTCCAGGTCCACCTCCGCGCGAACCCGAAGGACCTGCACAACCGCCGCAGCCTCCATCTGTCCCAGGCGAAGATCCGCCGGCTCGCCGATTACTACAAGCGCGAGGGCCGCCTCCCCGCGGATTGGGACATCGCCGCCAAGTCCGCCGAACTGATGGCCCAGTGAGGTCGGGCCCATGCCCCTCTCGGACCTCGTTCCGGGGGAGTTCCTGCTTCGCGCGGAGCGTGCGAAGGCCCTCCTGGACCGCGCGGCCCGCGTACGCATCCTGTGCCACTACGATCCGGACGGGACGACGAGCGCGGCGATCCTCGCGCGCGCCTGCCTGCGCCGCGGCCTCGAGTTCCACGCGACGATGTCGACCGTCCTCGACGCCGACCTCGCGAAGCGCGTGGCGGCAGAAGGGAACGAGGTCCTCCTCGTCGCGGACATGGGTTCCGGGCAGCTGGACCTGATCGAGGGCCTCGGGATCCCCGCCGTCGTGCTCGACCACCACCAGGTCCTCCGCGACTCGGACAAGGTCCTCCACCTCAACCCGCTCCTGTGGGGCGTCGACGGGGCGCATGGGGCCTGCGGGGCGTCCGTGTCCTTCCTCTTCGCCCTCGTCCTCGACGAGGCGAACTGGGACCTGGCGGGCGTCGCGTTGGCGGGGATGATCGGGGACCGGCAGCACGCCGGCGGGTTCACCGGCTGGAACAGCGCGCTCGTGGCGGAGGCGGTGCGGCGGGGCCTCGTGCGCCCGGAGCGACGCCTCGCCCTGCGCGACGGCCCCGTCGCGGCGGCGGTGGCGGCCTCCCTCCAGCCCTACTTCGTCGGGCTCTCCGGCCGGCCCGAGGCGGCCGCGGCGGCGGTCCGCGAGGTCGGCTTGGACCCCGAGCAGCGCCTGCAGGACCTCAGCGCGGAGCAGCGGCGGACCCTCTCCTCCCTCCTCGCCGCACGTCTCGTCCGGCAGGGAGCCAACCCGGAGGCCACGGGGATGCTGATGGAGGACCGCTACTGGATCCTCGCCGAGTCGATCTTCGCCGACGAGCTCACCGCGTACGTGAACGCCTGCTGCCGCCAGGGCGAGGAGGCCCTGGGGATGGCGCTCTGCCTGAGCGACCGCGAGGCGTTCCTAGCCGCCGAGGCGCACCGCACGACCTACGACACCGCCGTGCTCGCGTCCCTGCAGAAGATCGAGGGCGGGGACCTGCACGCGATGAAGTACGTGCAGTTCTTCTACCACGAGAGCGCGACGATGGCGGGTTCCGTGGCGGGGATCGCGATGCCCTTCTTCCTGGACCAGGCGAAGCCGGTGCTCGGGCTGGCGACGACGGACGGGGCGACGAAGGTCTCCGCGCGGGGGACGAAGTACCTCGTCGCGCGCGGCCTCGATCTGGCGGTGGCCCTGCGGGACGGCGCGAAGGCGGTGGGCGGCGTCGGGGGCGGGCACAACGTCGCTTCCGGGGCGACCGTGGCGAAGGGCCGGGAGCGCGAGTTCCTCATGCGCGTGGACGAGATCGTCGGCGCCCAGCTCACGCCGCGCGAAGCGTAGCCGCGGTCGCGACCAAACGGTAGCGGGCTTCAGGCTCGTAGTACTCCACGGGGGCGGTGAAGTCGACGACGTCCCCCGCGCCCAATCCCTCCGGCAGCGAGTCCCCCCGCAGGAACCCGCCGACGGTGAACGACCCTTCCCGGAGGGTGAAGGCCGTGCCGATCAGTTCGCCTCGGTCCGGAAGGATCCCCCGGAGTCCCACCGGTTGATCCCGATGCTCCTCGGGGTGATCCAAGAGGTCCTCCGGGGGTGAATCCGAGCAATCCAGGGTCGCGGGCGACGAGGCCACGTCTCCCGGGGCCACGATGACCTCCCACCGGTCCGCGAGGGGGTTCCACTCCATCCGGCCGCACAGGTCGACGGGCCCCGCCGGCGCCTCGGCGGTGACGATCCAAAGTGTACCGCCTGGGGTGTCCAGGCGGAGCCGCGTGGGGTCGACGATCTCGCGGATGTCCGCGAGGGCTCCGCGCACGGAGACGCCCAGGCCCACGAGATCCGGGGCGCGGGAGGCCAGCGTCTGCAGGGTCATCCGGTTCTCCTCGGCCGGGCGGAGGAGGACGAGGTCGGAGGGGGACTCCACCTGGAGCACGACCTCCTCCCCGAAGCCTTGGAGCTCCCCGCGGGCGAGCAGTTCGGCGCCCGGTAGCACCGAAGCCCTCCCTTGAAAAGCCTCCCAGGCCGCGCGCGGGACGAAGGCCCGGAGCGTCGCGAACGACCCGAGGTCCACGAGGTGCAGGCTCACGCCGCCGGACCGTGTCCCCTCGATCCGGCGCACGTGGGCCGTGACCTCCACGTACCGACCGAGATCCTCCCCGCCGATGTCCGCGAGGCGGATCGGGGTCGGGTGGAGGCTGGCGGCGTAGGCGTAGAGGGCGAGGAGGCCGGTGAACGTCCCCGCCAGGGCGAGGGCCAGGAGGCGACGGGGTTCCACGCCGCCGAAGTCTCAGTCGAGGAGGTGATGCCGGAGGCGTACAGGTACTCAGTAGGCGTCGAGGAGCTTCGCGACCTCTTCGCGCTCCAGGTCCGTGCGGAGGGCGTCCGCCGGCACGACCTCGACGTTCCGCTCGAGGAGGGCGACCTCCTTCTCCTCCAGCGCCTCCGGGTTCACCGGGATCAGGACGACGGCCTGCTTCTGCATGACGAACTCGTTCACGTGCTCGACGAACATGAGCGTCTGGAGGAAGCCGTTGTTCACCGCGAGGAACTCGACGCCGTCGAGGAGGACGATCGCCTTGCCCTGCGCGTCCTCGATGAACTTCGCGATGGTCTTCGCGAGCGTGCCCAGGGCCGTCGGGTTCTGGTGGTCGTTCCCCGGCGTGTGGGAGAGCCAGATGATCCGGGAGTCCTCGAGCGGCTGCTCCTCCCGGACGCGGTCCGGGTACTGGCGGGTGACGACGAGGCCCTGGAGGTGGCGGGTCTCCCGGAGGAGGGAGAACATCCGGTAGGCCAGGTCCGCCTTGCGCTCCTCGATTAGGTAGCACGCGCCGCGGTCCCACGGGAACGGAATCCGGTAATCGGCGCCCTCAACGACCATGCGTGCCCCTCGACTCGCCGCGCCCATCCCGCGTGAGGCATGGGTCCAAGGTTACTTGAAACTTGCCGCTCGCCGGGATATCACACGGCTGGAGGACCTCACGCGTGTCCCGACCGCGGCGCCGGCTCCTTCCCGATGACCCCGGCCGCGAGCGCGAAGAGGCCGCCGCCGATGAGGGCCCCGCCGAGCGTCCACAGGACGAACCCCCGGGCGTAGAGCGCGAGGGGGACGATGCCGGCGAACATGAGGACGGCCACCGCCAAGTACCCCGCACGCTTCTGGGCGGACATCGCCCGCAAGGACGAGGTGATCGGGGCTGAGGTGACGACCCCGGCACCGCCGAACTGCGACCACAGTTCGTTCGCGAAGGCCTCCCAGCCCTGAAGAATCTTGCCGGAGAACATGGCCACCTCGTCGGCGTGGGCGGCGGTGAGATCGAGCGTGAGGTGGAGGTGGCTCCCCGCCCCGGAGGGCTGGAACTGGAGGTGGAGGACCTTCTTCGCGTTCCGCTTCCACCCGAACGTCATCGCGGTGCCGAAGACGGCTTGGTAGCCGCCAGGCACCAGGGCCATCTCCTTGGCCCCGATGGCGGTGAGCCAGCGCCACGCCACCTGCTGGGCGCGGTCCGGCGGGATGTTCGGGAGGTGCAGCGAGAACGTGTGCGAGAGACCCACGCGACCCCTCCGCAGGACCGTCGGGTCGGCTCTTCAAGGTTCCCCCGGCGTCGGCCGGGTCCTGGGCGTTAGACCGACCTAGGTGTACCCGTCGGAGCGTCCAGCCTCCGGTCACTTCAGCTTCCGTTCGAGCTCCTCGGCGAGGATCTTCGCGGGGGTCTCGGCGAGCGTGATCACCGTGGTCTTCCCCAGGCCCGTCCCGGCGACGCGCGTGTCCACGAGCCCGAGCGCCTCGAGGTCCTTGAGGTACTTCCAGAACTGCGTGTGCGCCCGCGGCCGCTCCCCGTACTCCTCGCAGACGACCGCGTAGGCCTCCTCCGCGTCGCCCGTGACCAGGGAGGCCTTCCGCCGCATCCGCCGCGCAATCCCCAGGAGGACCAGCGTGTGCGCGCGGTCCAGGCCCTGGACCTTCCCCTCGACGTCCGTGGGGTGCACGGTCGCCTTCGCGCCGCGCACATGCTCGACGGCAATCTCCCCGGCGGACTCCTCGTCGGCGAGCGACCCGGCGGTCTGGAGGATCTCGATGGCGTACCGCGCGTCCCCGAACTCCGAGGCGATTCCGGCCATGAGGCCGACGACGTCGGGCGACCAGGTGCCCGGGTGGAGCGCGAGGTCGCAGCGCTGCTCCAGGATCGCCTCGAGCTCCCCCTCGGAGTACTTCGGGAACTCGACGACGTTCGTGCGGCGGAAGGTGCTCGCCGTGGCGGGGTCGAACTTCGCGAGGGCGTCGGCGTACTGGGAGATGCAGAGGAGGGAGACGCGCTCGCGGCCGCCGGCGGTCTCCTCGCCGAGGCGCGTTAGGGAGTAGATGAGGTCCGGGCCCGCCTTCTTGAGGAGGACGTCGACCTCGTCGAGGACGAGGAGGAGGTGGGCCTTGCGCTTCTCCAGCTCGCGGCGCACGGAGTCCAGCTTTTCCGGGGCGCTGAAGCCGCGCGGGCGGAAGTCCGGCTGGAAGTTGCGGATCATGGAGAGGGTGACGTCGTCGGCGGTGTGCTTCTGGCGGCAGTTCACGACGAGGGACTCCACGGCGCGGTCGTGCGCCGAGGCCTCCTCCCGCAGCTCCTGGCAGAAGCGCCGCGCGGTGTGCGTCTTCCCTGTCCCGACGGAGCCGTGGAGGAACGCGTTCACCGCCACGCCGGCCTCGACGACGGGCCGGTAGAGGTGGAAGAGGCGCTCGCGCTGGCGCTCGCGGCCGGGGAGGCGCTCCGGGACGTAGTCGAAGGCCAGCTTCGCGAAGTCCTTGAAGACGGTGCGCGGGGCGTAGCGCGCCATGGGAACCGTGCCTATCCCCCGTTCGGATATAATGCTTCGTGGGAGCCACTTTCACCGACCTCCCCCCCATAGGCTGACGACCTGGGGCGGCATGGGGTACACCTAGGTAGGTGTAACACGATGCAGCCGGGGTGCGGGCTGAAGGTCCGGAAGATCCGAGGGCGTTGGTACGTGTCTGGGTGGCACTACAACGGCGGGGGGTCCTCGAAGGTCGAGGTCTACGCCGGCCGCGCAGGGAAAGCGCGGACGAACGAGCGGGCCCTTCGTTTTCTCCTCGACAAGGAGCTTCGGGCCCGGGCCGTCCTGGACCGCCGGATTGAACGGTACCGAGCCGCGCTGGTGCGGCACGCGACGGGGTGACCGATGCCTACCGCCGTTACACCTCGATAGGTGTACCCGAGCGAGGCCGCGGGCGATCCTTGCGCTCTCGGATCCGTCTCGGTCCGTGGCCTGTTACACCTGGGTAGGTGTACCTCGGGCGGCGGTCGAATCGATGGGAGGCAGGGTCCCGACTCGTGTTACACCTAGGTAGGTGTACCTCGGACCCCCGAGGGGGTCGTACGGAACCCCGAGGCCCCCGGCGCCGCCCGCTGCACCCGCGCAGGTGTAACAGCGCCCTCCTACCGCCAGCCTTAAACCCGCCCCGCTCGTTGCCCGCCCCATGGCCCAGGACCATGTCGTCGAGCGCCTCCTCAAGGAGACCGGAGGCATCCTGCACTCCGAGGACCTCATCTTCGACGCCGTCCGCGACCTCCTCAAGGACGAGGTCAAGGCGTACATCCGCCACCGCCTCGACGCGAACCCGGAGCTCAAGAAGGAGATCAAGGACGCCGTGACGGAGCTCCTCGAGGCGAAGCTGCGCGAGGCCTACGCCCTGATTAAGATCGCGAAGTCCGGGGCGAAGCTCGGCCTGGAGCTCGTCCCGCCTCACATGCGCCAGCAGTTCGCCAAGGAGATCGTCGGCATCTTCGAGAAGGAGGTCGCCGCGCTCTTGGAGCGCGCGGTCTGAGCGTCGGAGCGAAGAGCCTATCTACGCCGTGGCCATGCGGGGGACCATGGCCGAGGACGCCGCGCGCCTGAAGAAGATGACCGTGGCGGAGCTCCGGGCGCTCGCGAAGGAGTCCGGCGTCGACGTCGGCGGGCTCAAGACGAAGGCGCAGATCGTCGAGCGGCTCTCGTCCCCCGCCGCCCCGCCAGCCCCGGCGCCCGTCGAGGCCCCGGCCCCGCCGACGGAATCCGGGCCGAAGCCCCCGGACCCCGAGGAGGAGGCGGCGCGCACGGTCTTCGAGGCCGTCCCCCTTGCCATGCTGAAGCGCGTCGCGAAAGTCTTCGACGTGCGGGTGAAGGGGAGCGGCAAGAACGCCCATGTCGACGCGCTCGCGGTCCACGAGCGGCGCGCCGAGATCGCTGCGCGCGTGCGCGACCTCGCCGGCATCCAGGGCGACACGAGGGCCGTGGCCATGGTGGGGAAGGACCTGGAGCGCATCAAGCGCCATGTCCAGGTGCCGGACGTCCGCGACGCCGAGGCGGACAGCCTCCTCGAATCCGCGCTCAAGGCGAGCATCGACTTCGCCGGCGCCGAGGACCACCTAGACCAGGCGAGCCGGTGGTACGCGGAGCGCCTCTACGACCGCACGGCGAAGGCGGCGGAGGAGGCCCTCTCCGCGGCCTGGCTCACCTACGACGCGTTCCTGAACTCCGTCTGGGCGCACGGGCTCCTCGCGGCGCAGCACATGATCCTGGACGCGGCGAATGGCGGGGCCGACGTCCAGGCCGCCGTCCCGATCCTCCTCGAGGCGAAGCGCCTCTTCCGGGAAGGCCAGCTCGCGGAGAACCGCGGCGTCGTCGTGAAACTCACCGAAATGGTCCGCCTGCTCTACACGGAAGAGATGCGCCTCTCCCGGGAGGCCCTCCACGAGAACACGCAAATCGTCCGCCAGGCGGGGGAGCTCGGGGCCGACGTCCGCCTCTCCGATGACATCCTCGACGCCGCCACGAAGGCGGCCCAGTCCGGGGACCACCCGCGTGCGATGACCCTGGCGGGGAAGGCGGGGGAGACCGCCAAGGCCTCCCTCGCGGCGAAGCGCCAGGAGGTCTGGCGGCAGCTGGAGGCGGTGGCCCGGGCGGTCGACGCGACGCGGCACCTCGCCGCGGACGTCCACCTCGCCGACGAGGCCCTCGCCGCCGCGCGCCGCGCCCTCGAGGCCGGCCAGCTCCCGGCGGCGAGCGAGTTCGTGAGCCGCGCGGAGCTCCAGGCCCAGATGGCCATCCAGGCCCGGGCCGGCACCCCGGCTCAGCCCTCCGGTCCCCGGACGCTCGCGACGAGCCCGGCCCCGCCCGGAACCCCAGCCCCTCCTCCGGTCTCCCTGAGCCCGGCGCAGCAGCAGGTGGCGGACTCGGCGAAGCAGCTCTTGGCCAACATCGCCCCCGTCTTCGACGAGGCGGACCACTACTCGATCGACGTCACGGCCGGGCGCCAGGCGATGGTCGAGGCCCAGCAGGCCCTCCAGGCGGGCAATGTGGACGGCGCCCTCGCCGCCGCGCGCCGGGCCGGCGAGGTCTCGCGCAACGCCCTGAAGGCGATCCTCGCGGAGCGCGCGAAGGAGCGCATCGTGAAGCCGACGGAGGGGAAGTGCGGGCGGTGCCAGCGCCTGCGCCTCGAGTTCTTCGACGACGGCTGGGGCCGGTGCCTCGACTGCGGGAACGTCTTCCGGTGGCGGCAGGTGCCCGCCCGCGAGACCGGCCTCTTCGGCCGACGGAAGCGGTAGGGATCGAGCCATGGCCCCGAAGCGCCCGCGGGGGCTCCTCGCCCGCCCCGTCGTCGACATGGACCTGGAGGACCTCGGGGACCCCCGGGGCCTCGTGGCCGCGATGGGCGCCGCCGGCGGGTTCACGGGGCGGAAGGTCGCCGAGGCCGCGGCGATCCTCCGCGACGCCTTCCGCGGCGGGGGGACGACGGTCCTCTCCTTCCCCGCCGCCCTGATGGCCACGGGGACCCGCGGCCTGCTCCGCGGGCTCATCGAGCGGAAGCTCGTGGACGCCGTGATCACGACCTGCGGGACCGCGGACCACGACCTCGCGCGGACCTGGGGGAAGTACTACCACGGCGAGTTCGAGATGGACGACGCCCGGCTCAAGCGGTACGGCGTCCACCGCCTGGGGAACGTCCTCGTGCCCGCCGAGGTCTACGGACCGGCCCTGGAGAAGCGCCTCCAGCCCATGTTTCGTGAGATGCACCGCGCGCAGAAGAAGTGGTCCACCCGGGAGCTCCTCGGGGAGATCGGGCGGCGCGTCGACGACCGCTCGTCGTTCCTCCACGCGTGCTGGCAGCATCGCATCCCGATCTACGTCCCCGCCATGTTCGACGGGGCCGTCGGGTCGCAGCTCTGGCTCTTCTGGCAGGACCACAAGGACCTCGTCCTCGAGGAGTTCCGCGACGAGCAGGAGCTCTCGGACCTGATGTTCACCGCCAAGGCGGCGAATGCGCTGATGATCGGCGGCGGCGTGAGCAAGCACCACACGATCTGGTGGGCGCAGTTCCGCGGCGGGCTCGATTCGGCGGTGTACATCACGACGGCGGTGGAGCACGACGGGTCGCTGAGCGGGGCACGGACGCGCGAGGGGATCTCCTGGGGCAAGGTGAAGCCGAAAGCGCGGCACGTGACCATCGAGGCGGACGCCACCCTGGTGCTGCCGATGCTCCTGGCGGCGTCGGTGCCCCGCCGCCTTACTTGATCAGGTAGTACCCGGCGGACTTGTCGCGTGCGCGGCGCTTCGCGTACCCCTTCGCCTCCAGCTCCTGGAGGGCGGAGAGGACCATCCCCTTGGGCAT
>Ga0209342_10003659_pt1 | contig 16175 bp, 21 predicted proteins | sample RifCSP16_2_FD_184023 | JGI IMG/M metagenome (GOLD analysis project Ga0209342, IMG submission 184023) | Soil microbial communities from Rifle, Colorado - Rifle CSP2_sed 16_2 (SPAdes) (version 2) | ecosystem: Environmental > Terrestrial > Deep subsurface > Rock core/Sediment | place: Rifle... | reverse complement strand
GAGGCCGGGGGGGGGCATCCAGAACTTCCCATGCCTGACACTTCGGAGGCGAGCCCATGAGCTACAGTCTGATGACGTGCACGACCTATACCGAACTAACCTGCTGGGTGTGTGGTTGCCACTTCGCCGTGGATGAGCGGATGTATGACGCCCGGAAAGCGCGGGGCGAGGATTTGTACTGTCCTAGGGGATGCCATCTTGCGCTTGGTGAATCCGAAGTGGCCAAACTCCGCAAACAGATGGCCGAAGTCGAGCGCCGTGCAGAGTGGCGCGCTAAACAGGCGGCCGCCAACCGTCAATGGGCGGAGAGGGAGGCACGACGAGCTGTCGCCTTAAAAGGTGTGGTGACCCGGACGAAGCGCCGCATCGCCGCCGGGAAGTGCCCCTGTTGCCATTGTCAATTTGGCGACCTGCACCGGCACATGGCGAGTGCACACCCTGGATACGCTGATGCCTGACCTTTCATCCCCGCCGGACCTCGTGGAACGGGTCCGAGCGGCAGCTATGTGCACCGGGCCGTGGGGCGATCTGCTGACCTTCTCCCCCGAGCAGGTGGCGCGAGGGCTGGAGGCGGCGCAAGACCGATTCGCTGCGCTCTGGATGGCGCCGCAGCAGATTAACGCCTGGGATGCCTGGGCCTCGATTCGAGAGGCGTTTGTGGCCGCAGCGGGGGCGAACCCGAAGGAGGGGATATGACCGAGCGACAGATAGTTGTTTGTGAGGTTCACGGCCGTGGCCATCCCGCCGACAAGCCGTGCGATTACTGTGAGGAACGCGACCGCCTTGGAGGCCTGGCACTCGGCAAACTATTACGTGGGTTACCAGCGACAGGAATTGCCGCCACGCTGGCGCTCCCACCGGAGGCCCAGGGATGACCCAGGATGTGTACTGTCCCTACTGCAAGAAGCACCTCCCAGGTCTGGAGCTGGGGCCGCAGACGCACATCGAGCTGCGTGCCCAGAGTGAATGCCGACCCATCGAAGCTGGTGAGCACCGGGTCAAGTGCAAACAGTGCGGGCAACCATGGTTGGTGCGGGTAGTGGCTCTTGGTGCTGGTACTGTACCAGTGGAAAGCGAAGGCCCTTGCTCAACGTCTAGCGAAACCGTAAGTTAGCAGCGAGTCAGCGCCCCATCGCGGGCCATCCCCTTGAGCGGCTCTCGCAGCCCGGGAACTCAGAACCCTGAGCCCCGGGCCTTTGCTTTGTCCCAACACCCCAAGCACTATGATCCTGCCACCAAAGCCGCTGTCATGGCGGCGCTCCTCGCCGGCCAGGGGATTCAGGAAGTGGCTAAACAGTACAAGATCCCAGAAGGGACGATCAAAGCCTGGAAGTCGCGGCAGAAGGATGCATCCCAGGTTGCAGCGGTTGCGGCAGGAAAAAAGGAAGAGATCGGCGAACTCTTACTGGCATACCTTCGGACGAACCTGTCCACGCTTCAGCAACAACAAATCGTGTTCGCAGATGCCGACTGGCTGAGGAAGCAGGATGCTGGCGAAGTCGCGGTGCTGCACGGCGTCTTGACGGACAAGGCTATTCGACTACTGGAAGCCCTGAGCCATGCTGACGTTGCGCCACAAGGCTAAAGGGTTGGTTGGTTGGACCGGGCTGGTTGATACCGGCGAGTTCCGCTTCGGAATTGCGAAGGGGCAGTTGGTGACCTCGCGCTTCGGGGACTGGCTTTCTATAGCTCGTCCCGAGTTCCGCTGGGATGCCGAGCACTTCCTGATGATGCAGGGCGCATTGGATCGGGTCACGGCTGGGGTGATCAGTCGGGTCTTCTTTCAGGTCGCCATCCGTCACGGGAAGACGGAGCACAACACGATCAGCTACGGCGCGTATCGGCTGGAGCGCGACCCCCGGTGCCGGATTCTCCCCTGCTCCTACAACCAGCAACAGGCCGACCTCATCAGTCGCCGCATTCGCCGACTCGCCCGTGAGCGTGGGGTGGCGATGAGCGGTGACCGGGACACCGCCAGGGAGTGGGAAACCGCGGCCGGTGGTGGAGCGCGGGCGGTTGGTGCCGGAGCTGGGGTTGCCTCGGTCAATGCCGACCTCATCCTCATTGATGATCCGGTCGGGTCCCGGGAAGAGGCGGAAAGCCAAGCCCACCGCGATCGTGTCTGGGACTGGATCACGAACGACATTTTGGCTCGCTGTGAACCACAGACGGCGGTCCTCTTTACGATGTCGCGTTGGCATCAGGACGACCCCGCTGGCCGGCTATTAGATCGGCAGCGTGGACGGTGGCACGTGATTGATCTCCCGGGACGGGCCGAACCGAACGATCCGCTGAATCGTCCTGTCGGCGCGCCCCTCTGGCCGGAACGGCTCGGAGAAGATTGGCTCAACGAGAAACGTGAGGAGCTGGGGGAATACGGCTTCGCCTCGCTCGTCCAAGGTCGTCCACGACCGCGGGAAGGCGGCATGTTTAAGTGGGCTTGGTGGCAACTCCTCGACGCGGTTCCCCAAACGGGTCGGATGATCCGGTATTGGGACCTGGCCGGGACTGAGCCCAAGGGTCGAGGACATGATCCAGACTACACGGCGGGGGCGTTGCTGTGTCGCATGCCAGACCAACGGACGGCAGTGGTAGATGTGGCGCGGTTTCGGAAGTCGATTGCTGCTCGGGACACAGAACTTGAGCGGATCGCCCTGGCGGACCGGACTACGTATCCCGGGCGGGTGCGTTGGTGGATTGAGGCCGAGGCCGGCATCGCCGGGGAAGAACGGACGGTCGCACTCGTGCGGCGGCTGCAAGCCATCGGCATGGCGGTCCATACCGAACACGCGACGGGCAAGAAGACGATCCGCGCCGAGCCCTTAGCGTCCGCCGCGGAAGCGGGGAATGTATTGCTCTGTCCTGGTCCCTGGCGTGACGCCTTCCGCAGTGAGTTGGCCGACTTCCCGAATGGGCTGCACGACGACCAAACGGATGCTGCCAGTGGGGCCTTTACGAAAGTGTCCATTGCCACAGCCGTGCTGATCGGAGACTTCTCGATATGACCACATCTACGCAACCGATTCCCGAGAAGGACCGCCCGGACTACGAGAGCGCCGCAGTCAAGGCTATGCTGCCCGATCTGATGCTGGTGCGGGATGTGGCCGCCGGCCAGCGGCGGATCACTGGGCGCACGACGACCTATCTCCCCCAGCACCCGAAAGAGGAACCGGCCAATTACCGTATCCGCGTCGGGCGGCCGACCTTCTTCAACGCCTTTCTCCGAACGCTCGACGGGTTAGTCGGGATGGTGTTCCGGACGAGCCCCGAATTAGGGGAGGATGTGCCGAAGGTCATCGAGAACCATTGGGAGAATATCGACAAGGAAGGCAACCATGGAGAAGTCTTTCTCAAAACCGTCTTCGCAGACGCCCTGGAAGCTGGCCATAACGCGATCTTCGTGGACTACCCCGCGATTGCGAATCCTGATAGGGTGACGCGAGCGGAGGAGCGGGTGCGCGACCTCCGTCCGTACTGGGTCCATGTGCGCAAAGAGGACATCCTGAACTTCCGTACTTCCCGCGGGCCCGGCGGTGAACGCCGACTCGATCAGATCACCCTCCGCTTCCGGACCCATGAGCAGGATGGGACATTCGGAGATAAGCCCGTAGTTCGGTATCGGGTGTATCAGCGGATCGACGGAACGGTGCGGTGGGAAATTTGGCAAGAGGGCGAAGATAAGATGCCGCGTCCCACGGATGAGCGGGGCGTCATTCTCAAGCAGGACCGCATCCCCATCGTCTTCATCTATGGCCGGCAAACTGGCTTTGGGGAATCCACACCGCCACTTCTGGATCTGGCGAACTTGAACCTCCTGCACTATCAGACCAACGCCGATTACTTCCACGCGATGCACATTGCCTGTGTCCCAGTTCCCGTCGCGATCGGGATGCAAGAAGGCGCGCTCGTCGTGGGCCCCAACGCCTCGCTCTCCCTACCACCCGGCGGGGACTTCAAGTACGTCGAGACCTCGGGAGCGGCCCTCGCCGCGGCACGGACGGCCCTGGAAGACCTCGAAGGCCAGATGGCAGTGATGGGGCTCTCGCTCTTGCAGGGCGAGAAGCGGGCAGCGGAGACGGCAGAAGCCAAGCGGCTGGACAAGAGCGAGAAGGACAGCGCGCTCTCCACGGCGGCGCGAGCCCTGCAAGATGGGGTCGAACAGGCGCTCCTGTTCCACGCCGGCTATCTCGGGGAGCCGAATGGCGGGTCGATCACGATCAACCAGGATTTCATGGCCGAAGCCATGAGTCCCGATCAGGTCCGGGCATTGAGTGACGCGGTCGCCAAGGGCCAACTGTCCCTGGAGACAATGTGGACGAAACTCCAAGAGGGCGAATGGTTGCCGGACGACTTTGATCCGAAGGTGGAAATGGACCGCTTGCAGCGATCGGGCGCGATCTTGGGAGCGGAGCCAGAAGCGAACGTCCAGGACGCATGACGCGTATCATCGCGGAGATCGGGATCAACCACAACGGCGATCTCGACCTCGCCCTCCAACTGATCGACCTCGCCCACGAGTGCGGGTGCGATTGCGTGAAGTTCCAGAAGCGCACCGTGGAGATTGTCTATTCCCCCGAAGCCTTAGCGAGTCCGCGGTGTAGCCCCTGGGGAACGACCAACGGGGACCAGAAGCGGCACTTGGAGTTCGGTCGGCGGGAGTACGATGCCATCAACGAGCACTGCCACACGCTGGGGATCGCTTGGTTTGCCTCAACCTGGGACCTCCCCAGCCTGGAGTTTCTGAAGCCCTACGCGCTGCCCTACAACAAGGTGGCCTCGGCAATGCTGACGCACGATCTATTGGTGGAATCAGTAGCGGCCGAAGGCAAAGAGACATTCATCTCGACGGGTATGAGCACGCTGAGCCAGGTGCAACATGTCGTAGATGCGTTTCGCTCGTTTCGCTGTCCCTTCGTCCTAATGCACACCGTGAGTACCTACCCCACGCCGGACGATCAACTCAACCTGCGGTGCCTGGAGATGCTACGGAAGCTCCACCCGCGCGTGGGCTACTCAGGCCATGAAGTCAGCCCCCTACCCTCTATCATCGCTGCGGCGTTCGGGGCCGAGGTCATTGAGCGGCACATTACATTGGATCGCTCCATGTATGGGAGTGACCAAGCGGCATCGCTGGAGCGCCGGGGGCTGGAAGTGCTGGTGGACGGCATCCGGCGACTGCCGGGCTATCTCGGGGACGGGGTCAAACGGCTGATGCCGGGCGAGGCGGAAGTGTCTAAGAAACTGCGCTATTGGGAGGGAGCGTGAAGTGTCTACTTTGCGGCTCCGACTACTTGTTGACCGTCACCACCGAGCTCCGGAACGGGCCGGGCGAAGTCCTCCGGTGTGGGGCCTGTGACCTGGAGATGCTGAACGGCAAGCTGGTGGACTATGCCCAGGCGTACCGAGACAGCCATGGGCCGGCCCTCGGACAGCGGAGCACCCCGGCCGAGCTCTTCGAGGCCTATCGTCCCCACCAAGAGCACCGGGTCGCGCTGCTCAAGCCGCTGTTCACGGAAACGACCCGCGTGCTGGAGATCGGGTGTTCCGCCGGCCAATTCCTCGATGCCATCAAACCCCATGTCAAGGAAGCCGTGGGTGTCGAGCCTGATCCGGAGGCTGCCGCGTATGCCCGTGAGCGCTCGGGCTGCTCGGTCTACGGCAGCCTGAAGGAACTCCCCAAGGGCACGTTTGGCTTGCTCTGCTACTTCCAGGTGGTGGAGCACCTGACCAATCCCCTGGAGGAAATCCGCGCCGCGCTGCCGTACCTCGCGCCGGAAGGCGTGCTCTGCATCGAGCTCCCGAGTCTCCGCGATCCCCTGCTCACGGTGTACCAAAACGCGGCGTATCGGAAGTTCTACTACCACGAGGCGCACCGCTGGTACTTCTCACCCAAGAGTCTGCGGGCGCTCTGTGAACAGCTCGGGTTCGCGGGCGACATCTACGGGGTGCAGGACTACACCTTCCTGAACCATCTCCACTGGGTGTTCACCGGGCGGCCGCAGGCGTCCTGCGAGGAGGGATTGGTGGCGAAGTGGCCGGCGCACCCGCCGCAGTTACCGGAAGTGCTGGACGATTTCGCGGTGGCCGTGGACCAGCGCTACAAGACCTTCCTCGCGCAGATCGGGTGTACCGAAAACATCACGTTTGTCGGGAAGCGGCCATGATCCTCGGCCTGATCCCCGCTCGTGGCGGGAGCCGCAGGATGCCCCGCAAGAATCTTGCGCCCCTGGCCGGCAAACCGCTGCTCCAATGGACCTTCGAGGCAGCGAAGGGTAGTAGACGCCTCGACCGAATTGTGGTCTCGACGGAGGATCCGGAGATCGCCACGTTCAGCCGCCTCCACGGCGTGGAAGTCCTCGACCGTCCCCCGGAGCTGGCGACTGACGGGGCCACGACCGCCGTGGTGCTTCAGCACGCCGTGCGGGCCTTGAATCCCCATGTCGTGGTGCTCCTCCAGCCGACCTCGCCGATCCGCTTCCGGGGGCTGATTGACCACTGTATCACGGCCTTCGAGGCTGCCGACTGCGATACGCTGGCCACGGGCTTCATCAGCTACCAATTCCCCTACGGCTCGATTGGGAACGTGCCCCAACAGGAAATGCGGGGCTTCTTCTACGACGATGGGAACGTCTACGTCCACAAGGCCGCGCATCTCCGTGAGGGCAAGTGGTTTGGGGAGAAGCGGCATGAGTTAGCGATCGAGCCCTGGTACAATCTTGAACTCGACACCGGGAGCGACTTTTGGGCAGCGGAAGGGATCATTCACCGGATGCACCAATGAGCGAGCCCCGCGCCGCGCTGGAAGATCAACTCCCCGTGACCTGGGACCGGGCGGTGAACGCCACGGTCTACTCGGGGGAGCGGACCTACATCGACTTCACGTCCGGCATCTTCGTCGCCAACGTCGGCCATTCGCACCCAGGTGTGATCGCCGCGCTCCGGGTCCAACTCGACCACCAATTGCTCCACACCTACACCTTTCCGTCCGCTTCGCGGATGCGCCTCGCCCGGAAGTTGTGTCAGGTGACGGGCTTCGAGCGGGCGTTCCTGCTGTCCACGGGTGCGGAGGCGGTAGAAGCCGCGCTCAGGATTGTGCGGCGGGCGACGGGCCGGCAGGATGTCGTGGGATGGGACGATTCTATGCATGGCAAGACGTTGGGTGCCCAGCAGGTCATGCATGGCGGCCCCCATGTCGTTCGATATCCCTTCCCGCACCCGATGGAACGCTTCGAGGGCCCATCAGGGGCGTTTGCCGCAGCACTCGTGGAAACGTATCAGGGCTGGAGCGCCCGGTTCCTGCCCACGGCGTATATGCAGGATGTGGCCGAGTGGTGCCGGCGCAGCGGTGCCCTGCTCATCATGGATGAAGTCCAGGCGGGCTTCGCTCGGACGGGCAAACTCTTCGGCTATGAGCACTATGGAGTCCAACCGGATCTTGTCTGTGTAGGGAAGGGGCTCGGTGGCGGGTTGCCGATCTCTGCCGTGCTGGGTTCGGCCACGCTCCTGGACAATGATCCGACTCTCACGAGTACACATTCCGGCAATCCGCTCTGTTGTGCGGCCGCCCTAGCCACATTGGAGGCGCTGGAATCGGAACACCTGGTGGAGCGAGCCGAACGTCTCGGCCACGTCATCGACGGGCGACTCCGCTGCCAGCCGTACCCCTACGCCGGTACCGGGATGGTCTGGGCCGTCAATATGGGGAATGTCGAGGCCGCGGATCAGGTCGTGGAGGCCGCTGCCCAGTGGGGCGTGCTCCTGCTCCGCACCAAGCGCGGCACGGTCAAGCTCGGCCCCCCGTTGACGATTCCTGAGCGCGACCTGGCCAAGGGACTGGACATCATTACGCGGGCCCTGATCGCCATCCGGCAATCGAAGGAACGGATCGCATGATCCTGGCCTACCGACATACTGGGGTGAATGTCACCGACCTGGCGCGGAGCGTGGCCTTCTACGAATCCCTGGGGTTCGTCGTGGTGGAGCGCCGACATGAGGAAGGGGCCTACATTGACGCCCTCACCGGCCTCTCGAACGTCAGCCTCGACTGGGTTAAGGTGGAAGCGCCCAATGGCGTCCTGCTCGAACTGGTCCGCTTCCGTTCCCCGGATCGCGTCCGCCGATTCTCGTCGGACTACGCCAGCATCGGGTGCAACCATCTCTGTCTCCAGGTGGATGACGTCGAGGCCATACACCGTGACCTGATTGCTGCGGGGGTGCGATGCCATCCTGTCCAGACCGATCCTCTGGGCAGGGTTAAGAACATGGCCTGCTACGATCCGGACGGGACCATTGTGGAACTGGTGCAAGTCCTATGACTGACCCCGCCCGCCTGTTCCGGGATAGCGCCGCTGTGCTCCTAGAGATGGCACTGACGCACGCTGGCCAGGTGCGAACCATCGGGCTCGTCATTGCGAACGCCCTACAGGCCGGGAACAAGATTCTCTTCTGCGGGAATGGCGGGTCCGCCGCTGATGCCCAACATCTTGCCGCCGAACTGTTGGTCCGGCTTCGCCCGACGGTCAATCGCCGGCCCTTCGCCGCCATCGCGCTGGCCATGGATTCCTCAACCCTGACAGCCTGTGGGAATGACTACGGATTCGGGGTCCATTTCGCCCGTATGGTCCAAGCACTCGGGCAGGCAGGGGATGTCCTGGTGGGCCTCTCGACTTCGGGCGGTTCGCCGAACGTGGTGGCGGCGCTGATCGCCGCGCGTGCATTGGGGCTCGTCACGATCGGCCTGCTAGGGCATGAGGGCGGAGCCGCCCTCCCCTACTGCGACTACGCCATTCAAGTACCCTCCATGATCACAGGCCGGACACAGGAAGCCCATATTGCCGTCGGCCACGCCATGTTAGAAGTGGCGGAGGATGCTATCTTGGAGGCCAATGCCGCCGCTTGACGGGAAAGTCATCATCGTGACCGGAGGCGAAGGACTCCTGGGCCAGCAGCACATGGCGGCGATTCGGGACGCGGGCGGCATCCCCATCTCCGCGGATGTGCGTCACGAAGAATGCACCGACGTCACAGATCCAGAGTCCATTCGGGCGCTCTTGAAGCTCACTCTGGAGTGGCATGGCCGCGTGGATGGCCTGGTGAACAATGCGGCGCACAACCCTAAGGTCGAGGATGGCAAGGGCTTCTCCCGTCTGGAAACCATGACCCTGGACGAGTGGTACGCCGCCCTCGACGTGGGATTGACTGGGGCGTTCCTCTGCTCGCAGATCATCGGGAAGCACATGGCCGCACATGAGGGCGGGGTCATCTTGAACATCGCCTCCGTCCTGTCGGTCATCGCCCCCGATCAGCGGCTCTATCGGAAGCCGGGAGTCCCCAAAGACGAGCAGCCGGTCAAGCCGGTGACGTATTCCGTAGAGAAGGCGGGCCTGCTCGGGCTAACCAAGTATCTCGCCACTTACTGGCCCAACGTGCGGTGCAACGCGCTTTCTCCGGGTGGCGTGTTTAACGGCCAACCCCAGGAGTTCGTAGACCAGCTCAGCGCCAAGATCCCCCTCGGTCGCATGGCGCGGGTTGAGGAGTATCGGGCGGCCGTGGTGTTTTTACTCTCAGATCAATCAGCCTACATGACGGGGCACAACCTCGTGATGGACGGCGGGTACTCGGTCTGGTAGGAGGGGCCTTCGATGGCGATCATACACACGGAGAATCCAGTTAAAGGCGATCGCTTGATTGCTCTGCAATATCTCTGGCGGGAAGATCACATCATCGAACCTGGCACCATTCTCTTGGCCAATCTCGCGCAAGAGGTGCTGGATGGGATCACGGGACCAGCGGGGCCAGAAGGGCCAACGGGCCCCCAAGGCGATGCAGGACCAACCGGAGCAACAGGACCACAAGGTGATGCTGGTGCCCCAGGCGCGCAGGGTCCCCAGGGGATTCAGGGCATCCAGGGACCGCAAGGTGATGTAGGAGCCCAGGGACCGCCTGGCGACATCTCTGGGGCATGGCCCGTAGGATCGGTGTTCCTCTCGGTGGTCAGCACCAATCCCGCCACCCTCTTGGGATTCGGGACTTGGGCGGCCTTCGCCGCAGGGCGGATGTTGGTTGGGCTCGATAGCGGCGATGCCGACTTCGATACCGCCGAAGAGCTGGGCGGCGTGAAGACGGTTACGCCTGCGGGCAGCAATTCCGCGCCTACTTTCACGGGTTCGGCGCTTGCCGGCCATACCCATGATGCGGGAACGCTGGCCATCGGAAGCCAAGGGGCCGGTACTCCCGCGGGGACGATTGCGTGGCCTGCTGGCGTGCCGACCTTTGGCGGCAGCGCATTGGCGGGTCACACCCACACCTTCACGGGGAACGCGGGCGCGACCGGGCAAGCCAATGCTGGCGCGACTCAGCGGGGTGGGACCAGCTCGACGCTGACCCTCATCACGCATACCCACAGCTTCACCCCTACCGGGACGCTTAACAGCGTTTCGGGCGGGACGCCGGCAGGCACGATTTCCTGGCCGGCAGGCGTTCCCACGTTCAGCGGTAGTGCACTCGCCGGCCATACCCACACCATCAGTGGCGGGGTGGCGAGTGTGAGCGCAGGGATGCCCGCAGGTACAGTCAGCGCCCCAACGTTTACAGGCGTGGAGCACACCAATCTCCCGCCCTACATCGTGGTCTACGCATGGAAGCGCACTGTATGAAGATCGCGCTTGGGATTCCCAACACGGGTACCATCCGGGCGAAGACCATGCTCTCAGTGGTAGGGACGATCTTCGAGACGCCGCACCCCATTCACCTGATCGAGCAGGGCGGGTGTTACGTTCAGGAGAACCGGCAGAAGATCGTGCGCGAAGCCCAGCGAGCAGGCTGTGAGAAACTCTTCTTCGTGGACAGCGACATGTACTTTGCGCCATCCACGTTGAGGGCGCTACTGGCGCACGAGAAGCCCATCGTCGGCGCGGCCTATAACTACCGACACCTTCCCCTGGAGACGACCGTCAAGTTCGCGGACGCTGACGGGCACTTGGTGGCGAAACCGGCGGAGGAGATTCCCAAAGAGTTCTTCGCCTGCTATGCGGTGGGGACTGGCTGTTGTCTGGTGGACATGCGCGTCTTTGATAACTTAGGGTCGCCGCCGTGGTTCGATTGCGACTACGATGAGGAGGGAGCCTTGCGGACGGGTGATGATCTTTGGTTCTGCCGCTCGGCACATCAGGCGGGTTATGAGGTGTGGTGCGATCCGACTCTCGGGGTGCGGCACCTCGGGGAATACGAGTACTAACAATGCCTCATGATCCCACTGCCTCCGTCGTGCGCCATTCCATCGCGCTTCGCCGCTACGAGAACGGCATCGCGCGGGAGATTCACGAGCTGTTCCGCGCGGCGGGGGACGAGATGCGGGACCTCCTCATTCGGCTCGACCCGAATGAGGTGCTGCCTGGCTGGCTCCAGGCCCGTATCCGCCGGCTGGGCATTGAGGCAAGCGATATCCTTCAGCAGGTCTACGCTGATCTCCAGCGCTTCGCCGCAGATCGGCTCGTCTCCTTGGGCGAGGTGGAGTCCGAGTTTGCCGCCCGGCTCTTGGAACGCACGGCATCAGGGGTATCGGTGGACATCAAGACGACGAGCCTCGGCATCCGCCAATGGCGCTCGATCTTGCAGACAGACCCGATTCAGGGCGCCCCACTCAAAGACTGGTGGGCGACCCAAGAACGGGCGACCGCCTTCGCCTTCCGCCGACAGATTCAGCTCGGCATGGCGAACAGCGAGACCACCGACCAGATTATTCGCCGCATCCGGGGGCGGTTCGTCCGTCCAGGCGTTTATGATGGCGGGGTGATGCAAGCCTCAACTCGACAGGCCGAAGCCATCACCCGCACCGCCGTCAACCAGATCGCCACCCGGGCTCAGGTAGAGACGTATCAGGCGAATGACGATCTCACGGAGGAATACATCTACACGGCGACACTAGATGACCGGACCTCGGCAATCTGCCGGGCGTTGGATGGGCAGCGGTTCACATACGGCGAAGGGCCGTTACCACCTCAGCATGTCAATTGCCGGAGCACGGTTCGCCCAGTAGTGAACTGGGATAAGTTGGGTTTGCGTCCTCCCCCGTCAGGAGAACGGGCCGCGGTCGGTGGGCCCGTCTCCGCGAAGCTCGATTACGCCGACTGGCTCCGGCAACAATCCCATGCCGAACAAGACGGCATCCTCGGGCCGGCGCGCGCTGCATTGTTTCGGGCCGGGAAAATCACATTGGCCGATCTTGTCCGCATTGATGGATCCACGCTTACACTGGAGGAATTACGGAAGAAAGTGGCGTAGCTCGTCCAATAGAGCGGCACCCAAATGGGAAGCCGAAACAATTTATTCAACTGCAAAGCCCTGTCGCAGGGAAAATCGCAGGTTTCGTCTTGGCCAATTCGCTCTGCCAGGTCTGCCATGGGATGCCGATCCCGCGCAGGGACGGGGGCCCTACGAGACTCCCGGTCTGCGGCTGTGAAGTCCCAACGCAGTATCCCGTCGTGCAGGCAGATTCAGCCAAAGGGAAAGACCTCATCCTCTGCGGTTCGGGTCCATCTCTTCCCAAGGTCAAGAATCTTCTCAAAGTCCATCCAGCGGCGGATGTGTGGGGCTGCAATGACGCCCTGATGTGGCTCACCCGGCGTGGCCTCAAAGTCACCCACGGCGTAGGGATCGACCAAAGCCCTGACCTCTACACCACCTGCTGGACCGAACCGCCGGCGGTTACCTATCTCCTGGCCAGCTCCGCTAGTCATCAACTCTTCGCCCATCTGATCCGCTGGAGGCATCGCGATCGTATCCGGATCTTCCACAGCTTCGTGGGCTTCGAGGGGGAAGAGGAGCTCTACAAACTGCTCTATGCACCTGCTCCCTTGGTTGGTAGCGGCCTGAATGTTGTCAATCGCTCGATTCCGCTGGCGATCTTCATGGGCTATGAAACCATCTACGTCATCGGGGCCGATTGCGCGCTCGGTAAGAATGATAGCTTCCATGTGGGGGAGACGACCCCGGAGACTGGCATTATCCTCCGCGGCAAGGTGAACGGGAAGCGGTGGGCGACCAAACCCGACATGCTGGCGAGCGCTTGTGATCTCGTGCGCCAGAAATGGGATAGGGGGGAACGGTTGCAATTGATGGGCGATACCCTACCCAACGCCTTGGTTGACAAGGACGAAGCCTTTCTCATCCGATGTGCCTCATGGGGTGGGCCGGGAGAAACCAGTCGGCCCTTGACGGGATAAGTCCGTAGGGTAGATTCGCAGTACGCTCCGTGCCCTGAAGGCGCGGGGATCATCGGAAGGATGCGGGGGGATAGTGGCCCCCTGCCCGGTTTCGGCCGGCGGCTGCGGTAGGCTCGCACCCGCTGGCTGTTTTTCATCTAGGGGTGGTAGTGCTGCCCCATATCATCGGGTCCGTGACCTAAAGGAGTGGCCAGTGGCCGAGGAAAAGACTTATACGCGCGATGAGTATGAGGGGATGGTTGGCGAGCGCGATGCGCTCAAAGCCAAGCGGGACGAGCTGCTGGATGAAGTGAAGGGTACGCGGAAGCGGCTCAAGGAGTTCGAGGGACTGGACGCCAAAGAGATCCGTGATCTCGTGGCGCGAGCAGCGGATGAGGACCGGAAGCGGGCCCGGGAGACGGGCGATTGGGAAAAGCGCGAAGCCCAACTCATGGAAAAACACGCCAAGGAATTGCAGGCGGAGCGCGATGCCCGGCAAGGGGCCGAACAGGCGGTGGAACGGTATCTCGTGGATGCCGAAGCCATGCAGGCCATCGGCGGCAAGGGATTCCCGAAACTCTTGCTTCCCGTCATCAAACCGAGGCTCAAGGTAGTAAAGGGTGAGGATGGTCACCCTGCGGTACGGGTGATCGATGCCGATGGAACGGTGCGGGTCAAGGTGGAGAAGGGGAAGGCTATTCCGCTCACCGTCACGGAGTACGTAACCGAATTGCGGGAAGATCCCGACTTGGCGGGGGCCTTCGTCGGTTCCGGGGCCAGTGGCAGCGGAGCCAGTCGGGGTGAAGGCAGCGGCGGTGCCGCTCGGACGATTCCAGCGGGCGATGACAAAGGGTTTTTGGCGAACCTAGATAAGATCGCCAAAGGTGAAGTCGTCGTTCAGTCCTAACGGTTCCCGCATGACTGCGGGACATGACGGAGGCAGAATCCAGTGGCGAACTCCCTAACGAATGTCATCCCGCAGATCATGGCGCAAGGGCTCCTGGTGCTGCGTGAGAACTGCGTCACCCCTCGGCTGGTCAACCGCTCGCTCGAGGACAAGGTGGCCGACTTCGGTGACACGATCGACGTGCCCTATGTGGGCAACGCGACGGCCGTCACCGCGGTAGGACAGGCGATCTTTACCAATATCGATATCACCACCTCCAAGGTCCAGGTCGCGCTCAACTTCTGGCGGCGCGCCGATTTCACTCTCAGCGACAAGGAGATCGAGGAAGCGATCTCCGGCTTGATGCCAATGCGGGCGAGCGCCACGATCAAGGCCCTCGGCAATGCGGTCGATTCCTTCATCCTCGGGCTGTATACTGGCATCTGGTCGGCAGGTGGAGTTGCTGGGACCACCCCGTTTAGCGCCACTGTGACGGCGTTCCTGGATGCGCGCACGAAGCTCAACAAGACACTCGCTCCGCTGAGCGAACGATTCGTGATCCTCGACCCGGATGCTGAAGGCAATGCGCTGGGCCTGCCCCTGTTCCATCAGGCCAATCTCCGGGGCGATCAGGGGGGTGTGATCCGGGGGGAAATCGGCACCAAGCTCGGGGCCGATTGGCACATGAACCAGAACATCAAGACCCACTCGGCGGGTACCGGCACGGGCGAAACGACGCATGTCGTGGTCGGTGACTTTACGGCTGGTGCCAGCTCGATCCTGGTCCGGGGCTCGGCCATGACCGGGCTGGTGGTGGGCGATCTCTTTACCATCGCCGCCAAGGCCCAGCAATACGTCGTGAGCTCGACCTGCACGGCGACTGGCACGCTGATGACGATTACCTTCCAACCGTCGCTCGGTGTCGCGATCGTCAGCAATGCCGCGGTGACCTATGTCGGCACGCATGTTGTCAACCTCTTGCTGCATCGGGACGCCATTGCGTGGGCCAGTCGGCCGATGAGCCGGAGCAAGATCCAGGGCCTCGGATCGCTCTTCGAGACCGTGGTCGATCCCCTCTCGGGGCTGGCCCTGCGGTTGGAGGTGACGCGACAGAACAAGCAAACCACCTGGACCTGGGACATCCTGGGTGGTGGGGCGTTGATCCAGCCGGCATTGGGTGCCCGGATTCTGGGCTAAGGGAGCCATTACCGGGGAGGGTTTCGGCCCTCCCCATCCCTTAACCCTGGAGAGCCATGGCGGACCCCACGCTGGTCGCAACGGTTGGCGGGGCGTTGAGTAATAGCTACATCACGCGCGCCAACGCCTCGTTGTATTTCGATACCCGGGTTGCCGCGGAGGTGGCGGAGTGGGCCGCCGCTGTCGATGCCGATAAAGACCGGGCGCTCATCAGCGCTACCTACCGGCTGGAACAGGAAGAGTACGCCGGCGTCGTCAGTGATCGGGACCAGGCCCTCAAGTGGCCCCGGGCGGGGCTGACCGATGAGGACGCTCGCCAGTACGATGATGATGAGATCCCCGAGCCCATCGAGCGAGCGGTCTGTGAGTTGGCCTTAGCGTTGCTCAAGTCCGAGGTCACGCTCGGGGATTCGGGGCTGGAGGGCTTTGAGAATGTCCAAGTCGGCTCCCTCGATGTCACCCCCCGCGCCTCGCGACAGGCTGGGGTGCTCCCGGAACAGGTTAAGCGGTTTCTACGCGGCTTGTGGGAGGATACCGGGAGCCTCACCCGTCCGGTGTACCGCGCATGAGTGTCCTCGATACTCCGCTCCGGCAAGTCGCCAAGACGGTCATCAACCGCTTTGGGATGGCCGTCACGGTCCAGACGATGGCGCGGAGTACGTACAACGTCACCACGGGACAATCCACGCTCATCACCACCGCCACCTCGCTGAAGGGATTGCTCTCCGAGTATCACACCCGAGAGATCGGGGATGCTATCAACGCCGGGGACCGGAAGCTGGAGATCGCGGCGGCGCTCTTATCCACGGCCCCGGATACCGAGGACCGCGTGGTCATTGGGAGTGCGGTGTATCGAATCGTCCGCGTCATCACCCATTGGGCTGGCGGGG
>Ga0209342_10003658_pt1 | contig 16181 bp, 16 predicted proteins | sample RifCSP16_2_FD_184023 | JGI IMG/M metagenome (GOLD analysis project Ga0209342, IMG submission 184023) | Soil microbial communities from Rifle, Colorado - Rifle CSP2_sed 16_2 (SPAdes) (version 2) | ecosystem: Environmental > Terrestrial > Deep subsurface > Rock core/Sediment | place: Rifle... | reverse complement strand
TGTTTATCTCTTCATAGACTTTGCATAATCCATACGCAATCAGCATCAAAGCTACTGGTATGATAGGCAGTATATGTCTCGGATTCATCACATTTTGTCCAAGAATCACCCAAATCATATAAGGAATTACGTACAATCCTAAAAAAAATCCTCTGCGGTCAAATCGATACCGCTTGAAGGAATAAAGAAAAGTGGCAATCATAATCAAGGAAGCTGTCAGCCTCAAAAACGAGGCATCATTCCACCAACTTCCCAGCCCGTACACCCATATCGACTTTACAAGACAGGCAACCCTGCCTAATCCGCCAAAGGTAATTACAGAACCACCCCAATCGGTAAAATGTCCACGAGAAAACGAAAGGCAATTCCCCCAAAGAGGATGCCTGCCCACATAGCTAATCTGGGGGAGAAACCACACACAAACACCGATAACGAATCCCATCAATCCACACAAAATAACATCTTTAAAAAAGTGCATTTTTTGAATAGCCAAATACAACAAAATACCCATCCATAAGGCGATAAACGGAAAGTAGGAAAGCCGTACACCCAGTCCAAAACCCAGGAATAGACTACCCAAAAAAAGATAATTTCTGTCACTCAAGCGCCTATACAAAAAATAGGCGGCTGAGATCACAAAGAAAAGCCCCATAGCATCGGAGGTAGGCCTTTCAGCCTGCAGCCAACAGAGGGGGTTGATAAGGTAAAGAATCGCAGTTAGTATAGCAACTTTTTCAGAAAACAATTGTCTGGTAAGTAAAGAAAGCGGATACACGGTAATACTGCCAAAAAGAACACCGGGCATTACCAATGACCATACATCCTGATGTGATAGTTTGAAAAATAACGACGAAGCAACCATGTAGACGGGATAACCAGGAAAGTGCGGCTGAAGGAGAGACAGGTCGTAATCATGAAGTCCTAAGGCAAAGTCTATGCTATCGCAACTATCAAGATACCTTCCAACAAAACACAGACGTGTTAAAAAACATATAAAAAACAGAATATGCATCCCACATCGAAAATCCATGCACCACTCGCAAGTAACAATTCTGTGTGTAAAAAGCCTGCAGTGAATATAACAACAGAAACCACAGATTGCACAGATTTCACAGATTATATGAATTGGTATTTTTATCTGTGTAATCTGTGAAATCTGTGGTTCCAAACTCGTTTATATGTCTGAGGCTTCGCCTCGCTAGATATCTCTCTTGAAAGAATCCGATTTGGGAATGGTTAGCGGTATGATGAGTACCTGCCCAACGGGAAGATCTTTAATATTCATTATTTCATTCTTGTTGGAATCATAAATAACTGTCCATCTCTTGCCGTCGCGAAACACCTTCGATGCAATTTCATAAAAACTGTCACCCCATTTTACACGATAGACGGCATTCTTGTATTTATTTCTATCTATCTGTTGCGATTCTTCAATGTCTTTAAGGATGGGCACATCAGGAATAATTAACTCCTGCCCTGCTTTCATTGTCTCATCTGATATGTCCATATTGACACTCCTGATCTCCTCTATTCTGGATGCATTATCATAGAATTTTTCAGAAATACTTGATAACGTATCTCTGTCCTGTACTTTATAGTAAACCTCCATTAAGGAACCATTGGATTTTATAGAGATTATATTGGCATTTATAGATGAATTAAAATCTTTGGATGGAATACTGGCAATAAATTTTTTTACAAGACGATCAGCCGTATCTGTAACCACCTTTTCCCTCACATTGATTGAACTTTCTATAACCGCCCCAGGAACGCCGTATGGCGATATTGGCACTGATCCGCCATGAGTTGTTTCCGTATGATCTGCCTGCCAGATAATTTTGGAAGACCTCGCATCTACCATCTTCATCTCTGCCCCGAAGACCACCTGCGAATATACTCCAAAAAATCTCTTGTAACACTTTGTAACTTCGCCATAAATGAGGGCATCCGCCTTCACGATTCGGCCTACCTTATACACATCTTCTGCATCGAGATTGGATGCATCGATTGCAGCAAGGCGCAGGCGTTCGTCAACCTCTTCGAGTCTGAGAACATTATACCCTTTCGTACTGAGGTTTGTAAAAAAACACTTCCGGAGGATATCTTCTGATCCTTTTTTCTCTGTTTTATTCTTGAATGGCAAGATTGCAACGGAGCTAATTTCGTTTCTTTGAGGTGGGTGGAGGGTTTTGACGTGTGGAGTAGACCGTTCCTCCATATAATTACAGGATGACACAGCAATTAATAAAATGAAAACGGGAAAATATTTTTTCACTTAATTGGTCAAACGTATCGGAAATCGTAAAAAATTGCCGGTTTTTCAGTTTAAATTGTATTCAATCAGCAAATTTATTCAGCAGCAGTTTTTGGGAGATTAATCCCCTCACCAGTTGCCGTTGCCAAGAGTTTTTTCTTTTTATAGATGAGCATAATGTTGCGTGCATAGATAAAAAGACCCGAGCATTGTCCCATAATAAATACCGGGTCGAGTCGGTAAATTGCATACGTAAATAATATGGCGCTGCCCGCCATGCTTAAATACCAGAATATCTCTGGAATAGTACTTTCGCCGCGCTTTTCCGAGACAATCCATTGTATAAAAAATCTGGAGCCAAACAGAAATTGTCCAATAAACCCAAGCATAACCCAGAAATTAATATGCGTTATAAAATTACTCACGGTCTACCTCATAATTAAGTTTTCGTTTTTTCATCCACCGAACAACCAATAGGTCTATAAATGCCCGGAACGCCCTGTTAGATATACCATACTTTGATTTCCCAAATTTCCGGGGATAGTGGTTTACAACGATTTCAGTAACGGTAAACCCTTCCATCTTAAACAGGGTAGGTAAAAACCGATGCATGCCGTTATATAACTTGATATGATCAAGACATTCTCTGCGATATGCTTTGAGAGAACACCCTGTATCCTTAATATCCTCTCTTGAAAGCTTGTTTCGTATATAATTGGCTACTTTGGAAGAAATGCGTTTGATCCACGGGTCGTTTCTCTTCTGTCTCCACCCGCATACCATATCATAATTATTCAGCTTTTCAAGTAATTTCGGGATATCTGCCGGATCATTCTGCAGGTCAGCATCCATAGAAACCACGTATTTCCCCAGTGCATGCCTGAAGCCGGCATCCATGGCAGCCGTTTGGCCAGCATTTTTCCTAAAGTGGATTGCGCGAAAATTAGTATGTTGGGCACACCATTCCTTCAACTTTTTGGTACTTCCATCAGTACTGCCATCATCCACAAAAACAACTTCATAGTTCTTCTCTTCCACGGCGTTGATAATAGAGTAACCGAGAGGTTCAATATTATCGACCTCATTATAAAGTGGAATTATTATAGAAATATCAGGATTCATTAGTTAGCTTTTTTCTTAATCTCTATCGTAATAACACATCTATTGTGTTATTTAAGCATGCAATCACATATCGCTTCGCTTTAATTATATATCAAAGTTTGCAGAATTATCAAAAGGAAATAATCACGAATCTATATTATAAGCCTTTAATTTGTTGTACAGGGTTTTTAAAGATATTCCGAGGGCTTCAGCCGCAAGGGTTTTGTTTCCCTGCTTTTCATGCAACACTTTAAGTATGTGTTTCTTCTCCACCCCTGAAAGAATTACTTCCGTTCCTTCGGCTGCAGTTGAAGATGCCATGCGGATGTTTTCGGGTAAATCCCAGATGGAAACGCCATCCTCTTCTGTCATTACGATCAAACGTTCCATAGTATTTTTTAATTCACGGACATTGCCTGGCCAGTTATATTGCGTCATTACCGTCATTACTTCCGGAAGCAGAGTTTTTTTCCATTTATTTTTGCAAAAATTATCGAGAAAATGGTTAATCAAGACAGGAATATCCTCTCGCCTTTCTCGCAGCGGCGGGAGAGGCAGGGTAATTACGTTCAACCGAAAATACAGGTCTTCTCTGAATTTCCCGCTTTTTACTTCCGCAGCAAGATCCTTATGGGTGGCTGTAATTATACGTATATCAACATTGATAGCCTTATTATCACCGACACGCCGAATCTCGCCTGATTGAACAACACGAAGGAGTTTTGCCTGTGTATTAATCGCCAGTTCTCCAATTTCATCTAAAACAAGGTAGCACAATTAATCACCACAAATGGCTTATCTGCTCGTGTACTGCGCTGATGGATCATCTGAGCAACAAGTTCTTTTCCCGTGCCACTTTCCCCATGGATTAACACGATAGAATCCGAAGGAGCCGCCTTATCGATCGTTTTGTACACAGCATTCATTGCAATGCCGTTGCCAATCATCACAGGAGTTTCACAGGCGTCTTTTACTAATCGCCTGAGGTGGACATTTTCCCGATTTAATTGCCTTTTTTCGAGAGCCCTTTGCAATAGTGCATTCAATTCAGGGGTCTTCTTCTTTGGCGTATCCATAGCCGCAGGCAACGTTTTGGTTTATTATTAAGAGATAAAAAAGAAAAACCATGCATACACAAGCAATTTTTTTCATTCGCCTCCCTTTCTTATTTTTAAAACGTTATATATATCACAAACGAGGAAAATGTCAACAAATGCCTATTTTTGCAAGTAAACTTGACAATGAATCATTATGCAATTTTGATATTCATAACTCCTTACCAACGTCTCAAAGCTCATATTTACCATTACAGCATTGTAACGTTTTCGCTTTCTTCACGGTCTGCAGTCGAGAGAAAAGCTTTATATTGATGCTGATCGGGTTTCTCTCCACAGCGTTGAGTAATTTGGTACAATGATCCCTGATTATTCCGGTTTTTGAGTTGGTATAGGCTCTTGTTTGTGGCAAATCCATCCCATCTGGGAACAAACTGTTACCGGGTGATATGTTAGAGACAGGTTTCAAACCTGTCTGTACTTCGTGTATTGCCTTATCGGTTGCTACAAATGGTAATCCATTGGCCAGTTCAAAGCCTTTCCCCATTTCCATGAGGACAAGTTTGACTCAAAGAGGCGTTTGGAAAGGGATGTTGGAAGATCACCATTATTTACACAGAGCGAAGTTGTATGGGCAGCAGATAAAATATTTGGTTGAGAGTACAGAGTTTGGGTGGATAGGAGCGAGGGCGTTTTCATCGGCGGCATGGAGAGTAGAGGTGCGAGACGAGCGATTGGGATGGGATGACAGATTTCATCAGAATGGACTTTCAAGGAAATACATGTTTGCCTATGAGTTGAAGAAAGGGATTTTAGGGGCAGTATCTTCCGTGGAACAAGAACGCAGAGGTACGATATATTGTCCAACTGTAAGCATAACAAAAGGGATGGCCTACCTGTCGACAAACCGGTTGGTTATTCATTCCATAGAAAATTCTTCTGAAAAAAGTCATTCTGGAATTGCTTTATTTAATAATGACCGTATAATAATTTCATTACTTATGTAAAAATAACTACTCTTCCGATTCGTTCGGATTAGACATGGATAACCAGTCATGCTTTTTCGCAAAAAACCAAGTAAAAATAAATTTGAATTCAAGTTTAGCACTGAAATGCTTGCAGTTTCAGTAGACGATACGGCACAGACCGCGCTTGAATTGATTCGCAGGAGTAAAGTTACTGGAAATATTTTTTACTGCTACGTTACTGATAAGGAAGGGAAACTGGTAGGTGTCGTACCTATAAGAAAACTTATAACCGTTCATAAAGAAGCGAAAATTTCTGAAATTATGGTGCGCAACCCGATCCGGTTAACCGCCGATTCTTCCGCTGATACTGCACTGGAGTTTTTTTTATTTTATAAGTTCATCGCCTTTCCTGTTGTTGATGAGCACGGAAAACTTGTTGGTATTGCAAGGGCGAATGATTTTATAGAAGACACATTAGCCATTGAAGAGAAAACAGAATATGAACGCGATGACCTTCTCAAAATAATCGGCATTCGATTGGAGGAATTTAGAAAACCCAATGTCTTCAAAAGTACTTTTTTGAGATTTCCCTATTTGTTTTTTAACATTTCAAGCGGACTCATATGCGCCCTTATTACAAAACTGTTCGATAGAACAATAGATGAATTTATCTTCATAGCCTTTTTTATCACGATCATATTGGGTCTTGCCGAAAGTGTTGGAACACAGGCCGTAGCAGTCACCCTTTCTTGCCTTGATAAAACCATTAAATTGAGAAGATTGGTCCTTTACGAAGTGTTGGTTGGGGCTAAAATGGGTTTATTGTGTGGCGGATTGCTCTATTTAGTGTCCTTTTTTTGGATTGGGAATCACAGTTTCTCCTTAACCTTGTCTCTCACTATTTTATTGACCCTTATTAACGCCTCCTTTCTTGGATGCAGTCTGCCAATCCTTTTTAAAAAGATCGGCGCAAATCCAGCGCATGCCTCGTGTCCATTGGTATTAGCGATTGCCGATATTATCTCATTAACCTCGTATTTTTCCCTTGGAACATATTTCCTCAATGATTGAAATTTTAATAATAAAACAACACCTTTGCCTGATAGACAGAAATCACTGAAGAAAATTTATGAGAACAATTATAAAATTATAATGGTGTAATTCTTCATTATGATGGAAATTCCTGGACTAAACAGGAAAGCAATATTACCTACAGGCTCAATAGAATATGGGGCAGCAGCCGCGACAATGTGTATGTTTCCGGAGATTACGGCACGATACTTCATTATGACGGCACAAAATGGAATAAACAAAAAAGCGGTACCAACTATTTATTATTCGGGATATGGGGCGATAGTAAAGATAACTTATACGTTGTTGGGATTAATTCCAGCAGTCACTACAATCACATGCTAGACGTATCGTATGGCACAAAATGAAATAACCATGGTCAATGAATAGCTATTCTCGTGTCGTTATATTTCATCTAAGAAATTAATGAAGGTTTTCGGGTGAAGTCTAAATCGAATGTATGTCTTAATAACTCTTCATTGCCATTTATACATGGATTTGGGTTAAATATGTTTGACTTATCAAACAATTTTGATTAGAGTATTAACCAATTATTCCATCTTACTTCATATACTTATTAAGGTGGGAAGCCTAAGATATTTTGGATAATTCCGCAGTTAGAACAGAAGGACTTACAAAGGTTTACAAGGATTTCTGGAGACGGAAAAGCGTCTCGGCGCTGACAAGTCTTAATCTAAATATTGAGCGTGGTGAGATATTTGGATTACTTGGTCCTAATGGTTCAGGTAAGACGACCACGGTTAAATTATTGCTCGGCATCCTGTTTCCTACCAGTGGTAAATCATGGTTGCTGGGATATTCTTCAGTCGATTTAAAAGTTAAAAGTAAAATAGGTTTTTTACCCGAGGAATCCTATCTCTATAAATTTCTTAATGCAGAAGAAATTCTGGATTTTTACGGGAAGCTCTTTGATATTCCAAAAACAGAAAGAAAATCACGGATTGATAAATTGATTCACGATGTGGGTTTAAATCCCTATCGGAAACGTCCGTTGAACCAGTATTCGAAGGGTATGCTCCGGAGAATAGGCCTGGCACAAGCCATTATAAACAACCCTGATTTGGTAATACTGGATGAGCCGACAAGCGGTCTTGACCCTATAGCCAGTCGTGAAATTAAAGACCTTATACAGGACTTTAAAAGGCAGGGAAAGACCGTTATCCTCTGCTCGCATTTATTGGCAGATGTGCAAAACATTTGTGACCGGATTGCTATCCTCAATAAAGGTGTTTTGCAAGTAATGGGCAACGTTCGGGAATTGCTCTCTCAAAAAGATATCATAGAGTTTGTGGTAAAGAATCTTTCAGATAATGACATCCAGGCGGTTGAAACCTTTATTAAGAGCAGGAGCGGGAATGTGCTATCCATCAATCATCCTGTTTCTACCCTGGAAGAGTTGTTTTTAACTATCATACAACAGAGCAAATAAACTGTTCTTTTAATAGTTCACCGGAGGAAAAAAATTTGACAAGATAACAGGATATACATGATATAAATTAATTTTTGACAGGATTAACAGGATAATCAGGATGAAATAAGGTAGCTTTTATCTTGTTAATCCTGTATATCCTGTCTAAATGAAACAATTATCATGTTAATCCTGTTCATCCTGTCTGAGGTCGCTGAACTGTTAAGATGATACTAACAATTGCCGGTCATACCTTTCGGGAGGTAATCCGAAAAAAAATATTACACGTACTGATTGGACTTGGCATCCTGATCATTGTCGTTTCACCCTTTATTCCTACGACAGATGAGCCTGATGCCCGAGTCAAAATGATGCTGGTGGTATTTTTTCAGGTAGTGGTACTCCTGTGCATCGTAGGGGTAATTATCCTTTCTGCCACATCATTGCCCCACGAAATAGAAGACAGGACGATTTATGGTATTTTATCAAAACCTGTCTCAAGACTGAAAATTGTTGCAGGCAAAATAACGGGTTTCGCCCTGATATCGGCTCTTCTATTGGTAGTTTTGGGTCTGGTAAACGTCGTTGCCATTCAACGGGTTTCGTCAAGATTACCTGAAGAATTTCGGGGTATTTTAAAAGCCAGGAATGAGTTTACAGCATCACGGTTTTCCATTCATGGTAAATCGCACCATGTACGCGCGGGAATTGTATGGATTGAAGGAGGAAGAACGGGAATTGCGTTATGGAGTTTCTCTGATCTATACAAAAAGCTTGATAACAAATCTTCTTTTGAAGTAGAGTTCAATTTAAAGATAGACAGTAGCAGGAAAGATATCAATACGATCCCATTAGTTGTGGGAATAGAGGATGCTGGCGCGGGTCAATGCAAAACCTCAATTTTATCAGCAAAGATAGATGAACCGTTAACGGTAAAAATAGACCCTGAGTTTGTCAAAAAAAGTAGTATCTTGAATATTACTGCGTTTCCCATACACGGTGCGGATTATATTGGTGTAACTCAGGGAGATGCTAAACTATACTCTGTCCGGAAAGGTTTTACATCCAATTATATAAAAGCTATCGGTATAACCTTTTTGAAATTTTTGTTGATCATAACTATTGCGGTAATGGGGTCTACGTACCTGTCCGCACCTGTAAGTATCGTGTCGGCCTTAGTTGTTTTTTTGTGCGGGCATATCCTGGACTTTGTTAAAGATTTTTCTTTGGCAATTCAACGGTACGATGTGCATGAACATGCCCTGCCTGCGGCGCTTAAAAAACCCAATATTCTTTTGGCCTATATAGATTATCTTATTAAAAAACCTTTGGAATGGTTTTCGTTTATTTTGCCGGATTTTAAAAGGTTTGATAGCCTGAAATTTCTCTTGAAAGGTATAAATATTCCTTTGGAAACGGTTGGAGTTTCTGTGGGGTACACAGCATTATATGCGGGTATTTGCCTTTGCATAGCATCGATAATATTTAAAAAGAGAGAGTTTTTTTAAGTACTCTTGATACATCGAAAGAGGGTTATTTTTCTAGTCGTATTAATTGGCGCTATCTTTTTTGTCAACATATACGTTGTTTCTTTCCGTGAGACATCAAAGACTGCGGTGTATCGCTATGACCCATCGGAAAGTATTCCGTTGCTTCTCCTGGGAGGACTGCGGGGAATTGCGGTAGATTTTCTCTGGGCAAGGGCCATTGCCCGGCATGAGGAAAAAAAATATTACGAATTGTTAACAATAAACAACCTGATAGCCAAGTTGCAGCCTAACTTTCCCGCAGTTTGGATTTTTCAGGCATGGAACATGGCTTATAACATTGCTCACGAATGGGATGCCGCACGAAACAAGTGGAAATGGATTCATACGGGATTAAACTTTGCAAAGAAAGGAACGGTTAAAAACCCCACAAGCGGGGATCTTTTCTTTGAGCTGGGACACATGTATTTGCACTTGTTTGATCAGCGTTTCTTTAAATATGCGGAATATTACAGAGAACAATTAAAGCAGGAAGACGGAGAGGATAATTACGAAGCATCGCTTTATTGGTTACGAAGGGCGCTTTTGCATGACCCAAAATTGCATAACGTTTTGGCTATCGAAAGAACTATTTGCCATGCCTTGTGGCATGCATCGCTGTGTGCTGAAAAAGAAGGAAATATCGATAAGGCGTTCCAATATGCTGAGTCAGCCCTGAATGAGTGGAAGACGTATCGTACAAATCATCCGGATGATACTTCGACCAATGTAAATGAATTTATTAGTACAATCGAGAGGAAAAAGGAATTTTTACAAAGTATGCCGAAGAGAGACATTTGGTAGTGAAGAGAAGTTTTAGTTATGTATCAACAAAATTAGAAAAGAGAAAGGAGAAGAAATCAAGTCAATGAATAGTTTTTTGCGTAAATTTAAACCTGTTTTTAGAAACAACCGCGTTAGCATTGTAATGATCCTGTTGATGCTAACTATCCTGATTCTTGGGGTATCAAGGTCGGGATTATTTTCTCGCAATGTCCAGGCGCAAACTGCGCTGAAGACCACTGCTGAAAAACCCATGTTTGAACTTGGCGAAGCCACTCAAAAAGACAAACCTTTGTTTGAGTTGGAAGGCCCGATGCATAAAGCAGTAGCAGATACGCCACACTCGATACCAAAATTGTGGTGGATTGCACCGATTGGTGCACTGTTCGCCCTTTTTTATGCACGAAAGTTCTACAAGGAAGTCATGAAGGCACCAGAGGGGAACGAAAAAATGATTTCGATAGCCGGTCATGTCAGAGAAGGCGCTTATGCCTACCTGAGGCAGCAATACAAGGTCGTAGGTATATTTTTTATTGGCGCATTTCTTGTCCTTCTCTTCATTTCCTTCGGATTGCACTCACAATCAAAGGTAGTGCCTTTTGCGTTCTTAACCAGCGGGTTCCTGTCAGGACTTGCAGGTTTCCTTGGAATGAAGACAGCCACCAGCGCCAGTTCAAGGACGGCTGAAGGCGCGAGGAAATCCCTGAACCAGGGACTCCAGGTTGCATTTAGAAGCGGCGCCGTAATGGGGCTGATAGTCGTGGGTATGGGGCTTCTGGACATTTCCTTATGGTTTTTTGTGTTCCGTAAGTTTACCAATGTCTCATTACTCGATATGGCAATGATGCTGCCGTGCTTCGGTATAGGCGCCAGTTCTCAGGCATTATTTGCAAGGGTTGGAGGTGGGATATTCACAAAGGCGGCGGATGTGGGCGCCGACCTGGTGGGTAAGATAGAGGCAGGAATCCCCGAAGATGATCCAAGGAATCCCGCTACTATTGCTGATAACGTTGGAGACAATGTCGGTGACGTTGCAGGTATGGGCGCGGACCTGTATGAGTCGTATTATAATTCGATGCTTGCCTGCGCAGCGTTGGGCGTGACCGCCGGTCTTGGTATTGCAGGCATGGTTGTGCCCATGATTTTGGCAGGGGTAGGTATCTTCCTTTCCATCATAGGTATCTATGCCGTTAAGACAAAAGAAGAAGCAACACAGAAAGAACTCCTTAAGGCATTGGGAAAAGGAATCAACTTGAGTTCAATTCTGATCTTGATTGTCTCAGCCGTAATTATCAAGTTTATGCTGCCCCATAATTTTGGCGTCTGGGGTTCGATTGTAACAGGATTAATAGCCGGAGTTATTATTGGCAAAGGTACGGAATACTATACCTCCTCCAATTACTCGCCAACAAAGGGCATTGCCGAACAGGCAAAGACAGGCCCTGCAACGGTTATGATTGATGGTATTGCAACGGGAATGATGTCTACGATCATACCCGTTATTACTATCTCCATTGCAATCTTGTTAAGCTATGCCTTTGCGGGTGGTTTTACGAATATCTCCCTCGGTCTTTACGGAATTGCTATCGCTGCAGTCGGCATGCTTTCAACATTGGGGTTGACGTTGGCAACCGATGCCTATGGACCTATTGCGGATAATGCCGGTGGTAATGCTGAGATGAGTGGTCTCGAACCCTATGTGAGAGAGAGGACAGATGCCCTTGATGCATTGGGAAATACAACGGCAGCGACAGGGAAAGGTTTTGCCATAGGTTCTGCTGCTTTAACTGCCATGGCATTGATTGCCTCTTTTGTTGAACAAATAAAGGTAGGGCTAGAGAGGGCGGGGGTACATGTCATTCAAGTTGCTGGGACTTCAATTAATTTGCCAAATGCCAAATTATCCGATCTTATGTATTACCTGGATGTTACTTTAATTAATCCAAAAGTATTGATTGGTCTGTTTGTAGGAGGTCTCTCAGCGTTTATTTTCAGTGCGATGACGATGAAGGCTGTGGGTCGTGTTGCAAGAAGCATGGTGGAAGAAGTCAGAAGGCAATTTAGAGAAATTGCGGGTATTATGGATGGAACGGGAAAACCCGATTATGCAGCATGTGTGGCGATTAGTACGAAGGGTGCACAAAGGGAGATGTTCGTTCCTTCCCTCCTTGCTTTATTGGTACCTATTTTAACTGGGCTAGTCTTGGGAGTACCTGGTGTTATAGGACTTTTAGCGGGAAGTTTAACCGTGGGTTTCCTGTTAGCGGTCTTTATGGCAAATGCTGGTGGAGCCTGGGACAATGCTAAAAAGTACATCGAAGGCGGAGCGTTTGGAGGAAAGGGTTCTCCCGCGCACAAGGCGGCTGTTGTGGGTGATACCGTAGGTGACCCTTTCAAAGATACGTCAGGTCCCTCCTTGAATATTTTGATCAAGTTAATGTCTATCGTATCAGTTGTCTTTGCCGGAATTATCATTAAATTTTCACCGAAGATAGGAGCCCTGTTACATCTTCATTAAAGAGAACAGAAACAAGGCACGGGAAAAATGGCATGGAGAGAATTCAATACCCCTTTACCTCTCTTCAATAATGGGGGAGGTAAGGGGGATTGTAAACTGTGACCAAGTTTTGATTAGACCCTTTTAGATAGGAGGTAATTATGCCTGGTGATATAGTTACAGAAACAGATGACAGGATATGTCCTAATACAAATTGTCAGTATGACCATCACGCAAAAGGGACGAATTTCTGCATCTTGTGCGGTACGCTCGTGTATCATAGGTGTGAGAATTGTTTGGATGTGAATCCACGATATGCAAGATTTTGCTATTACTGTGGGAGCAGTCTGTCAGAGGTTAAATCATCTATTCAGGATGACGCCGATTTTGGTGGAAATGTTAACGCCCAGCAGCGATAAGCTTTCAGGAGGAACAGAAACGTTAGATTCAAAGGAGATTGCAATCCTCTGTGCAAGGATTGCTGATGCTAAAAAGGCCGAAGATATTTTAATCTTGGATGTGCGAAGATTGACATTTATTACAGATTTCTTCGTGATTTGTAATGGTTCCAACAAACGGCAATTACAGAGTATTGCAAGCGAGATAGAATTAAAATTGCATAGTCACGGTATCCACGGAGTCGGTATCGAAGGATACTCAGACGGCCGATGGATACTCATGGACTATGGAGATGTAGTCATTCACCTTTTTGACAGAGAAATGCGTCACTTTTATGATCTGGAACTTCTGTGGGGTGATGCACCAAAACTATTGTGGAAGCCAGATTGAGGTCGGGTCGTGACTGGTTGCCCTGAGATGCCTAATTTTTGTGACCTTTTAATATTTTTGATCCTTCGGCTTTCCTCACGACGTTTTCTTTCCGAAGGTTTTTCGAAATACGCCATGCGTTTTGATTGATTAATGATACCTTCTTTATCACACATCTTTTTAAATCTTCTTAATGCTTCTCTGATGTTTTCGTCTCCTGATATTTGTACCTTTGCCATAAATAGTTCGATATTCCTTTCTTTGTAAATTGTTATTTTTTAAACATTAGCGGATTATTCTAATTTATATTATATTCAACGTCAAGTGAAAAAATTCCTATTTGTAAAATAAGTATGTTTATAAAAGAAATCATATCCAAATTAGTAAATCACCAGGACTTGAGTCTTGAAGAAAGCCTGGACGTAATGATGCAAATTATGGAAGGAAAAGCCACTGATGCACAGATTGCCTCTTTTATTACCGCATTACGTATGAAGGGCGAAACTGTTGAAGAGATTACGGGGTGTGCTATGGCCATGAGGAGGAAGGCTATCAAAATAAAGGCAGAAGGCGGAATCGTGATTGATACGTGTGGTACAGGAGGAGATGCAAAAAATACATTCAATATCTCTACTACAGCTGCCTTTGTTGTTGCCGGAGCCGGACTGAAGGTAGCCAAACATGGTAACAAGGCAGCCTCCAGTCAGTGCGGGAGCGCTGATGTATTAAAGAAGTTAGGCGTCAATATTGAGGCAGATGTTAGGACGGTTGAAAAATGTATCGCAATGGCTAATATTGGATTCCTCTTTGCTCCCATGCTGCATCAGGCAATGAAATATGCTGTAGGCCCTCGTAAAGAAATTGGCATTCGTACAATATTTAACATCATCGGCCCTTTAGCAAACCCTGCCGGAGCCACCCACCGAATCCTGGGTGTGTACAGTGAACACCTGACAATTATTATGGCTGAGGCGCTGAAACGGCTTGGTGACTTACATGCCTTTGTTGTGCATGGGCTGGACGGTCTGGATGAGATAACAGTCACAGACAAAACTAAAGTCTGTGAGCTTATTGGAAATACCATAAAAAGTTATTATTTAAACCCGTCTGACTTTGGTATAAAAAAATCAAATCTTTCTGACCTGACGGTAAATACCCCAGACGAAAGCGCTATGGCAATCAGAGAGGTGTTGGACGGTATTCACAGTCCAAAAAGAGATGTGGTGCTTTTGAATGCAGCCGCCGCAATCATCACAGGCGGATTGGCAAGAGATTTTACGGAAGGATTGAAAATTGCGGCACAATCTATCGACAGTGGGAATGCGAAAAATGCGCTCAGGAAGTTAACGGAGATTAGTTGGCAATCTCCAGAGGAAACTCCTGGTCAATAAAGTTATCACAAGAATCTTAGTGCATTATGAAAGAGAGATAATCTATGACTTATTTAGAAGCAGTAGTACTTGCCATTATCGAAGGAATCACTGAATTTTTGCCTGTCTCATCTACCGGCCACATGGTAATCGCTTCTACGTTTATGGGTATCGGTGAACATGCACTGACAAAAAATTTTGAGATTGTCATACAGTTAGGCGCTATTTTATCAGTGGTAGTGCTTTACTGGCGCAAATTCTTTACCTCTTTCAAGTTTTATCTGAAATTGGCCTTTGCATTCCTGCCGGCTGCCGTTGCGGGTGGTTTATTGGGTGATTACGTCGATATTTTATTAGAGAGTATATGGGTAGTGATTGCTACCCTTTTTCTTGGTGGAATTGTTCTGGTTTTTGCAGACAGATGGTTTAAACATGCCGAAGGGGCGGAAGAACAGGGAATATCATGGTTCCAGGGTTTTAAAATTGGTTGCTTTCAGTGTATTGCAATGGTTCCGGGAGTATCTCGGGCGGCAGCCACCATCATCGGAGGAATGGCTGTAGGGCTTAACCGGAGAACAGCCGCTGAATTTTCATTTTTCCTCGCCGTTCCAACCATGCTGGGCGCCAGCGCCAAGAAAATGATGGATTCTTACAAGACAATCCAACACCATGATATAGCTATCCTGCTTTTAGGAAGTTTCGTGGCATTTGTCGTAGCTATGTTTGCCATCAAGGCTTTTATCGGTTTCCTGAAACAACACGGTTTTAAATGGTTCGGGTACTATCGTATTGTCTTGAGCGTGATATTGGCTGTTGTTGCATATCTGATGAAAATACAAAGATAAAAATTGTGTAAAAAATATGCCTTAATTTATAAAATTCTATTGCATTTTATTTAGAAATTTGTTTCACTAAGCAAACAATTTTTTTAATTCATTATATGCAGTAAAAATCGATTGAGGGAGCCAATCAATTATGATGATACCGAGGTTGGTATTCTTTACCAAGGGTGTTGGAAAACACAAAGACAAGTTACAATCTTTCGAGCTCGCCTTGCGGAAAGCAGGGATTGAAAAATGCAATTTAGTGAGGGTGTCGAGCATCTTCCCGCCGAATTGTAAAATTATCACGAAGGAGCAGGGAATTACCCTGTTAAAAGCAGGGCAGGTGATTTTTTGCGTAATGAGTGAAAATTCCGCCAATGAACCTAACCGGATGATATCCGCCTCTGTCGGTATGGCTGTTCCAGGCGAGCACGAACATTATGGATATCTCAGTGAACACCATGCCTTTGGTGAAACTGAAGAAAAATCTGGCGATTATGCAGAAGACCTCGCTGCTACTAGAGAAGGTGTTAGG
>Ga0209342_10003656_pt1 | contig 16186 bp, 23 predicted proteins | sample RifCSP16_2_FD_184023 | JGI IMG/M metagenome (GOLD analysis project Ga0209342, IMG submission 184023) | Soil microbial communities from Rifle, Colorado - Rifle CSP2_sed 16_2 (SPAdes) (version 2) | ecosystem: Environmental > Terrestrial > Deep subsurface > Rock core/Sediment | place: Rifle... | reverse complement strand
AATCCCAGCCTTCGCCGTCGCTGCATGATGCAGTTGCGACGGCGAAGGCTGGGATTATTTCGACGTGGGGGCCGTTCCAGGCGGAAGGGATTGTGGCAAGGCCGAAGACGGAACTGAAAACGCGAAACGGGCACAGAATCATAACGAAGATAAAGTGTCGCGACTTTGCGGCATAACTAGAATTATACGGCCTAATTGTCGCTTTATAAAACGACATTAAAGTTAAGCATCTGATTGGAATGGACTGTTGTAAAAGAGGCACAGCATGAGACTACGAATAGGGGGGTTTTTATTTGGACGCTACACCCTTAACCTTTTCAAAAGTTCGTAACCCAGCGATCCCCAACATGCCCATCATCAACTGCCACAGGGCTTCATCCAGTTTGGGAGGTTGAGGCAGGTCTACCAAAGCAATAGCAGCCAGCCACATGACGATAGGTGTCATAACGTACTGATAAGCCAATGCTACGCCACATATCCATCCTATCCAGGGACGCCAACCAGAAACGAAGATATTCGGATTGGCTGCTTCAGCTTTGTTTACCTCTGTCTGGGCTTGGTCCCACTTGATAAGAGCATCGCGTAGTTCCGCTTCGGCCTTAGCTTTCTGGGCTGGGTCAGGCACGAATTTGTCGAGGATTTTCAAACCAGCCGCTACGGCATCACCTATTCCGAAAGGCATTATTTCCTCCTTTTGGCAGTATCAGGTCAAAGTCAGGACACTTTGGGCAGATAGGGCACTTAGGCTCGATATGGATGATCTGGGGCGCTGTAGGTGTGTTGACGGCCTTCTGGACGCCTAACGTCCCTCCGGTGCCCAGAACAGCCCCCAGAGCGGCGATACCGGCGATCTTGGCAACGGGAATGAGAGCGGTCCAGTTCATCGTGGCCTGACCTTGATGTACTCGTTTTCAGGGACTTCCGGGACACTAGAGCCTGCGGCCTTCACCGGTTTTGGCTTCCAGCATTGCGTCCAGACACACACCCCCAGAGCGATCACGGCCACCAGGGTCAGGACGTTGTGATCGGAATTCTCATTATTGATCGTGACCGGTTGCGGTTTGTCGCTGGCATAGGCGGGAACTGCCAGTAAAGCCAATACGATGATTAACAATACCTTTTTCATTTCGTCTGGTCCTTTTATGCGTTTATCCGATAGGTGCTAGTTTCCATATTGACAGCCGTCCGTAGGGCTTTAATCTGATAGGCTAGACTTTATGCCAGCTAGACGTGTAAAGGTTCGCACAGCCGTCCACCAACGCAGCAACTTCGGAAACAGGAATCGGACCTTTCCGCCCTGCTCCTTTTGTTCGTTGCTGGGTCTGCAAGAAGGAATGAGATTCCGAAGAACCGCAATTTGATCTGGTCTGACCATCCATTTTTTACCTACCTTCACACCGACGACCTTACCGCTTTTCAGGTGTTGAGTAATGGTTTCAGCATCGGGGAAACCGAGTAATTGTCGCGCTTCAAATACGTCGAAGTAGTATAACTCAACCAGTTCCTTGGAGTCCGTCATCCTTGTCGTCTCTCCTATGTAAACAACTTCATAATCCGTGGTCTGAGGTCGGTCCAGATAAGTTTCAGGCTGATCGGGAGAGAAACGATAAACGCGGTCTTGAGCTGTGCTGGACTGGTGCCGCTGATGTTGGTGAAAAACGCATCGCCTAATAGCGTGGCCCACGTCCCCAGAATGGTTAAGAGTCCTCTGAAACCTTTCATGGTATTTCCTCCAGCCCGTTGATGTAGACTGTCTTACCGTCAGGCCCACGATAAGCCGTCAGGAGTTGACGGCGATTTCCTTCCGCCAGACCAACATGCACCCATCGACCGAATTCGTGAATTACCTGATCAAAATCCAGATTACTTTCCGCGATTTCCTTGGCTACCCGTAACGGGTCTCCCAATGAGGAGCATACGAAATCACAAGCGAGACCTTTCATGTGAGCGGAAGTCTTTGACCCGCCGATAATGGAATTAACCTCCGGGCCTCGATACCAACTGGTAATGTGAATCGGTCGCCCTCCTAAAACATACCGGATTTCCTCCATGAACCGCGCCATGCGCTGTATGTTCGGCAAGAGTTCGTCCGGGGGGTTGTTATTTATTCCGGCACGGATGGCGGTTTCGGAAAAGGTGACTTCGCTCCAACTGAAATGTTCGGTGAGTTTGCCGTTCATTTCTTATCCAGCAGCGCCTTATAGAGAGCGTCTATTCGCTCCGATATCTGGGCGCTGCACTCCCGAATCTGTCTATTGATGGCTTCTTCGGATTGTTTGTTGTCCTTTCGCAAGGACTCGACGGTACCGTTGTATTCCTCTCTTGTCACATGATTCTCCGTTAATCGGTCCATACGTTTATGAAGATACCAATTCCAAGGTAAGATGGCCGCCCAACTGTATTTGATGATTTCCCATAATGTCGATGATTCCATTTGATCAAAACACCCTCACCCAAACATTCTTGTTATTGAACCGGAAAACCCCGGCAGGTACTCGATTATTGTTGACACCAAGCATCGTACCCACCGGTGGGAATACCTGGCATCCACTTGTTGAAGATGAACTCACCCAACGGCCAGTCTTTCGTGTAAACAGACTGTCCCGTAGAGAGGGCTGTGGGTATTTTGTTCACCATCATGCTGTCGATCTGGCCGGTATTCTTGATGTCGATGCGATAGCAATAGTTCTGCGTTGAGCCGGTGAGCGAAAAGAAGTAACTGCCCTTGAGCCAGAAGTAGGTCTTGCCGTCTACCGGAGAGTATTCGATGCGCGCGGTCATGGTGTTCATCAGCCAGCGGACCAGAGTGATGTCGAAAGGCTCGGCCTGAACTGAAAGCGGTATGCCACACAGAAAGATAATTAGCCAGCGTTTCATCCGTGCCACCCCTTTACATCGACAGATTCAAAAACCTTGTCACGCACAAAGTCCTTGCCGCGCCCGTTTAAGTGGATGTCATCCGCTTGCAGCGAACGCGGCAGGATGCCAGCCGCTATATCGGCGTTGTCGTTCGCTCCGCCATCCCCTTTCGTGCGAAGATAGGCATAGATGTCCACCGCTTTCGTGCCGTAGGTCGAGAGAATCCAGGCGTTGACGGCTTCGCGGTCGATGTATTCCTGCGTCGTTGGCGTCACCCACAGCTTGTTGGCGATCAACGTCAGTACGCGGTAGTCCGTCCCACGGGCATCCAGAATGTCTGTAATGGCCTGGATGTCGGCCTGAATAGCCGCCGGGGATACCGCGCCGATGGAATTATGCCCCGACCAGATAATACAGGGGTGGCCCCACGTCTCCGGCGCCGCCTCGAATCTGGCCCTGATCTGCGCGGCGCTGTTACCGCCCACGCCTTTGTCGTTGTAGTTCACGATGTTCAACCACGATGCCAGATAACACGCTTCATATTGACTCGTGCTGTCACCCCACCAACTGAACTGTTTGTCGAGGTTAAAACGTATCTGCCCATTCACCGGGTCATGCCGCCATCCGGTCAGTCCTTGAATGTCGTACAGACCGACGTAGTTATACTGAATGATCCGTCCGGCGCTGTTTGCGGCATTGTCGTACAGATCGAACAGATAAGTGGCTCCCGTCGAACCGGCGGTGTACTTCAAGAAATAATTCCGATAAACGCCATCGTTCCGGAAAGGCACTTCCACGCCACTGTCAGTAATGCCCGTGCCAAGCTCTGGTTGCCATGCGCCCAAGCCCCCATCGAAATATCGAATCGAGGTGCGCGTGAAATAGGCACCGGCATTGTCGTTAAGATTTCCGGCGCGGCCACGGAGCACGGCGAGCATCCTTCTGCCGGCGGTGATGGTGTAAAAGCCGTTTCGCACGCGATCTGTACCGTCCCCCGCCGTCCATGTAATCTGCGATGTCGTCACCGTGGGCGTGCCGGAGGTGATCCAGCCCGTCAAATCGCTCTTTGAGTGCGTGATGAGATTGGTCAGCGCGACGCTGCCGGGGAAAGGGGTTTCGCTTGCGCCAACGATGATGCGGCTCATTTGAAGTACCAGATAATCGCGCTCGACCCACCGGCAGTACCTAGCAAGCTCACGTCCGACAGGCTTCCTTTCACCAGAATTTCCGTTGTTACCGGGGCAGGCAGAGTCGTATCCATCAAGTTTCTCAACCTGAAATCGGTGGCGGCTTCTGCGGCGCTGCCGTCGAGACTGATATACGCAGCATCAGTAACGACTCCACCTTGAATCCTGATGAGGGCCGAATTCGCGGTTGCCGGTACGGTCAAGGATTGCGATGTGGCCGAAAGCGTCAGGGTTTGTTGGGAAATAAAAGCACCTGTTGGCGATGATTGTACAAGCCCCGCCCCGTCGATGCTTATTCTGTTATACGTCCCCTCTGGGTTTAATTGGTAATAATTACCATCCGTGGTGTCATAATAGACTTCACGGTCGTATTTTACTTTTGCCATAATGACTCCTTCTGTTGGATTCGCTCATCAATATCGCCAAGAAATTCTTCTATGGCTTTCTCGACTTCTTCTGCTTCGCGCTCTTTTCCTCTGCGCTTGGCTCGCCTGAGATACATCTTTAATTCGTCAATATCTTTCTTGAGTTTCATGGAGTACATGACTCTACCGAATTCTTCGTCTACACCGACAGGTTTTAGACCTGTGGTATATTGAAGAACTCTGTCTATCCCGGCCATGTCAACTCTGGATTCTCTGGTAGCACCAACGCCAAACTGACTAATGCCGACTTCTTCTTCCATACTGAAACTTCTGGATTGAAGTCTTTCGCCTGTCACGGGATCAATTTGATTCTGACCGAAGACATTTAAAGGGTTGGCTCTGTCCAGTTCGTTTAACATGACGATGTTTCTGGCAACGTGGGCGAGACGTGCTGGAATTTTGACACCGAGAAAATCTGTGGTTTGGCCCTTATATTTTACAATAGCCTCTTTTCTGAATGTGTCGTAATTGGCTATCTGTTCCAGAGGCTCCTTTATGAAAGGCGAAACCAATCCCAGGATTCCTTCCTTCGGGTTAGCCAATTTCTGCACATCCATGAAAGGCAGATATCCGCTCAAGGTAAAGGCTTTCTTATCGCCTTCAGGAGTTTCACCAACATAAACAGGACCAAGTTCCTTAATCTGTTCCGATACGGCTTCTTGTTCAGGAACTTCACCTTGAATCTGATTACGGATTAGATTGATGCGATTGAATCTCTGAGGATTCTCAACAATGGCTTCGATTTGTAAAGGAATATTCTTTCGAGTCCAAGTGTAAAAAGGCATGACCCGTTTGAAAATCTTCTGTTCGACAGGACTCAGGTTTTCGTAATCGAATAGGTATTTCTTTACGCTTCTGGCAGCATTGTCATATGAATCGCCTTTACGAATCCTGTCAATGAAATGAGCCAAACGAGCGTTTTCTTCAATCTTTCTTCCTGCGGCAAAACCACCGCGAAGGAAAATATTTCTTGTAGTCGGAGTGAATATGTCAGATGGTGCTATGCCAGTGAGACTTTTATTTACTTCGTGGATAACATTATCCACAATGTCACCGTGGTATTGAGAACGTCCAAGGACTCCATGTTTTAGAGCTGCATCGTAGATTTCAAACGTGGGCTTCCCGGCGATCTTCCCGGTGAATTTTCCGGTTTGTTCCATGAACTCCAACTGGCCTGCTTGAAGATAAACAGTTGGATTCTTGACTCCTGCTATATAATTGTTCCAAGCGTTACCTAGTGCGTTTCTAGTATGATAAGCCGGTCTCGCGCCAAGGCTCCACATCTTCCACCAGTTCTGTGCGTTGTCGTAGAGATCGAGAAATCCCACAACGTCCTCTGTTTTCCCAAAGCTGGAATATTGCTTGCTGATGTATTTTGCGACTTCCGGCTCGAACTTAACGCCTTTCAATAAAGCGATTCCAGTTTCCTGATAATGGGCCGGGGCTTTGGCCGCTTCGATGCCGAACTGTTTACCCGCGTCGTTCAGGAAGTTAGCGGCACCAATAGAATTAGCATGCCTCAGGTCTCTAACGGCTTGGGCTACTACCGGGTCGTCGGTAAAGAACTTGTCCATACCAAGAATCTTTTTGGCGTTGATTTCTTCTATCGTGCCTTCCAGCTTTCTTGCTTTGGTAGAAGCGTGTTGAACCTCTGACTTACGGAAGATGTCGAGAATTCTTTCCTTGCCTATAGCCCTCATGGCCTCTGGTGTTGGGACGTGAGGAAAATAATTCTCGACTTCTCCAATCTTTATGCCTAGCTCTTTCTCTAGGGCAAGTTGAGCGGAATTCTTAGCTCTAATCTCAGCGGCTTCTTGGGCTATTTTAAGCGGAGCTTCCATTGAAGGCGTCTCAACCTGACGGACAATGGACTGTTTTAACTGTTCTGGAGACATATCCAGTTCTGTCGCTAGATCGTTCAGCTTCCTGTTCCATTCTTTCGAGTCACGGATAATCTGGTATTTACCGGCCCCCGCGATATCCCTATACCGACCTTCCAATTCCCTGACCTTAAGAAGAGGCCCACGATATACATTGAAAGCTCTCATAACGGCGTTATCGGCGATACCAGGGGCTACGCCTTCGATACCCTTGACAACTCCACTAATGCCAGCCTTGGCTCCTCTGCCTATAATTCCCCCAACATAGGTCAGCGGGTCTGTCACCACGTCTCCTACAAAACCTACAGCACCCGAAGTCACAGGATATTCTTTTTGTACGTCTTCTGGCAGAAAACTTCTGGTGGTAAATGTATCTTCACCAAGAAGGCCGCGTTCGGCCCCTTGCAGGAAAATCTGCGACTTGTCTGAAGTCATTGGTTGACCAGAAATTCTGGCTTCTGTCTCGGCTTGGATTAAATCACTGGTACCTACCGCTAAAGCATTGCGCGGACGATCCAAATATTGAAGCGTATCCAGCGTCAGGTTCCCAACTCTCGCGGCTGGCTCCAGAATATTTTCGCGGACAGGATTCGTGATTGTCGAGAATACATTTTCTTCCTGTTGTTCCGGTCGAGTCAGTTGCAGGAAAGGATTGATGGGATTGTCGGATAACGGCTTTACTTTTTTTTCCTCGACAATCTCTTTGAAAGGATTTGTCATTTCAGATAATCTTCAGGATTCAACCCGGCTTCTTTTAACTGTTTCTTTATTTCATCATCACTTAATCCGGTATTTCTCAGGTCTGTTATTTTATAGATAATCTTCTGATATTGTTCTATCTGTCTATTGAATTCATCTTTATTTATTTTATGTTTTGACAATAACTTTGTTCTGGCCTGAATTTTTTCATGTTCTTTCTGACTTTCACTAATAGCCATTGACGATGCTTTAAGAGCGGGGATATCCTTTGCCAAGAAGTCATCGGCCATTACTAGGGCACGATTAAACGCTGGAAGTTGTTTCGGGTCTGCGATTCCGAACCCTTCTTTAAAGTTATACCCTGATTTGACGGCATTAAGCGCCGTATTTCGTGCTGGATTATCTGACTCTCCCTTGCTGGTAGATTTCAGTTTCTGGCTCATGTCATAGGGTTTTCCAGAAGGTACCTTATTCCCATATTTATCTTCTTCGTAATCTTGCCACTTCTCGCCATTGAACTGAGAGATAATCTTTGTTTTCTTCTCTTTTATCTCATCTCTAGCCTTATCGGCTTTGGCTCTGGCTTCCTCGGCTTGGGCTTCTTGTAGGGTGGGTTTGCCTTCTTCAGTTTTGACTTGAGCGGCTTTCAACCTAGCTGCTTCCTGAGCAGCCTGAGACTGTATGTATCTTTCCAAAAGTCTTGGGGCCATATCCTGAAGCTCTGGATATTTGGGAGAACCGTCTTCGTTGGTCTGTTGAATAGCTTGTAGGCCAATGGACGCCATTTTCCCAGCCCAGTCTGAGGGGTTTTGCGGGTCGAGTTTTATCCCCAGTTCTTTCGCTTTCTGTTCCGTATCGCGCCTGAATTTCTCGGCTTGTTCAGCCTTCTTGACTTCCGGGTCTTTGTCGATAATGCCCTTTTCCTGTAGGGCTTGACGGAACAAGCCGCCCAATCCTGATCCCCAGATCGCCGCCGCCCGGTTTACTGGCGCAGCATCCTTGTATAGAGCTTCGGTATTGGAAACACTTTTGGCGAGTTGCTGTTGAATAATTTGTCTCGGTGTCAGCATAGTGTTACCGAATAGGTCAATATTTTGATCTTGTGCCATGTGTCACCTATGATTTAATAGCAGGGCTTGATTTAATAGAAGAGCTAAATAAACTTGACCAGAAAGAAGCCTTGGCTTCTTGCTCGCTTGTCGCGCCTTTCAGAGCCAAGGCAGGACCACCGGCCTCGATGTTAGCCGCTGACAAGTCATAGGCGGCTTTGCCTTGCTGCGCCCCGAACAGACCTGTATTAAAGAAACCACCCAGCCCCGTATAGGACCCAAGTAAAGACTCACGCTGTGACCTGGCCTCGCCTAACGCGGATAACTGTGCTTCCAAATCACCTTGCTGCTGGGCCTGAAAGAAAGCCCCGAGTTCAGGGTTGGCCCCGGCGCTTCCTGTCCCCAATCCTAATCTGCCTTGACTAATGAGCCTCGATTCAAGACCAGACAGTTCTGGCAAAAACTTCTCGGCATTTCGTTGGCGGAGAAGCCTTAGTATGTTTTCAGAAGCGTCACCTTCATTAAAGGCGTTTAACTGACTTCCGAACTTGTCGAAAAGACCACCGCTGTAATTGATGCCTCCCCTATCTAGGGTGGCGTCTCCTATGAGAGATTTTATCCTGATGGGGGTAAATTGTTTTCTGAGATTGGAGGCGATTTCTCGCAGTTCGCCGGAAGCGTTACTGCCAGCTTCCGCTGCCCCGGTTAAACCGAAGAAGTCAGTAACAGGTTTAAATACATCAGTTACCTTGTCTAGTATCGACATTATCTTTGCCTCTTAATTATTTTCATCTCAACTCTGCCCACACATCTATCGCATAGGTGTTGGCATCAATACGATAGTATGAATTATTGGGAACGACAAAGCTTACCGTGCCTTCCGAGATAACGGCGTCTGTTACTCCGGCTTGGCCGACTGCCGCAAAGCCAGCTACTTTTATTGCCGGTGTTGCCGTGGTATCGCAGTAGGCTCTGAAATAAGCGGTAGCCACAGCAGAATTTATTCTGCTTGAAGAAACATTAACCTGAATCGGCTTTCCAGAAGTGTTTCTGATATTAGCCGCCAAAGCCCTGCCGCCCACTCCCGTCATATCCTGCCATGTCTGCCTGACTCCCAAGGCTTCATCAGGCGAATGACGCACTCTCCAGCGGGAACTGGTGGAATCGTACCAAAGCGTCAAAGCGGTATCGGGTAACAATAATATGTCACCAGATAATGCAAATCGGTAGGCGGCGGTAGAACTTCCGCTTTCATCTGCAATTCTTATGTAGAAAGAACCTACGTTTAAAAGAGTAATTACTCTCCCATCTGCCCCGCCCTGTAATCCGGTAATATCCCAGTCTACTGCGTCCGATGTCAGTCTTAAAACAGATGAAGTTGAAAGACTGGTTGGATTGTAGTCATTTTGGTCTGACGTTATTTGTGAAGGGGAAATATCTGAGGCCACCGCAACGGTACTGCTTAAAGTAGCTGCACCAGATATGGTGTATGCCCCTGATTGGGTATTAGCCCCGGTGAAAGTCTTGTTCCCGTCTACCGTCTCTGTCCCGGTATCGTGTACCACGGCGCTGTCATCGGCTTTCGATGCTATTGCGGTTGAGATAGCATCTAGCTCGGCGTCCTGTTCAGAACCTTTAATGACTTTGTTCGGGTCGCCGGAAGTTAAAGAGTCTTTAGCGGAGAAATCTACTATTTGAGTATAGTTGGACATTTAGAAAGCCATCCTTCCTAATTTTGCCCCAAGAAGTATTTCCTGGAAGGCGATTATAGAACCGTCAATCGTGACGTTCATACCTATTTTCATTACTTGTCCATGACCTGTTGAGTGAATTCTTGAGTCAGAAAAAGCCGTGCCACCGGAATACTCTGCAATGTTCCATTCCGCCACGTTCCATTCAGAAGCGTCTGCTTCAATCGTTAATTGAGAAGCGGAGTTGGAAAAGGTCTCATCGAAATCAAACGCCCATAAGTAAGTCACTAAATAAGAGATATTCGATAACGCTCTTATTCTCCACGACTTCGGAATTTTGAAACGACTACCAATGGCGGGGTCAACGGCACTGAAATCCATCCATGTAGACTTATACCGCATGGTGTAAGTGCTTGTTGCTCCGTCGTTATAACCAGAGTATTTAGCTATAACACCAGCGCCCCCGATGTATAACGATCTGTCTCTGGAAGAGAAGAAAGACTTCCCCCCGAAAGAAGACCACGTTGTAATTTTGGCGGTTCTGTCCGGGTTAGGAAAACGCATGTCAAAGACCCAATCTGTCCCGGCTCCCGTGAGACTGAGCACATAGAATCCGTCCGGCTCATGGTAAGTGCTTTTAATTAGAGCAACCGTTTCAGAGGCTACTTGGTTCATCATGTAGTCCCTGACGTTTATTGACAGATCGCCTAGCGCCTGTCTGCCACCAGCCTCGATAGCCCTGGATAGAAGTCGAACACCGCTGTTCGACAGGAATAACAGATCATTCCCGGTGGACTGAACGGAGTCTCTGGCGATACAACCAGTCCCTTCGATCTTTTCCGCCAAGGTCATTGAGGAAGGAACTTCCGGGCCTGCGTAAATCAGGATGGTCCGTTTACCGAAAATAACCAGATAGTCTTCAATAGACGATATTGCTACTACTTGGTCCCCTCCCCATACCGTCTTCAAGTCTAAGGTCCCCGCCGTACCGCCCCTGAAAATATGCGGTAACAACGTATCGGAGAATTCTATGATTGAATCGTCACCGGAGGATGTAACCCAAACTCTTCCAAAAGCGGAATGACAGACGTTCCCATTGGGCATCTTGCGGGTAGTCCAAGTCACGGTATTATCCGTGGTCGTACTACCGACAGACGTTACCCAAGTGGGTTCAGTAGTTGCGTGTGACGTTCCAGAAGTCGTACAATGGAAGTAGATTGTCAGGTTTCCCGCCGTGGCCCGTCTTACGTCACCGACAACATAAGCCGTCCCAACAGCCCAAGCGGTGATGCTTTGCTGCAAAAGAGAGAAATTTGCCGTGGTTCTTACGATGGGGTCATGTGCGTTTTGGAAAGCGACAGCTTTGTCTGCGATATTCTGCATCTGCCAATGATCTGCCGTTATCCCCGTCCCGCTTCCGGCGGTTCCGGTGACTTCTGTTAAAGTACCCGTACCGGAATAAAGTTTATTCCCCGCTGCCGACAAGATCGTCGCCGTACCAACGGAAGTAATCTGTTCGTAAACCGCCCTGATGGATGGTGTCCCTGATATAGCTGAAGCCGTTAAAGTCAATCTGCCTTTCCTGGCGGCGATTCTTCCACGGTCGTCAATGACGCAATTAACCGCTTCAGATGACCAATGAAGGTCGGGGGTAACGGCTTGTTGGGTGTTTAGTCCGTAGAATCCCGGTGCGGTGACTTGTAAAGGTACAAGTTGACTCACGCCAACACCGCATCGAATTCATCTGGACTGAATTCCATGTCTCTCATCATGGCTTGATACATAACTTCGTTAGCGAATCTATTGGCTTCCACAAAAGAAGTCCCCCCGTCTTCTCCGCGCTCTCTAAGGGCCAGAACATAGGCCCTCTCCCTGACGGGCGAAGCGGGAACGGTTAGTACCGTTGCGTCAGCCGCCAAATCAGCCTGTGGAACCACCATCGGTATCCGCATGGTGTACGTCCCGCCCGGAGTCGGGTACAGGGTTATCTGTAGTTCACCACTGGAAATACCTCGAATCCGGTAGTATATCGGCGCTCCCGTCTGCGTCGTTCCAAGATAACTGGTTCTGTCTATGTACCAATCAGGAGCGGGGATGAGGATTCCATCGTTAGTGTCATCGTAGATTTCCCTGTTAGGAGAGAAGAATCTTGATCGCTCGTTGGAACCCGTTATGGTGTAATTTGTAGTTCCGCTGGAAGTATTAAAACTTAAAACGGTTCTAAGACAGTGCCAGTCCCAAGCATCTTCGACAATGGACTTCGCCTGATTTACCAGAACTCCCAACATGGCGGAGTAAGTCGTGGCATCGACAGTGGGGCTTTGATCTTCCCTCAACCTGATCTCCAGATCGTTTACGATAGATTTCCAAGTCGCCATGTTATTCCGTCCAGATAATTGATGTTGCGCCCTTCACTTGAAGGACTTTTATTTTCCAGAATTTTTTCAATTCTATCTCCCACCATGACAACGGCTGGATAGTCATGTGGAGTCTGTCTCCGATCCTGTCCCCCCATACGTCCTTAACGTGGCAAATAGACCAGAGACAGCCTTTCTTCACCGATCTGGCAATGTTAGCCACCGTCTTAGTGACCCTCTCTTCTGGAATGTGTTCCATGACATCGGTACATATAGCGTAATCTACTATCGGGAGTTCGTCGCTCCAGAGATTCGCTTTCCAGAAAGGAAGCACTCCTTTCTTGTTTTTATTTTCGTCCGTCAAGACATCGCAATGGTCTACAGGGATGATTTCGTACCCGGCATTAAGATAAGGCTCGAAAGAACCTCCGCGGCCACAGCCTAAATCAGCCAAGACAGTTGGGCTGGCCCTGTCCAGAAGATATTGGGCAATAGGTCTGCCATGCCCCATAGCACCATACCCCGGAAAGGTGAATACCTTCTCGTATTTCTTTCGTTCTGTTTCTATGAAAGCGTCTTCCATCAATAAATCCTGTAACGGATAAATGAACCGGCTTTCATGATGACGTTCGTGCCCGCCGTCTCGGAGGCCAATTGAATCTTGAAAGTACCGGAAGGCGATGCTCCCACGATAAGGTTCGCCTCGACAAAACCCGGCCATGAGCCTGTCGTGGTCGGCAGCCCGCCTACTGCCGCCAGAAGCGCGGCGCTGATGTTTCCATTGGCGGTCAGAAACGCGGTCGCGGACGAGGGTGTTCGCAAAGTTGCCACGCCATCCGTCATTCCAGTGGGCCAAGCCACTCCGGGTCGTGGTCCGACCGTCGTGGTGGCGGTTCTTAGTAAAAACCTTCCCTCGATCTCGTACCTCAGATTGGCCGCTGGCGTGAAAGCCAATCCCGTGACATCGACCGCCGTGGCGGAACTGGTCGTGAAATCGGCGGCAAGGGCCACAGTCGTCCACGGATCGGAACCACCGCCTGAATGGGAGTGAGTGGAGATTACCCCCGTCAGCTTGGCTTCTATCTCTGCCTTGGTGATGTCGGCATTGGCTTGCGCGTTCGCGGGCGCGTGGGTCGAGATGATATGAGCCTGAATATTGATGTTGGCCGGTTCTTTCCCTGACAGGACGGTATTCAGATCGGTTTGCGAACTTAATGTCCCGCCGATGGAACCCCAAGTGTTGATTCCAGGTGGTCCTTGGATACCTTGCGGGCCAGGGACGATGCTGTCCAAGCCAGGATTGCCTTGCGGTCCCTGCGCTCCGTCATTTCCCGGTGGTCCTTGCGCCCCACCATTTCCAGGTGGTCCTTGAATTCCCTGTGGACCTTGTGGGCCGGCGATACCGGCAACATTAACGACCGGGTTTAGAGGGTCAGTATTGTCTACTGTGACGTTGGTTCCGGCTATTACCGAGACAATCCCGCTGGACGTTGGGGGCGGTGGCATGATCCCCGTTCCACGGGCATAGATAAAAGCCGTTGACACGGTTTCCGTGACGGGGATCAGGTTTACCCAGTTATTCGTCACATCGTCCAGATGAGTCTGAATCTGCGCCGTGTCCGCTTGAGAAGCCGCGATATTGGAATTCAGCCGCGTTATGTACGAGGCTATCCATGCCTCCAAAGCGGAGCGTTTCTCGGCCCACGGCAGGGCAGAAAACGTATCCGGGTAGTCTGTTTCGTAATTCAGGACTTTTTCCGTCAGAAACAGGTTGAGTATCTGTTGATAATTGAGCGGCCCCGATAGGATGGGCGGTAGTGTTGGCATTATTAGAAGTTTCCTCGATATTTCATTACGTTTCGCTCACCAGGATTCCATCCTGAAATGTTAATTGTCGTGTCACCGCGCCTCCGCTGGAATTAGCCACAAAATAAGTCTTGGTTCCCGCCAAAGGGGTGGGGCCGTCCGTCAAACGACCGTTCGTCGTGGCGATGGGATATTTTCCCGAAGTCAGATTGGACCCATTATTGAGAACCACGCCTTTACGCGCCGCTCCGGTATTGATGGTGAATAACAGATCGTCCCCGGCCACCGAGACGCCAAACGTCAAGGCCTCCGCCGTGGTCATAATCGCCGCCGGGATGGTGAATTTGATCGGGGCCGTTCCTGCCGAGGCCGTTTCAGGTCGTATCTGCAAATACGCCTGGATCGCGGACATCGTGGTATAAGTGTCACGATCCCCCAACAACAGGTTCTGTCCGACAATCACCGGCATGGTATCGCTGGACAGGTAAAACGGGAGCCGGAAATTTCCGTTCGTGGAAACGGCATCCATCTGGGCCTTCGTCCCGGCCCCCGTCACCAGAATCCGAAACGCCGCTTGGGTGTTGTTAATGGCGGAATCGGACAGGTAGAACGATACCTGCCGGTTCCCGGCCCCGTTATGGTTCAACTGCATATTGATTCCGGCGGTCTGGTCGTTGGAACCGTCGGCGGACTTGCCCCATAACTGAATCTGACTGGTATTGGTGTTGTTGTTTACCCTGAAACTATTGGTTGTTATGACCGTAGTGCCATCGTCCGAGACGCTGGAATTACCGCCCGTAGAACCGTCGGGGGTGAACTTGATAAGCCTGTTGAGGGTGCCGGAGCCACTGATTGTTGTCAGAAGGTCTTTATTGAATAAATATTCTTGGCCTTGTAACAGATCAATAATGAAAGTAGCCATCAGCTATAACTCAAAGACGTTCTATTGTTCCATACCTGATCGAAGTGTGGTTTACCTCCTGCAAAGACGATGGTTGCGGTTGAGGCCGTGGTGGTTATCTTCTTGATCTGCCATTTATCATCACTGGTCGCTGTGCCCGCAGCAGCGGACCCAACATAAATTACCCCACCACCCACATCATCCGACAGCACCTTCGGATAGAATTTATACGGTGGGTCTAACCGCATGGGAAAACCGCTCATCCGAAGAAATCTCCGGTATTCCCATCGACGTAAACACGTTGAGTTTGTATGGCTGGTTTTTCTTCAAGCATCTTCAATAGAATCGGAACCAACAGAACCGCGAAGTCAGGTCTAATATCCATAATTTTCCTGAACAGATCGGATAGCGATTCCATCAGAGCGATACCTTTTCGTTTATATCGGCATAGTAATACTGCCCTTCCGTCATGCGTCTCTTGAGATGTGATTGGTTGTTTTTCATCTGACGGTGGGTGAAGTAGTCCTTATGCGGTTTGTCCAGTTGTACCTGCTCACAACCCCAGAATTGGCATCCTTGTACTGGATGAAACTCCAGAACGGTCGGCAAGTCCTTGAATTTGGATAACGCTTGATTGACTGTCGTTATCAATTCCCAGTCATCGAATTCTCCCGTCCAATCAGATACTATCGCCGGTACGGGTATTTGTAATTTATGGGCCATATAGACCCTTGAACCGCCGTAAGGGAATGTCCTTTCATCGTGTTTTTCATAAACCATCACGGGGTTTCTGAAGCCTTCTCTCAGGATTGATTCTTCAAGACGAGTGTAAAACTGAAACTGTTTCTCATTGTTCTTATGTACCCAGTCCGCCATGTAAAAAGACTGAGGTATCTGGGAAGGAGGCAGCAGCCCATACCTTATTTCGTATGGGCCGCTGCCAGCATCGTACTTTCCCAAGTTAAGAAGCGGCTTGCTGCGCCGCCGCCGCCGGACGAAGAACGAGAATATTCCAAGTGGTTGACGCCAGATTTCGCGCGCCAGCGGCCTCGTTCTGCACCCTGATTTCCACGGTGTTCGCTGCCTGGACATACGCCGTCCAGATCAGGTCAATCGCGTCAATAATGGGTGTCGCCAGCACGAAATCCCCCAAGGCTGCGCCAGTCACGGTCACCACGTTCGTCGCTCCGGCGGCATCGGCCAAAGAAGCGACATCAATGGTTGTCGTGACACTAGCGACAACATCGAAGAGATGCTGGAACTGTTGTCTGTCGAATTGACTCATGTTCTTTCCTCAAAAAGAGGCGGGGCTATTCACCCCGCCGTTACTGG
>Ga0209342_10003652_pt1 | contig 16189 bp, 10 predicted proteins | sample RifCSP16_2_FD_184023 | JGI IMG/M metagenome (GOLD analysis project Ga0209342, IMG submission 184023) | Soil microbial communities from Rifle, Colorado - Rifle CSP2_sed 16_2 (SPAdes) (version 2) | ecosystem: Environmental > Terrestrial > Deep subsurface > Rock core/Sediment | place: Rifle... | reverse complement strand
CGGTCCGCAGTGAGATACCCACAGGGCCGGCAATCACCTCGCCCCCGTCCACGCGATCGCCCCGGTTCACCCGAATCTGACGGGCAGCCTCGCGATCGGGCAGGCCCAGCCCTCGAGCGATATCGAGGAAGTAATGGCGGGGCGCCACTTGAGCCTCGGCCAGCACGTCGCCGGGTTGCACCCGTTGCCCGATCCGCACGGCCACGCTCCCGGGGACCGGCAGCCGCCGTTCACGCCGGATCGTGGTCAGCGGGACGACATGGGTGACGTTGTATAGATACTGTGTGGCCATAGGTTTCCAGGATCAGGGTTGCAATTCTCGTACCACGCCCTCACAATTGCGCCCCGAGGTCCCACATCCACTTCTGGATCATCTCAACCCGCCGGACCGAGTCAACCGGCAGACGGAGTGGGCGACCCCGGGCGTCCACGACCAGTCCCACCGCACCTCCGGCGACCCGGAGCACGCCCGCTCTGCCGGGGCCGCCGAAACCGACGTCGAAGCCACGCTCCGGCCGGAGCGTGAGGCGGGCATGCTGGCCCTGGCCAAGCGGGATCACCGCGACCTGGCCGAGCCGGATCTCCCCCTCCACCGCCTCGCCCCCAGCCTCACGGTCCAGCCGCAGACGAAGGACCGGTCGGCCGAAGCGGCCGGAACCGACCGGCGAGACCACAGTCGCCAAGCTGACAAAACTCCCGGATTCCAGCACCTGGACCGCCGCCATCGGAAGAACGCCCGCCGCGGCTCCCATCGCCGGCATCAGACTGTAGGGATCGAGGACGAGGGTGGAGACTCCCGAAGGCTGGAGGGCGTCGAGGAGCACCATCACCGTATACCCAGGCCTCGGGCAGCGGGCGAGAGCGCCGCCGCTCGCCAGAATCGGTTCCAGGGGCGGCATGGATTCAACGCTGCGTTGCCCACGGACCATCGGCCAGGTCTGCCTGGCCAGGCCGATCGCCGTGCGGAGAGCCTGGCGCGCCAGGGCATACTCGAGGTGGAGTTCCACGGGCTCGATGGGAATAGTGCTCGGGTGAAGCGCCTTGTTCGAAAGGTAGTCGTGAATATCGCTGGCAGGCATCTCGAATGGCAACCAGCGCGCCACCTTATCCAGCGAGGAGTGGCGAAGCAGGCCGGGCAGCGCATCTCCGAGCCCCAGATCCAAGTTGACGGAGAGGCGCAGGTCGCCATCGAACGCCGCCGCGACCGTTGTCTGGCTTGCCCCCAGGTCGACCCCCAGCACGCCTTTGCGACGGTCGTACACCCGGCTGAGGTAGCGCACCACGCGCCCAAACGCGTCGGCGGTGGCGAGCAAATTCCCGCCCGACCAGTGCGTGAGCTCATCGAAGCCTGAGATGCGCGACCTCCGGGCCTCGGCGATCACCTCGGAAAGCAGCTGGCGCGCCGGCTCCAGTTCCTCCCGGTCGATGCTTGGGCGCAGGTTGGCCGTGAGCGACACCGGGAGCCGGTCGCCGAAGCGCTCTACGACGGAAGCCGCCAGGGTCCGGTTGCCGGCGTAAACCACACGCGGCTTTTGGGACTCGGGGAGCAGGTTCGCCGCCAGACTGGTGACGTCGACCATTTCCACCACCGATGCCCCCGCGCCGCCGTCGGTGCCTCCGACGACCAAAATCAAATCAGGACGGGCAGCGAGGATCACATCGATTTGCTCCTCCTCGCGGCGGCGGTCCATCAGCCCGATCTCCTGGACGACATCCAGGTAGGTGGAGGCCGCCAAGCGGTGGGCGCTCTCCACCGAGATCCCGGGCATCAGGCCCACAAGGACCGTGCGCACCTTCGGCCCCGCCGAGGTCGTAGCGACGAAGAGATCCACGCCCGACCCGTCGCGCGTGGCCGGCATGATGAGCGCTTCCGATTCATCCACGAGCCGGCGTCCGGTGATGGCCCGCACCTGGTCGAGCGCATTGCGGACTCCCTCGCTGACGTCGAAGAGCGGCGGGCCGGCTGTGGAACTGGCCCGTCCCGTTGCCACCAGGCGATAGCGGCCGTCGACCACGTCGAAGAGGCTGGCCCGCGTGTTGACGCTCCCGACGTCGACGGCCAGCAAGGTGTCAGCTTCGAGCAAGGCGCTCATCGAGTCGCCCTCACCCTCCCAGGAGGCCGCGCGCCAGGCCGACGAGGAATTGGATCCTCTCGGAGAGCACCGCCAGGGCCGCCGCCAGCGCCCCGGCGTACATGACGCCGAACGTGAGGGCGATGAAGACACTCCCCACGAACGACACGGCGATCGAGAGCGGCGAACGAAGAGCCTCACCCAGCGGGCCTCGGCGCGCGGTGAAGCGGAAGTAGACGAGTGTGCTGATGGTACCGATCAGGAGGATGAGGACGTTGGCCACGCGCTCGAATCCGGTCTCTCCGGTCAGCGGGGCGACCGCCGATGGATCCAGCGAGTCCATCGTCGCCAGAGCCTGAGGAACCAACGTGCCGGTGATGGCGCCGCCCACCACCAGCGCCGCGCCCACGCCGACGAGGAGCGCCATGGGCAGGGACCCGAGCCAGGCGGTTGAGGGCCAAGCTTTGAGGCCCAACAGGAGAGCCAAGACCCAGGAAACAACAAAGGCCGCGGTGATGGCGGAGAACCCATCACTCAGCAGCGGGAGGACGAGACGGGGATAGAGGACAGTTCTCAGGGCCAGGGCGCCGGCATAGCCGGCAGCGACCCCCACGAAAAGGTGGACGGCGATGCGGAAGAGGACGTTGTCGCCGAGGATGTAGCTCAGCACCATTAGAGTGAGGAGGGCCGAGGCGATCGTGCCGGCCGTCTCGAGGGCGGTCAGATCAACGGTCATTCAGCTCTCGCTCGTCCCGGTGCCCGATCGAAGCAGGAAGGAAGCGGCGCCATACATCCCTCCCAGGATCAAAGCCATCTCGGCCACCAGCATCCCGGTGCCGAAGGAATCCCAGAGGAGACGCGCATCGCCGGCGCGCCCGTTGGCCTGCTCGTAAGCGACGGCCGCCGGCAGTCCCGAGAGTACCGCGTCCACCTGAGGATTGAGAGCTTCGTAGTAGGGGCGGATCAGCGGCTCGATGCCCGCGCTGGCGACCATGACCAGCGGCGAGGCGCCCGTCCACGGACCTGCCTGCTCCACCCACGTGCGCGCGATTTCCGTTCCGGCTGCAATGATGACCACGGCCCCGAAATCGGAGAACTGCTGGACGCCGGCGAGCACCGGCGTGCTCCACATCCCGCGCCTCGTCGGCTCTTGCGCCAGGAGGAATCCGCCCGCCAGTGATTCGCGTGGGTCACGGGCGAAGAGCTGCACCGCCGCCGGGCCCCCGGGAAGATAACCAAGGTGGACGTAGTCCTGCCCATTAAGGTAGCCGTGGGCATCCCCGATCCGCCGGATCAGGCGTTCCGCCAGGGGGGGCCCACTCGGCCGGGTGGAGACCGTCGCCAGCCGGATATCCCGCTGCATCAGGTCCTCCAACAGCGGACCGGCCACGGCGTCGAGTTCTCCGGCATAGGCAGGCTCGTAGTCAAAGACGAGCAACACCGGGCGATCTCCCGGCAGGCTGTCAACCAGGGTGATCAAGGCCGGCAGGCCGGGGGGCACCAGCGTTGGAACAGAGAGCGAAGGTGCACCGAGGAGCGCCGGGAGCGCGACCGCCAGGAAAAGAGCCCCAGCAATGGCCCAACGAGAGAACGGAAGCCGTCGCCGCGCAGGCGGCTTGGGTCCGACCTCGCTGGCCTCTTGCTCCACCATGCGGTGGATCAGGTCGGCCAGGGCAAATTGCCTCTCCGTGACTTCCAGCCGCGCACCCGAATAGGAGGGCTGGCGAGGCATGGCCACCACGGGCTCGGCCAGGAGCACGCCGCGCAGGCCGGCCAACGGGCCGGCAGATTCCACTTCTTGCGCATCTTCCGCTTGGATCTCCACGACCGGCCGGAACGTATCCATCGGCCGCATGGCTTCCAGCCAGGCCGGCAGCGTCGCTCGGGCCAAGCTGTCCCCCGGCGCTCCCGCGTCAGGCGGCGCCACGCCGGCGTCTTTCCTCAGATCACCGAGCCAATTGGGGATGTCGATGCTCCCCATCTGCAGATCGGAGGCCGATTCGGGAGTGACCGCCAGACCCTCCTCGGCAACCAGCGCGGGCATATGCGGCAGGCCCTCATCCGATGACGGGCCCGCACCCTCGAGCCACTTCGGCATCGCCCCCTCGAGGAGATCCTTCGAGATCCCCATGAAGGGAGGCGCCTGCGAGACTGCCGGTTTCTCCCCGGAGGGAGGGGGGATTCGACCAGACGGCGGCGGCCCGGTTGCGGAAATCGGCGGCGGAGCCGCCGCCGGCGCCGGTGGGGAACTAGGCGGTAGCGGGCGCGAAGGTGGCCGCGGCCCAAGCGGGGGAGCCTCCCGCTCCGGCTCCTCGCCCAGGGGCGCCTCCGGCTCGGTGGGAAGGAACTCCTCTCTGCGCAGCCTACCAAGCCAGTCGTCGTCCGCGGAAGGAGGAGGCGCCTCCTCGGCTGCGGCCTCCAGCTCGGTCTTTTGGCGCTCGCGAATGCGGGCCAGCCAGTCGGGCACTTCTCCCGGCGCAGCCTCGGAGGGGCCGGCCGCCGAGCCCTCTTCCTCGCTGAGCCATTCAGGCAACTCCCCTTCTGGCGGGCCCTCCTCTTCCCCGCTCGCAGGGCGCAGGCGGTTCAGCCATTCGGGCTCCCCGGGGCGAGGCGGCGCCTCGCCGCTGGTCTCAGCCTTTCTCTCCACCTCACTCCGGATACGCGCCAACCAGTCGCCGGCTTCCCCTTCCTGCGGCTCAGGCGGGCCGGCGAGGCTCTCGGCCTCGCCGGCAATCATAGGCTTGAGACGCGCACCGCACACCGAGCAGGCGGTCGCATCTGCCGGATTGATCGTACTGCACATCGGACAGCGAACGTCCGCCATCGTCATTCACCGTAGGGGCGGTCGGCGGCGAGCAGCACGCGCAGCCCCGTCGCCGCCGCACCGAGGGCCACCCCCAGCAGGATTCCCCGCGCCCCTCCAGCGGCCCAGACCTGTGCCAGCCAGTTGCGCACGTCGATGATCAGGAGGTACGTGTCGCTCGTCTCGCCCGAAGGCCAAGGCCCGGTGCCAAGCAAGACGAGCAAGGCGACCCCGACGAAGACGAAGCTGAGGAGATCCCTTCGCCGCGAGATCAGCCGGAACCCCGCCAATGTGAGCGTGACCGCCAGCAGGGCCATCAGGCTGGCCTCCGCCGGGAGCTGGAAGCTGTTGAATAGAACCAGGGCGACAGGGTTGTCGGGCCCGAAGAATACGCCGAGAACCAGGGTTCCAAGGAGGGAGAGGACCAGGAGCGCGCTGTAGGGCCAGCCTCGCTCTTGCAGGCTAATCTTACGCAGGTGAACAGAAAGCAAGTTGTAGAGGCCCAGCAGCAGCGCCACTCCCGCTAGCAAGACCGCCAATCCAACGAGGCTGCCTCCCAGCGCGATCAGGATCGGCGTCTGAATGAAGAACCCCGCCAACACAAGAAGCCCGACGGCCGAGGCGACCGCCGCCCAGAGGAGGGAAAGACGCAACCTCACACCAGGTCCCCGAGCGTGCGCAAGACCGTGCCGATCAGGATAGACGCAACAATCAGCGTTCGGAGGAGATCTTCCGCTCTCAAGCTGGCGCGATGAAGGGGACCAACATTGAGGTAGGCGCCACCGGCAAAGACCTCTTCACCGATCAAGGGGTGATCGGCGGTCACGTAAAGCAAGGCCTGCGATTGGATATCGTCTGTACCGGCCAGGACGAACGCCCGCTGCCGCTCCCCGAAATCGGCCGCCAGCGCGACCTCGCTCCCGAACGAGCCGATCAGCATATGGACGGAGACGTCCTCGTTCGCCAGGACGGTGGGCAGGGCGGCGGCGTAGGAGAAGGGGGTCGGGGCGAGCATGCGCCCGGAGGTGGACTGGAAGCGGTCTTGCGCTCGGGCGCGATCATACGCCGAGCGCAGCGTGTCCTGGGCGAGCACCGCCATGGCCCCGTCGCCGGCCGTGACGACCACCGGCCGATCGCTCATTGCGGTCGCCGCGGCAACGCGGCTGAGCATCGCCAAGCCGGCGAACGCCGGCGCGCTGTCCGCCCCGGTGACCGAACCCGTGCCCAGCGAGAGGTGAACCCGTTCGCCCGCCTCCACGGCGCGCTCGATCGCCGCCCCGAGCGCCTCCAGCCCGTGCAGGGGACGAAAGACGGCGGGCCAGCGCCGGCCGAGCATGGCGAAGCCGAGGATCAAGCCGACAAAGAGCACGAGCACGGCCGGCCCCAGGAGTTCCTGCGCGATCATGATTCCTCCGCGCGCAGACGTCGAACGAGATCGCTCATCTCGGCATCATCCTCGAGAAGCCTCGAGAGCTCGCCCACCTCGCTCCGACCCAAGAGAGGCTCAATGAGGTACCCCAGTTGAGCGGCCACGAGCGCCAGGGGACTCGCCGCCTCGAGGAACGCGGCCGCCAACGGGGCCAGCCCGGCGCGTCGAAGCCGCGACAAGACGCGGTCCGTGAAAGGACTTCTATCTTCCATGTCGCCCGCGCAGTATAGCACAACCCGCGTTGCCGAACCACAAGGAGAGCGGAACGCCGATGGAGTATCCCTGTTGTCCCTTGGGGCAAACCATCGGGAGGGGCTCGATGTTTCGCCCCCTGCGCTTGCGACGGAGGCGCCGGACATGGATGGGCCGTCTCAGATCCGGCAGATCCAAACAGGGCATCATGCCATGCCTCTCGCAGCACACGAATGCCAAGAGCGCGCGATGCAAGTTTGTGCGCAGCCGGATGGCAGCGGTAGACGGGGATCGGCGCGGCAGGGCTTGAGTTATAATGCGGAACAGTTGTTCGGTTGGACGCTGCATGAGCCTGGATTTCCCCGCGCTTCTCCCTCAAGTGGACGGCCTGGGCCGCTCCGCGGCCGAGCGGGCCGCAGAACTCGGCGCCAGGTTGCCACATGCGTTTCAGGCCCTCGGCGCGGCCGCCCGAGTCCCGCGCGAGGAGCTCGGCCGCCTCCTGGCGCGCGCCGGCAGCCGCTGGCCGGGCGCCTTCCCGAGCGCTGAGCCGATCGACGGCGTTTTCGCGTGCCCGCCACATCCCGAACGCCTCAACATCTTCGCCGCCGATGGCTCCCAGGTCTACCCGGATCGTCACGGCCTGACGCTCTTCTACCTCATCAATATCGGGAGCATTCACATCGCTCACGGCAGCGGCGACCCTCCTGAGGTGAGCAGCACGCCGCGGCTGCTGTATGAGGAGAGCGATCTTTACGGCGAGGATGAGGGGCTGATGCCCTCGGCGCTCATCGATGGGCAACGCGACGCGGCCGAGCTGGCCGAACTCGCCCACCGGTCGGAAGCCCGCCCCGAGGGTCCGTCCCTGGCGATTCTCGACAACGGCCTGCTCCTGTGGCTCGCCCTGCAGATGAAGGACTCGCATCGGCCGGAGGTGACGCGGATCCTGGGGGACTACCTGGAGCAGCTCGGGCGACTCAAGTCGGCCGGCACAGCCGTGGCGGGCTTTGTCGACCGGCCGCGCAATGCGAATGTCTTGGCGCTCCTTCACCTGGCCTCGCTCTCGCCCGATGAGGTGAATGAAGACTCCTTGCACGTGAAACCCTGGCGGGGCCTGACGGATCGCGCCATCTTTGCCAGACTCCTCCGTCCCGGAGAGAGGAGCGCCCGCTTCGAGCATGCCTCCCCGGTGAACGAGCGATTCCGCGCCGCAGGCCACGCGGTGGAGTTCTTCTACCTGTGCTGCGGCGAGGATCAGATCGCCCGCATCGAGGTGCCTGCCTGGGTGGGGGCCGACCCCGCTCTCATGGCGATCGTCCATTCCGGGATCATCCAGCAGTGCCGCACGCCCGGGGGCTTCCCCTACGCGCTTGTGCGGGCTCATGAGCTCGCCGTCGTCTCGTCCGAAGACCGCCAGGCCCTCGAGGAGATGCTGGCCGAGGCGCTCCTCCGCCACGGGCTGCCTGCTCAGCCCTCGCAGAAATCCTTAACCAAGCAATGGACCGGCGCCCGGCGCCGGCACCGTCTCTAGCGCGGCAGGCGGCGCGGCCACCGCATCGAATCACGCCGGATGGAGCCGACCGTGAGCCAAGGAATTGGATCAGGAATGCCTCAGGAGCAAGCCCCCATCGGCCGGGTGACCCGCAGCAGCACCCGCGGGTTCGTCGGGGCGGTCCGACTCCCCGAACCCGAAATCCCCGTCTTCGGCTCGTTCTGCCGTGCGGAAGCCCAGCGCGGGCAAAGCGCCGTGATCGGGCTGATCTACAACATCAGCATCGAGGATGATGCCTTCGCCCGCCAGGTGGCCACCGCGGAAGGCATCACGCCCGAGCAGCTCGCCGACACGCGCTTCAACCGTCAGGTGCCGGTCGAATTCAGCGCCCTGGCCGTGGGCTTCCGCCTCGCCGATGGCTATCGCTACACCTTGCCGCCCCAACCGCCGCTGACCATGGCCGCCATCCACCCGCTCCTCCCCGGCGAGATCCGCGGCTTTAGCGAGCGGCCGGAATGGATACCCCTCGTCCTCGGCGCACCCGAGATCCCGGCGGACGATCTTCTTGCCGCCGCCTTGCGCCTGGCGGCTGCGGCGCGGGCCGAGGCTGAACGCGCGCCGTTCCTCCTGTCGACGGGGCGTGAGTGCGCCCGGCTCCTTTCTCACGACCTGACCCGGCTGGACAACCTGCTGCGCATGCTCGTGGTGTGATCATGGCGCCTCAGATCGTTCCACCTGGATCCGCGTGTGTCGCCCCGATTGGGCTGAAGGGGGAGCCCGCCAATGCAACTGTATGAGGTACTGGCAGGCGAAGTCGACGCCTGGCGTGGGAGCGGTTACCCTCACGATCCATATCCGGTCATCGAGGAGGTCCTTCGATGGGCGGCCGACCCGGAAGGTCCCGGGTTCAGGTTGCGCCCGCCCCAGGTTCGCGCGCTCGAAACCTACTGGTATCTGCGGCTGGTCCAGGAGACACCCCACATCCTCGAGCTGTACCGAAAGCTGTTTCCCCAGACTTCCGAACTGCTTGCTGCCCTCGGCCGGACCGCCGAAGAGGTTCGCACATATGTGCTCGATCACGGCCTTGATGCTCTCCTGGATCGCGTCCGCCAGGACGATGAGTTCGCCCGGGCTTCTCGCCTGGAAGCGTTGCGCGAGACCCTCACTGACCTACCCCAGCTACATCTTGGCGCTGGCTATGGGCGCCGGCAAGACAATCCTGATCGGCGCCATCTTCGCCACCGAGTTCGCCATGGCGCTTGAGTATCCCGATGGTCCGTTCGTACAGAACGCGCTCGTGTTCGCTCCCGGGAAGACCATCCTCGAATCGCTCCGCCAGCTGGCTGAGACGCCCTTCGACCGCATCCTTCCCCCACGCCTCTACAAGCCCTTCGCAGCCTCGGTCAAGCTCACGTTCACGCGCGACGGCGATCCGGGAATCCCCATCATAGTGCGGAGCCTCTTCAACGTCGTTGTCACCAACACCGAGAAGATCCGTATACAAAAGGAGGCGATCCTCAAGACGCAATTGGGCAGGCTGTTCTCACCACAGAGTGAAGACGGGGCTCGGGCCGAGATTGCCAACCGCCGGCTGCAGGCGATCGCCAGCCTGCCCCGCCTGGCGGTGTTCTCGGACGAGGCCCATCACACCTACGGGCAGGCGCTTGACACGGAACTCAAGAAGGTCCGGAAGACGGTTGACTACCTCTCCGCCAACACCGACGTGATCTGTGTGGTCAACACAACCGAAACTCCCTACTTCCGGCGGCAGCCGCTGCGGGATGTGGTGATCTGGTATGGCCTGTCCCAAGGCATCCGGGACAACATCCTGAAGGAGGTCGCCGGCAACATCCAGGCTTACGACTTCGAGGGGCGCGTGGAGACCTATGCCGCCCATGTGATTGAGGACTTCTTCCGCGACTACGGCGGCGTGGCCCTACCCGACGGAACTCCCGCCAAGCTGGCGATGTACTTCCCGCAGACCGAGGACGTCGAGGCCCTCCGCCCGGCCATTGAAGCCAAGCTGGCCGAACTTGGCCTGCCGCCAACATTGATCCTGGAGCACCATACCCACCATGAGGAGAAGGCCGCCTTCGATCGCTTCCGCTTTCCCGATTCGCTGCACCGCATAGCGCTCCTCGTCGATCGCGGCGTCGAGGGCTGGGATGTTCCCGGACTGTTCGCTTGCGCCCTGGTCCGTCGGCTGAAGACCAGCAACAACTTCGTCTTGCAGGCCGCGTGCCGCTGCTTGCGCCAGGTCCCGGGGAACGCCCACAAGGCGCGCATTTACCTCTCGACGGAGAATCGCGGAATTCTCGACCGCCAGCTGCAGGAGACCTACGGCGAGACGATCACTGACCTCGACCGCACCTCGGCGAGGTCGCGCATCCGTGTCATTCGGCTCAGGAAAGTGGACTTGCCTCCCCTTGTGGTGCAACAGCGCATCCGCACGGTCGTCCCTCGCCCCAGAACCGGCGGCGAACGACTGCGACTCTCCCTCCCGTCCATCGAGCCTTCACCCGCCCTGCGGAAGACGACACTGACCATCGGGGAGCAGGCCTCCATCTACAGCCTGCTCATGCAGGTGGGCGACACGGTCGAGATCACCAGCACGCCCGAGATAATCGACATGTACTCAGCCTCGGTCGAGCTAGCGGCGATCTATCGGCTCGATCTCTGGGAAGTCCACGACGCGCTGGCGGGGCTGTATCCCGGCGGCCAGGTTCCGCGCCCCCATATGCCCCACCTTGCCCGCCAGATCGAGGAACAGGTGCACTCTTACGAAGTCGTCGAGGAGGTGCAGGAGCGCGCGCTGGCCCTGGTCCGTCCCTCGGGCTTCCGGCGAGAGAAGGATCCCGAGGGCACGGATGTCTTCACGGCCGAGATCGTCTATCCGGTGGACCGCGAGCATCTGCTCCTGACGTGGGAGGCGATGCAGGATCGCAATCCCGGCGGCTTCGGGTTCCACTACACGCCCTACAACTTCGACTCCAAGCCAGAGCAGAACTTCTTCGAACAGCTGCTCGCCGAGCTCAACTTGCACTCGGAGGAGGTCGAAGACTTGTATTTCACGGGCGCGCTCACCAGCCCGACTCAAACGGATTTCTACGTCCGCTACCGGGGCGAGGATGGCGAGTGGCACGCGTACACACCCGACTTCCTGATCCGGCGCAAGGACGGGCGCTGCCTTATCGTCGAGATCAAAGACGCCCGCTTTGAGGCGATCGTCGAGCAGGGCCTGGAACGGGAGTCGCGCGGCGACGCGTTGCTCCATGTCGAGGGCCGCAAGGCCGCCGCGCTGCGGCGCTGGGCGGCGTTGAATGCGGACAGGCTGCAGTATGAGATGGTTTTCGCTCGCGATGACAGCATCGCATTCGATCAGACACGGGGTGCGCGGGAGTTCGTCTCCAAGAAAGAGGGGCCGTGAATCCAGAACTCTTCCGCAAGAGCTCAAGCGGGCGGGTGCTTCGGGTCGGCAGCGGCGAGGCGGCGTATTGGGCATTCGTGCCCGACCCGCTCCCGCCTCACCTAGCCCTGCCCCTCGACCTGGTGTCGGCCCTCTCCGAAGCCGACCGTGCCCTCGGGGAGTTGGCCGGGCTGGGTCGCACGCTGGCCAACCCGCATCTGCTGATCGGCCCGTTCATCCGGCGCGAAGCCGTCCTCTCCTCCCGCATTGAGGGTACGCAGGCTGACGTGACCGACCTGTACGCCTACGAGGCCGGGCAGCTCGCCCTGCCAGGGCTGAAGCCGCGCCCTGAGGCCGACGTGCGCGATGTCTTCAACTATGCCCGGGCCCTCGAATACGGCTTGCAGCGCATTGAGCAATTGCCGGTCAGCCTCCGCCTCCTGCGCGAGCTTCACGGGCGTTTGATGGAAGGGGTCCGAGGTGAGGAGTCCTTCCCGGGTGAGTTCCGCCGCACCCAAAACTGGATCGGGCCGCCAGGGTGTACCCTGCTCCAGGCTGACTTCGTCCCTCCCCCGGTGGAAGCCATGCTCCCCGCGCTTGACTCGTTCGAAGAATACCTGCACGCTGCGGACGCCCTTCCACCGCTCATCCGCCTGGCGCTCATCCACTATCAGTTCGAGGCCATTCATCCCTTCGTTGATGGCAACGGCCGCATCGGCCGCCTGCTGCTCTCACTCTTGCTGGTCCACTGGCGGCTCCTGACGCTCCCTCTGCTCTACCTGAGCGCCTTCTTCGAGGCCAGGCGGGACGCATACTACGGGCTGCTGCTCCGCGTCAGCCAGGCCGGCGACTGGGCGGGATGGATCCAGTTCTTCCTGAAGGGGGTAGCGGAGGAGGCAGGCGACGCGATCGCACGCACGCAGGCGCTCCAGGATCTTCACCTGGAGTGGCGCGAGCGTCTTCAGGCCCGCCCCCGGAGTTCGGCCTCCGCGCTTCGCCTGCTTGACGAGCTGTTCATCTCTCCGATCCTCACCGTTCCGCGGGCCCAGAAGGTCCTCGAGGTCACACACCGCGCTGCGAGCCTGATTGTGGGGCGACTGGTAGACGAGGGGATTCTCACGCTTTCGCCGGACTCGCCGCTGCGAAATCGGCGATTCTGGTCGGAGCCGATCCTCAAGATCATCGGCTCGTGAGGCGGATCGATACCTTACTACACAAAGCGCCTATCAATGGTACATTGGGCGGCGAAAGTATCATAACAGCGCGGGAGTGACACATAACTGCAATTGACATAAGACGAGGAGATGATGGAGAAGCCGAAACAGGTCCAGATCAAGCCCGCCAAGGGCCGCCCGATGCTCACTTGGGTGGGCAAGCGCCCGCTGCGGCGGGTGACAGCCTACCCGGCGCAGCTGGACGAGATCTTCAGTCCGCCCGGCGCCGAGGCAAATGGCGGGACCCCTAGCCCGTGGAGCGACTGGCCCGATGGATATCCACGCGCCGGACTGCACTTCCACGGCGACAACAAGGACGTGTTGGCGCACCTGCTCGCCAACGGCTTCCGCGGCAAGGTCAACCTCATCTACATCGACCCGCCCTTCGACAGCGGCGCCGACTATGTCCGCAAGGTCACGCTGCGCGGCGCCTCCGGCACCGCTCGCCTCGACGGCGAGCCCTACACCCTCGGCGAGCAAATCCAGTACACGGATATCTGGGCGAACGACAACTACCTCCAGTTCATGTATGAGAGGTTGCTGCTCCTACGCGAACTGTTGTCAACCAGCGGAAGCATATTCCTTCATTGTGACGACACAAGGAACTACCAACTTCGCACACTGCTGGAAGAGGTGTTCCCCGGTGCGTTCCGAAACGAAATCATATGGAAGCGGTCCACATCTACGGGGCTTGCGCAAAGACGATGCGGGACTCTCCATGACACCATCTATTGGTTCACCAAGGGGGATGAGTACAAGTTCTACATGCAGCATCACGCGTACGAGGAAGAGTACCTGAAGCGCGCAGTCAAGGATGCAGCAGGTCGATTGTACATTCCGATCCCTACGGGCAACCCAGGGCCAAGGCCAAATCTCTACTACGAGTACAAGGGCTATTGGCCCCACCCAAATGGATACAAGTGGACCCGAGAGAAAATGGAGGAGTTCGATCGCCAGGGTCGCCTGATCTTCCCTGAGGACAAGTCAGGCAGGATTCAATTCAAGCAGTATCTTGATGAGATGGAAGGCGTCAAGCTCCAGGACCTATGGACGGACATACCAGCTGTGCATCCCGTGGCAGGCGAAAGGATCGGCTTTCCCACTCAAAAGCCCGAAGCGTTGATAGAGCGAATCGTGAAGATGGCATCATCTCCTGATGACCTAGTGCTCGACGTCTTCATTGGCTCGGGGACGACCGCTGTTGTCGCCCAGAAACTCGGCCGCCGTTGGATCGCCTGCGACGTCAACAAGGGCGCCATCCAGACGACCGCCCGGCGCTTGCAGGCGGTCATCGATGCGCAGAAGCAGCGACCTCCAACCCTCCCCCTTTCAGGGGGAGGGGAGGGTGGGGGTGAGCCCTCGCCCGCCCAGCTCTCCTTCGCCGTCTACCGGGTGAACGACTACCACCTGCAGATCCAGCACAACGAGGCCGTCGAGCTGGCCTGCGAGCACCTGGGCGTAAGCCGCGACCGCCGCGATGGGTTCTTCGACGGCACGCTGGGGAAGCGCCTGGTCAAGATCGTCCCCTTCAACCACCCGCTTTCGCCCGTCGATCTGGAGGAGATCCGCAAGGAGCTGGCCGCCCGCCCCGAGGAGGATCGGGACGTCGTCGTCGTGGCGCTCGGCAAGGAAGTCGCCGTCGAGGCCTGGCTGGAGGACTGGAACCGCCTCCGCAAGAAGGGCGACGTGCCGAACAAGGTCGAGGTCATCGAGCTGCGCACCGACCCGCGCTTCGGAGGCTTCTTCGAACACCATCCAGCATGCGCTCGGGTGAAGATTCGACGGTCTGGGGAAAAGATCCAGGTCGAGATCAAGGACTTTGTCTCTCCGACAATCATCGAGCGCCTCAAGGGCCAGGCCGGCCTCTTGGCGCCGGCCATCGACGACTGGCGGGCTATGATGGACAACGTGATGATCGACCCGGCCTACGATGGCCATGTCTTTCGGATCGTTTTGGGCGACGTCCCCGCCCGCAAGAGCGACCTGGTTGTGGGGGCCTACGAGCTCAAGGCTCCGCCTGAGCAGACTACCGTCTGTGTGAAGATCACCGACATGCTCGGCGAACAGGTGCTAGTGACGGAGGCCGTGTGACATGCACAAACACTCAGCCCTCGACGCCGAGTTCGGCCCCCGCCCTTCCGAAGCTCCCCTGGGCGTGGTTGCTGGCGGCTCGCTCTCCGAAGGCCTCATCGTCCGGCTCGACGCGCGCTTCTCCCTGGAAAAGCTTGCCGTCGGCCGTTACGTCGTGATCCACGGCCGCCAGACCGGGCGCAAGTTCTTCGGCTTGGTCACGGATATCCTGCTCGATGCGACAAACCCGGAGCTCTCCCGACGCCCTCCCGATGCCTCGAACGGCTTTGCCGCCGAAGTCTATAGCGGGGGCGTGGCCTTCGGCAGCATGCACGTCAGCCCGATGCTGATGCTCGACGAAGACGAGAACGAGCCGCGGCCCATCAAGACAATCCCGGCCCACTTCTCCCCGGTCTTCGAGGCATCGGCCAAAGACGTCGAGCGAGTGTTTGGCCGCGAAGACAAAGACCATTTCTACGTGGGCACACCTCTCGACATGGAAAACGTGCAGGTGAATCTGGATCTGGCGCGCTTCGTGGAGAGATCCTCGGGCGTCTTCGGCAAGAGCGGCACCGGCAAGTCGTTCATCACCCGCATGCTCCTGACGGGGATCATTAAGGCCGGCCTGGCCTCGGCCCTCATCTTCGACATGCACAACGACTACGGCTGGGCGGTGAAAGACGAGGCAGGGCGGGAATACAAGGGCCTGCGCCAGCTCTTCCCCGACGCCCGCGTCAGCGTGGTCACGCTCGACGAGGCCACTTCCCGCGCCCGGGCCAGCAAGATCGACCGCGTCCTGAAGATCGGCTATGAGCAGATCGAACCGGAAGATGTCGAGCTCCTGGCGGGGCTTCTCGGCCTGAGCGACGTGCAGGTAAACGCGCTCCATTTCCTGCGCCGCCGCCTCGGGGCGAAGTGGATTGAGAAGCTCCTGCATGAAGAAGACCAGGAGGATGAGCTTCGCCAGTTGGTGGACGAAGAGCGAATCGTCTCCGGCACTCTCTACGCCATCCAACGCAAGTTTGAGTTCTTTCGCCGGATGGGCTTCCTCGTCCCGGGCGCCGGCGACGACGCCGTCGACGACATCTTCCGCCGCCTCAACATGGGCACAAGCGTCGTCCTCGAATTCGGCACCTACGGCAACACGCTGGCGGCTTACGTGCTCGTCGCCAATTTCCTCACGCGGCGCATCCACAGTCGCTACGTTCAGCAGAAGAATCTGGCGGCCGGCCGCAAGGCCGACGAGCCCCGTCCGGTGGTGATCGTCATCGAAGAGGCTCACAAGTTCCTCGATCCCCAGATCGCCGGCCATACGATCTTCGGGACGATCGCCCGCGAGCTGCGCAAGTACAACGTCACCCTGTTGATCGTCGATCAGCGGCCCAGCGGGATCGACGACGAGGTGATGAGCCAGATTGGCACCCGGGTGACCTGTCTCCTGGACAACGAGGCCGATATCCGCGCCGTCTTCTCCGGGGTGAGCGGAGCTGGAGCGCTGCGCGAGGTCCTGGCTC
>Ga0209342_10003650_pt1 | contig 16195 bp, 16 predicted proteins | sample RifCSP16_2_FD_184023 | JGI IMG/M metagenome (GOLD analysis project Ga0209342, IMG submission 184023) | Soil microbial communities from Rifle, Colorado - Rifle CSP2_sed 16_2 (SPAdes) (version 2) | ecosystem: Environmental > Terrestrial > Deep subsurface > Rock core/Sediment | place: Rifle... | reverse complement strand
TAGCACCCGCTCATCGCTAGAATCACGCCCACCCACGGCGATACCATCAGCCAGGATGACGGTCACCACTCGGCCACCGCGCGTCGCTCCGACGATCGACGCCCCGGCCATGCCGCTGCATCTTCCGCCGGCGGGCGATGTGCAGGTTGGCCGGGCACGCGGCCTGCCCCTCCGGCGCGAGGGCCCGGACAAGCTGACCGGGACCGCCCTGTACACCGACGACCTGGTCTTCCCCGGCGCCTGGTTCGGCCACACCGTCCGCTCGACAGAGGCTCATGCGCGCCTCTTGGGCATCGACCTCGACCCCGACTTCGACTGGTCGGCCGTAATCGTCCTGACCGCCAAGGACATCCCGGGCGAGAACCTGGTCAGCATGATCACCGACGACCAGCCGGCGCTAGTCGAAACCGAGATCCGCCACCATGCCGAGCCGGTCGCGCTGCTCGCCGCGCCCGATCGGGCCACGTTGCGTGAGGCCAGCCAGCGCATCAGCTTGCGCACGGAGCCCCTGCCGGCGGTCTTCGACCCGCTCCTTTCGAACCAGGAGTTCGCCCACTTCGCCTTCGACAGGGGCGACATCGAGGCCGGCTTCGCCGAGGCGGAGGTGATCGTCGAGGGCACCTACCGAGTCGGCCACCAGGAGCAGCTGTACATCGAGAACAACGCCATGATCGCCGTGCCGCGGCCGGATGGCGGAGTGACGATTCACGGCTCGCTGCAATGCCCGTACTACATCCACAAGGCGCTCAAGCGGGCGCTAAAGCTGACCGACGCGCAGGCCGTGGTGATCCAGGCCGAGACCGGCGGCGGCTTCGGCGGCAAGGAAGAGTACCCCTCGATCATCGCCATTCACGCCGCGCTGCTGGCGAAGCAACTGGGCAAGCCGGTGCGCATGATCTACGACCGCCACGAGGACATCGCCGCGACCACCAAGCGCCACCCGGCAATCATCCGCCACCGCACCGGCGTGACGCGCGACGGGCGGCTGGTCGCGCAGGACATCGATCTCGTCTACGACGGTGGCGCGTACTGCACGCTCACGCCGGTCGTGCTGTCGCGCGGCACGTTCCACTCTGGCGGCCCCTACCTGTGCCCGCACGTGCGCATTCGCAGCCGGGCGATGGCCACCAACACACCGCCCAACGGCGCCTTCCGCGGCTTCGGCGCGCCGCAGGCGGAGTTCGCGATCGAGATGCAGGTCAACCGCATTGCCGAGCAGCTCGATATCTCGCCGCTCGAGCTGCGCCGGCGCTGGGCGTACCGGATCGGCGACGAGACTCCGTTCGGCCAGGTGCTGCGCGAGAGCGTCGCTGCGCACGAGGTGCTCGCGCGCGCGTCAGAGGCCGCTGAGTTCGAGCGCATCCGCGCCCAGACCGGGCTGCGTCAGCGCTCGGCTTCGGGCGGGAAGTCGGCTGCTCTGGTGTCCGCGCCGCAGAGGACGTCGCGTGGCATCGGTCTGGCGCTGGGCTGGCACGGCGCCGGCTTCACCGGTTCGGGTGAAGCACACCTCGCGAGCGTGGCCAGCGTAGAGCTGACCTCGGCCGGTGAGATCCGCGTCCTGACCGGTTCGACCGAGATGGGCCAGGGCACCAAGACCGTCCTGCCACAGCTCGCCGCAGCCGAGCTGGGCGTGCCCGCCGACGACGTCGCCATCGCACCGCAGGACACCTCGATCGTTCCCGACAGCGGGCCCACCGTCGCGTCGCGAACGGTGATGGTCGTGGGTGGCCTGGTGATGAAGGCGGGGCGAAGGCTGCGCGAGACGGTCGAGACAGCTACCGGCCGGTCGTTCGCGGAGTCTTACCGCGATTACGCGCGCGAGCACGGGGGCATCCGCGTGGACCAGAAGTTCGAGCCCTATCCCGATGTCGTGTTCGACGACACAACGTACCGCGGCGACGCATACCCGGCCTTCGGCTGGGCGTGCGCGGTGGCGGAGGTCGAGGTCGACTTGGACACCGGGGCGGTCACCGTTCGCAACGTCGTCTCGGCCGACGACGTGGGACGAGCGATCCACCCGGTCCTGGCGGAGGGCCAGGTCGAGGGCGGCACACTGCAGGCGGTGGGCTACGCCACGATCGAGGAGATCAAGCTCGTCGACGGGCGCTACCTGAACGATCGCCTCGCGACCTACCTGATCCCGACCGCGCTCGATGCACCGCGCATCGATGCGATCCTGGTCGAGGCACCGTTCTCCGGCGCGCCCCACGGCGCGAAGGGCCTGGGTGAGCTGCCGATGGATGTCCCCGCCGCGGCCGTGGTCGCGGCGATCCACGATGCGACCGGCGCCTGGATCCACGACCTGCCCGCCTCGCCTGAGCGCATCCTCGCCGCGCTGCACGGCATCGCGCCGCCGCCGGCGCCGGGCGTGAGCGTCAGCAGCAAGGCCGCGCAATGAGCTACCGCGTCACGGTCAACGGCGGCGCGGTCGAGCTCGACGTGCCCGGCATGCGCCGGTTGCTCGACGCATTGCGCGAGGACCTTGGCCTGACCGGCACCAAGGAGGGCTGCGGCGAGGGCGAGTGCGGCGCGTGCTCAGTGCTCATCGACGGTGAGCTGGTCAACTCGTGCCTCGTGCCGGTATGCCAGGTCGAGGGCACGCACGTGGTCACGGTCGAGGGCCTGGCGCCGCAGGGCACGCTCGACCGGCTGCAGCAGGCCTTCCTCGAGACCGGCGGCGCGCAGTGCGGCATCTGCACCCCGGGCATGCTCATGGCGGCGCGCGCCTACATCGGCGCCGGCGGCGGTCCGGACGAGGAGCAGATCCGCGAGGCGATCGCCGGCAACCTGTGCCGCTGCACCGGCTACACCAAGATCATCCAGGCCATCGCCATGGCCGCCACACCCAACGGCTGATGCACGTCGAGCCGCCGGTCAGCTCACCCACTTCGCTTGCCGAGGCGTTCGCGCTGCTGGCTGGCGGCGACGGCTGGAAGCCGGTCGCCGGCGGCACGGACCTGCTGGTCCAGATCAACGGCGACCTCGCGCCGCCGCCGGCGCACGTGCTCGACATCTGGCGCCTGGCCGAGCTGCGCGGCATCGACCTCGTCGATGGGGCGCTCGTCCTGGGAGCGCTGACCACCTACACCGACATCCGCCGCTCCGACTTGTGCCGCGAACACCTGCCGGCGCTGGTCGAGGCCGCGGCCACGATCGGCGCGGCGCAGATCCAGAACCGCGGCACCATCGGCGGCAACGCGATGAATGCGTCGCCGGCGGGGGACACGCTGCCGGTGCTTCTCGCCACGGATGCCGAGCTGACCCTTGGCAGCGCCCGCGGCGAGCGAATCGTCGCGGCCGGCGACTTCTGGCCGGCGTATCGCAAGACGTCGTGCCAGCCGGATGAGTTGTTGCTGCGCATCCGCTTCCCCCTGCCGAGCGGCCGCCACGTGCGCTTCCGCAAGGTCGGCACGCGCCGCGCGCAGGCCATCAGCAAGGTCGTCATGGCCATCTCGTGGCGCGAGGACGGCGGCGTTTGGCGCGACGTGCGCGTGGGCCTGGGGTCGGTCGCGCCGACGCCCATCCGCGCCACACAGACGGAGCGCGTTCTGGAGGGCGCGGCGCCGCGCGAGACGACGGCCGACCACGCCGCGGCCACCCTCGCCGCGGAGATCCATCCGATCGACGATGTCCGCTCGACGGCCGACTACCGCCGCGTCGTCTCGGCGCGAGTGCTGCATCGGCTGCTGCGCGAGGCAGGCGGCTGGTGAAGCCGGAGAACGTCCGCTTCTTCGACTCGGCCGCCGAGTTTCGCGCGTGGCTTGCCGACAACCACGCGACTGCCCCCTTCCAGTGGATCGGCTTCTACAAGAAGGCGGCGGGGCCGCGCGGCCTGGGCTACGACGAGGCCGTGCGCGAGGCCCTGTGCTTCGGCTGGATCGACGGCCAGACCAACCGCGTCAACGAGCGGAGCATCACCATCCGCTTCTCGCCGCGAAGGCCGGGCAGCCACTGGAGCGCGTCCAACATCCAGCGCGTGAGCGAGCTGGCCAGCCGCGGGCTGATGCAACCAGCGGGCCTGCGCGCATTCGAGACGCGGCGGCCGACAGGGCCCGACGGCTACACCTACGAGACACGCCCGGAAGACCTGCCGGAACACCTGGAACAGGTCTTTCGCGCCAGCCCCGCGGCCTGGGAGTTCTGGCGAGCGCAGACGCGGTCGTACCGTAAGTCGATGACCTGGTGGGTGGTGAGCGCCAAGCGCGACGACACGCGCCTGCGCCGGCTGGCGGCGCTGATCGCGGAGTCCGCCGCGGCGCGCAGGATCAGCGAGCTCAACCTGCCCAAGCTGGGTCCCCCGGTGGCAGCGGGACGCGCGTCAAGTGGCTGACGTGCGCGTCAACGGCGCGGCCGCGCCGGGCAGCGAGCGTGTGCTGACGCACGATGCGCTCGACTTCCTGGGCCGCCTGGCGAGCGAGTTTGAGCCGCGGCGTCAGGAGATCCTCGCCGCGCGGCGCGATCGGGCCGCACGGCTCGCCGCTGGGGAGCGGCTCGACTTCCTGGCCGAGACCGCAGCGGTTCGCCAGGCCGACTGGTCGGTCGCGCCTGCACCGGCGGACCTGAACGATCGGCGCGTCGAGATCACCGGGCCGGCGGAGGCGAAGATGACCATCAACGCCCTCAACAGTGGCGCGAAGGTCTTCATGGCCGACTTCGAGGATGCGCTCTCGCCCACCTGGGCCAACGTGGTCGGCGGCCAGGCGGCGCTGATAGACGCCGTGCGCCGCTCTCTCGCGTTCACGTCACCAGAGGGCAAGAGCTACTCGCTCAACGACGAGGTCGCCACGCTCGTCGTCCGGCCACGCGGCTGGCACCTGGTGGAGCGCCACTTCAAGGTCGATGGGCAGCCGATATCCGGCTCGCTGTTCGACTTCGGGCTGTACTTCTTCCACAACGCCGCGGCGGCGCTCGAACGCGGGTCTGGCCCGTACTTCTACCTGCCCAAGCTGCAGGGCCACCGCGAGGCGCGGCTGTGGAACGACGTCTTCACCTGGGCACAGGCGCAACTAGGCGTGGCGCACGGCTCAGTCCGCGCGACGGTGCTGATCGAGACCATCTGGGCAGCCTTCGAGATGGACGAGATCCTGTACGAGCTGCGCGATCACGCTGCCGGGCTCAACGCCGGCCGCTGGGACTACATCTTCAGCATCATCAAGTGCTTCGCGGCACACCCCGAGCAGGCGCTACTGCCGGACCGGGCGCAGGTGACGATGGCCGTGCCGTTCATGCGCGCCTACACCCAGTTGCTGGTCAAGACGTGCCACGCCAGAAGAGCGCACGCGATCGGCGGCATGAGCGCCTTCATTCCCAACCGGCGCGAACCCGAGGTGACTGAGCGCGCCCTGGCCAAGGTGACTGAGGACAAGGAGCGCGAGGCCGGCGACGGCTGCGACGGCTCGTGGGTCGCCCACCCGGACCTCGTGCCAACGGTGCTCGACGTCTTCGATCGGGCCCTGGGCGACCGGCCGAACCAGAAATACCGCCAGCGCCACGACGTCGACCCGCACGCGGCCGACCTGCTCGACTTCAACATCCCCACGGGCGAGGTGACCGACGCCGGGCTGGCAACCAACGTGTCGGTCGGTGTGCGCTACATCGCCGCCTGGCTGGCCGGAACCGGCGCTGCCGCGCTGGACAACCTGATGGAGGACGCGGCGACGGCGGAGATCAGCCGCTCACAGGTCTGGCAGTGGGTCAAGACCGGCACATTCAGCCGCGATCGGGTTCTGGCAGAACTGCAGCCATGGCGCGCGCAGCACCCGCAGGCGGCCCAGTTGTTCGAGCAGGTCGCGCTGGCCGACGAGTTCGTCGAGTTCCTGACCATACCGGCCTATCAGCGCCTCGCCTGATGACCAAGCCAGCGCCACCCAGGCAAACCAGGCGCAAACCTGGGCTGGACATCGAGGGCGTGTTCCCCGATCCGCCGGTCGACACCCGTGGCTCCTCGGTACGCACGATCGGCAACAAGGAGTACCTGGCCGCGCTGGCCAAGCTGCATGTCGAGCTTGTCAAGCTCGGGGAATGGATCAAGTACACCGGCCGCAGGGTGGTGATCATCTTCGAGGGCCGCGACGCAGCCGGCAAAGGCGGCGCGATCAAGACCATCACCCTGCGCCTAAATCCACGCTATGCCCGCGTTGTCGCCCTGGGTACTCCGACCGAGCGCGAGAAGACGCAGTGGTATTTCCAGCGCTACGTCGAGCACCTGCCGGCGGCCGGCGAGATGGTCCTGTTCGACCGCAGCTGGTACAACCGCGCCGGCGTCGAGCGGGTGATGGGCTTCTGCACACCTTCGGAGTACGAAGAGTTCATGCGCTCGTGCCCCGAGTTCGAGCGGATGCTCGTCCGCTCTGGCATCACCCTGGTCAAGTACTGGTTCAGCGTCAGCGACGGCGAGCAGGAACGCCGTTTCCAGGCCCGGATCGCGGATCCGACCAAGCGCTGGAAGCTCAGCCCGATGGACCTCCAGTCGCGCGCGCGGTGGGTCGAGTACTCCAGGGCCAAGGACGAGATGTTCGCCCACACCGACATCAAGCAGGCGCCGTGGTACGTGGTCAACGCCGACAACAAGAAGCGCGCCCGGCTGAACGTGATCGCTCACCTGCTCAGCCTCTTTGCGTACGAGGACCTGACGCCCGAGCCGATCATCCTGCCGCCGCGGGAGCCTGACAGCGGCTACGTCAGGCCGCCGATCACCGACCAGACCTTCGTGCCGGAGGTCTACTAAGTCAGCCTTCTTGGCGACTTTCGGCCCTCGCGCCGAGGCAGGGCGCGGACCGACCATCCGCGCGGTTGCCCTGTCCGTCATCGGAGGTATGTATATGCCCGCGCCGAGCGTCGCCATCGAGCAGCCCGTGCTGACATCGGCTCCGCGTCGCTTCGTGCTCTTCCGCCACCGCGTCGTTGCCGAGTCCGAGTTGGGGCCCACGATCCGCGACGCCTTTGGCGAGCTGTACGCGTGCGTCGAGGCGTCCGGCGCTAACCCTGGTGGGCCGCCATTCGTGATCTACCACTCTGGGTCGCAGCCTGGCGTGCGCTGGGACATCGACATCTGCGCGCCGGTCGCGGCACCGATGGTCGCGCCGCCGTGCTTCGAGTACCTCGAGATGCCCAGCTGCATCGTCGTCTCGCTACTTCACGTCGGGCCGTACGACACTCTCGGCGAGGCATACGCCCAGATCGAGACGTACGTCGCCGAGCACGGCTTGGCGAAGGCCGGACCGCCCCGCGAGTTCTACTACAGCGAGCCTGAGGTGCCGCCGGCAGAGACACGAACGCTGATCGAGTGGCCGGTCAACCAACCCTAGTCGCCAGGGCCTGGCGCCCGCTCGACAAACTGGCCGAAGCCGCGCCGGCCGACGAAGTGCCCGTCGCGCACGACGAACTCGCCGCGCACCAGGGTTGAGCGGACCAGCCCGCTGGTGGCGAGGCCCTCGTAGGGCGTGAAGTCACTGCTGTGGTGCAGCTCGGCGGACGTGATGGTGCGCCTCTCCTGTGGGTCGAACAACACGATGTCGGCGTCTCTGCCGGGCTCGATCGCGCCCTTCGTGGGCAGGCCGAAGAGGCGCGCCGGCGTAGTCGAGGTCACGTCGACCATCCGCTCGACGCTTATCCGGCCGCGCGCCACGCCCTCGCCGTAGACCAGCGTCAGCAGCGTCTCGATGCCCGGCGCGCCGTTGCTGACGCGGTCGAACGACTCGTCCCAGCCATGCTTGTCGGCGAGCCGATCGGGCACGTGGTCGGTCGAGACGATGTCGAGCGACCCGTCCGCGAGGCCGGCCCAGAGCGCGTCGCGATCGGCCGGTGAGCGCAGCGGCGGCGCGATGATGAAGCGCGCGCACTCCGCGGCTGGAAGCTCGTAGCGCGAGTCGTCGAGCACCAGGAAGTGCGGGCACGTTTCGGCGAACACCCGGCCACCGATTGCCCGGCCGGCCAGCACCTCCGCCAGCGCCGCCTGCGACGAGAGATGAACCAGGTAGACGAGCGCGTCAGCGGCGCGCGCCATGCTGATGGCCATGCGCGTGCCGTCGGCCTCGACATAGGGCGGCCGCGACTCGGGGTGGTAGCGCAGCGCCGTCTTGCCCTCCGCGTGGAGGCGGGCAATGTTGGCCTCCAGGGCGGCGCGGTCCTCGCCGTGGACCATGAGCATTCCCCGGCCACGGCCGGTCTCACGGAACGCCGCGGCCATCAACTCGGCCGGCAGCGCGAAGTCGTAGACCATGAACGCCTTGAAAGTCGGCACGCCCAGATCCACCGCGGCCGGGATCTCGCGCGCCAGGTCGGTGTGGGTCGGCTGGAGCACCAGGCTGAGCCCGTAATCGACGGCCGAGTCGGAGTCAGTCTGGCGGCGCCAGGCAAAGATGTCGGTCGGCAGCACGCCGGTCTGTTGCGAACCGGTGCCCGGGTTGTTGAACGCCAGGAACGTGGTCGTGCCGCCGAACGCGGCGGCCACGGAATCCTGGAAGAAGCGGTCTGGCATGACGTCGGTCGCGACCCGAGTGTGGGTGTGAACGTCGACCGCGCCGGGCAGGACGAGGATGCCGCTGGCGTCGACCTCGAGCGTGTCCGCCGACTCCGGCAGCTGCGGCTCCACGGCGACGATGCGCCCGCCTGCGACGGCCACGTCCGCCAGCCTGCGGCCCGTGGCAGTGACCACGGTGCCGCCGCGGACGATCAGGTCGATGGCCACTGGTGGCGCTCCACGAACTGCGGCCACGCGGCCGGCGGCAGCTCGAGCTCGATCTCGTCGCGGATCGGGATGTCGTCGTTGCCGCGCTCCGGGATCTCCGGCTTCAAGGTCCGCCGCGCGTCGTTGATAGCGCCCGGGCGGAGCACGACGAGGACGAAGCCGTGGCGCTGGTAGAAGCGCAGCGCAGCAGTGTTGTCGTTGCTGGTGACCAGCCACACGCGCGTCACTCTGGCCGCCTGCGCCGCTCGGACGCACGCGGCCAGCAGCGCGCCGCCCACGCCACGGCCGGGCGCGAGGCTTTCGATGACGGTGACCTCCAACTCTGTGTCGCGCAGCGCGTATGCCGCGTAACCCAGCCACTCGCCGCCCTCCTGGGCCACGAACCCGGGCAGCGCCGCCGCATCGACCACCCGGCCGCGGGTCGCCACGCGGGTCGAGCCCCAGGAAGCGCGCAACTGATCGGCCAGGCGCGGGCGGTCGACATGTTCGATCGGGCGCACCCGCGCGACTACGGCAGCTCCTCGATGACGATGTCCTGGGCGCCCTGCCACAGGGCGCGCCGGCCCATCTCCGCCAGTGCGGCCCGGACGGCGTCGCGATCGGTCTTGCCGTCAGCGGCGACGATCGTCGCGAAATGGTTTCCGGACAACTGGCCGAGCTTGCTCGAGAAGTCGACCGCGCCGTAGGCGATCAGGATCTCCCCCTCTGATAGGTCGCCGGTGTAGACGATCACGTCGCCCGGCGCCGGATGCGAGGTGTGGTTCTCGAAGCCGACCGGCAGACGCGCCTCGCCGAACGGGATCCAGCAGCCCTCTCCGCTCCAGCGGCAATGGATCAGCTTCTGGCGCAGCGGCAGCAGCGGCCGCAGCGCGTCCCGAGTTCTGGGCGCGGCCGCCTCCCAGCGAGCGCTAAAGTTCAGGTCACCCACGCGGATCGATAGCTCGCCCATGGCCGGCAAGAGTAGCCGACGCTCGATAGAGGAAACGCTTCAGGTGGCCGAACAGCCAACGATCTCGACCCATGTCCTGGACGCGCAGCACGGCCTGCCGCTGGCCGGCGTCGAGGTGGTGCTGGAGCGCCTGGAGGACGGCGTCCCGCGGGTGGTCGGCGGCGGCCGGACCGACGATGACGGTCGCGTTCGCCGGCTGCTCGATGGCCCATTGATCGAGGGCACGTATCGGCTCGAGTTCAGGCTGGGCAGCCGCTTCTTCGAGGCCGTGGCGCTGACCGTTCGCGTCGACGACGCGTCGCGCTCGTGGCACGTGCCGCTGTTGCTGGCGCCGTACTCGCTGACCACGTACCGCGGCTCTTAAGATGCGTCCGGCGCGCGCGACGCTCGAGGCGCTGTTCGAGAACGCGCCGCGCTTCGTCGAGCGGCTGGCCACCGCCGAGTACGAGGACTGGGACGCGGTCCTGACGCGCGGCGAGGAGCTGGCGCGCACTCTGCCTGACGATGAGCAGCTCGAGCTGATCGACGGCCACCCGCGAATAGGGGCGCTGCCCTCGAGCGTGTCCGCGACCTCGTACCGCGAGCAGGGCTACGACCGCGACACGGTCACCGCCGAGCTACAGGCGCGGCTCGACCTGCTCAACACCGAATACGAGGCACGTTTCGGCTTCCGCTTCGTCGTGTTCGTGAACGGCCGCTCGCGCGCCGAGATCGCCGGCTTGTTGGAGCGCCAGCTCGATGAGCCGCGCGACGCCGAGCTGGCGCGCGCCCTGAACGACGTCTTCGCTATCGCCCGCAGCCGGCTTGCCCGCGGCGTCGAAGTCGCGAAGTGATACGTCAAACGCATCACCTGCTGACATGAGAACTGGAGACGGCCGTCTTGGGTCGCCGGCCCGGCCACTGCCTGCCGGTGCGCGGCTGTGTGACGCGCGAAGTGCCTCAACCGGCGCCAGTACCTCGTCGGGCGCGCCCTGGGCCGGCACGTGGCGGCTTTTGCGGGCATCGCCGACAGCAAGTGATGCGTCGAATGAATATCACGCGAGAGGAGCACCGATGAAGGCCGACATCTTCTACGGCAAGTCAGACGTCGCGACCTACCGGACCTATGCCGCGCCGCTGACCGGCATCACCGGCATCCCCGAGTCGAGCTTCAACGGCCGCTCGAACACCCTCCTCGCGGCGAGTATCGATGTCCAGGTGCTGGGCACGGCGTTCATGAGCGCCTACACCAAGGGCGACAACCGGCTCGTCGTCGCCACGGACACGATGAAGAACTTCATCCATCGCGAGTCTCTTGCGTTCGCCGGCGCGACCCTGGAAGAGTGGCTCGAGTTCATCGGCCGGCGCTTCCTCGACACCTACCCGCACATGGAGCGGCTGCGCGTTCGTGGTACGGAGATCCCGTTCGAGCCGGCGCTCGTGCCCGCCACGGATGGGGAGGGCTTTGCCGAGAGCGAGGTGTTGTTCGAGCGCCAGCACGGCGATCGCTCCACCGCCCTACTGGAGCTCGACCGGACCAGCGGGTCGGAGGTGGAGGTAACCGACCTGTCGGCCGGCAGGATCGGCCTGCAGATGATGAAGGTCACCGGCTCCTCCTTCGCCGACTTTGCGCGCGACGCGTACACGACACTGCCCGAACGCAAGGACCGGCCGCTGTACATCCATCTCGACGTGGGCTGGAAGTACGACTCGCCGGCCACGGCGCTCGCCCCCGACCACGCGCGCTATGTTGCCGGCGAGCAGGTGGCCGACATGGTCGGCGCGGTCTTCCATCGCTTCGTCAGCCTGTCCATCCAGCACCTGATCCACGAGATAGGCCAGGCCATGCTCGACCGCTGGAGCCAGCTGTCTGAAGTCTCGTTCGAGGCCCAGAACCGGCTGTGGGACCTGGCCGAGACGTCGACCACAGATGAGCTGGTCAAGGTTTACGCGGATCCGCGGCCGCCGTACGGTCGGCTGGGACTGGTCCTGCGCCGCGACTAGCGGACGGCCGCGAACAACCGGTTCAGAGCACCGCTCATGTCGAGCGTCTCGCCGTTGGTCAGGATGACCGCGATCGTGCCGCTGTCGCGCGCCATGTAGGCCGCGCTCATGAAGCCCGCGATGTTGCCGCTGTGGCCGACGACCTGGCCGCCTCCGGGTACCACGAAGCGCATTGTGCCCAGGCCGTAGTCGATCGAGGCGGAGAAGTCGAGCAGCTCGGCCTGCGACTCGTGACGGAGCACCTGGCCACCGTAGAGCAGGTAGATCCAGCGCCCGATGTCGGCCGCGGTCGAAGCCATCGAGCCGGCGCCAAGCGCCGCGCCAGTTGCGTTCGCGAACGGCAGGTGACCGCTGCCGTCGTACACGTCGGTTAGCGCGCCGTCGATGGTCACATAGCCGTGGGCAAGTGGTTCGGCGGCCACGTCTGTCGCGCCGTAGTAGGTGCGCGTCAGGTCGAAGCGATCGATCAGGTACTCGTGCAGGAGCTCGCCCAACGGGCCGCCGGTGACGACCTCGGCGATAAGGCCGAGCAGCAGGTAATTGGTGTTCGAGTACTCGAACTCCTCGCCCGGCGCAAAGTGGGGTGGTCCGACCAGGTCAACGAGGTCGGCGATCGAGTAAGCGGTGTCCAGACTCTGGTCGAAGTGGTCGGTGTAGTTGTCGATGCCGCTGCGCATGCCCAGCAACTGGCGGATGGTCGCACCGTTGGTCTTCGAGCCTGCCACCGGCCCGAGATTGTCAGCCGCTGGATCATCCAGCCCCAGGAACCCCTCCTCGACCAGGCGCAGGATCAGCGCGGCCAGAAACGTCTTGGTGATGCTGCCCACGGCGTACACCGTGTCAGGCGTCGCGGCGACCTCGCCCGCGGTCTCGGCAAGGCCGCTTGCGCCATACCAGGCGCCGACGCCGGGGACCAGGACGGCCGCGGAGATCGATGGTGCCAGGTGATGCTCAACGATGTAGTCGTCGAGCACGGCCTGCAGGGCCGCGGCCATTTCCGCGGGCAGCGGCCCGTCGACGAGCGGCGCGATAGTCGGTGATGGCGCCGACGAGGGGCTGGTCGCCAACGAGGGGGTAGGGGCGGTGGTCGGGTTGGGCGCCAGCGTGGGTGTCGCGGTCGGGGCGACGCTCGAGCACGACACGGCGAGGAGCGCGGCGGCGAGCAGCGCGAGCGGTTTCACGAGCGCGACTCCAGGACGTCCAGGTCCGCCGGCGTGTCCACGTCCGGATTGTCGCCCGCCACATCAAGGTAGCGCACCAGGGCCGGGCGCGATCTGATCAGCTGCGACATGCCGGCGTCGCCGGTCAGGCCGCTCGCCAGACCCCAGGCGGCACGCTCGAGGAGCACGGGGTTGCCCGGCGAGCTGCCGTAGCGCGGCACGACGATCGGGCGCGTCTCGTCTGCGGGCGCGGCGAGGATCATGCGCAACTGCTTCGCTGAGAGCCGCGGCTGATCGCCCAGCAGCACAACCGCCCGCTGCACCTGGCTGAACGCGAGCTGCGCCAGGCCCAGCCTGACCGAGCCTGATAGGCCCGCGTCCGGGTCAGGGTTCACGACCAGCACCTCGTCGCGCCACGAACAGGCCTGGCGCAGCGCCGGCGCGTCGGCGCCGAGCACGACCACGACCGGGTCCAGGCGCGCCTCCGCGGCCAGATCGAGCACGTGCTGGAGCAGCGGCCGGCCGTCGAGCGCGGCCAGCAGCTTGGCACTGCCGAAGCGGCGCGAGTTGCCGGCGGCCAAGACAAGGCCTGCTGCGGGGACCATCGGCGCGATCCTATCGGCGCGACAAAATGAAGCGACCCCCGGGGTCATTCCCGGGGGCCGCTTACTTCCGCGGCCGGAACCCGTCCACCCCGGTCGCGTATGTGGTGCTGACTGCTCCCCCCGTTGGCTCGAGGAGGCGGACAGGCGATCGCCGCAGTCAGCTGGGGTTGAGCGCTAGTTCGGCTCTGTGCACGCGGGGGCTGTGAGGTCGGCCTTGTACGAGGTGTCGTTCTTGACCGCGCGCAGGGCATCGATCCGGCCATGGCCAAAGCACTTGTCATAGCCCTTCGCGCCCAGATCGATCACCGTCGACTGGAGCCGCTTGGCAACCTGGTCCGGTGACAAGGCCCAGCGGTCGTTCGGCGCGGCCTTGCCGGACTGGCTGATGATGAGGGCTGCGACTCCGGTGGTGTGTGGCGAAGCCATCGACGTGCCCTGGAAGCAACCCCAGCCACCGGGGATGGTCGAGAGGATCTCGTTGGCGCAGCCGGCGCCGATCTCGTCGTTGCCACCGGGGGCAGACACGTCGGCGAAGCCATTGCCCCAGCTCGAGTAGTAAGACTTCTCGCTCGACTGGCCCAGGGCGACAGTGCCGGTCACGCCGTCTGACATCGCCGGGACGGTCTTGCAGTTCTTGCCGCCCGGCGGGTTGGCCAGATCCGTGTCCGAGTTGCCGAGCGCAGAGATGAGGCTCACGCCCTCGCGTCGGGCATGCTTGAGCGCGCGCTCCACTGCCTCGCGATAAGCACGCTGCGTCGGGTCGCTCTGGCACTTGAACTCAGTCGACTGCTGGAACTCGTCATCGTCGACGAAGAAGCTCATGTTGATCGCGTTCAGCTTCAGGTCGCCGGCATAGGTGATGCCCTGGACCGCGTCGCTGACGTAGCAATGGCCGTCGGCGTCGCACACCTTGATCGGCACGAGCGTGACGTTGGGAGCCACGCCGACCACGCCCAAGCCGTTACGACGGGCAGCGAGGATGCCCGCGACGTGCGTGCCGTGGAAGTTGTTGTCGACGCACGCCAGCGGGTTTCCGACGCCCGGGCCGTCGGCGGTGAAGTCGGCGCCGTGCTGGCAGTCGACGTTCGACACGCCGTCCAGGCCGAAGTCGACGTGGTTGCCGTCAATGCCCGTGTCGACCACGCCGATGCGCACCGTGCTGCGACCCGACTGGATCTGTTGGGCATCACGGGTGCGGATCATGCTCATGCCCCACTGCTGGTCCTCGAGCGGGTCGAGGCCCGTTGCGGAAGGAACTGCGGGCGCGCTCACGACTGTCAACTTGCCGCTGGCGATCGCCTCAGCCAGGCTCGGGAACTGCTTGGAGGCGAAGTCCTCACCGACTTCCTGGACGAGGGCGTACCCGCTGAGGGTCTCCGCGAACACGGCGTTCTTGGAGCTGACGATCATCACCCCGATCTGGCGTGACAGATCTGCCATGACCACCCCACCGGCCGCGGCGATGATCGACAGCGCGTAGTCGCGCGCCAGGGCGTAGTTCTCGTCCAGCGCGTAGGCGTCGAGCAGTGCGTAGCTGTCGCCCAGCGCGTTGCCGGCGGCGTCGTCGGCCAGCGCGTACGTCGCATCGAGGGCATAGCCCGCCGTCTGGCTGGCCAGTGCGTAGCCGGAGCCCAGTGCGTAGCCAGAGTTGAGCGCGTAGCCAGAGTCGAGCGCGTAGGTGCCGAAGCTGCGGTACGAGTCGTCGAGCGCGTACTGGTCTGTCAGGGCGTACTCGTCGAGCAGCGCATAGGCCTGATCGAGCGCGTACAGCGCGTACTCGCGACCCAGGGCATAAGTGTCGTCAAGCGCATAACTGACGTCCTGGCCGACGAGCGCATAGCCCTTGCCCAGCGCGTACGACCCGTCGAGGGCGTAGTCGCCGTCAAGGATGACCAGGTACGACTGGTCGGCCGCAGACGTGGCCAGAGCGGGCGTGGGGCCGACCGACGCCAGCAATGCGAGACCGCAGGCAAGCACCCACGCTCTGCGCGAACGGCGGCGGGACGGGTTGTGTGTCATGTCGGACGGGGCCTCCTGTCAGGAGAACGACACCACGTATAGTGGTTCCCGGTTCGGAACAGGCGCGCACCACGCGTAAGGGTGGCACCTTACATATTCATCGCAGTTGAGCACGGACGAGCATGAGTCAAGGCGCCGGTGGCGCGAGCCTCAGGCTGGGGCGGCGCTGGGTGCGACGAGCAGCTGGTAGGCCTGATCGAACGTCAGGCCGGTATCCCAGATGGCGTTGAAAGCGGTCTTCAGGACTTTGGCCAGTGACTGGTGCTCGACCACGACGATGGTCAGCTCGGCGCTGCCGGCAACTGGATCCTCCATCCCGAACATGACGATCGTCTCGTCGATGATGACCAGCTTGAGTGGCAGCTCGGGCACGAAGCGGGCCTGTTCGCCGGCCTCCACGAAGCGCTGCACGCCGCGCATGACGGCCGGCCGCTCGAACACGGAAAATTCATACAGCGAGCGCGCCTCATGCGTCTGGGCGACCTCCAGACCCTCGACGTTCTCCTGCGGTGGCGTCGCGTACGGCGGCTTGGTGAAGACCAGGATCTCTGTCTTGACCGCTCTCTGGAGCTCCGCGAAGCGCTCATTGATCGCGCGCCGATCGCGCAGCACTTCGATGTACTCGAGCGGATCGGTCTGCTCCTTGCCGGCCTCGAAGGCGGGTTTGAGGTCGGCCAGCATCTGGTGCGCGTCCGCCTCCATGCGCGTCAGGTCTTCGCGATGGGTGGCCAGGAGCTGGTCCACCGCCAGCTCCGGCGCCGTGGCGGCGTACTTGACGACGTTGCCCGGC
>Ga0209342_10003648_pt1 | contig 16200 bp, 20 predicted proteins | sample RifCSP16_2_FD_184023 | JGI IMG/M metagenome (GOLD analysis project Ga0209342, IMG submission 184023) | Soil microbial communities from Rifle, Colorado - Rifle CSP2_sed 16_2 (SPAdes) (version 2) | ecosystem: Environmental > Terrestrial > Deep subsurface > Rock core/Sediment | place: Rifle... | reverse complement strand
GCGATCGTCGGCTTTGCTAGTCGGCAGCTGACGGGGCTGGGCGGCGCCGCCGGCGGGCAACATCCCCATCTTCTGCTTCAGCTCGAGCAGTTGCTGGTCCGCGCTGCCCTTGTATTCCAGCTGGTCGAACTGGCGCGTCAACGTGTCGCCGGTCAGCTCGCCCGCCAACTCCGTCGCGGCCACCGCCTGCCGCTCCATATCCTCGATCCGCTCGGCCATGCGTTCGAAGCTCTCGAAGGCCGACTGGTCCGACATGGTGGACATGGTCTGCTGGATCTTGCCTTGCACCTCGGCCCGGCGGGCCCTCGCCACCAGGATGTTCTTGCGCCGTTTCGCGTCTTCGATCTTGTCGTTGAGATTCCGGAGCTGGTCCTTGAGCGCCTCGGTGTCCGCCTTGTGCTTGAGCCAGGTCTCATGGAGCTGCTGGGCGCTCTGCACGTGCTGGTTATGCCGGATCAGGGCCTGTTTGGCGAGATCGTCGCGGCTCTCCTGGACGGCCAGCATGGCGCGGCGCTCCCACTCTTCCCCCTGCTGCTTCTCCCGGTCCACCTGGGCCAGGAGCTTCTTCTCATCCGCGATCGCCGCCGCCACATCCTGTTTGACCCGGGCCAGCTGCCCGCGCATGTCCACCACCAGCTGCTCGAGGACCTTCTGCGGGTCCTCCGCGCGCCCGATGATGGCGTTGACCCACGACCGCATGACCAGCGACATCCGTTGGAAGATGCCCATACTGACCTCACACTCCTCGTTGGAGTGAACGCCCCGCCCCACACGGCCACATCGTCAGATCGAATCGGCTTCGGGCCCGGGTCGATGCCCCTGCGGCAACGCATCGGGACGCCGTAGCTGGAGCAGGGAGCGCTCCGCGAAGTCCATCCGCTCGGCCAGGTCTGTCATCTCGGCCCGGAGCGCAGTCAACTCCTCGTTCACTTGCCCCGCGAGCTCCTCAAACTGCGCTCCCGACCCACCCTCGACGGCGACTCCGAAGCGAATGCGGTGCGCCAACGCCATGCCCAGCGGCGACTTGGCGATGATGACCAGCGCGATCGCGAAGAAGATCCACCCCATAACCTAACCTCCTACGCCGAGGCGCGGCATCAGCGCTCCGATCGCCGGAGCAAAGGCCTCCATCAGGATCCTCTCGCCGGCGGATTGGGCCCCGCCTCCCCGGCCGGCAACCGGCCGGCCTCGCGATGCTGCGCCAGCAAGCGCTCCGTGAAATCGAGCCGCTCCTGCACCTCCCCCAGCTCCTGTCGCACCGCTTCCAGGTCTTCGAGCATCGCCTGTTGGGTCTCGCGCAGGTGTTCCACCGACTCCTGGTTGGCCACCTGGCCGCCGGTGCGAATGCGATCGGCGAGGGCCCGCCCCACCGGCGAGACGGCCAGCAGAAACGCCGTGCCGCCCCCGAAGATGAACACGATGGCCAGGATCTCTTCCACGTCCCGTCATTCTCCCTTGGGCAAGGCCGGCCCGCGCTCCCGGGCGAGCAGGCGCTCCGCAAACTCCAACCGCTCCTCGAGATCCAGCAGGTGCTGGCGCATGTCCACCTGGTCCGCCACTTCCCCACGCAGCGCCTCCACCTCGGCGCGCAGGCCGGCCAGCTCCTTGGCCCCTCCGGACTGCCGTCCCTCCAGGTACCGCCCCACGGTCCGCAGGAAGCTGTGGACCAGCCAGGTGAACATGCCCATGGCGGACAGGGACAGGAAGAACTCCGGCCCGTTCATGGTCCCGGCTCCCTGCCGGCGCTCAACTGATTCTGCTTGGCCTGCGTCAGCAGCCGTTCGGCAAAGTCCAGTCGCTCCTCTAACTCCTGCACCCGCGACTCCACGGCTGCCAGGCGCTCATCGTCGGCCGCGGGGGCCGCATTGCGCCGCTCGATCTTGAGCTTCTCGCCGGCGTACCACCGGAATGTGCCGATCACCCCCCAGGCCAGCACGAACGCCATGCCGAGCATCGGGAAAAAGTATTCGGGTGCCATCAGCCCTCTGCCGGGAGGCGGCCCCGCTCGCGCTGCTGGGCCAGCATCCGTTCCGTGAAATCGACGCGCTCCTCCAGCTCGAGCACCCGCTGGTTCACTTCCCTGAAGACCTCCACCTCTTCACGCAACCGCGCAACCTCCTCCGCCAGCCCGCCCGTATCGCCGCTCTTGTTCCGGTCCATCCAGCGGACCAGGAGCTTGTAGATGCCCACCAGGAACAGCGCACCGACGCCCATCCCCGCGATCGGGATCAGCATGACGACGGCGCCCGGGTCCATTACTCTCCTCCCCGCACCAGCTTGCCCTGCTCGCGCTGCTGGGCCAGAATCCGCTCCGCAAAGTCCAGTCGCTCTTCCAGTTCCTGTACCCGCCCCACGCTGTCCTCCAGCGCTTCGACCCGCGCGCGAAGCTGCTGCACCTCCCCGGCCCCAGCGCCGCTCCGCTCCGCCATCAACCGTTCGTGGCGGCGATCAATCCAGCGCGTGACGACCCGGTACACGCCGAACATGCCGAGGAGCCCCATGCCCATGCCGACCAACGGAAACACTACGTTCTGGATCCACAGCCAGTCCGGTATTCCAGGCGGCATCGTGTTATTCCTCCCTCGCCGCACCCGGCCCGAGCGCGGATCGCTCCCGCTGTTGGGCCAGGAGCCGCTCCGTGAAATCCTGGCGCTCCTCCAGCTCGGCCATTCGCTGTCTGAGGGTCTCGAGCTCCGCGGAGATGCGCTCCGCGTCCACGTCCGGAGGGGGAGGACCGTCCGCCCACGGCGGTACGCGCCGGATGGCCTCGGCGATGGCCTTGCCCATGGGCCCACGGAAGATGATGGCCGCCGCGGCGCTCACAAAAAAGGTGATGGGTATGAGGACTTCGGGTCCACTCATCGGCTTCCTCGTCGGGGGCGCGGGACGGAGAGCCCTTCAGGCTGGCCGCCGTCCATCAGTACGACCCCTGTTTCAAAAAGTGTCATGATGGCGGGCATCTCGTAAGGCCGGAGATCACGTGGAAATGGCGGCAAGCACCCTCCTCAGAAACTTCCCGGTGTGAGAGCCCTTGGCTCGGGCCACCTGCTCCGGCGTGCCCGCGGCCACGATCGTGCCTCCCTGCTCTCCGCCTTCGGGACCCAGGTCAATCACCCAGTCAGCGGTCTTGATGACCTCGAGGTTGTGCTCGATCACCACCACCGTATTGCCCTTATCCACCAGACGGTGCAGCACATCCAGCAGGAGACGCACGTCCTCGAAGTGGAGACCGGTGGTGGGTTCGTCCAGGATGTACAGGGTCCGGCCGGTGTCCCGTTTGGATAGCTCGGTCGCCAGCTTGACGCGCTGGGCCTCGCCGCCGGACAGCGTGGTGGCACTCTGGCCCAGGTGGATGTAGCCCAGACCCACGTCGTTCAACAACTCCAGGCGGCCCTTGATCCGGGGCTGGTGCTCGAAGAACTCCAGACCGTCCGCCACGGTGAGGTCCAGGACGTCGGCGATGGACTTGCCTCGATAGCGGACTTCCAGGGTCTCCCGGTTGTAGCGCCGGCCCTTACACACTTCACACGGCACGTACACATCCGGGAGGAAATGCATCTCGATTTTCACCAGCCCGTCGCCCTGACAGGATTCGCATCGTCCACCCTTGACGTTGAACGAGAACCGGCCCGGCCCGTAGCCGCGCATCTTGGATTCCGCCAGCTGGGCGTAGAGCTCGCGGATAGGGGTAAACAGCCCGGTGTAGGTCGCCGGGTTGGAGCGGGGCGTTCGGCCGATGGGACTCTGATCGATGGACAACACCTTGTCGATTTCATCGAGCCCCTCGATGTGATCGTGCGCGCCCGGGATCACCTTGGACCGGTAGAAGTGGCGAGCCAGAGCCTGGTAGACGATGTCCGTGACCAGGGTGGACTTGCCGGACCCGGACACGCCCGTGATGGCGGTGAACACGCCCACCGGAAATTCGACGGTGAGGTTCCGGAGGTTGTGCTGGCGGGCGCCGATCACGCGGACGACGCGCGACGGGTCGGCGGTTCGCCGGGTCGACGGCACGTTGATCCGGAGCTCCTCGCGGAGGTATCGGCCGGTGAGCGAATCGCGGTGCCGCAGCACGGCGTCGAGGGAGCCCGCCACCACCACCTCGCCGCCGTGGCGACCGGCCCGGGGCCCCAGGTCCACGATGTAGTCGGCCGCGCGGATGGTCGCTTCGTCGTGCTCGACGACGATGACCGTGTTGCCCAGATCGCGGAGGCCCCGGAGGGTGTTGAGCAGGCGGGTGTTGTCCCGCGGGTGGAGCCCGATGGAGGGCTCGTCCAGGATGTACAGCACGCCCACCAGCCGGCTGCCGATCTGGGTCGCCAGCCGGATGCGCTGGGCCTCCCCCCCGGACAGGGAGGCGGCCGCGCGTCCCAGGGTGAGGTATGCCAGGCCCACGTCACAGAGGAAACGCAGCCGATCCACCACTTCTTTGAGGATGGGACGGGCGATCTCCGGATCGATGCCGGACGGGCCGTTGGAGCGAAGGGGCAGCCCGTCGAAGAACTCCAGCGCCCGGGCAACCGAACGCTCGACGATGTCGCCGATATTCTGCCCCCCCACCAGGACGCTCAGGCTCTCCCGCTTCAAGCGGCGGCCCCTGCAGGTCTCGCAGGGGAGCTCCGTCATGAACTCCTCGAGCTCCAGCCGCACCCCGTCCGAGCTGGTTTCCTGATACCGGCGCGCCACGCTGGCCAGGATGCCCTCCCATCGGGTCTCGTAACGACCCTGCGATCCGCCGGCCCCATACCCGAACGTGAGGGTCTGATTGGGCAAACCGTGCAGCAGGGCATGCCGGACCCGCTCGGGAAGCGATCCCCAGGGGGCATCGGGGTTGAACTTGAGGGCCTTGGCCAGGGTGGGCAGCACCGCGTTCCGCAGATACCCGGTGGGCTCGCCCCAGGGGAGCACGACGCCCTCGGGGATGGAGAGCTGCGGGTCCCCCAGGACCAGATCCGGACTCACGACCCGCCGGACCCCCAGCCCGGTGCAGTCCGGGCAGGCGCCGTAGGGAGAGTTGAAGGAAAACTGGCGCGGCTCCAGCTCGGCGAGCGAATAGCCGCACGTGGGACAGGCGTAGCGCTCAGAGAAACTGACGACGGCAGGAGAAGCGGCAGCGGCGGCAGAAGAGCCGGCTCGGCCGGTCGAATACCGGAGCACCTCGACCAAGCCATCCGCAGCGCGCAGCGCCGTCTCGATCGAGTCGTGAAGCCGTTGGCGATCCTCGGGACGGACCACCAGGCGGTCCACCACCAGGGCGATCTGGTGGTTGACCCGGCGGTTGAGCTTCGGGGGGCCGGAGAGGTCGTACACCGTCCCGTCCACCCGGACTCTTGCGAACCCCTGGCGGCGGGCGCTCTCGAACAGGTCCTTGAACTCGCCTTTCCGGCCGCGAACCAACGGTGCGGTGACCTCGATGCGGGTACCCGCCGGCCAGCCCATGAGGGTCGCCGTCATCTGCGAGGCGCTCTGGCGCTCGATGGGGGACCCGTCGTTGGGACAGTGCGGCACGCCGACCCGCGCCCAGAGCAACCGCAGGTAGTCGTAGATCTCGGTCACCGTACCCACGGTGGAGCGCGGGTTGTGGCCGGTGGTCTTCTGTTCGATGGAGATAGCGGGCGATAGGCCTTCGATGGCATCCACGTCGGGTTTTTCCATCAGGCCCAGGAACTGGCGGGCATAGGCGGAGAGGGACTCGACGTAGCGGCGCTGGCCCTCGGCGTAGATGGTGTCGAAGGCGAGGGAGGACTTGCCGGAGCCCGAGAGCCCGGTGATGACGGTGAGCCGGTCCCGGGGAATCTCGACGGTGACGTTCCGGAGGTTGTGGACCCGGGCCCCGCGGACGACCAGCCGATCCTCAGCCATAGCCTGGGAACGTAGGGGCACTCCGGACCGCAGGTCAACCGTCCCCCCAGGCCAGGCAACCGCTTGCGGTTCTGTGACCTACGCCCTAGCTTGGGCGTCCCCGTTTCCGTTCCTTGGTAGGGTGACGGCAGGCGAATTCGTGGTGGTGCTCACAACCTTGGGTAACCCCGCACAAGCCCGGCAGTTGGTGCAGCGGCTCGTGGACGAACGGGTCATCGCGTGCGGCACCATTCTCCCCGGGGCGACGTCGGTGTACCGATGGCGGGGAACGGTGACGGCGGAGGCTGAGGTGGTGGTGTTGCTGAAGACGCCCAGGGCTTGCTGGGACGCGCTCAAGGCGGCGGTCGAAGCACACCATCCGTACGAGGTGCCGGAGCTGCTGGCGCTTCCGGTGGTGGCAGGACTGGACCGATACCTGGACTGGGTGAATTCAGAGACCTCATGAATCCCATGTCTCGTCGGCGCGTAGCGAGGCGGCGGCTCGTCGCCGAATGGGCGGCCCGCGCTAATCGGCTGGCGGGTGGGGACGCGGCCGCGGTGCATGCCGCCTATCCGGCCGTGTACCCGGTGGTGGCGAGCGGACCGGCCGGTGAGTCCCCGGCGCGGCGGCTACCGTTTGAGCTGCTCGACGCCCCCGCCATGGCACTGGTGGGTCCGCTCCCATCGAACGGCAATGGAGATGGGTCGATGAACAAGCATGGCGTTGAGCCGGAGGCCGCCGTCGAAGCCGCCCCGGTGGAGCCACCGCCGGCGGTCGAGATTCAGGCGGCGGAAGCGAGCCCGGAAGAGCACCTGTACCAGGCCGCTCGGCACGCCGCCGAGGAGCGTGACACCCTCAGGGCCGTGCAGCTTTACCGGCACCTGCTGACCCGGGATCCGGCTAACCTCCGGGCCCGAAACAACCTGGCGCTGGTGTTGGACGACCAGGGCGAGCACGACGAAGCCCTGGAGCACCTGGATCGGTGTCGGCGGCAGGAGCCCCAGAACCTCGAGGTCTTGATCAATCGCAGCGCGGTGCTGGGCGCGCTGGGCCGGTACGCCGAGGCCGAGCACGACCTGCAGGCCGTACTGAGCCGGGAGCCAACCAATGCCGAGGCCCTGTTCAACTTGGGTGTGGTGACCTCGCGGCGCGGCAGGTGGCGTGAAGGGGTGGCGTACCTGCACCGGGCCATCGAGATCGACGGCAGCCGGGCGGCGGCCCATTTCTACCTCGGCGAGGCGTTGAACCACGTGGACGATCTGCCGGGAGCCCTTCAGGCGTATCAGCGCTCGGTCGAGCTCAAGCCCGGCAACCCGAAGGCGCTGTACGGGATGGGCATCGTGCTGGACCGCATGAACCGTCCCGAGGACGCCGCCCCGCTCTACCGCCGCTCCCGCGAGCTCCAAGGCAAGTGATTCGCGTGGTCGTGGACGACATCGCGTTCGTGCAAGCGGACGCGGTGATTCGCCCGGCCACCGCCACGCTCGAGCCCACGTCGGCGGGACTGCGGCATCTGGAGCAAGTGGGCGGGCCGGGGTTTGCGCGGCAATCGCAGGTGCAACAGGCCCTGGCGGTGGGCGCCGCCGTGGTGACGGGCGCGGGGGACCTGCCCACGGAGTTCGTCATCCATGCCGTGATTCGGAGCGTGACCGAGCCGGTGTCCGCGGCCGGGGTGCGCCGGGCGCTGACCAGCGCGCTGCAGCGGGCCGTAGACTGGCATCTGGAACGCGTCACCGTGCCGCCCCTGGGCACGGGGGCCGGCAACCTCGAGGTTGAGGACGCGGCCCGCATCATGGTGGATGTCTTGAGCCAGCATACGGCCGTGGCCCCCTATCCCACGGACGTGGCGATCGTGGTGGAATCCGAGGAAGACAAGCGCGTGTTCGACGCACTGCTGCGCCGGTTGCCGCAATGAAGCGGCGGGTGCTGGGGGTCTCCATCGTGGCCGTCTGGCTGGGCGCCCTGGGCTGGATGCTGCTCCAGGAATACCAGCCGCAGTCGGCGAGCGAGACGATGGCCGAGGCCACGCTGTCGCTGTCGCCCGGCGCCACGTACTACACCCTCTCGCTCGGCGGCCAGCAAATCGGGTACGCGTCCAACATGGTGGACACGCTGCCCGACGGTATCCGGGTCGAGGACATCATGAACCTCGAGATCCCGGCTTTGGGGGACTTGCACCGCACCGAGGCCCGGACCGAGGCCTGGCTGTCGCGGCAGCTGGCGCTCCGCTCGTTCACCGCGACCATGCGAGGCGACATCGGTCAGTTCGTGGCGAAGGGCGAGGTCTCCGGCGACACCCTGCTCACGGTGGACCTCACCAGCGCCGGCAGCACCCAACGGCTCCGGACGCCGCTCAAGCGCCCCATCGTGCTGCCCGGGCTCCTGCCCCTGCAGGCCACGTTCGGCGAACGCCTCCGGCTGGGAAGCCGATTCACCATGCGGATGTTCGACCCGCTGGCCATGGACGAGCGGGACGTGAGCATGGAGGTCACGGGCGATTCCATCTTCGTGGTGCCGGACAGCGCGATGCTGGATGCGACCGGGCAGCGCTGGGTGCCGGCCCGCTGGGACACGGTGCGTGCCTGGCGCGTCGAACAGGATATGGGGGGCGTGTCGGTGGCCGCCTGGATTGACGAGATGGGGCGGATTGTCCTGGCGAACTCGCCGGTGGGTTTCACCATGGCGCGAACCGCGTTCGAGATCGCCCATGAGAACTTCCGCCGCCGCGACACGCGGGGGCTGGTGCTCGAGACCGGAGATCTCATCACCCAGACGGCGATCGCGTCGAACGTCCGGCTGGAGGACGCGCCCCTGACCACGCTCGCCGTGCGGTTGCAGGGCGTGACGTTGTCGGGCTTCGATCTGGCGGGCGGGCGGCAGACCCTGGCCGGAGACACGCTCAGGGTGCGGGTGGAGGGCGAGCCGGAGCTCCGCCCCGCGTATCGCCTGCCTTCCACGGCGGCGGAGCTGGTGCCGTACCTGGAGCCGGAGGCCCTGATCCAGAGCGCCGACCCGCGGGTTCAGGCGCAGGCCCGGCAGATCGTGGGTCGCACGCGGGATCCGCGGCGCGTGGCGCGCGCCTTGAACCAGTGGGTGTACGACAATCTCCGCAAGGAAATCACGGTGAGCGTGCCCAGCGCGGTGCAGGTGCTGGAGGCGCGCCGGGGCGACTGCAACGAGCACACCGTGCTGTACGTGGCGTTGGCCCGGGCCCTGGGCCTGCCGGCGCGCACCGCGGCCGGCCTGGTATATGTGCGCGGGCGCTTCTACTACCACGCCTGGCCCGAGGTATACTTGAACGGCTGGGTGGCGGTGGATCCGACCTTCGGGCAGTTCCCGGCCGACGCCTCTCATCTCCGGTTCACCATTGGCGGGTTGGCGCGGCAGGTGGAGCTGATCCGGTTGATTGGGCGGCTGAAGCTGGACGTCGTAGGCACCGGCAACTAGGCGAGAACGCGCTTGATCCGACTCGAAGGCCTGACCAAAGCGTACGGCAGCTTCGTCGCCGTGGATCGCATCGATCTCCACGTGCCGCGGGGCGAGCTGTTCGGCTTCCTGGGACCCAACGGTGCCGGCAAGACCACCACGCTGCGCATGATCGCGGGCATCCTGCGTCCCAGCGCCGGCCGCATCTGGCTGGGTGGCGACGATCTGATCGCCGCGCCCATGGCCGCCAAGCGGCGGCTAGGGTTCATTCCGGACCGTCCCTTCGTGTACGAGAAACTCACCGGCGCGGAGTTCCTGCGGTTCGTGGCCGGGCTCTACGGCCAGGACGGGGCGACGATCGAGCGCCGGATTGACGAGCTGCTGGAGCTGTTCGAGCTGTCGGTCTGGAAGGACGAGCTGGTGGAATCCTACAGCCACGGCATGCGGCAGAAGCTCATCATCTCGAGCGCCTTGATCCACCGGCCCGAGTGCATCGTGGTGGACGAGCCCATGGTGGGGCTGGATCCCAAGGCGGCGCGGCTGCTCAAGGAGATCTTCCGGCACTTCGTAGAGCACGGCGGCACCATCCTGATGAGTACCCACACACTGGAAATCGCCGAGGCGATGTGCGATCGCATCGCCATCATCCAGAACGGCAAGATCGTGGCGAGCGGCACGGTGGACGAGATGCGGGAACAGTCGGCGGTGGGGGACGCATCGCTGGAGGAGCTGTTCCTCAAGCTCACCGGCGGGGAAACCGCGCGGGAGCTGGCGAAAGTCCTGGGGGACTGATGCTGTCGTTGATCCTCTACCCCAAGTGGCGCACCGCCCTCACCCGCCTGCGCCAGGAGCGCGGCGGCGGCGGCGGGGGGAAGATCCTCATCGTGGCGGGCGTGGGCCTGATCTTCTGGACCTTCGTGTTCGGCGTGCTGTACCGGGTGCTGCGGTATTTCCGCGGGGTCGAGGACATCGGTCCGTTTCTGGCCGGCAAGCTCCTGGGCGTGCTGCTGCTTTCGTTCCTCTCCATCCTGCTGCTGTCGAACGTGATCACAGCGCTGTCGTCGTTCTTCCTGGCGAAGGACCTGGACCTCTTGGTCTCGGCTCCGGTGGACTGGCTGGATCTGTACCTCGCGAAGCTGGGGGAAACGCTACTTCACAGCTCGTGGATGGTGGCCCTGATGGCGGTGCCCATCCTCTCGGCGTACGGCGTGATTTACGACGGCGGCTGGTTGTTTCCGCTTCACGCGCTGGTGGCGGTCTTCCCGCTCCTGGTCCTGCCCGCGGTGGTGGGGAGTACCATCACGCTGATTCTGGTGAACGTGTTTCCCGCGCGCCGCACCCGCGACCTGTTGAGCGTGATCGCGGTGGGGGCGGCGGGCGGCGTGGTGCTGCTGTTCCGCATCATCCGGCCGGAGCAGCTGGCGCGGCCCGAGGGGTTCAACAACCTGCTGGACTTCATCACGGTCCTCCGGACGCCCACCTCGCCGTTTCTGCCGAGCGAGTGGGCCACCAAGAGCATCATGGGCGGGCTGGTGGGGCCGTTCGACCCGTTTCAGCTGGTGCTGTTGTGGACCACGGCGGCCGCGTTCGTGGTGCTGGGCGCGGCGGTGCACGACCGGCTCTATCCCAAAGGCTTCACCAAGTCCCAGGAAGGCGCCGAGCGTTTCGTGCACGGGTGGATCTGGCGGATGGTGCTGGATCCGGTGCTTCGCCGGGTAACCGTGGCGAAGCGCGAGTTCGTGATCAAGGACGTCAAGCTCTTTTTCCGCGACACCACCCAGTGGAGCCAGCTGATCCTGCTGGGGGTGCTGGTGGTGATTTACCTGTTCAACATCCGCGCCCTGCCGCTCTTCCGGGGGGAGCAGGTGCCGTTCGTGCTGGTGACGGTGGTGTCGTTCCTCAACCTGGGGTTGGCGGGGTTCGTGTTGGCGTCCATCGCGGCCCGGTTCGTGTTCCCGGCGATTTCGCTGGAAGGCCGGCAGATGTGGCTGCTGCGCTCCAGCCCGCTGGACCTCAAGGCACTCCTCTGGTCCAAGTACTGGACCGGGACGGTGCCGCTACTGATCCTGGCGCTGGTGATCACCATCTTCACCAACGTGATCCTCAAGGCGTCCCCGTTCATGATGGGGGTGAGCATCGGCACCATCATCCTGCTCACGCTGGCGATCAGCGCCATGGCGTTGGGGTTTGGTGCGCTGTACCCGCAGTTCGAGACGGAGAACGCGGCGCAGATTCCCACCTCGTTCGGCGGGTTGGTGTTCATGATGACCACCGTGGCCCTGCTGGGCGTGGTCATCGTGATCGAGGCGATGCCGGTGTACGGGTACCTCCGGGCGGCGTTTCGCGGCCTGCCCATTCCGGTCAACGCGACCATGGTCGGCGCGTTCGCGGCCGTGGTCGCGGTCTGCGTGACGGCGACGGTGGTGCCGCTCAGGGTGGGGCTCAAACGGATGGAGGAGTTCGAGTTCTAGCCGTGCCCCCCCGCACGCTTCCCCGAACCCACCCACACCATCACCGGCGTTCCGTCCCTCAAGAAAAAGTGTTAACCATGTCCCCGGACACTCTGTCAGCTATGTCCCCGGCCGTTCACAGGGTGGTCCGCGTCTCGGGCCGAAACTGTGTTATTGAATGGTAGCTGCGCCGGGACGGAGTAGTCGGAGCGGTTCTCCTTTGAGGAAGTGATCGAAGCATTCGAGGAGACGCTCCGACGCCAGTCGGAACGCGCGGTCGGCGCCAAGCGTGCTGCCGGTCTCCTGCAGTAACGTCGGGAATTGAAAGGGCGCGTCCGTGAAAGACATATGCCCGGTGCCTGCGATCTTCACAATGAAGCTGGGAACATCCGGGTTTTTGGCGCGCGTGGCAGCCCAAGAACTGTCCCGCTCCCTGCCCGCCGACGTCCAGGCGGATCAGGAGCTGCAGCGAGGAGACCGATGCGGAAGAAGCCGACTGCCCCGCGATCCCGGAAGCACCGGCGCGCTTCACCAGCTCAGCAGCCGGGGTTGATTGGTCAGGGGAAAAGCCCCTCGCCATCAGCGAGACGGAGGTCCGCCCTTGACAATCGCTCTCATAGAACGGTCTGCAGTTGTGCTGCGGGCGACCCGACCGTTGTGCGAGTCGGCGGCTGGTGCGAAGCGTCAGGCGCCGCCGGCGCACAGACGCAGATTCCGTTAAAACGAACGCGCTAGCTGCAGGCGCCTTGATAGACGGCAGCCCAGTCACAGATCGTCGGGCGTCAAACCGGTCTTCTTCGCGATCCGTGCCAGCATCCGCGGCCCGATCTCCTCGCTGTCATGAAAGGAAAACACGAAGTCTGCCCAGCCAGCCCGCTGAAGTGTCTTGTGGGAGCCCGATGATCGTTTGATCGACCAACCGATGCGGAGGAGCGCGGCCAACACCCGGCGCGCTGGCGTTGCTCCCCAGGAACTCACGCGGCTTGGAAAGTCACCTGCAGAAGGTCGGGCGCCGTCTCTCCATGCTCGAGGCGTTCCGCGAGCACCCGCAGCGCCAGCGCCTTGACATGGGCCATGGCCTCGTCTCGGGTCTTGCCGTAGGTCATGACGCCAGACAGGTCGGGAACCTCGGCCAGCCACCGCCCATCGGTTTCGCGCTCGATTTCAATGCGGAGATTCATCGGCTTTCAATGAACAGTGGTTGTCGTGGCGCGTCTAACGCATATTGAGAGCGCGCCCCTTGGTGCTACCATGGAGTCTCCCCAGACCCATGGACCTCAGCAGCAAGGAGCGGCTCTCATGCAACGGACGACGAAGTATGTGGCGCTGGACGTGCATCAGGCAACCACGGTGGCCGCGGTCCGCGCGGCGAACGGCCGGGTGATCGCCCGGACCATCCTGCCGACGGAGGAGCCGGCGATCGTGGCGTTCTTCCGGGGGATGCGGGGCGCGGTGCACGTCGCCGTGGAGGAAGGCACGCAGGCGCAGTGGCTGCACGATGCGCTGGTCCCGCTGGTGGAGCGGGTGGTGGTGTGTGATCGCCGGGGGGAGCCCCAGCAGGGGAACAAGGCCGACCAGGTGGATGCCGAGCAGCTGGCTGAGCGGCTGCGGCAGGGGAGCCTGCGGGCGGTCTACCACGGCAGTCCCCACCGGGCGGTGCTCAAGGAGCTCACCCGGAGCTACGCCAACCTGGTGGAGGACACCACCCGGGTGATGCTCCGGCTCAAGGCGCTGTTCCGGGCCCGGGGAATCCCGGCCCCGGGCAAGCGGGTGTACCACCCCCGGGAGCGGGCGCAGTGGCTGGCCCAGCTCCCGGACGCCGGGGCCCGGAGCCGGGCGGCGGTGCTGTACGCCGAACTCGACGTGCTGCGCCCGCTACGGCCGCGGGCCAAGGCGGCGATGCTGGCCGAGGCCCGGCGGGATCCGGCCTGGGGGGTGTTGCGGACCATTCCCTTCTATGGACCGGTACGGGTGGCGCTGCTGCTGGCCACGATGCGCACCCCCTGGCGGTTCCGGACCAAGCGGAATCTCTGGGCCTACGCCGGGCTGGCGGTGGTGACGAAGACCAGCGCTGAGTACGGGTGGGTCAACGGCCGGCCGGTGCGGCGCCACCGGGCGCCGCTGACCCGGGGGCTCAATCGGAATCACAACCGGGTGCTGAAGGACGTGTTCAAAGGCGCGGCCACCGCCGCCACCACGCGGCCGGGCCCGTTGCAGGACTGGTATCACGGCGTGCTCGCCCGCGGGGTGCGGGCGGAGCTGGCGCGGGTGACGCTGGCCCGGAAGCTGGCGGCGCTCACGCTGCGGGTGTGGAAGCACGGAGAGCCTTTTGATCCGACGAAGCTGACGACGCAGGCGCGCTAAGCGCCCGGACTCGAGGCCACGGTGCGGGGACGGTCCCTCGCCGGCGGCTCCCGGATCCGGGACCAGGGGTGCGAGGGGCAGTCTCGAGCGATTCGTTCGCCCGGCCGGCAGTCCGCCGAGGCACTCGTCTACCTCCAGGCCCCCTCGCAGAACCCGAAGAAGCGTCAGGCCGGCCCCAGGGCCGAGTCTCAGATAGAACCGTGGTTCGCGCGTGCGCGACCCCAGCGCTTGCCGACGTCCAGGCGGATCAGGAGCTGCAACGAGGAGACCGATGCGGACGCAGCCGACTGCCCCGCGATCCCGGGAGCACCGACAGGCCTCAGCTGCGCAGCAGACGGGGCTGATGGGTCAGGGGAAGAGCCCCTCGCCATCAGCGAGACGGACGTCCGCCCTTGACAATCGCTCTCATAGAACGTGTCGCGGCTGACCTGCGGCCGCTGATGATGAAATCAAGATCCCTTTGAAAACCAGCGGCCGCCAGGTCCAGCCGCTTGTTATGCCGTGCCGCGCACGAACTCCTTGGGACTGATGGCAACCTGTGGGAAGTGCCGAAGAACCTGTTGGTCTGAGGTGACCAATCGGACCTGCAGCTCCTCAGCAAGCGCCACGTACTCGCAGTCATAGGCTGAGCACCGCGATGCTGCTACCAGTTGGAGCACGCGCTCACCGCCCAACATGTACTCGTGGGCACTGACTAACCCCTCGGCCAGCTCGTGGGCTTGCCAGGCGTCACTGATCCCGAGACCCCGTTGACGCATGTAGGCCCCCAGGATGCTGCGGAATTCGCTGCGCCAAAGCACGGGTGCCGCCCATGTGGGGTCTTTCTGGAAGACTTGTTGGGCGAGGTCGGTGTCCGGTCCCTCGAGCAGCAGGTAGGCGATGAGATTGACGTCGGCGACAATCACGCGCGACCGGCCTGGCGAGCGGCCCGGAGCTGCCGATCCGTCAGGGGCCGCAGCTGGAGGCGCTCACGAAAGGCACGGGCCTGGGGGAGCCAACTGCGCGGATCGGGCCGTCCGGCGCCAACTGCGCGCTCTAGGCAGACAATGATCTCGCCGTTGAGGCTGCGACGGTGGGCTTCCGCTTGCTGCTTGAGACGCCGGTAGAGCGGATCTGGCAGGCCTTTGATGGTCAGCGTCGGCATGGGATTCCGTAGTGGTACCAAAACGGAACCTACCGCTTGCCCGGCATCCGGTCAAGACGGCAACGGCATAACGGTCTGCGCGTAAGCTGCGTGCGCCCTGCTGGCGGGCGCGAGGAGTCCTGGTCTGAGGCAACGTATGCCAATTGCTGGCGAGTGAACGCAAGTCCTCCTTATCTGCTCGCGCACGCCCGCGTCACGCGCGGGTTAGGCGGCAACGCGCAGGTCAATTCAAGAGTCGAGGCGCTTTCCGTATATACCGCGGTTGCGCGAGCTCCCGGAGGATGAAGTCGGCCACGTCCGCCCGGGACAGGAGGGGTAGCGGCTTCCACGTGGTAATGTCTTCGCCTGTGCGGTATCGTCCCGTGCGAGGGCCGGCGGTCAGCTTGGGCGGGCGGACAATGGTCCAATCGAGGTCACTGCCCCTCACCAACGCCTCCTTGGCTTCGTGATCCGCGATCTCCTGGCGCAGCGGGATGGGGGCGCAGTAGCGCAGGACGAAGCCAACGGCAGAGCGGCTGTCACGGACACCGATGAACGATAGGTAGACCAGCCGCCGGACCTGGTGCGCTTGCATAGCGCGCACGATGTGCTCCACGCCCGCAATGACGTCGGGATCACCCTTGAGCGGTGTCCCGACTCCAAGGGTCGATACGACGGCGTCATGCCCTGGCACGGCGGCCGAGACAGCAGCGGAATCGGCGACGGTGCCTGGAACGATGGAGATGGAGCGACCCCCGCCTGCCAGCTTGGCAGGCTGGCGGACGAACGCGGTGACGGTGTGCCCGTGTTCCAGGGCCTGACGAACCAACTCCTGACCGGTCTGCCCTGACGCACCAAAGATGAGGAGACGCACATTCCCTCTCGTTGCCGCCTAACGAGGTTGTAGGAAAAGTCCTGGGTGATCTTGGCGCGCCGGTCGCTGCGCCGCAATCCCGATGGCACCGGAGCGCCGGGAATACGAGTGCGGGTGAGGC
>Ga0209342_10003647_pt1 | contig 16201 bp, 16 predicted proteins | sample RifCSP16_2_FD_184023 | JGI IMG/M metagenome (GOLD analysis project Ga0209342, IMG submission 184023) | Soil microbial communities from Rifle, Colorado - Rifle CSP2_sed 16_2 (SPAdes) (version 2) | ecosystem: Environmental > Terrestrial > Deep subsurface > Rock core/Sediment | place: Rifle... | reverse complement strand
CTTAACGCCGCCATCTTGACGTCCACGGAGCACGAAGCACGAACCACGGCCTTTCCTGGAATGCCCTTCCCATGCGTCCGGATGCATCCGGACGCATGAACGCCCAGCCTCTTGAAGGGGGGGGGTGGGGGGTAGCCCCGGGGCCGGAGAATCGTCTAGAATCGCTTGCCGTGAATCCCCTGGCCGCTGCCGCCCCGGATGTTTTCGCCAAAGAGGATCGGCTCCGGCAGGAGTTGGCGCGGCTGCCGTCGCTGGTGGTGGCGTTGTCGGGCGGGACGGATTCGGCCTACCTGGCCTGGATCGCGAAAGAAATACTCGTACGCCGAGCCCTTGCCGTCACGGCGTTGAGCGCATCCTTTCCGGCGAGCGAGCGCAACGCCGTCGAAGACTTTGTCCGGCAGTTCGGCCTCTGGCACGAGTTCATCCGCACCGACGAGCTCGCCAACCCCTTGTACGTCGCCAACCACTCCGACCGCTGCTACCATTGCAAGGACGAGTTGTTTGCAAAGCTGGGCGAGCTGGCCCAGGCGCGGGGCTTTGCGGGCGTCGCCTACGGAGTGAACCTGGACGACCAGGGCGACTTCCGGCCCGGGCAGCAGGCGGCCCGCGAGCACCGGGTGCTCACGCCGCTCTTGGACGCCGGGCTGACGAAAGTGGAAATTCGTGAGCTGTCGCGCCGCGCGGGGCTGCCCACCTGGGACAAGCCCGCCGCGGCCTGCCTGGCTTCGCGCATCCAGCACGGGATCGAAGTGACCGACGACAAACTGAAACAAGTCGAGCGCGGTGAAGCCGCCCTGCGGGCGCTGGGCTTCAAGCAGGTGCGCGTCCGCTACCATGGCGCCCCCGAAGCGCCCCTGGTCCGCATCGAAATCGCCCCCGACGAACTCCCCCGCGCGCTCACGCCGGAAATGGCCCGCAAGTTCGCCGAGATCTTCAAAGGCCTCGGCTTCAAGTTCGTGACCTTGGACCTCGAAGGCTACCGCCAAGGCTCCTTCAACCCAAAGACTTGAAACCACAGATGAACACAGATAAACACAGATAGAAAAAACCACCCCCTTCTTTAGTCTCTCCGACCTCTGCGCCTCTGTGGTGGCAAATCTGTGTCCATCTGTGTTTATCTGTGGTTCCAATGAAGGTTCGCACCATCAAGCAGGCGGCGAAATACATCGACCGCGTCGGGTTTTGTCTCCTATTTCCCAGCAAGCGCCTGCGCCTCCCGAGCCTGTGGGCGGCGGTGAAGAGCCGCTCGCCGCGCCGGTTCGATTTGATTGCCGAATGGGACGCTGACACCGAGCGGCTCTGGGGCTGGAAGGACGAGCTGCCGCGGCGGCGCCTCGCCTACTCCGGCAAATACTTCCGCACCAAGGCCTCGCTCATTTCTTTGAAATTTCTCCCCTGCTTCTATCGCCTGGAAGGCCAGCCCGAGGCTGGTCCGCCTTGGGCGGAGAACACCGGCACGCCGGACGAGTACGAGCAGCTCTACCGCGCGGGGCGCCTCTCGGCCGACGCCCACGCCGTCGCCCGCGAGCTTTTCCGCCACGGCCCCCAGGCCACGCTCGAGCTGCGCTACGCCCTCGGCTGGACTGCGAAGCGCGGCAACCAGCGCTTCAAGCGCGCGCAGGCCGAGCTCCAGCAGCGCCTGCTCATCGTCCACTGGGGCACGAAGGCGGAAACCGCCGCTTGGGAAAGCGTCGTTTACGAACTCACCCCGCGGGCCTTCCCGCGCGCCGCGCGCGCGGCCCTGAAGCTCACGCCCGAGGAAGCTCGCCACCGCATCGCCGCCCAGTACCGCAAGCTCAACCCTGCCGCCACGGCGGCCGATTTTCGGCGCCTCTTCTGTTGGACGCGCCCGGAGATCGACGTCGCGCTCGCCTCGCTCTGATTTTCTCGCCACAGACGCACAAAAGAAGGGTTGTCATCCCGCCTGTCCCGAGTCTGTCGAGGGAAACCCTTGCGTGCCTTGGCGGTGAGGGATCTGCATTTCCTTCGCGCGTCTGCGCGCCGGCCTGCTTTCGGTTACACTCGCGGGACCCCATGAGGCGTTGGGTACAGCTTGGGTGTGTTCTGCTGCTGGCGGCGGGCGCTGCGCTTGTGGCGGGGCAGGCGGGCGGCCCGGCGGTGGCCGAGTGGGCTCCCGACGGCAGAATCTTCATCGTCGGCAACGGCCTGCTGGCCCGCTTCGACTTGGACTCGGGCGAAGAAACCTTGCTCGACCGCCGCGTCGAGGCCTTTGCCTTCAGTCCGGATGGCGCGCGCCTGGCGGTGGGCGGACGGGGCCGGCTGGAGCTGCGCCGCTATCCCGGCTTCGAAGGAGAGTCGTCGCCGCCGTTGCCCTCCCCAAGCTTCGGGACGGCCGACATCACCGCGCTCGCCTGGTCACCGACCCTGAGCTTGCCGAACGGGTCGTCCGATGGCGCCACACTCGCCGCCGGCACCGCCGCCGGGCACATCCTGCTGTGGGACACGCAGGACAATGAGTTGTGGGCGGACTTGAACGTGGAGCCCGCGAGCGGGGTCGAGCGACTGCGCTTTTCCGCCGACGCCCGCCGCCTGCTCACCGTCTTCGCCGACGGCCGCGCCATCCTCTGGGACCTCGAGCGGCGCGAAGAAGTCCACCGCTACGCCCCGCCGCGGGACGAGAAGGCAGAGCCCGGGACCACGACGGAGCTCGAAGACTTGAGCGCCGACGGGCGGCTCGTGCTGGCGACGCGCACCCCCGAGCAAGGCGAGCCGGAGGTGCTCCTGCTCGATGACCGCGGCGCGGTCGAGTGGAAGCGCGCCGGCTACGGGGTGGAGTTCACCCGGGACGGCGCCGGGGTGCTGGCGCTGGTCGCGCCCTTCCGCATCGCCGCGCTCTATCAGACGAGCGACGCGGCTGCGCTGCGCGTCTTCGAGCCGCCCGAGGCCGTGCGCACGCTGTACCTGGTGCGCCAGAGCCCGGACGGGAAGCTCCTGCTCGGGGTGGGCGAAGACCACCAGGGGCAGGTGCTCATCGTGTGGGACTTCGCCACCGCCGCCGTCCTCAAGATCCGCCGCTGACAAGCCCCGCAGGGGCTTGTCAGCGCGCACCGGTCACCGGGCACCGATCACCGGTCACGTTTCAATCGAAGCCGGCGGCCTCCCACTTGCGCAACGTGCCCTGGACGAGCGCGGCCACGCACGCCACCACGCGGCGGTAGTACTCGTCGGCTTTCTTCTGGTCGAAGTCCGCCGGCGCGCTTCCTTTCGGGTAAAGCCCGATGGAAGACGGCGCCGGGGTGGCCGCCCAGGCGCCCGGGGCGGGGTTCGGTGTCGAAGTGATTTCCGCCAGGCGCTCTTTCTTGACCAGCTTCGGGTTGATGGCTTGGATGAAGGCGGTCTCGTTTTCGCCCGCGTGCCCGCCGGGGTTGCCGAAGACTTCTTGGGCGGCCTCCGGGCAGGCGGCCCACCAGTTGACGACCAAAGTGTTCACCCCGTGCGCGAGCGCCACTTCCTGCGCCACCCGCTGCAAGACTTCCGTCTGCGGGCCGCCGTGGCCGTTGATGATGATGATGTTCCGGAAGCCGTTCTTGGCCAATCCTTCGAGCACGGCGCCGAGGTACGCCGCGTAGACCTCGGCGGGGATGTGCAGCGCCCCCGGGTAAGGCGCCATCGAGCCGGTCACCCCGTACGCGATGTGCGGAGCGATGAGGGCGTTGACCTCGCCGGCAATGGCCTCGGCGATTCGGACCGGGGCGAGGTTGTCGGCGCCGTTCGCGATCACCCCGTGCGGCTCCAGCGTGCCCGTGGTCAGCAGCACGGTCTTCACTTTCGCTGGCACGAGCTCCCGGAACTCTAGCCAGTTCAGCTCGTCCATCTTCCGGCTCGGCGGCTCCTGCGCCGACGCCGAGAGGCAAAGAAGCAAGGAGGCAAGGAGCAGGGCTGTTCGTTTCATTGTGTTTCCCCTATCCGTGTTTATCTGTGTTCATCTGTGGTTCCAATCCTAGGGTTTCAGGTGCCAGAGGAGATAGAACATCACAAAGATGCCGAGGACAATGACAAGAAGAAAAATCAACGCCCGGCGGGTCGAGGGCGGTGCGGCCGGCAGGCGCACGTCGGCGACGAAGTCCACCGCGAAGCTCGCGTCCCGGACGTAGGTGCACTCCACCACTTCCACGTCCGGCACCAGGCGGCCGTCCTCGAGGATGATCTCGACGACTTGCACGCCGCTCTCGGCCCCCGGCAGTGCCCGGAGCTTTTCTTGTATCGCCAGCGGCAGCTCGTCCATGGACGTTCCGTTCAGCGGTTGTACTTTGGGCGCAGGATGCCAAGCACGAAGTGCTCGCTCCACTTGCAAAGTTCGGGGCTATCCACAACAACAAACTGGACGACACAGCGCCCGCGAATCCACGACTTTGCCTTCTTAGGGTCAGAACAAACGCCGCTCCGTACCAAGACAACAGGGAGGTCACTCGAGGCATTGCCGGCGAGGTGGTCCTCACAAATACGTCTTCTCAACCCCCGTCGTGATTTTTCGGTTCTCCCCACCCAGAGGATCTCATTAGGGGCCACGCCTGCATCGTAGATCGCGTAGATCCCGTGTTGCTCGGGCAATCTTTCGCGAAGGGAATCGTCGAAAGCCAGTTTGGGAGAAGATAGTAAGGCCTGCAGTAGCCGGTTTCCTTCGTCGAGCCGATCAACCACCCACTGCATGTGAATCACCTCCGTAAGAAAGGCTTACCGCAGGTGTTTCTGCTGGCCGACGCGGTAGGACTCGGCCGGCAGCCGCCGCTCGCACTTCCCGCACCGCCGGATGATTTGGTGGCGATTTCCTTTCTAGAGTTCTAGTCACTATCGGCTCGGAGCAGATCGCCCAAGCTGATTACACGCGACAGCTGAGGCGAATTGGCAATCCGCTGGCGTAACACCCGTTCGTCGGTCACGAACACTAAATCTTCCCTAGAGAGATACTGCAACTGTAAATGGTCAAAGCAATCGTTGGCCTTCCGCTCAAACTTGTAGCCATCTACTAGAGCGGCTTTGAGGATAGCGCCAACAAAACAGGCTGCAGCATTTGTAGCCGTGCTCGCCCTAAGAAGTAAATCGTCGCTTGCGTTATCTCCAACAACAGCCCTTGCGTAAGCCATGCCCCAATTCGGCGCACGTATGAAGTGGTTTACAAATGTTGCGTTCAGTCCTGTAATCGGGCCACCCGCTGCAGGGGCTGCTGTGTCCGCGTGTTCGATGGCACGCTGCCGGAATCGATTCAAGAGGCACACCCAGTCTTGCTGATACCCCCCTATGATTCGAGTGGTGAAATCCTCCAGCTGGTAAAGTCGTCCTTCCAACAGGATTGGCTGGCGTCTCTTCTCCCAGACTCTGATCCGCGCAGCCAGCGAAAAACCCTTCCGTGAATGTCGGACCGAGGAGGAGTCTATTGGGTTGCTGCAAAGGGCGTGCAACGCCACCTCTGGAGGCGGAGGAAGGAACTTTCTCCTCGCATGAGACCACGCCAAACCTATTGCTTCCTTGATCATAGAAAACTGGGACTTAGCAGACCGTTGGAGTTGCGAAACAAGTTCGAGATACGTGATGTAGGAAAGTGCGATGCGTCCTTGCAGGTGCCTCGGAAGTCGTGTTCCCATGCGCGCCAATCCTCGATACACGTTTGTGTCCAGAAAGAAGGTCCTACGCATGATTTGGTCACGCCTTCGTGTAAAGATCGCGGGCGGCGAGGATGGTGTTGGTATGAATGGTCACAGTGTCCTGCACCCGTCGAGCATAACCCCCGGCGAAGGTGACGGCAATCGGGATGCCGCGACCGCGGGCGGCTTCAAACACGATGCGGTCGCGTTCCTGCAAGCCCTCGAGCGTCAGGGCGAGCCCACCGAGCTGGTCTTCCATATAAGGATCAGCGCCTGCTAAGTAGAAAATGAAGTCGGGTTTCTGCGCCATCGTCCCGGAGGCAGGAGCCTTCGGGCTCGGAGCGTTGGGCTGGGAGCGACGCTCCTCTCCCCGAGCCCCCGGGCTCCCGCCTGGGGGAGTGCTCGCTAACAGCGGTGCCTTGTCTTTCGCAAAGCGGGTGAAGGCTTGATCCAAGGCCTGCCGGAGCAGGCGCAGGTAGGTCTCGTCGCTCGTGAAATCGGGCAGGCCGACGTCCAGGTCGGAGGGGGGCTTGGGATAGGGGTAGTTGTTCTCCTGGTGCAGGGAGAGCGTAAAGACGGAAGGGTCGCCGCCGAAGATGGCGGCGGTGCCGTTGCCGTGGTGGACGTCGAGGTCGACGACCAGCGCCGTGCCGATGGCTTGTCCTGAGTCCAGCAGAGCTGGACGAAGGGCGCCCTCGGCTTGCAGCGCGCGGATCGCCACCGCCACGTCGTGGAGGGCGCAGAAGCCTTCGCCGTGGTCGGGGAAGGCGTGGTGGAAGCCGCCGCCGAAGTTGAAGGCGCAGCCGTCCTGCAAGGCGCGGCGCGCCGCCAGCGTCGAGCCGCCCGCCGACAGCCAGAAGGCCCGCACCAGTTGCGGCGAGTAGGGCACCTCCAGACGCAGGACTTCCGCGGGCGAAAGCTTCCCGGTCTTGAGCTTCCGCACCCACTCCTGCGTGTGCACGCGGAGGACGTCTTCGTCGGGGGCGGGCTGCGGCTCGAGGAAATCTTCCGGCCCGGCGATTTTTTCGGCCAGGCACTTCTCGCGGATGAGCTTGTACTTGACCGCCGGAAAGACGTGGTCGCCCAGGTTCAGGTCGTACCCGTCCGAGTAGATGAGCTTGAACGGGAGCATCGTCGCCGATTCTACACGGGTCGCTGGTCGCTGGGCACTGGTCGCTGTAGAATAGGCAGTTGCCATGAAGGCGCGCGTTTACGTCACCTTGAAGCGGACGGTGCTCGACCCGCAGGGGCAGACCATCCAGCAGGCGCTCGCCGGCCTGGGCTACCAGAGCATCAAAGAAGTCCGGCAGGGGAAAGTGTTCGAGATTCAGCTCAACGGCCTCTCCCGGGAGCAGGCCCGCGCGCAGGTCGAAAAAGTGGCCCGCGACGTGCTCACCAACCCCGTGATCGAAGAGTTCCGCTTCGAGCTGGAAGAATGAAAGAGCTCGAAACTCGAAAATCGAAAAGCGAAACTCGAATGCCGGGTTCCGTCCGCGCGAGTTTCGAGTTTCGTGTTTCGAATTTCGGTCTGGGAATCAATGGTCGCGGGTCGCTGGGCACTGGTCGCTGACATATGTGCGGAATCGTAGGCTACATCGGCAAGAAGCCCGTCGTGCCCGTTCTGCTCGAGGGCCTGAAGCGGCTCGAGTACCGCGGCTACGACTCGGCCGGCATCGCCGTGGTGGGTGAAAACGGGAACCTCCACATCCGCCGCTGCCAGGGCAAGCTCCGGAACCTGGAAGAGACCATCCGCCTCCAGCCGCTCGAGGGCGTCTACGGCATCGGCCACACCCGCTGGGCCACTCACGGCCGCCCCACCGAAGAAAACGCCCACCCGCACCGCGACTGCAAGGGCGACATCGTCGTCGTCCACAACGGCATCATCGAGAACTACCTGACGCTGAAAGAAAAGCTCGCCGCCGAAGGCCACCGCTTCATCACCGAGACCGACACCGAAGTCGTCGCCCACCTGGTGGAGAAGCACCACAGCCAGGACGGCCGGCCGCTCGAGGAAGCCGTGCGGCGCGCCGTGGGGGAGCTGACCGGCGTGTTTGCGCTCGCCATTCTTTCCACGCGCGACCCGAACAAAATCGTCGCCGTGCGCTCGGGGCCGCCGGCGGTCATCGGCCTGGGCAAGGACGAATACTTCGTCGCCTCCGACATCCCGGCGATTCTCTACCACACCCGCGACGTCTTCTTTCTGGCCGACGGCGAGCTGGCGGTGCTCACCCCCGAGGGCGTGCGCCTGATGGACTTCGCCGGCCACGCCGTCCAGCGCGACATCCAGCACATCACCTGGGACCCCATCCAGGCCGAGAAGGGCGGCTTCAAGCACTTCATGCTGAAAGAAATCTTCGAGCAGCCGCGCGCCGTGCGCGACACCCTGCTCGGACGGGTCTCGCGCGAAAGCGGCAAGGTTTACCTCGGCGAGGAGATGGAGCTCGGCGACGAAGACTTCCGGCGCTTCCGCGAAGTGAAAATGGTCGCCTGCGGAACGTCCTGGCACGCGGCGCTGGCCGGCAAGTACATGATCGAGCGGCTGGCGCGCCTGCCGGTGGAGGTGGACTACGGGTCGGAGTACCGCTACCGCGACCCCATCATCGACGCCTCGACGCTCACCGTCCTCATCAGCCAGTCGGGCGAAACCGCTGACACCATCGCCGCCCAGCGCGAGGCCAAACAAAAAGGCTCGAAGACGCTGGCCATTTCGAACGTCGTCGGCTCCATGATCCCCCGCGAGGCCAGCGGGACGATTTACACTCACGCCGGGCCGGAGATCGGCGTGGCCTCGACGAAGACTTTTTCGACACAGCTCGCCGCGCTCTTCGTCCTGGCGCTCTACCTCGCCCAGGCGCGCGGCCGGCTGACGCCGGAGCAGTCGAAGCCGCTCATCGAAGAACTGTTGAAAATCCCCGGCAAGCTCGAAGCCGTCCTCCAGCGCGACGAAGAGCTCGAAGAGCTCGGCCGGCTCTTCTTCCGCGGGCACGACTTCCTCTTCCTCGGCCGCGGCATCCACTACCCGCTGGCGCTCGAGGGCGCCTTGAAGCTCAAGGAGATTTCCTACATCCACGCCGAAGGCTACCCGGCCGGCGAGATGAAGCACGGCCCCAACGCCCTGATTGACCCGAACCTGCCGGTGGTGGTGCTCGCCACCTGCGACCGCTCCGATCCGGAATCGGTCACGCGCTACGAGAAAACCGTGAGCAACATCCGCGAAGTGAAGGCGCGCGACGGCGTCGTCATCGCCATCGTCACCGAAGGCGACACCGAGGCCCGCGCCGCCGCCGACCACGTCTTCGAGCTGCCGGCGGCGCCCGAGCTGCTCACGCCGCTGCTCGAAGCCGTGCCCCTGCAGCTGCTCGCCTACCACATCGCCGTCCGCCGCGGCTGCGACGTCGACCAGCCAAGGAATCTGGCCAAGTCCGTCACTGTTGAATAGTTCCTAGGCGGGGAAGGGGACGGGCAGGCCGGAAGGGCGCTCCTCGCGCACGAACTCCACTTCATCGAATTCCGCGGCGATGCCGACTAGCGCGTCGCGCCGCACCACGCGCGCCCGGCAGCGCGCATAGACGCGGGCGGGGCGGAAGGTGGGCTCGACCAGCGGGATGGTGATCTCCAATTCGGCGTCCGCCGGCATGGGACCGGTGGCGCCGTTCAGGAGGCGGAAGTAGAGCCCGCCGGCGCTGATGTTTTCGAGCGCGGGGTCGCGCTCGAGCAGCACTGCCTGCCCGTTCCAGCGCGCCGTCACCGTCAGCGGCAGCGGCAGAAAAAAGCGCAGGAAGCGGCGGCGCTCGAAAGGTAGAGCTTTCGCAGGACGAGAAAAAGTTTTCGGTCGTTTCACCGGGCGCGAGGGTCAGCGTCCCCTGCACCCACAACAAACGCAGCTTCTGGCGATGCGGACTGTCTGCGGCTCGGGCCTTTGTACCCGCTTCGGCTTCGCTTGTCAAGCCTGCCTGCGGCAGGCAAGCGTGCGGGCGGCCCTGCCTTCTGCTAGGCTGTCCGGGCGCAGAATCCCGAAGCGGAGGAGGCGATCATGGCGCAGAAAGTATCGGAAGTGGTGGGCGTGTCGAAGGAGAGTTTCGCCCGGGCGGCGGAAAACGCGGTGGCCGAGGCCGGCAAGACCCTGCGCGGGCTGAAGTGGGCGCGGGTGGCGGAGCTGGAGATGGCGCTCGACGGCAAGAGAATCATCCAGTACCGCGCCGCCGTCCGGCTCTACTTCGACGTGGAACGCTAGTCGGCCCTTGACGCCGCTTGCCGTGCGGACAATTGCAGATCCCTCGCTGCGCTCGGGATTTCGGCTGGCGGCTCGGACGCCGCCAAAGCGCCTCAACTTCGACATCGAGCGCTAGTCTCTTTGGTTGTCATTCTGAGCGGAGCCCCGGCGCGCTGTGCGCCTTCGGGTTGAACTGGTAAGGGCGGAGCGAAGAATCTCAGCTGAGATGCTTCGCCCCGAGTGCCTGCCAGGGCTGGCTTTCGGGGCTCAGCATGACAGCAAGGAGAAGCGCTAGTCCAGCCAGAAGAGCAGGTCCCAAGGGCGGCGGCCAGGCTGGCGGGGCAAGAAGGCGTGGAGCTGGGGCAGCTCGACGCTCTCCCCGGCCGAGTAGTGCGGCCCGGTGTCGTCCCAGCGGATGTGGACCTTGCCGCGGCGGGTCTCGCAACGCAGCCCGCGGTGCTCGTCGAGCTGCGGGTGGGCCCGCTTGGCGGCGGTGAAGAAGTTCTGCCGGGCGGCGATGGCGTCGTAAAGCAGGCGGTCGCGCGTGACCACCAGCTCCCGCAGCCGGTCCTTCAACGGGCCGAGCAGGTGCAGGATTTCTGCCTCCACTTTGGCTCCCTGTTCCTTGAGTTCTTGGGCGCGATCGAGCTGCTCGAGAGCCGCCCGGTCGCGCACCAGGACGGCTCCGCGGGTCCTGGCCATAGTCACCCCCTACGCTCGTCCCATCATAGCGCCGCCGCGCCGGCGCGGAAACGCTCCAGAAGCTCTTGTTTCAGCGCCGGCTCCGAGAAGGCTGCTTGAAACGAAGCTTCAGCCAATCGGATGATCTCTTCGCGCGTCAGCCCCAGCCGGTGGGCGAGAGCGTACTCCTGGTTGAGCGTGGTGTCGAACAGGCCCGGGTCGTCAGTCGAGAGCGTGACCCTCAGCCCGCGCCGGCAGTAATCCACCAGCGGATGCCGGGCGAGGTCGGCTTCGCCGGTGTGCTGCGCCAGCGCGCCGGTGCGCAGGTTGCTGGTGGGACAGACTTCGAGCGGGATCTTCTTCTCCTTCAGGTGCTCCATCAGCCCGGAATCCTTGAACGCCGCCAGGCCGTGCCCGATGCGCTCGGCGCCCAGGGCCCGCAGCGCCCCCCAGATGGACTCCGGCCCGCCCGTTTCCCCGGCGTGGACAGTGGGACGCAGGCCGGCGGCGCGCACCCGGTCAAAGGTGTCGCGAAAAAGCTCCGGCGGGCCGTTCTGCTCGTCGCCGCCGATGCCGAAGCCGACGACGCCCGCCGACTGCCAGCGCAAGGCGCAGTCGGCCGCGTGGGCGACGTGGTCGGCGCCGAAGTTCCGTACCCCGTCGAAGATCCAGCGCACTTCGGCAGGATGCTCCTTTTGGGCTTCTTCCTGCGCGTCCCGCAAAGCGGCGAAGACCGCGTCCACGTCCTGGCGCTTCCAGAGGACGACGCCGGCGGCGAGAGTAATCTCGGCATAGAGCACGTTTTGCTGGTGCAGTCGGCGCAGCAGATCGCGCAGCAGGAAGGCGTAGTCTTCCGGGGCGCGCAGCTGCTCGCTCACCCACTTGAAGGCGAGGAGAAACCCGAGGAAGTCCCGGTAGGTGAAGCGTCGCCGCGCCTCTTCGAGCGCGAGGCGGCGGCCGCGGGCGGCGGCCAGCGCCACCAGCGTTTCCGGCGTGGCCGCGCCTTCCAGGTGCAGGTGGAGCTCGGCTTTGGGCAGGCGCGCGATCCAGGAAGGCACAGAGGGAGCGGGCTCCGGCCCGGCGCTCATAAGCCTATTGGGCGGGCAGGTCGGGCCGGCCGGCGTTCACCCAGGCGCTGTACCAGTAGGTCCCCACGTCCTGGCTGGCGCTGGTGAGCTGGCGGACCAGGATGGGCCCGGCGCCTTCGTAGAAGTTGTCGTAGTACGCGTCGTTGTAATCAATCTTGCCGGCGCGGGCCTGGGCGTCGGCCAGCAGGATGTTGTCGAGCCAGGTGTTGGCCTCCATCACCATGCCGAAAGCGTAGGCGGTGGGGTCGTCAATCTTGAAAGCGCCACCGGGACGGATGATGAAGAAGGGCTGGTAGCGCTCCACCAGGCTGCGGCTGTAGCGGGAATCGACTCCGAGCTGGTTGGAGAGCTCGCCGTTGTAGTTCAGGGTGGTGTTGAAGGGGTCGTGGGCCTCGGCCACGTAGTAGGCCAGGATGGCGGCGTAGAGCTTGGCCTTGTCCCACTGCTGGCTGCGGAAGGCTTCCTCCAGCTTCAGGCTGTAGGAGCCCACCTGCCAGGGCAGCGTTCCCTGCTCGATCAGCTTGCGGCGGCCGAAGCGGCGCACCGCCACGTTGTAGTCCCGCGGCAGGTCGGCGAAGGGGTAGCGGCCGTAGTGGTCGAGACGAATGAAGCCGTTCTCCGCTCGCACGGCTTCCTCACCCCATTGCGAAGGGTTGGCCACGAGCTGCGCGACGGCGGGCCGGTTTTCTTCGAAGAAGTTCCGCAGCGGATAGGGCAGCGCCTCGATGGCGCGCACCGTCACCAGGCGGTGCGTCCGCCCTTCCCAGGCCCGGAGCGGCGGGGCCAGCGTCCCGGCCGCCAGCAGGCCCGCCAGGCCCGCGCAGGCCGCCCGGCGAAGGAGCCGCGAGGCGGGCACGCGCTTCTCGGCTGGGAACGACATTGAGTCCCCCGGGGTTCTCCGCTGCCTAGGGTTTCTGATGCAGCTCGCTGCGCGTACGACTATACCCGAAATAAATCACGAGGCCAACCACAAGCCAGACCACGAACCGGATCCAGGTTTCGACCGGGAGACTCGCCATCAGCACTAGGCAGCAGGCGATGGCGGCCAGCGGCACCACCGGCACCCAGGGCGCGCGGAAGGCCCGCGGGCGGCCCGGCTGCGTTTTGCGGAGCACCAGCACTCCCGCGGCCACCAGGGCGAAGGCGAAGAGTGTGCCGATGTTGGACAGGTCGGCCAGCGTGCCGATGTCGAAGATGCCCGCCGGGATGGCCACCAGGAAGCCCGCCACCCAGGTGCTCACATAAGGGGTGCGGAAGCGCGGGTGGACGCGGCTGAAGGCGCGCGGCAGCAGGCGGTCGCGCGACATCGCAAACCAGACGCGCGCCTGCCCGAGCTGGAACACCAGGAGCGAGCTGATCATCCCCGTCAGCGCGCCGAACACCACCACTCGCTGGTAGCCGGGCAGGCCCAGGGCGCGCAGGGCGCTCGCCACCGGGGCGGCGTCGCCGAGGAAGGCGGTGTAGTTTTGCACGCCGGTGAGCACCACCGCCACCGTCACATAGAGCGTGGCGCAGACGGCGAGCGAGGCCAGGATGCCGATGGGGACGTCGCGCTGCGGGTTCCGGCACTCCTCGGCCGCCGTCGAAACCGAGTCGAAGCCGATGTAGGTGAAGAAGACGATGGCGCCGCCGGTCAGCACTCCCTGCCAGCCGTTGGGCATGAAGGGCTGCCAGTTCTCCACCTTGATGTAGCGGGCCGCCGCGAAGACGAAAATCAGGATGGCGGTGAGTTTGATCGCCACCATGGTGTTGTTGGCCCCGGCCGACTCCCGGATGCCGATGACCAGCAGCATGGTCAGGATGAGCACCACCACGAAGCCCGGCAGGTTGAAGTGCATGGCCCAGCCGTCGGCCGGCGTGTAGGCGGGCGTGATGAGCGCGCGCGGCAGCTCAATCCCGAAGCCTCGCAGCAGCGCGTCGAAGTAGGCTGAAAACCCGACGGCCACCGCCATGTTCGAAACCGCGTACTCGAGAATCAGGTCCCAGCCGATGATCCAGGCGAAGATTTCACCCAGCGTGGCGTAGGTGTAGGTGTAAGCGCTGCCGGCCACGGGGATCATGGAGGCGAGCTCCGCGTAGCAGAGCGCCGCCAGGCTGCAGGCGAAAGCGACCAGCAGAAAGCTCAAGGCGATGGCGGGGCCGGCGCCGGGCCGCCCGGTGACGGCCAGCGCGTCCCGGCCGTGCAGCAGGACGTCGAGCAGCGGCGCCTTGAGCAGCGACTCGTAGGCCAGCTTTTCCCCCGCCGCTGCCGTGCCGGTGAGGATGAAGATGCCGGTGCCGATGATGGCCCCGATGCCGAGCGCCGCCAGGCTCCACGGCCCCAGCACCTTCTTCAGGCGCTTGTCGGGCGCTTGGGTGTCGGCGATCAGCCGGTCGATTGATTTCTTGCGCAGCAGTTGCGAGCCCACGCGCCTCCCTTGTCCCGAGCCCGGCCCCGCTTGCAGGCGGGCGAGGGATTCGTCAGCCTACGACACTTTCTCCAGCCCGGCGTATTTTTCCACCAGGGTCTTGCGACCGCAGTTCACGAAATGGACGGTAATCTTGCAGTCGGTGCCCAGGCCCTCCACCGCCAGCACCGTGCCCTCGCCGAAGCGGGCGTGGCGCACGGTGCAGCCGAGCGGGTAGCGAGGGTCGAGCCGGTGGCGCGCCGGGTGCGGGAGCAGATCGTCATCGCTCCGCGAGCGGCTCCGGGCCGCCCGCCGCGCCCGCCGTGGGCGGCCCGTCGCGGGTGCTTCCGATTCATACGTCCACCCGCCGCGGTCCACCGCCGGGGTGCCCACGGGCGCGGCGGCGCCCAGCCGCTCGACCAGCCCTTCGGGAATCTCGAGCAGGAAGCGCGAGGGCTCGGTCTCGCCCGTCTCGCTGCCGCCCCAGGAGCGGCGCCAGCAGGCGCGCAGCAAGTACAATTCCTTCTTCGCCCGCGTCATCCCCACGTAGCAGAGCCGCCGCTCCTCTTCCAGGTCGGCTTCGGTGTCCTGCGAGCGGCTGTGGGGGAAGAGCCCTTCCTCGAGGCCCACGAGGAAGACCACGTCGAACTCCGTGCCCTTGGCGCTGTGGAGAGTCATCAGGGTGACGGGGGCGGAGGCGTCGTAGTCGTCGGCGTCGCTCACCAGCGCCGCGCGGTCGAGGAAGTCGGCCAGCGTCTCCCCGCGGGCTTCGCTCTCTTCGGCGGCGGCGATGAGCTCGCGCAGGTTCTCGAGGCGCGACTCCGCTTCGGGTGTCGCCTGCTCTTCCAGCCAGCGCTCGTAGCCGCTTTCGGCGAGGACGAACTCGAGCGCTTCCGGGAAGGACTTGGCCTCGAGCGCGCCGCGGAGGGATTCGAGCAGCTCGCGGAATTTCTGCACCCGCTCGTTCCCCTGGACTTCGAGGGCTTCGGCGAAGGGCAGGGCGTGGTCGCGGGCGTAGGCGAGGAGCGCCTCCACGGTGGCGCTGCCGATGCCGCGCGGCGGCACGTTCAAGATGCGCAGCAGGCTCTGGGTGTCGACCGGGTTGCGGGCGGCGCGCACGTAGGCGAGCAGGTCCCGCACCTCCGCCCGCTTGTAGAAGCTGAAGCCGCCCACGACGCGGTAGGGCAGCTCCAGCCGCCGCAGCGCTTCTTCGTAGAGCCGCGACTGGGCGTTGGTGCGGTAGAGCACCGCCAGGTGCCGCGTCGGGTCCTGCCGCCGGTACTGCCAGAGCCGCTCGGCGACGAACTGGGCTTCCGCGTCCGCGTCCGGCGCCTCCAGGAGGCGCACCTTCAGCCCTTCTTTCTGCTGACTCCACAGCACCTTGCCCTTGCGGGAGCGGTTGTTCTGGATGACGGCGGTGGCGGCGTCGAGGATGGGCTGGGTGGAGCGGTAGTTCTGCTCGAGGAGGATCAAGCGCGCCCCGGGGAAGTCCTGCTCGAAGCGGAAGATGTTGCCGTAGTCGGCCCCGCGCCAGCCGTAGATGGACTGGTCTTCGTCGCCCACCACGCAGAGGTTCGGCTGCTCGCCCGAATCGGGCTCGCGGGTCAGCCAGCGCAAGAGCTCGTACTGCGGGCGGTTGGTGTCCTGGTATTCGTCCACCAGCAGGTAGCGGAAGCGCTGCTGCCAGCGCCGGCGCGCCTCGGGGTGCTCGGCGAGCAGCCGCACCGCTTCGAGCAGCAGGTCGTCGAAATCGAGCGCGTGCGCGGCCCGCAGGCCGTCCTGGTAGCGGCGGAAGATTTCGGCCTGGCGGCGCTCCAGCGGATTTCCGCTCTCGGCCCAGTCCGCCGGCGTCCGCCCGGCGGTCTTCGAGCGGCTGATGCGTTCGAGCACGCCGCGCGCCGTCCAGGCGCGGTCGTCTTCCCCGAACTCTTTCAGCAGCCCGCGCGCCAGGCGCTCCTGGTCGGTGTCGTCGTAGATGGAGAAGTCGCGCGGCAGGCCGAGCAGCGGCGCTTCCCGGCGCAGCAACCGCGCGCAGAAGGAATGGAAGGTGGAAGTCCACGGCGTGGCCGCCAGCGCGCCCGGCACCAGCTGCTCCACCCGCTGCCGCATCACGTCGGCCGCCTTGTTGGTGAAGGTGACGGCGAGGATTTCGTCCGGGCGGGCCTTCCGTTCTTCGATCAGGTAGGCGATGCGGTAGGTGATGACCCGGGTCTTGCCCGAGCCCGGACG
>Ga0209342_10003646_pt1 | contig 16202 bp, 20 predicted proteins | sample RifCSP16_2_FD_184023 | JGI IMG/M metagenome (GOLD analysis project Ga0209342, IMG submission 184023) | Soil microbial communities from Rifle, Colorado - Rifle CSP2_sed 16_2 (SPAdes) (version 2) | ecosystem: Environmental > Terrestrial > Deep subsurface > Rock core/Sediment | place: Rifle... | reverse complement strand
AGACCTCGGCCAGGATCTTCGGATCCCGGAAGTGCGTCGTCGCCTCGACGATCGCCTTGGCGCGCCGCTCCGGGTCGCCGGACTTGAAGATGCCCGAGCCGACGAAGACGCCGTCGGCGCCCAGCTGCATGCACAGCGCGGCGTCCGCGGGCGTCGCGATGCCGCCGGCCGTGAAGGTGACGACGGGGAGGCGGCCGTTCTCGGCAACCAACCGGACGAGCTCGTACGGCGCCTGCAGGTGCTTCGCCTCTGCATGCAGCTCGTCCTCGCGCAGCGCCTGGAGCCTGCGGATGCCGCCGAAGACGGCGCGCATGTGCGTGACCGCGTTGACGATGTCGCCGGTTCCGGCCTCGCCCTTCGTGCGAATCATCGCCGCGCCTTCGGAGAGGCGGCGAAGGGCCTCGCCGAGGTTCGTCGCGCCGCAGACGAACGGCACCTTGAACTGCCACTTGTCCACGTGGTGCTCGACATCGGCCGGCGTCAGCACCTCGGACTCGTCGACGTAGTCGACCTCGAGCGCCTCCAGGACCTGCGCTTCGACGAAGTGGCCGATGCGGCACTTCGCCATCACCGGGATCGTCACGGCCTCCTGGATCTCCCGGATCATCGCCGGGTCGGACATGCGGGCGACGCCGCCCTGCGTGCGGATGTCGGCCGGTACACGCTCGAGCGCCATCACCGCGACGGCGCCTGCCTCCTCGGCGATGCGCGCCTGCTCGGCGTCGACGACGTCCATGATCACGCCGCCCTTGAGCATCTCGGCGAGGCCGCTCTTGACCCGCATCGTGCCGAACTCGGCCATACGTTCAGTGTAGCCGCGAGCCGGCCGGTCTCGCCCCGTGATGGGCGGGCCGTTGCCCGTCAGGGCGCCTGCTCGCTGCAATCGTGGTTTCAGCCCGGCGAGACCGTACGAGCATCCAGGCACGCGGTGCGCACGAGTGGCCACGCCTGGCACGTTTGCCCGCGTCCGAGCAACGTCGCGACTCAGCGCGACGCGTTCAGCGCGACCCGGTCGGCGGTGGGATGTCGAGGTCGGCGCAGATCTTGCGTGCCAATCGGAAGTCGATCTCACGGTGGCGCGGCACTGCGGTCGAGCGCTCGGCGTCGAAGCCCCAGAAGCTGTGGTTGCCGCCCTCCCGCAACAGTCGTGCGCCGTGAGCGCGCAGATGGCGCTCGAGGTCGCCGCGCTTCACGCGCCGATGACGAGTTCGAGCGGCTCGCTGTCGGCGCCCTCGGTCACCTCTGGGCGTCCGCCGAAGCGGAGCTCGAGGATCCCGCGCAGAGCGTCGATCACGTTCGCCCGCGCCTCCTCGCGCGTGCGGCCTTGGCTATGAGCACCGGGAACCTCGGGAATCGAGGCGACGATCCAGCCCTCCTCGCCCTGCTCGTAGACGATCGTGACCTGCAGCGACTCGCTCATCACGTGAACGGTAGCCCGTTCAACGGTCAGGCGCCGCGCTGGAGGACGGCGCGTACGGTTGCTGGCCACCACCGCGCGCCGCCATGCGCCGTTGGTGTGCCGCCGGCGTTGAGGTCGCGCGCGATCTGGCCGAAGCTCTTACCTGCGGCGCCCTCGGCGCGGATGCGGTCGACAAGCTCGGGCGCGAGCTCTACGGGGCGCCCAGGCTTTGCCGGCCGCGGTCGCTCGCCTGCTGACCGCCGTCGCTCATCGAGGAGCCGCTCCAGCTCGTCGACCGGCTCAGCCGCGTGCCGGAGGGCATCTCGACCGTCTCGACGAACGGCAGCACGAGCGGATTGAAGGTCGAGCGACTGATGCCGATCGCATCGGCTGCCTGGGTGCGCGTGTACGCGAGCCGCTCGACCCGGGACGGCTCGCGGACGATCACCTGCGCCGCAGCGGCGGTCGTCGGCGCCGGCGCTTGTCGGCGCTGCTTCTCGGTCCGGCGGCGGAGACCACGACGCGGCATGACTAGATAGGTTGCCCACCAGCGCCTCGCCGCTGTCTCGAGGCAACGGCGAGGGGCTGATTTGCAGGGCTTTTCTCTTGGGCCCGCCAGGATTCGAACCTGGGACCGACGGATTATGAGTCCGCTGCTCTAACCGCTGAGCTACGGGCCCTGACCGAGTCCAGCGTAACCGACGTTCCAATCGCCGAGCGGGAACGGGAAGTGGCGACGGTCAGCGCTCGGCCTGGATTGGATGGCCGAGCTGCTTCTCCCACCAGGATGCCTCCTGCCGCTCGATGCTGTCCTGGAGCTGACTGACATACGTGGCGAGATCCGTCTCCTTGCGGTTGAGCCGATCCTCGAGCTCTGCCACCGTCCTCTCCCGCTCTTCGAGCTTCAGCTCGCGCACCTCGAGGTCGGCCTCGGCGCGTGCCTCGCGACCCTCCACGTCGGCTTCGCGGACGTCGAGCTCGCGCATGCGCACGGACAGCGTCTCCTCGGTCTGGCGCAACCGCGTCTCGAGCCGCGCGATCCGGGCGTGCTGGGACGAGAGCAGCGACTCGCCGCTCGAGAGCTCTGCCTCGCGTGCGGCAACTTCGCGCTCGCGCTGCTCGAGCCGCGCGGCGAGGACGTCGAGGTCGCGCGCCTGACCCTCGGCAGCCTCGATGCGGCGGAGCTCGGACTCCCTCCTGTTCAGCTCCGCCTCGCGTGCGACGAGATCGCTCTCCTTGACGTCGAGCTCGGCCAGGCGGTCGCGCGCGCTCGCGTCCGCTTCGCCCGCTCCGACCTGCACGCGGGAGAGCCGTTGCCCTTCCAGCTCGATTCGCTCCTCGCGGGCCGAGAGCTCGGCCTCGCGGCTCGCCAGCACCGCATCGCGGGCCTCCGCGGCGGCCTGCGCCCGCGCACGCTCACGTTCGTGCTCGCCCGCCACCCTTTCGCGCTCGGCGATCAACCGCTCGCGCTCGCGAACCGCGGCGTCCCGGGCGGAGAACGCCTCGTCGAGCGCCTCCACTCGAGCCGATGCCTCGGCGTCCCGGGTCACCAACTCGGACTCCGCCCGCACGACGGCGCGCTCGCGCTCGGCGAGGGCCGCTTCGGCCTTCGAAAGCTCGGCCGCGGCCTCCGTGCGCGCGCGGTCGGCAGCCGTGAGCTCCCGGAACTTCGCGGTCAGCTGACGGTCGCGGTCCTCGAGCCGCGCCTCCGTCTCGGCGAGCTCGCCACGTTGGGACGCAAGCCGCTGGAGGTCGACGGCAAGTCGCTCCGCCCGCTCCGAGAGCTCGGCCTCGCGCTCCGTCAGCGAGGTCTCTAGACCAGCGAGGCGCCCGGCGCGCCCGTCGAGCTCGGAGGAACGAAGCGCGAGGCTCTGGGCACCGGCGAGCTCCCGTTCGAGCCGAGCCGCCGTGTCGGCAAGCTCTGCCCGGAGCTCTCCCTCGCGCGCAAGCGCCGCGCCAAGCTCGCCGCGTAGCGCCTCGACCTCGCCGGGGGAAGCGACGGAGGACGCTGCAAGGGCGTCGGGGGCGGCCGAGGCGACGTCCGGCGGGGTCTGGAGCTCGGACGGCCCCGCCTCGTCGGCTCCCTCGCGGCGGCGCCGGAGCTGCGCCCGCAGACCGGTGCCGAAGCCCTTCTCGGTCTCTCCGGGATCCTGCTCTCTACGCACGGTGACCTGGCTCACGTCAGAACAGCTTCGAGAGGTTGAGAAACGCCGGCCCCAGGATGACGAGGAACATCGCCGGGAAGATGAACGCGACGGTCGGGAAGAGCATCTTGATCGGCGCCTTCATCGCCCGCTCCTCGGCCGCCGCCTGCCGGCGCAGGCGCGTGTCGGCCGCCTGTACCTTGAGGATGCGGCCCAGCGAGATTCCGAGCTGGTCGGCCTGGATGATCGCCCGACAGAACGTGGCGACCTCAGGAGCGGCTGCTCGCTCGGCAAGGTGCTTGAGCGCGTCGTGGCGCGTCTGCCCGATTCGCATCTCGTTGAGGGTGAGCGAGAGCTCCTCGGGGAGGGGCCCCTCCATGTGCTCGATCAGCTTCGCCACCCCGCCGTCGAACGCGAGGCCGGCCTCGACGCTGACGGCGAGGAGGTCGAGCGCGTCCGGCAGCTGCGCCCGGATCTCCTCGCGGCGCCGGCGGGTGCGGGCGGAGACGATCAGCCCCGGAACCGCGAACCCGGCCGCCCCCCACGGGACGGCGAAGAGGAGTGCCCCGGAGGGACCGGCGAACACGGCGCCGACCCCGAGGCCGACGACGATTCCTGCCAGCGCGAACCCCGCCTTGCCGGCGAGGAACGCCGTCGGGGTGAGCGAGCGGGACATGCCCGCGACGAGCAGGCGGTGGGAGATCAGCTCCACTGTCGTGCGCGGGTTGATGCGCAGTGCGAGCGACGCCAGCCGGCCGATGGCGGGGGCGAGCACACGCTCGCGGAAGCGGAGCAGCTCCTCCTCGGGCTTGGCCCTCCGCCTCCCGTAGGTGGCTGCACGGCGGAGCAGGCTCTGCCGCTCACGGGAGGGCTGGGTGACGACCTCACCGACGAGATAGACGGCGACGGCGATGAGGGTGCAGGCGAAGAGAAGGGCCATGGCTCAACCTCGGAAGGAGACGATCTTTTTCAAGAGCAGGGAGCCGATAGCCATCATTACGAGGCCGACGGCGATCAGCTTGTGCCCGGTGGACGTGGTGTACAGCGGCGCCATGTACTCGGGGTTCATCGCGGTGATGGCGAAGGCCAGGAAGAACGGGATCCCGGCCAGAACGTAGGCGGACATCCGCCCCATCGCCGTCAGGCTCCGGATCTTCCGCGCGAACTGTTGCCGCTGGCGGACGGTGTCGGCAACCATGTCGAAGATCCCCGCCAGGGAGCCGCCGACCTGGCGCTGGATCGTGACCGCGGTGATCACGAACCTGAGGTTCTTCGAGCCGAGGCGGTCGGCCATCTCGCCGAGCGCATCGTCCATCGGCCGGCCCAGGCGCGCGTCTGTGAGCACCCGCTTGAACTCGTCGCTCGCCGGCGGCTGGCCCTCGTCGACGACGGCTTGCAGCCCCTGCCGGAAGCTGTGCCCGGCCTTGAGCGAAGCGGCGATCGTGATCAAGAGATCGGGCAGCTGCGCCTCGATCGCATCGATGCGCCGCCGCGCCTTGGACCAGAGAAAGGCAATCGGGAGGGCGAAGCCACCTGCCATCGTCAGCAGAATCGCGAGCGGCGGGGCGGCGAGCACGCCGGCGAGCAGCCCGAGAACGAACGCGATCCCGGCGGCGATGTACACGAGCTCGACCGTCGTCAGCGGCACGTCCGCCCGTTCGATCAGCGCGTGCAGGCGCCGCCACAGCCGGAGGTTCCCGAAGGCCCGCTCGGTCGCGCGGAGGATCGCACTCGCCGTCGCGAAGCGCTCCCGCGGCGCCTGCCACTCGGCCCGCTTGCGCTCCGACTCGACGTGCGGAGCGAGGCGGCGGCGCAGGCGCGCGCCCGGCCGCGCCGCCGAGAGGGCGAGGATGCCCAGGAGCACGCAGGCCCCGACCGCGAGCCCGAGCAGATTGGGGCCCAGGCGGTGCCGGTAGAAGATGCCGGGGAGCGACCGCCCCCTCGCCGGCGTCACGGCGCCGACGCCCGCGCCCGCCGGCACGGCGAGGTCAGCGCGTCCCGGCGCGAGACCCGGAGCGGAGACCCGCAGCGCGAGCGTGTCGCCCGGCCGCGCCGACGTGACGTAGGTGACCTGCCAGGTGCGCTGGAGCTCGTCGGCGATCGACGCGTAGACCGCCGCGAGCGCGCGGGAGCTCGCGGCCCTGTAGTAGCTGCCGCCGGTCGCCCGCGCCAGCCGCTTCAGCGGCGCCGGGCGGAAGTCGCGGCTCTCGATCCCGATCGGGTAGACGTGCGCGTGGGCCTTGTTGGCAGCGCGGATCGCAGTCGCGAGGCTCGCCGCGCTCGTCGTCTCCTGGCCATCGGTGAGAAGGATGATCACGCGGCCCCGGCGGGGTTCGCCTGCGAGCGCCCTGGCTGAGAGGACGACCGAATCGAAGAGAGCGGTGCCGTACCTGCGGTCGACCTCGATCGTGCGCAAGGCGCTGTCGGCATCGATCGTCGAGCCCGAAAAGCCCGTGAGCGAGAGCGCCTTCGAGGCGACGGCGACGACGGCGATCCGGTCGCTGCCGGGCTTCACCGCGACGAAGGCACGCGCGGCGTCAGAGGCGTCGCTGATCGCCCGCCCGGCCATCGATTGCGAGCGGTCGACCGCCAGCACGATGCTCTTCGACCGGCCGAGATTCCGCGCTTCGAGCCCGGCCGCCGGCCTGCCCCCCTCGAGAACAGCCGGCGGCCGAGCCAGCGCTCGCGGTGCTACCACCGCGAACCTGACGGTCGGGTAGTCCCCGACCTCGACGTTGCGGATCTTCAGACTCGCCGCGCCCCCGCCCGCGGCCGCCGGGGCCGCGAGAGCGAGTGCACAGGCGACTGCCAGCAAGCGCCTCATTGGGAGAACCCCCCGAACGTGGCGGTCGTGAAGGCCGGCCGGACGCCGGTTCCAGGCTCGAAGAAGGTCGGGGGCAGGAGAACCCCGTTCTGGGCGAGCTTGTCGAGGAAGTGCGGCTTCAAGCCCGTGCAGTCGAGCGGCTGCAGTAGGCGCCGCACATGCCCCGTCTCCTCGTCGGGCGGCCGCGCGAGGTAGATGTCCTGAAGAGTGATCACGTCCGACTCCATGCGGAGCACCTCGGTGATATGTGTGACCTTGCGCGAGCCGTCCACGAGCCGGGTGATCTGGATGAGCACGTCGAAGGCGCTCGAGATCTGCTCGCGGATCGCTCGCAGCGGCAAGTCGACCCCCGCTGTGAGCACGAGCGTCTCGAGCCGGTTGAGCGCGTCGCGCGGCGCATTCGCGTGGATCGTCGTCAGCGAGCCCTCGTGGCCCGTGTTCATCGCCTGCAGCATGTCCAGGGTCTCCGCCCCGCGGACCTCGCCGACGATGATCCGGTCGGGCCGCATCCGCAGGGCGTTGCGGACGAGCTCGCGGATCCGCACCTCGCCCTTGCCCTCGATGTTCGGTGGGCGCGACTCGAGCGTGATCACGTGCTCCTGCTGGAGCTGCAGCTCGGCGGCGTCCTCGATCGTGACGATCCGCTCCTCGTCCGGCACGAACGAGGAGAGCGCGTTCAGGAGCGTCGTCTTGCCGGTGCCGGTGCCGCCGGAGATGAGCACGTTCAGCTTGCCCCGGACGCACGCAGCGAGGAACTGCGCCGCTGCCGACGAGAGCGTCCCGAACGAGATCAGGTCGTCGATCGTGTACGGGTCGCGGGCGAACTTGCGGATCGTCAGGGTCGGCCCCTTCAGCGCGAGCGGCGGGATGATCGCGTTGACGCGGCTCCCGTCAGGGAGGCGCGCGTCGACCATCGGTGACGCCTCGTCCACCCGGCGCCCGACCGAGGAGACGATCTTGTCGATGATCCGCAGCAGGTGCGGGTTGTCGACGAAGGTCGCATGCGCGCGCTCGATCTTGCCTGCGCGCTCGATGTAGATCCGGTCGAAGGCGTTGACCATCACCTCCGTCACCGAGTCATCGCGGAGCAGCGGCTCGATCGGCCCGTAGCCGAGGATGTCGTCGGTGATCTCGCGGACAATCCGCCGGCGCTCGTCCCGGGTCAGCGGCGTGCGGTCGAGGGCGAGCTGCTCGGTGACCGCGTGGAGCACGCGCTCGGCGAGATCCCCGGTCGTCTCCTGCTTGAAGAGCTCCGGCCCGAGCTTCGCGATGCACGCGTGATGGATGCGGCCCTTCAGCTCGGCATAGGGATCCCCGGCCGCGACTTCCGGGGCGGCTGCCGCCGCCGGCTGGCGGGCAGCGGCAGCAGGGCGCTGGACGACGGCCACTCCCTCGGTGGCACCGTTCTGCTTGACCAGGCGGTCGTGGAGACTCATCGCGTCACGCCTTCACGAGCGTCGGGAAGATCCGACGCTTCTTCGCCTGCTCCTGCGGCCGGCCGAGCGCCTTCGCCATCGCGCGCAGCGCGATCGCGAAATCGGAGCCGGACTCGGCCAGTACGACGGGCACGCCCCGATTCACGGATAGCGGAACGGAGCGGCTGCTCGGCATCTCGAAGCCGATCCGCACGTCGAGCGCGCCCTCGAGCTCCTTCTTCGTCAGACCGACCTTCGAGTTTGCCCGGTTGAGCACGAAGCGAACGCGGTTGGACGGGAACGAGAGGAGCTCCAGCGTCTGCAGGCTGAGCCGGACGTTCTTCAACGTCGGCACGTCGAGGCCGCAGACGATCAGAAGCTCGTCGGTGCGGTCGAGTGTCGCCAGCATCGGTCCGTGGAAGAACGGCGAGGTGTCCACGACGATCACCTCGTACGAGTCGCGCGCGACCTCGAGCAGCCGCGCGAGCTTGCCCTCCGTAACGAGCTCTGCGTCCTCCGGACGGAGTGGCGCAGGCAGGATGTCGAGCCCCGATTGGTGACGGGTGGTGTAGCCGGCCAGCTTCTCCGAGTCGAGCTCGCCCGGGGCGACGACGAGATCGTAGATCGTCTTCTCCGGCTCGACGCCGAGCATGATCGCCGCGTCGCCGAACTGAAGGTCGAGGTCGATCACGAGCGTGCGCCGGCCCTCGAGCTTCGCGAACGTCGCGCCGAGGTTGGTCGCCGTGACGGTCTTGCCCGTCCCACCCTTCGGCGAGAAGACGGTGACGATCTTGCCCTGGCGCCCACGACCGCCCTCGGCCTGCAGGCGGCGACCGGCGTGGCAAGCCTTCTTGATCGAGAAGACGACGTTCTCCACGAGCTGCGGCAGCAGCAAGACGTCGGCGACGTCGGCCCCGAGCGCCTCGTTCAGAAGCTCGGACGCCTCACCCGACGCGAGGAGGATGATCGGCGCCTGCGTGTGCTCGCGGATCGCCGCCAGCTCGTTGACGGGCAGCCGCGGCGAGCGGGTCGCGTGGACGACGACCTCGAGGTGGCCGCCCGCGAGCGCAGGGAACGCCCCTGCGACAGACTCGCTCGAGCCGACCAGGTCGATCTCGTGGTGGTTCGCCAGCCCCTCGCCCAGCCTGTCGAGGCCGTCGCAGGTGCCTGTGATGTAAATGCGGGCCCGCTGGCGGGCCGTGGTGACATGTGCGTCGCTCATGGGTTCCCTCCGAGCTGATCCTGGAGTCCGCCGAGCTGGTTGCCGCGAATGCCGTCCGTCAGGAGCGAGCCGGCCCACTCGACGCTCTCGGGGCTGTCGTCGGCATTCGTGGGCGGGCGCAGCTGAAGCGTCCAGTCGCTGTTCTTCATCACGAAGAAGAGCTTCTGCACCTGCGTGTCGGTGACGGCGAGTAGCACCGAGGCGTTCTGGGTCGGGCCCGTCAGCTTGACGTCGGCCGGCGTGCCTTGCGGCGGCCGGAGCACCTCGATATTGCGCAGCACGATCCGTGTCGCGTGAAGATCCTGTTCGCTGGGCAGCTTGATATTGGCCACGACGTCGACGTGATCACCGGCCCGCAGCGTGCCCGCCAACAGCTGGAACTCGTCCCCGGCCACCTGAACCGCGCGCAGGTTGCCCTTCAGCTCGGCGCGGACACCGCGCTCGGCAGGCGTCGAGAAGCGCCGAGTCGTCAGCTGCTCGCCCTCGAACACGCTCTGCTTCGCGACGAGCCCCTGGAGCTGGTCGGGCTGCGCGACGGCCCCTGGGACGACGTTCTTGCGCAGAACGGTCGCCTTCGTGACATAACCGTTCTTGACGAGATCCTCGGCCGCCGTTCCTGCTGGGATGTCACGGCCGGCGACGTAGACCTCGACGCTTTCGACCTTCTTGTCGACTCGGTTCTGATAACTCGTGACATAAATGCTCACGAGGATCGCGGCGAGAAGCGCAAGCGCGACCGCGATGAGGATTGTTCTCATTCGGTACGTCATAGGGGGGCAGTTCCTCTCTTATTCGACCAATGCAATCGTTCTGACGCCGTAGTCCGGATCGTCGGCGCTCTCGCTTTGAATCCCCTCCCAGATGATGGTCTCGAATTGCCCGAAGAGCTTGTTCTTCTTGCTTCCTTGAATCTGGTAGGACTGGAGCCGAAAGCCGACCCAGCCCACGACGTGGTAATCGAAGTTCGCTCCTTCCGCGACCGTCTCCCGATACACCGGGAAGAGGAGGACGTCGCCGATCCGGTCGTCGAGCGCGCTCACCACCTGTGACGAGTTGAACTTCACCCCCGAATCGGAGAAGTACCAGTCGACCGGCATATAGCCGCTGAAGCCGGTGCGGATCCAGTCGCCGAGGGTGTCCGGGCCGGTACCGCCGTGCGAGCCGTCGACGTTGACGAGCCGGAACGCGCCCGGACCGATCTTGAGCAGATCGAGCTCGGTCGGCTCGTTGAAACACGGGCATCCGACCCCCGAGATGAGCGGGTGTCGCTCGTCGACCGCGATCGGCGCGGCCCACCTGGCCGAGCCCGGGATGGCTGCGCGAGCCGCAGCCCTCGCTCCGATCTCGACCGAGTCGACCGAGAAGATCTTCGCGAAGACGCCCGACGCGTTCGTGGACAGACGAACCCTGACGGTGTCGTTCGGCCGGAGTCGCGTCGCAAACGTCACGACCGCCGTGCCGCCGCCGTTCTTCGTGACGAACTCGGACGCAAGCGCGCCCGCCGTCCCCGGGCTGTCGGGCAACGCCTGCGCGGCCGCCAGCGCGGCTGCGTCCGCCGTCGCCTGCAGCCCGCGCTGTGTCCGGAACCAGGAGCCGACGTCCAGCACCAGCGCGACGGTGCCGAGCAGCGCCGTCATGAAGACGACGGTCACCAGGATCGCCTGCCCGGACTCCTTGCGGACACGGTTCATTCCAGCCGCTCCGTGGTCCTGGACGACAGCCGACCCGACTTCACGTGGACGCCGAGCAGGTTGACGGAATACGGGTACGTCGCCTCGACGGTGACGTCGCCGCCGGGGCTCCAGCCGGCGGGCGCCTGCACCGTGACGAGAAGGTCGCTCTGTTTCAGGTCGCTCGCCGACGCCCGCACCTGCGCCTCGGTGACGGCGGCCGGGTTTCCCTGAGAACGGCTCACGGCCGCCTTCCGCGCGCCAGTGCGCACGGCGTCGGTGAGCGTGACGTAGTTGTTGTAGAGGATCCCGAACTGGATCGCAGCGAACAGGAGGATGAGCAGGATCGGCGCGACCAGCGCGAACTCGACCATCGTCTGGCCGCGCTCGCTCCCCGGATTGTCAGCTCTTCTGGTCATGTCTCGTCTCGTCGGCGAGGGAGCGGGCGGGCGCGACGTGGCGCCCGCCCGCTCCCTGGGTGTCATCCCGGAATCAGGTCGACCACGCGCATGAACGACTGCTCGATCCCGGACGAGAACACGGCGAAGGCGGTGACGATGCCGATCGTGATCACGGTCAGGACGACGGCGTACTCGGCCATCGTCTGGCCCTCCTCGCGCGTGCGGCGTGCGCGACTCGGATACGCCATCGTCTCGCGGTTCGACATGCTCACCTCCATCCGTACTCAGGCCCGACTAGGGCAGCTTGCTGGTGACACCGTCGATGGCCCTGCCGATCCCGCCCGACAGCAGGCCGAGCGCCACGACGACGCCGAGGGTGATCACGGCCAGGACGACGCCGTACTCGGCCATCGTCTGTCCGTCTTCGTTGCGGAGCGTGTCCAGCCGGTCCATGACGTACGTCTGGCCGGCGACGAAGAGCTTCAGCATTCGATTCACCTCCTTCCGCGTGAATTGGTCGTCACGGGCTCTAGGGGAGCTTGCTCGTGACCCCGTCGATGGCGCGCTGGATCCCGCCCGAGAGCAGACCGAGCGCCACGACGACGCCGAGCGTGATGACGGCGAGGACGACGCCGTACTCGGCCATCGTCTGGCCCTCCTCGCGCTTCCAGTTGTCGCGCGCGAAGGCGAAGTGGACTCGAGCGAGCTCGAGCCAGTCAGAGAACGTCATCTGACATTCCCTCCTTCGTGGTGTCGCCGGACGCGGGGTCGCGCCGGCCGCTTGAGCGAGCCTCGAAATGGCGATGGCGGCACTGGCACACGCAGAAGTCCTCCTGAGAGAGAGTCGACCGGCGTGCCGCGCCGCCTATTTCGGGCTCTTATATTGTTGCGAGTTTTCGGCAATCGCGACATGTCGCCTATCCCTCGAACGGGAGTAATTGGCGTGTCGGCGACGACATTCACTTAGTCGAGGGACGACGTCGCGCTCGAGGCCGCCGACAGTGATGTCACGTTCCGTCGTTGCGGCAGCGGATCGGGTGTCCGACCCAGGGGCCCGTGTGGGCCGACTACGTGCCGACAAGACGAACCGACCTCCAGCTCGTCCTATTCACGCACTTGGTCGCGGCGTGAACCCCGAGTCGGTGCGCATCCTCGCCCTCGCGTTCGCGATCGCAGCGATGCTCCTCGCCTTGCCCGCGCAGGCCGATCCTGCCGCGCGGCGGTGCACGCTCGTCGGTACGGCCGGCGAGGACGCTCTCCTCGGCACTCCCGGCAGGGACGTGATCTGCTCCCTCGGCGGTAACGATATCGTCGACGGTGCCGGGGGCGACGACGTGATCTACGGCGGCCCAGGTCGAGACCGGCTCGAGGGTGGTCCCGGCAGGGACGCCGTGGCAGGCGGATCGGGCGACGATGTCCTCTTCGCCTGGGACGGGCGAGCAGATCGGCTCGACGGTGGCGTGGGGCGCGACCGTGCCTGGATCGACCGCAGCCTCGACACGGTTCGGCGGATCGAGCGACTCGGGTAGGCGATCGGTTCCCCGAGGACGCCACCCCCGTCAGAGCCCAGACACGACGAGCCGCCGCCTCCCCGCGGACACGCCCGGCCTGCCTGCGAGCCCGGTTCCCCCGCCGTCTATCCGTACGCGGCTGCCACAATGTCGCTGCCGGGGGCGGCCGCGCCTGAAGCGACCACGGGAGGATCGATGGCAGAGTGAAGGCGTTCCAGCGCGAGATACAGATCAGGACTGCCGGCGGCCTCACCGTGAGGGACATCACCGAGGAAGTGCAAGAGGCCGTTCGCGAGAGCGGCATCCGGGACGGCATCTGTTGCGTCTACTCGCCGCACACCACCTGCTCCGTGCGCGTAAACGAGTGGGAGCGCGGCTTCCTCGAGGACTTCGCAGTCATGCTTCGCCGCCTCGTCCCGATGGAGCACTACTACGCGCACGACGACTGGGACCGCCGCACGGAGAACGTCTGCCCCGAGGACATGGAGGCGGACAACGGCCACGCTCACTGCATGTCGATGCTCCTCGGCCCGGCGGGGGAGTCGATCCCGGTGCGCGACGGCGACCTGTGTCTCGGCACCTGGCAGCGCGTGCTCTTCCTCGAGCTCGACCGCGAGCGCGACCGACGCTGGCTCGTCCAGGTCGTCGGCGTCTAACTACTTCCCCGGGCAAACGGCTATGCCGAAGGCGAACCGGCGTCGGCGGGGGGAAGTGGTTTCGTTCGCCTCAGGTGACCCTGCGGCGGCGTCACGCCAGCGCGGGCCCCTCGTCGTGACCGTGCAGCCAGGCATCGAACGCGGCCCACGCTGCCAGGTAGGAGCGTAGTCGCTTGAACCCGTCCGAGAGCTCGACGCGTACCTGCACCGCGCACGTCGCGCAGTACCCAAGTGGATCGGGGGCGTCGGTCTCGCCGCAGCGCACGCACATATTCACCTTCACCGGAACGTAGCCGGGCCGCCGGATGTTCCCGCCGCAAGCGACATGGGTTATAATCATCGGTTGGCTCGCCGCAAGAGTTGAGGTCCAGGTCGCCCTTTGGAGGGAGGACGTATGACGAGGACACAGGTCGAGTCGGACATCCGCGAGACCCTCGGACTGGTTCCCGAGTTCCTTGCCGAGGTGCCCGACTTCCTGATCGAGAGCGAGTGGACGAGCTTCAAACGCCTGCAACTCGGGGAGACGGCGATCCCCAACAAGTACAAGGAGCTGATCGGCCTCGGCGTCTCGGCGGCTACGCGCTGCCGGTACTGCGCGTACTTCCACACCGAGGCGGCAAAGCTCTTCGGCGCGACCGACGACGAGATCAACGAGGCCTGTCTGGTCGCGAAGAACACGATGGGCTGGAGCACCTACCTGAACGCGAAGCAGTTCGACTACGACCGGTTCACGGAGGAGTTCGACCGGATCGCGGCGTACGTGCGCTCGCAGATGGCGGTGCCGGCCTGAGAGCAGTTGGAGCACGGCGGCGAGCTCGAGGCGGGCGCCGAGGAGCCCGCCTCGTTCATCCCGGCCGACTGACCGCGCGATCGTAGTCGGCGAGCACGCGCTCGAGCAGGGCAAGCGCCTCCGGCGGCGCCATCGGGTCCTGGCGCATGGCGTCGAGGGCCATGCGCGCGCCGGCTATCAACGCCGAGAGCTCCTGGCTCGTGGTCGTGAGGGCGAAGACGTTCGGCCTGACCTGCTCGACCTTCACTCCGGCGTGACGTAGGCGGCGGTCAGACCGCCGTCGACGAGGAACGTTGCACCGGTGACGTACGACGACTCGTCGCTGGCGAGGAACAACGCGGCGTTGACGATCTCGCGCGGCTTCGCCAGCCGGCCCATCGGCAGGTGGACGCGCCGCCGCTCGTAGGCAGCGGGGTCGTCGCCGAAGATGCGCAGCAGGAGCGGCGTCTCGACCGGGCCCGGGCAGAGCGCGTTGACGCGAATCCCCTGCCGCGCGAACTGCACCGCCAACTCGCGGCTCATCGAGAGCACGGCGCCCTTCGAAGCCGTATACGAGATCTGCGAGGTCGCCGCACCAAGGATCGCCACGAATGAGGCGACATTGATGATCGAGCCGCCGCCGCGGTCGAGCAGGTACGGAATGCCGTGCTTGCAGCAGAGGAAGACGCCTTTCGCGTTCACCTCCTGGACGCGCTGCCACGCTTCGACCTCCGTCTCGAGGATCGAGGCGTCGTCGGCCGGGGAAATGCCGGCATTGTTGTAGAGGACGTCGATGCCGCCGTAGCGGTCGGCAGCGGCAGCGAGCATCGACCGCACGTCGTCCTCCGAGGCGACGTTGGCCCGGAGGGCGAGGGCGTCGCCGGAGCAGAGCGACACGGTCTCCTCGGCGAGCCCGAGATCGACGTCCGCGGCGCAGACCTTCGCGCCCTCGGCGGTGAAGAGGATCGCCGCCTCGCGGCCCATACCGCCGCCGGCACCCGTGATCACGCAGACCTTGCGCTCCAGCCGGTTCACGCCTTCCACTCCTCCTCAGGTCGTCGAGATGAACACGCTCTTGACCTCCGAGTAGCCCTCGAGGGCGTGCATGCCGAGCTCGCGTCCGAAGCCGGACTGCTTGAAGCCGCCGAAGGGCGTCGCTACACGCACCGAGCTGTTCGAGTTGATCGAGAGGACGCCCGTGTCGAGCGCGCGTGCAACGCGGAGCGCGCGGGCTCCATCGCGCGTCCAGATCGACCCGGAGAGACCGTACGGTGTGTCGTTCGCGATCTGGATCGCGTCCGCCTCGTCCTCGAAAGGGATCACTGCAGCCACGGGGCCGAAGACCTCCTCCCGCGCGATCCGATCCTCGTTGGAGACCTCGACGAGCGTGCACGGAAACCAGAAGCCTGGGCCTTCCGGGGCGTCGCCCTGGAAGGTGATCGGCACGTAGTCGTCGAGAAAGGAGGCGACGGTCTCGCGATGCTGCGCCGAGATCAACGGTCCCATCTCGGTGGCCTCGTCGCTCGGGTCCCCGACCGTGATGCCCTTCGTAGCTTGTATGAGGTAATCCAGGAATCGATCGTAGACCGATTTCTGGACGAGGAGCCGGCTTCGCGCGCAGCAGTCCTGCCCCGCGTTGTCGAACACCGCGTACGGGGCGGCTGCTGCCGCTTTCTCGAGGTCAGCATCGGCGAAGATCACGTTCGCCGACTTGCCCCCGAGCTCGAGCGTCACGCGCTTGATCGTCCCGGCGGCGCCCTGCATCACGCGCTGGCCCACCTCGGTCGAGCCGGTGAAGCCGATCTTGGCGACGCCCGGGTGCTCGATCAGCCGCTGCCCGACGACGGAGCCCTTGCCGACGAGGACGTTGACGACGCCCTCGGGGATCCCCGCCTCGAGGGCGAGCTTGGCGAGGCGCAGCGCCGAGAGCGGGGTCAGCTCGGCCGGCTTGAGCACGACCGTGTTGCCGCAGGCAAGCGCGGGGCCGAGTTTCCAGCTCGCGATATTGAGCGGGAAGTTCCATGGCACGATCAGGCCGACGACGCCGAGCGGCTCGCGGAATGTGGCGGCGACGCCGCCGGCGACGGGAATCGTCTCCCCGTAGTGCTTGTCCACCGCGCCCGCGTAGAAATGGAAGACCTGGGCGACCATCCCGATCTCCCCCCGCGCCCCGGCGATCGGCTTGCCGACG
>Ga0209342_10003643_pt1 | contig 16211 bp, 24 predicted proteins | sample RifCSP16_2_FD_184023 | JGI IMG/M metagenome (GOLD analysis project Ga0209342, IMG submission 184023) | Soil microbial communities from Rifle, Colorado - Rifle CSP2_sed 16_2 (SPAdes) (version 2) | ecosystem: Environmental > Terrestrial > Deep subsurface > Rock core/Sediment | place: Rifle... | reverse complement strand
AGAATGCTTTTAATAGCTTCTGTGTTTGTTCTCATTCCCGTCGGTTATTCCGGCGCGACAGATAGCGACCCGAAAAACTACCTCCTGCTCAAGCTGGGAGCGTATTCGCCGCAACACGACGACCTCGATTATTTCGACAAGGGATTCAATGGTGAATTTTATTACGGCAGATACTTCCATAAAAATTTCGCGTCCGAGATCGGGGTCGGTTATTTCAAAAGCAACGGGAGAAGATCGTTTTCAGTCACCTCGCCGATCCCCGGCGCAACCGCGACCGAATTGCTGGAGGATTCACTCAAGGTGATCGATATTCTGTATACGATCAAGGGGATTCTGCCCATCGGAAGGCTCGAGCTGTTCGCGGGCCCCGGGATCGGCCTCTACTTCGCAAAGGTGAATTCCGTAGCAACCACCACCACGGTGGTTCCTCTTCTCGGGACCGTCGTCACGAAGGAGTCCGGCGACGATCTAAAGAATGCCTTCGGATTCCACGTCTTGGCCGGCGCGAACTTCAACATCACCAAGGAATGGTTTATAGGCGTCGAGGGGAAGTACTTCTGGGCGAAGACCGACAAGACCCTTGAGCCCATCGCCGCTGGCTTCTTCGGATCCCACTTGGACGGGCTGGTAGGAACGGCTTCAATGGGATGGCGATTCTGAATGTAATTTAACCGGTTAATCTTTCGCATGATTGGAACGCGATTCAGCATTAAAAATCTTTGTAATCGCAATCATGTCCCCGAAGTTGTAACCACGGTGCAGGATCCCTTGCGGAAAACCGACCATGGTTGAATTTCCCCATGCGCCGTGCCATTCCGGCGTCGGGGACGAAGGCATGTTGAAGAAATACTCCTGGCAATTCCTCCTGGTCCTGGCCGAGGCGTGATCCACGATCGGGGCCAGGTTTTTCCGATTCGAACTCCCGCGGTCCGTAGCGCTTCCGACGGCGCATCCCAGGGCCGGTGGATCCAGCGGGACGGCAACCTTGCCAGTTCCGGCACCCAGCGGCGCACGTAGGTCCCTTCGGGATCAAACTTTTTACCTTGGATTACGGGATTGAAGATTCGGAAAAAAGGGGCCGCGTCCGCCCCGCATCCCGCCGTCCAATGCCACCCGAACGTGTTGTTCGCAAGGTCCGCGTCCGTCAACGTTTCCAGGAACCAGCTTTGCCCTCCCCGGCTCAGGGCCATCCGGAGGGCCTGGTTGTCCGCGAGTCTCAGGTCCCTGCGGAACCAGACGATCGCGACCTTCCGATCCCGCGAGGAGGTCATGATCTTCCCTTCGTATCGTCGCGAGGGACGGTCAGCCTCCCGAACGTCTCTTCGAGGAATCGCCTCCGGAAGGAGAAGATCCCGTCAAGTTGCCGTCGAACGAACTCCCCGCCGAAAATTCTTCCCGCCGGGCCGAAGGGGAGGGCGTAATGGACGAGGTCTTCCACCGCGGTTCCTCCTTCAACCTCGCGGAAGTGGTGCTGATGATGCCAGAACCGGTAAGGGCCGAAACGCTGCTCGTCCACGAACAGTCTGGGTTCCAGGACGTGTGTGATTTCGGTCACCCAGCGGACCGGGATGCCGGGAAAAACCCGGATCGTGTACGTCACGAGCATCCCGGGGTGCATTCGCGAAGGAATGTCGGACGTGATCTCGATTCCCAGGGAGGGCGGAGTGATCCGTTCGAGGTTCCGGGGATCCGAGAAGAAATTCCAGGCCTCCGAAACGGAAACGGGGAGATGACACAGGGTATGGATGCTGTCCAGCTTCATGCCAGGGCTTTACCGGCCCACTCGGGGTCCCCCGGAAGGATTTTCGCCTCCTCCCGCCCGCCGGTTTCCTCGGCCCCGCCCGTTTCCGATGAAAGGGGTCGTCTTCCGGGGATCGCAGCGCGGATGGCACTGCGGCAATCCAGGAGCTCCACCGGGACGAGCCGCCGGATCCGGTCTTCGCCGCAGACGAGCCGGCTGCTCAACCCTTCCGCCAATGGCCTGGCGAGGGAGGCAGGAGCGGGGGTCACCAGGTCGATCCAGTAGGAACTCAAACGGGGGGTCAACACCGGGACCGGGATGATCCACCTCTTCCGGAGACCGGCCTCCTCCGCGTAGAGGTCCATGAGACGCCTGTAGGAAACCACCTCCGGGCCCCCGATGTCGAAGGTCCCGCCCGCAGTCGCAGGGACTTCGAGGACCCCGACGAGGTAGTCGAGGACGTTCCGGATCGCAATCGGCTGGGATTCCGTGCCGACCCACCGGGGCGTGATCATTACGGGAAGCCGGTCGACGAGATAATGCAAGATTTCGTACGAGCCGCTTCCCCCGCCGATGATCATTGCTGCCCGAAGAATGGTCACCGGGACCTTACCGCGCGCGAGGATCTCTCCCACTTCGATGCGGGACCGGAGGTGTTCGCTGATTCCCGCGCCGGGATCCCCCAGTCCCCCCAGATAGATGATCCGCTCCACGCCCTCGAGTTCGGCGGCCCGGGCCATGTTTTTCGCCCCTTCCCGGTCGGCATGGGAGAAGTCCTGCTGCCCGGGATCCATGGAGTGGACCAGGTAGTAGACGGCTGAACAACCCGCGCAGGCTTCCCGGAGCATGGGAAGGTCCAGAACATCGCAGGTGATCAGTTCGACGCCTGGGTCCCGGGAAAAGGGGCGGGTCAGAAGTTTTTGCCGGCTTCGCCCGGCGGCGCGAACGGGAAAACCGCGTCTCCGCAGGCGGGCGACGAGCCGGGCTCCCACGTAGCCGGTCGCTCCGGTGACGAGAACGGGTTTCCTCCCTTCGTTATACATGGTTCCGGAGCATCAGCTCGACAGGATGGGGGTTGAGGAATACCTGCCGTTTCAGGTAGGGCACGTCGTATTTGCGGACATGGTGCAGGATCAGCGTAACGGGCACGACCAGCGGGATCAGGCGATTCCTGTACCGGCCGATCACCTCAAGCAGTTCCTGCTTTTCATCGGATGTAAGGAACTGCCGGAAGTGTCCCATCATGTGCATGAGCACGTCGGCGCATTTGGCGGGAGTGGTCCGGAGCCGCAGCGCCTCCATGAGAAGGTGCAGGTAGCGCCTGTAAAGCTCCTCGAGAGGGAGTTCCTTCGCATGGGCCACCAGTTTGCCCATCTCGGCGTACCGGGTCCTCCCGTGCGTGAGGATGAGAAGTTTGTGGTCGGTGTGGAACTCCACGAGACTCCCTCGGGATTTGCCCTGCCGGATCCGGTCGCGAAGCCGCCGCAGGGTAAACACACGCTCGACGAACATTTCCCGCAAGACAGGATCCTGGAGCCGGCCTTCCTCCTCCACGGGAATCAAGGGGAAATGATCCATGAAGGCCTTCGTGAACATTCCGGCTCCGACTTTCGCCGGGATTCCGGTCTCGCCGTAGACCTTGACGCGCTCCATCCCGGAGCTCGGCGAGTCTTTCTTGCAAATATAGCCGCACAGGTCCAGACCCTCGAGGTCCTGCAATTTCCTGCGAATCCAGCCCTGCATTTTCCCGGTGTGATCCAGGCCTGTTTTCGAGGTGACCAGGCGCGGATCGGCGGGATCCCCCGCAAGGCGCATCGCTTCCCGAGGAGTCTGAAGCCCGCATTCCACCTCGGGGCAGACCGGGACATACTCGACGAACCGCCCCAGGGTTTCCACGAGAAACGAATCGCGCTTGTGGCCGCCGTCGTACCGGACCTTTTCGCCGAGCAGGCAGGAGCTGACGAGGATCCGGATCGGTCCGTCCGGCATATCGGTTCGGATCATCGCTCACCTGCCCTCAGGATTCCGAATCGAATATTCCAATACATTGATATCCAGGTTAAGGGCATTTTAACTATATAGTTTAAACGCTCACCGAGGTTCAAAAGGTTCATTGGCATGTGAATGATCCTTTGGGATATTTTTTCAATCGGGGGAAAAGGGGACTCGATTGACGTTGCGAGGTGCTTATGGCATTCATATTGCCTTATCCAATATCCGTGGTCGCGTCGGGTGAGCGGGTTATTTGACAGGGAGATGAGCAGCACGATGGAAATCGCAAATCACTTCGTAACGCCAGCGCAGAAAAAACCGAGGCCGTCGGATGACTCGGCCCTGGGGTTCGGGCAAATATTTTCCGACCACATGTTCCGCATGGAGTACTCGCAGGATAAGGGGTGGCACGGCGCAAGCATAGTGCCGTACGGACCGATCGCCCTGGACCCCGCCTCCATGGTGCTGCATTACGGCCAGGAAATCTTCGAGGGGCTGAAGGCCTACCGTGGCCACGGCGGGACGATCTGCCTCTTCCGCCCGCTCATGAACTTCGATCGTTTGAACCGGTCGGCCGGCCGCCTGTGCATGCCCGGGATTCCAACGGAGGACCAACTGCGGGCCGTTTCCGCTCTCGTGAGTGCCGACAGGGACTGGATCCCCGCGTCCCGAGGCACGTCGCTCTATGTCCGTCCCGCGATGATCGCCACGGAGGCGGGCTTGGGCGTACGGCCTTCGGCGGAGTACCTGTTCTTCATCATCACCGGCCCCGTCGGGAACTATTACGCCCGGGGGTTCGAGCCGGTGCGCATCCTGGTGGAGCAGCGGTACGTCCGCGCGGCGAACGGCGGGCTGGGCGAAGCCAAGACGAGTGCCAACTACGCGGCGAGTCTTCTGGCGGCGAAAAAGGCGAAAGAGAAGGGATACGACCAGGTGCTGTGGTTGGACGCCGGCCGGCTGGGTCAGGTCGAAGAGGTCGGCACGATGAACATCTTCTTCGTCATCGGAGAAGAACTCGTAACCCCCCCGCTTTCCGGATCGATACTGCCCGGCATCACCCGGGACTCCGTCCTGCGGATCGCTCGCGACTGGGGGTGGAAAGTGTCCGAGAGGTCCGTCAACATGGGGGAGGTGACAAAAACCTTCCATGATGGGTCCTTGCGCGAGATTTTCGGAACAGGAACCGCCGCGGTCATCTCCCCCGTGGGAACCTTGAGCTACAACGGCAAGGAGTTCAACATCAACGGAGGCCGGGTGGGAGAGATGTCACGTAAACTGTTCGACGAGATCACAGGCATTCAATACGGAGAGATCCCGGACCGGTACGGCTGGGTGCACAACGTGGATTAGCGCAAGGAGGCCGCCTGATCCGGAGGCTGCTCAAGACCGAGACGCCGGAAAATCTCCTCCCTTGACATGCCGTGGATGCGCACGACCTTGTGTCGCGTGCGCTGGCCGGCAAGGAGCTCCACCTGCCCGCGCGGGACGCCGAGAGCCCGCGAGAGAAACCGCACGAGGGCCTCGTTCGCCCGGTTCTCGACGGCCGGAGCCTTCAGTCGGATCCGGACGGCATCACCTGCAATCCCCGCCACTTCCTCCCTCGCGGAGCGGGGCAGCACCCGGACGGAGAACGCGGCCGACGTCCCGGTCACCGGGCGACGAACGAAAGCCAGACCGAAATCGAGTGGAACAGCCGGTCGATGACCATCTGAAGGAACCAGATGATGAGGATGGCCACCATGGGGGAGAAATCGACGCTCCCCGCCATCAGCGGGAACTTCCGGCGCAGGAAGGACAGGACCGGCTCCGTGATCGAGTAGAGTCCCCGGACGATGGGGTTGTACGGATCGGGGCTCACCCAGGAAAGCAACGCCCGGATGATCAGCACCCAGATGTAGGCTCCCAGGACGTAGTGGAGGATGATCCCGAGCGGCTCCAGGATGACTCTCAGCAAATCCTGAATGACGATCATTGTCCTTCACCTCAAGTTGAAAGTTCCCTGCACCGCTGCCATGCGGCGAACACCGCGTCCATCACCGCCCCGCGAAAGGCCCCCCGTTCCAGCGCCGCGATCCCCGCTGCCGTCGTGCCGCCGGGCGAGGTGACCAGGTCCTTCAGCTGCCCCGGGTGCCTTCCCGATTCCCGCACCATCCTCGCGGCTCCTTCGACGGTAGAGGCCGCCAGGAGGTTGGCCTCCTCCCGCCCCATCCCGCTGCGGACCGCCCCGTCGGCCAGCGCCTCGATGAAGAGGAAGGCATAGGCGGGGCCGGAGCCCGACAGCGCCGTCACCACGTCCAGGATCTCCTCGCGCGAGAATTCGGCCACGGTACCGAAAGAGGAGAAGATCTTGAGGGTCCGCGCCTTCTGATCTTCCTTGACGCCCGCTGCAAAAAAGAGGCCGGTGCTTCCCATCCCCACCTGCGCCGGAGTGTTCGGCATGGCGCGCACCACGCTGCTTCCCTTCCCGAGGGCATCCAGGAAAACCCGGGTCTTGACCCCCGCCGCGATCGAAATGAACAGTTTTCCCCTGCCCGCGTTACCGGCCATCTTCCGGAGCACCTCGGGGATCGTCTGCGGCTTCACGGCGAACACGATCGTCTCGCTCCCTCGCACCAGGTCCTGGAGCCCGGGCGAAACGGAGACGCCGAACCGCTTTCGAAGCTCCTCCGTCCGCCCGGCGCGGATGTCCAGCACGAACAGCTTTTCGGGCGGCAGCAGTTTCGCTGCGAGGATCCCCCGGATCATCGCCTCCGCCATGTTCCCGGCCCCGATGAACCCCAAACCCTTCATCCAGCCCTCCTTGCGCGGCTCCCGAAGATGGCGGTCCCCACGCGGATCATCGTCGCCCCCTCTTCGATCGCCGCCTCGAAATCGCTCGACATCCCCATCGACAACTCCGTCATTTCCCCTGCCGCCCCTCCAAGGGAGGCAACCTGATCCAACAGTTCCCGCAGGCGCACGAAATTGGGTCTGCTCTCCTCGGGATCTTCCGTCATCGGCGGGACGGCCATCAATCCCCGGATCCGGACACCCGGCAGGCCGGCGGCGGGCGATAGGAGCCCTGCGAGCCCATCCGGCGGGATTCCCGCCTTGCTCCCCTCCCCGGCCAGATTCACCTCGATGAGAACCGGCACCGTCTTCCCCGCCTCTATGCAGCGGCGGGAGATGTCGGCCAGCAGGCGGAGGGAATCGACCGACTGGATCCAGCCGAACAGGGAAACGGCCTTCTTGATCTTGTTCGCCTGGAGCTTCCCGATCAGGTGCCACTCCGCGTCGGGGAACGCCCGTACCTTCTCGTCCGCCTCCTGGACGTAGTTCTCGCCGAACACCCTCAGGCCCGCCTCGTAGGCCTCGGCGACCCGTTCCACCGGATGCGTCTTGGTGACCGCCACCAGCCGGATCGATTCGGGGGAACGGCCCGAACGAGCCGCCGAGCGGGCAACTCGTTCCAGGACCCTTGCCACGCGGTCCCTGACCGGCTCCTCCATTCCCTTATGACCTTCCTCCAGCGAACTCGTACCAGCCGGAGCCCTTCCGTGACACGACGAGCAGCCCCGCCCGCAGCAGCATCGCAAGCGTCTGCGTCATCGGGAGGCCGACCACGTTCGTGAAGGAGCCGGAGATCCGGTCGATGAGGAGATTTCCCGCTCCCTGCGCGGCATAGGCCCCCGCCTTGTCGTCGCTCTCGCCGGTGCGGAGATACGCCGTGATCTCTTCCTCCGTCAGCGGACGGAACCGGACGCGGGTGGTCACGCACAATCCATCCCGGTACCCGCCGTCCACCCGAAGCAGGCAGGCCGCCGTGTGCACCAGGTGCTCGCGCCCTGCGAGCAGGGAGAGCATGCGCTGCCCCTCCTTCCGGTCCGCGGGCTTCCCGAGAATCTTTCCCTTCGCAACCACGATTGTGTCCGCCGACAGGACGAATGTCGAAGTGTAACGGGAGGCCACCTCCTCCCCTTTTTCGCGGGCGGCCCGGCGTACGAACCGTAGAGGCGGCTCCCCCTGCCGGGGGACCTCCCCGATGCGGGAAGGGACCACCCGGAACGGCACCCCGACGGCGTGGAGCAGCTCTCTGCGACGGGGAGAGGCGGAGGCCAATATCAAGCGCGTCGTCGGCGTCACGGGACCCATTATAGCGGGAAGTCCACCGTGAGGGACACCCTTCCTTGACCCTTGTAAAGCTCCTGTGCTACAAAGGGATGCCAGGGAGAAGCGCGATGAACGTGAAAACCGTCAACGTACGGACCGAAGCTGCACAACAGCTTGTCGACATCACCGCCACGGTGCGCTACGTGGTCCGGGAGAGCGGCATTACCCAGGGCGCCTGCACGATCTTCATCCCCCACACGACCGCGGCGGTGACCATCAACGAGAACGCCGATCCGAACGTCCGGAAGGACCTCCTCAACATCCTGGAGTCGATGGTCCCCTCCAAGGGGAACTACCTGCACACCGAAGGGAATGCGCACGCCCACGCGAAGTCCAGCCTGATCGGCCCTTCCGTCTCGGTCTTCGTAGAGGCCGGCCAGCTGGTGCTGGGAACCTGGCAGGCGATTTTCCTGTGCGAGTTCGACGGACCCAGGACCCGTAACGTACTCCTTCGGGTCACCCCTGGGTAAGCCGGCGCGCCACCTCGCGAAATCTTCGTTCCCGACCGTTTCAGCCTTTTACGTAGGAAAGCTTCTCGGCCACTTTCCCGTCCCGCACCCGAACGACATCCACGCCCCGGACGTGTCCGGGCTTGCCGTCCTTTTCCACCCATTCGTACCGCCACCGGACGACGCAACGGTCTCCCCCGGCGAATATCTCCTCCGCTTTGAAAACGGAATTGGGGGAGGAACGGAAGAATTTCTCCCAAAAGGACCGAACGGCCTCCCGACCCTCGTAGCGCTCTCCGTCCGGCGCCGGCCAAGTGTTTTCGAATACGCAATCCTTCGTCATGGCCGCCATCACGGCGTCGACATCGTGCCGGTTGAAGGCCTCGTTGAAGCGATTTACCGCCGTAACCGTCGATTTCGTCAGCGCATCCGCCTTCGGGTCGCCTGGCATGGCTGCTTCCCTCCCGGTCATTGGTTTCCTCCCGTGCGACATTTCCCTTTCCATCCATTGATGACCGGATAGCCGCGTTGGATTCGCGCCGCTCTACCTCTTGCAATCGCCGACACGTTGCGCGACGAGCAGCTCCTTCGTCGTATGACCATCGGTCACCACGTCGATCTCGACCTTGTACGCGCTATCGCTTTCCACGGTCATGACGGAGGTTGTGCGGCTCTTTATCGCGGCGCCCGAAGGGCTCTTGATCGAGCAGTCCACCGTGAACTTGTAGGTGTTGCCGGACTTCCTGACGGGAGAGAACCGGCAACCGATTTTCTCGAGCATCGCATTCTGCTTTTTCATGTCCTCCGCCGGGCTCGTGCACTTCGTCACCTCGAGTGTCTTCTTGTCTACCGTGCGATGGAATTTCCACATCCCCTGGCGGATTGACGGCAGCTCGTCGGGAAAGGCAGGGTTGCAGAGAGCCGTAGACCCGAGAACGGCCAGAACCATAGCGAGGAACCTCATCCTGCGGCGCCCGGATGAACTGCTGCGTGTACCCATAATCCCCTGCCTCCCTCCCCAAAAAGAAGGATCGCCGAAAAACTGGCAGTTGCAAGATGTTGTCAGGATTCCTTCCGGTCCCGTACGCTGAGCTCGAGTACGATTCGGCCCCAGCCGCCACACTGCACACCAACGTCAAAGCAGGCGGCTCGCCTGAACCGCATTTCATTGGGATCAATGCCAGCGTAGAAGAGCTCGTTGGATGCGAAGATCATCGAGGTTGCCGCGTTGAGCGCGTAGATGCAAATCTTTTTTGGGCAACGTTTCGTCAGGAGATTTCCGGCACCATCAAAGGTGAATTTGTCACCTACCTTGTGTTGGCTGTTGCAACCGTGAGACTGAACAACCTCCAGGACGATCGTCTTGTGGATCAAGGCTGGCGCCTTCGTGAGGACCTCTTCGTTCCTCGGATTCTCTCGAAATGCCTTCATCTCCTCATCGGTGTAGCCAAGATGAGCCTTCATGACTTTCCATTTGACAACGTTCCATGCGGTGTCTCGAATGCTCATGCTTTTCCTCCTGTCTTTGATATCAGAAACCCGACCCCCAGCTTCAGCCACGGGGTTCCCGCCATCAGGTTTTACCCATAGGGCGGCGGCCTACCGCCCCAGCCGAGCGGCGGGCGCCAAGCAGGTTCCTCATGCCCTGGAGGGACACGTCACCGATGGACCAGAGACTACTCTTCATCGCCGACCACGCCCGGGTCCTGATCTCCGTGAGCGAGTTGTGCGACCGCTACGGCATCATCCGAAAAACCGGATTCAAGTGGATCGTTCGATACCAGATCAAGGGGCCCGAAGGGCTCGTCGAGCGATCGCAATGTCCTTTCGGTTGTCCGCACGCCAACCTGCCTGAGATCATCGACGGGCTCTGGGAGGGTCTCCTTCGGCCCCCTCCGCCTCAGGCGAATCGATAAGCGCGACCTCAGGGTCGAAAACGGCCGGGGTCGCAAGAATCGGGAAAATATGTTACCTATCAACCCAGAATAAAGGGTTACTTATCTCCCCGATCGTTCACAGATATTTATAATGAATCCTCATCGAAATTAATTCCGCAACGAGGACAATGGATAAGTGTTTCTTCTGCAAATACGAATTTAAGACCCAATATTTTATTGCACTTAGGACATTTAATTCCTATGTACACCAATAATATACCAACCGCAAATACAGTACCTGAGCCAAGTGATACTATATTGAACAATGATTGAGGTATATATTTATCCAAAAACGCTACCATAGCCAATGTGACAAAACTAACCGCCGTGATTATCAAGTAAGTTTTCTTTCTTTTATTTAATATATCTCTGGGTCTCATCGTACGTTTTTCCTCGTAGGTCTAGACATTCTGGATTGACCGGCTCTGTCGTGTAATAACGTGGTTTAGTCGGGCGCGAATCTGATCAGAGCCACAATACAGGAGGAGCTGGTTATGAACGATTCTATCACCTGGATCGGATTGGATGTACACAAGGAAAGCATCGTCGTCGTCGCCGTGAACGAAGCGGGGCACACGGAGTCCCGCTGGGAAGCGCCGAACACGACAAAGGGGAAGTAACGCCTGCCAACGCGCCTGGAGGGGCTGGGGAAGGCCCGGTGCGCCTACGAGGCCGGCCCCTGGGGGTACGATCTGCGACGCTTCCTCGACGGGAAAGGGATCCCCTGCAATGTTATCGCCCCGTCCTTGATTCCCACGAAGCCCGGAGACCGGGTTAAGACGGACCGATGCGAAGCGGAAATGCTGGCCCGCATGCACCGCATGGGGGAACTCACGGCGATCTGTGTCCCCACGCCGGCCCAGGAAGCGCTCCGGTATCTGGTCCGCGCCCGGGAGGACGCCAACGAGGACCTCGTGCGTTGCAGCCACCGGCTGCAGAAGTTCCTGCTGCGCCAGAGACGACGCTCCGAAGGAAAATCGTGGACCCGGGACCACTGGCGATGGATTCGTGCGCTGACATTCGAGGACGCCAACGCCGAAACCGTGCTCGCCGAATACCTCCTGGCCGTGGATCAACAGCTGGAGAGGGTTGCCCGGCTTGACGCGCGGATCGAAGAAGAGGCGCAGAAACCGGGCATCGCCCCAGCCGTGGCCCGACTGAAAACCCTGCGCGGCGTGCGGACGCTTACGGCGATGACGATTCTTTCCGAGTCGATCGACTTGAACCGGTTCGCATCTCCGCGGAAGCTGATGTCCTTCATCGACCTGGTTCCTTCGGAATACTCCAGCGGAGGAAAGCAAAGACGCGGATCTCTCACGCGAGCCGACAACGCGCACGTGCGGCGCGTCCTGGTGGAGGCGGCCTGGCACTATCGACATCCGCCCCATCGGACGGGGGAGACGATCCGGAAGCGACGGGAAGGACAACCGCCCGAGGTGATCGATACGGCGCGCAATCGGGAGGGGGTCATATAGATGTTAGGCCTTCTTCTCAAACCACACGGGTCGAAGATCTCCTTCAACACCTTCTTCCATCAGCCAGGATACGGCAAACCCCTTGTAAACCTCGTCATGATACCGAAACCAATTTTCGCGGATGTCGGGAAAAGAAACGAGCATGTCCTTGAAGTTCCTGAAGGGATGCGAACGGCTCAATGCCTGAGACAAGGATTTCTTGGCTTTCGACTCGGGCAATGATTCCACAAAATCCGCCATAACCTGGAAGGCCTGCGAGGAAGGAATCGGATCAATCCGTCGGAATCGATCGGGGTGATTCTCCATTGTCTCGCCAAATTCATCCTCAACATCTTCGTTCAATGCCGGATCGGCGGAAAATCTCACCACCTCGCCCGTCTCAAGATCCAGAAAATATTCGGAGCCCGTGTGGTCATCGAGCGCCATCATGATTGCTTCTGTATCGATTGACAGGTGGGGCATTTTTCTTCCCTTCCGAAGATAGGACTAAGGCTGCGCTTCAGCTGCGGGCGCTCATGCCTCACCGATGGCGAGCCGTCAGCTGCAAGCGGTTGATCCTGATCATGCCCCCCTCCCTCACGCAGCTTGAAGAAGCTCGTCGGTGGGATACCTTTGCAGGAAATCCCCGACGCGAAAGGAGGAGGGCGGATGCGTTTCTACACCCGGCAGCACCAATATTACTGCGGGATCGACCTGCACGCGAGGTCGATCTATGTGTGCATCCTCAACCAGGAGGGGGAGGTCCTCGTCCACAGAAATCTTAAAGCCAAGCCGCACGCCTTCCTCGCCGTGATCGCGCCTTACCGGGAGGATCTGGTCGTCGCCGTGGAGTGCATGTTCACCTGGTACTGGATCGCCGACCTGTGCGCCCAAGAGGGCTTGACCTTCGTGTTGGGCCATGCCCTCTATATGATGGCGATCCACGGAGGCAAGGCGAAAAACGACCGGATCGACTCCTACAAGATCGCCCACCTCCTGCGCGGAGGAAACGTGCCCTTTTCGTACGTCTACCCCCAACCAATGCGCGCTACAAGGGATCTGCTGCGACGCCGCAACTTCCTCATGCGCAAGCGCGCCGAGCTTCTCGCCCACATCCAGAACACCAACGCCCAGTACAACCTCCCCGAATTCGACGGAAGCCTTCGATACCCCGCCAACCGGGAAGATCTTGCCGAACACTTTACCGACGACAGCGTCAAAAAGAGCATTGAGACCGACCTGGCCCTGATCGAGGTCTACGACAAGCACCTCAAAGAGGTCGAGCTCTATCTGGCCCGCCATGCCCGGATCGACGATCCCAACCGCTACCACCTCCTGAAGACCGTCCCCGGAGTGGGGCAGATCCTGGGGCTGGTGCTGCTCTACGAGATCCACGACATCGCCCGGTTTCCCCGGGTGCCGGATTTCGTCTCCTACTGCCTGCTCATCCGGAGCTCCAAGGAATCGGCAGGGAAAAAGTTAGGCACCGGCGGAAAGAAAATCGGCAACGCCCACCTGAAGTGGGCTTTCTCCGAAGCCACCTGCCTCTTCCTGCGGAAAAACGGGGCCGCTCAAAAATACCTCCAGAAGCTCGAGGCCAGACACGGCAAGGGCAAGGCCCTGGGGATCCTCTCCAGGAAGCTCGCCACCGCCGTCTACTACATGCTCAAACGCCAGGAGGCGTTCGACATGAAGAAATTCTTCGAGACGTAAGGAAGGGGCCGGGCGCGTGAACCCGAGGTCTAACTGGGACATCACGGGGAAAGCCTCCATCGAGCACAACACCGAAACCATGCGCGTTCAAAGCGCGGATGCGTGCATAGGCGAAACCTCCCCGAGCTCCCCCCGGTTGATTGGACGCGCGTCCGGGCCCCGTCACAAGCGATGCCGGAACAGGGTTCCACCACGCGTACTGCCCCTTCCCCGAGCGAAGGACCAACTGGAGAATCCACAAATAGGCTTTCAACCCGACGGTTGAGTACGCCGGCACAAGGGCACGGACCAGTTTCTAGGGCGCTGAGTTCTTGAACGTCAGCTCAGCACACGACCCTCGATAGATGTTTGGTGCAGACACGTTCTGCGCCCGCATCGGAAACCAAGACGGAACACGCGGAACCCACGGCGGGCATCACTTCGAAGAACGAACCGAGGCGGCAAGCCGCCTCGTACAGGAAAATCTTTTTCTCTTGACGGGAGGGGGTCATATAGAGGTTAGGCCTTTGCCCGTTTATAAGTGACGGAACGAAGCTCCTGCTCAATACGTTCCCCAAGGAATACCTTGAGCAAGGACTGGTACGGGACATCACGCTTGTTTGCCAAGACTTTTAACTCCTCAATCATGGACTCAGGAAGGCGCAAAGAGATCGTCTTCAGAGACGGCTTCAAGTTCGTGAATACCATCCTCTTCGCCTTCTTCCAGTCCACATACTCCGTCGAATCTGCGGATTGCCAGAAACGACGCTCCTCAGCCTCAGACGAAAATTTAGGAATCTTTTTCATAACAACTCGTATACCTTCCTTTCTTTCCGGTTCATGTCTCGCGCCGAGATTGGTCGAACCAAACTTATCCTGATGGTAACCACCACATATAGGAGCCGCCCTGCATCGGTGTGGCCCAATGCGTAATAACGACCTTCTTCGCTCGAATGCTTCTCGTCACGGGCGGCGACCACCGGATGGTTGAAAAATATCTGCTCACACTCGGCCCCAGAAACATTGTGCGTCTCCCAGATCTTGGGGAGGTTCCCCTCATCCCAATCGAAGCCGACACACTTCGCAATCAGGTCCGCCAGTTTCATGCATTATGTATATATTAGAGATATACGAAGTGTCAATAGGTTCGAAGAGGGGCAATAGGCCTAACGCCAAGGTTAAGCTGCGGGCCGAGGAGGGCACACTTTTTCCCGACGAGGAACGACAAAAAGTATGACCGACGAAGGAGCCGTCAGCGTCAACCCGTTGTTAGACGCCTTCTTTTTCTTCTCGAGATGCGGGGAGTTGCGCCCCATGCTACACTGCGACAATCCATACTTTTTTCCCAACAACACGATAGAAAAATCGATAAGGCGCAACGATAATTTCCCTGTGTGGAAGACTTGGAAACTCTGGGATCTGCCGCCCGGAGTCTGGAAACTTGTTCAACCGTCGTAAGACGGTTTCAACACGCTGCCGGAAACGACGGGCGGCTTCAGGATTTTCTCTCTGGATATAATTGATAGCGGAAATGATCTGGGCGCGTGCGGATGGCGTGAATAGTATTTTCGCCATTTAGTCTTCCGCGAGCAGAGAATCCAATTCCGCCATAACCGTGTCTAGATCGTACCCCTTCCCTGCTGCAATTTCCCTATCCCCCTGCGCCAAGAGACGAAGAAGTTCGATATCGTGTTCCTTCTTTTCATAGGACTCGGTACTTTCTATCACCACAGCAGATCGTCCCCGCTGCGTGACAAAAACCGGTTCCTTCGAAACCCGGACGCGCTTCACAATAGCTGCTGCGTCTTGACGAAGATCAGTAATCGGAATGATGTTCGGCACCTTGCCCATTAGAGTCACCTCCTATAGTACGTCTAAGTGTATCATCAACAAGGACTCATGACAAGGTGCCCCCAAGAAAAAAATGCAAGTGCGTCTAACGCTCTGCTTCAGCTGCGGGCGCTCACGCCTTTTCTACAGGCGAGCCGTCAGTTTCAGCCGGTGGTTATGCGGCGCTCAATGGATTAATACGTTTGATCTTTTTCATGATGATCCGAGATGCCTCCCATAGATCTACAGCACGCTGAGCGTTTAGCCAGAACTCGGGAGTGTTGCCGAATAAACGAGAGAGCCGAAGCGCCATCTCTGGGCTCACCGCCCGGCGCTCACGAAGTAGCTCGTTAACCGTCTGGCGTGACACCCCCAATACTTTGGCAAAGCTCGATACAGTTAGACCGTAGTCGGGCAAGAAATCCTCGCGTAGCATCTCGCCAGGATGGGTGGGTCGAATTTTCCTTTCCCTCGTATTCGGAATGCTCATGTCACACCTCGCCTCAGTGGTAATCCGTGAGTTCCACATCGTAGGCATCGCCATCGATGAACCGGAAACAAATGCGCCATTGATCATTAACGGAGATGGAATGTTGTCCCTTCCGGTCCCGCTCCAGTTCGTGAAGCCGATTGCTGGGAGGGACCTTAAAATCCTCTAATCTGCTTGCCAGGTCAACGTATTCAAGCTTCCGTATCGCACGTTTTCGAATGTCCGACGGGATCCGTTTCGATTTCCCTGTCTCGTACAATTCCTGTGTGTGTTTGTCGGCAAATGACTTGAACATGCCCTAAGTGTATTGCGTCACGTGACACATGTCAATTAGAATGAATAGGGTCCGCCTAGACATTATGGAATGACCGGCCCCGTCGTGTAATAACGTGGGTTAGTCGGGCGAGGACCTGACCAGAGCCACAATACAGGAGGGACCGGTCATGCACGATTCTACCACCTGGGTCGGAATGGATG
>Ga0209342_10003642_pt1 | contig 16224 bp, 14 predicted proteins | sample RifCSP16_2_FD_184023 | JGI IMG/M metagenome (GOLD analysis project Ga0209342, IMG submission 184023) | Soil microbial communities from Rifle, Colorado - Rifle CSP2_sed 16_2 (SPAdes) (version 2) | ecosystem: Environmental > Terrestrial > Deep subsurface > Rock core/Sediment | place: Rifle... | reverse complement strand
GGCGACATCCTCGGCGCGGTGCAGGAGGCCAAGAACATCGAGCACCGGGTCATGGTCCCGCCGACGTTCCGGGGTGGAAAGGTCACGGACATCCGCGACGGGACGTTCCGCGTCGAGGAAGTCGTCGCCCTCCTCGACAGCCGGGAGCAGGTCAAGCTCATGCACACATGGCCCGTCCGGAGGCCCCGCCCGGTTCGCGAGCGGTTGATCCCGACGATCCCGCTCATCACGGGGCAGCGCGTCCTCGACTTCCTGTTCCCGATCGCAAGGGGAGGTACCGCGGCGATTCCTGGTGGGTTCGGGACAGGCAAGTGCGTTGTCGGAAGTACACCTGTGTTCCTGGTTCAAGGCAAGATCGTGCCCATTCGCGAACTTTACGAGGAGGTAGCCGACGCCTCGGGGCGAGGGAGGAAGGAGGATCTCGTCCGACTCACAGAACCCTTGCGGGTACTGACATGGGATGGCGAGCGAATTCGAGAAGGCCACGCCACCGCAATCTACCGGGGGCCCACGGAACGCCTCACGCAAGTCCGTCTACGGAGTGGGCGCACCGTTTGTCTGACCCCTGTCCATCGCCTCTTCAGGTTCGACGGCTCCTCGGTTATCGAAACGCCCGCATCGGAGCTTCGCCCGGGAGACGCCATCCTCGTGCCGCGGACTCTGCCAGTCCCCCCTCGGACGGGACATTTGCGTATCCCCATGTTTGCACGCGTTGCCGACCTGACAGCGAGAGCGACAGTCGCGGATCGCCTGCGTCGGGAGACGACTCGCGCAGGCGCTCGAGAAACCATGCGACGTCTCGGTCTCACGAAGGCCAGCTACTGGAACTATCGGCTCCTGCGCACGGCCCCTCCGGTTTCACTTGCGGAACGGCTAGGCGTCGAAGTCCGGACGATTCGCGCGGAGCGCGCGAGCAAGACGGTTCAAGTTCCCGCCTTCATGACGGCGGAGGTCGCCGAATTCCTCGGCCTTCAGATGAGCGAGGGGATGATCAAAGGGGGTCGAGTTGTTGAGTTCTATAATAATGACCCCGTTCTTCGCAGTCGGTACGCGGCCCTTGTCCGACGACTGTTCGGCCTCGAGGGGAAGGAGAGGCATGATCCGAGTGTCTCCGTGGTTTCCGTCAACTCGACGGCCCTGGCGATGTTACTCGAAGCCTGGGGGATTCCCACTCGCGCGAAATCCCGGAACTTGCGTCTCGTCGACTCGCTCATCAGCTCCGGCGACGACGTGGTCGCCTCTTTCCTTCGGTCCTATGCTGACGGCGATGGCCACTTCGCCGAAGAAGGATTGGAGATTGCCACCGCGAGTCCCGCGATGGCGGGGGCTCTCGTCTATTTGTTTTCAAGGTTAGGGATCTTCGCGCGGACCAGCAACAAACGCCTGCATGGCCGGACGTACTACCGAGTTTGGGTGTCCCCGAAGGAGGGATCCAAGCTGTTTGTGAGGTACGAGCGCGCGAAATACTACGACTCCTACGATGTCGTGCCGATTGTACAGGACCGAGTCTTAGGTCTCCGCGAAGCTCTCGGCCCCCTCGCGAGAACGTGGTCCCCCGAATTGAAGAACGCCGCAGCGGGGGAGCGGATGTCGCGGTCGACGGTCCGAGCCCTTCGGCACGCCCTTCCGCAGGAAACAGAGGTCGCGGCTTGGCTCGGTCGGATCGATACGATGCTCGATCACGTCTTGCTCGACCGGGTCCTCGACGTGCGGACTTGGAGCGAAGAAACGGATGTCTATGATCTCACTGTGGAGGATACCCACAATTTCGTCGGTGGCGAGATGCCGATGATACTTCACAACACGGTCACCGAGCAGCAGCTGTCGAAATGGTGTGACGCGCAAGTCGTGATCTACATCGGGTGCGGGGAGCGGGGGAACGAGATGACGGAGGTCTTGACCGCGTTCCCGAAGCTCGAGGACCCGTACACGGGCGCGCCCTTGATGGACCGGATGGCGCTGATTGCGAACACGAGCAACATGCCCGTCGCCGCGCGGGAGGCAAGCGTGTACACGGGGATGACGATCGCGGAATACTACCGTGACATGGGCTACAACGTCGCGCTCATGGCAGACTCAACGTCCCGGTGGGCGGAGGCGATGCGGGAGATCTCGAGCCGGCTCGAGGAGATGCCGGGCGAGGAAGGCTTCCCCGCGTACCTGAGTGCGCGCCTCTCGGAGTTCTACGAACGCGCGGGGCGCGCGAAGACCCTTGGCGGACTCGAGGGGTCCGTCAGCGTCGTCGGGGCCGTGTCGCCGAGCGGCGGGGACTTCTCGGAACCCGTGACGCAGGGGACCCTCCGGATCGTGAAGGTGTTCTGGGCCCTCGACACGGCCCTCAAAGCACGCCGGCACTTCCCCGCGATCAACTGGCTCACGTCGTACAGCCTGTACGCGCAGATCCTTGAGGCCTGGTTCAAGACGAACGTGGACGAGGAGTGGCCCGCCCTCCGTGCTTGGGCGCAGCGGCTTCTCCAGGAGGAGGCGGAGCTCGAGGAGATCGTGCGCCTCGTCGGCGCGGACGCGCTCCCGCCGGACCAGCAGTTTGCGCTCGAGGTCGCTCGGATGATCCGGGAGATCTTCTTGCAGCAGAACGCGTACCATGCGGTCGACACGTTCTGCCCGCCGGAACGTCAGTTGAAGCTCATCGCCGCAATCAAGAGGTACTCCGACCTCGGGCAGCGCGCGGTGAAGCTCGACGTGCCCGTGAAGGACGTCGCCGGGCTGAAATCCCGCGAGCTCCTGACCAGAGTGAAGTACGAGTCGGAGTTCGACGCGGAGCTCCAAAAGACACTCACACAGATGGACGATGAATTCAAGCGATTGGGGGCGGCGTGAGATGGCGAAGGAATACCGGACGATTCGGGAAATCGCGGGTCCCCTGATCTTCGTCGAGAAGACGGAATGGGTCGGCTATGGTGAGCTCGTCGAGATTGGCCTCCCCGACGGGACCCGGAAGCGGGGGCAGGTCCTCGACTCCGCGAAGGACATCGTTATCGTCCAGGTTTTCGAAGGAACGGCTGGGCTCGACCGCGATTCGACCGTGAAGTTCCTCGGGGAGACGATCAAGCTCAACGTGTCGCGGGACATGCTCGGACGGATTCTGAATGGGTCCGGCGAGCCGATTGATGGCGGCCCGCCCGTCGTCCCAGAGAAGCGTCTCGATATCACGGGCGCGGCGATTAACCCGTACTCCCGCGCGCATCCCGAGGAGTTCATCCAGTCGGGCATCTCGACGATCGACGGGCTCAACACGCTCGTACGGGGACAGAAGCTCCCGCTCTTCTCGGGGGCGGGTCTCCCCCACAACGAGGTCGCACTCCAGATCGCCCGCCAGGCGAAGGTGCGGGGAAGCCAGGAACCGTTCGGTGTCGTGTTCGCCGCGATGGGGATCACGCACGAGGAGGCCCGCGTGTTCATGAACGACTTCGAGCGCACGGGCGCGCTGAAGCGCGCGGTCCTGTTCCTGAACCTCGCGGACGACCCTGCGGTGGAGCGACTCATCACGCCGCGGATGGCCCTCACCGCCGCGGAGTACCTCGCGTTCGAGGTCGGGATGCACATCCTCGTGATCATGACGGACATGACGAACTATGCGGAGGCGCTCCGCCAGATTGGCGCAGCGCGCGAGGAAGTGCCGGGTCGTCGCGGATATCCGGGGTACATGTACACGGATCTGGCGTCGAGCTACGAGCGGGCGGGTCGCATCCACGGGAAGAAGGGGAGCATCACGCAGATTCCGATCATGTCGATCCCGGACGACGACTGGACCCACCCGATCGCGGACCTCACGGGCTACATCACAGAGGGCCAAATCGCCGTGTCCCGGGACCTCCATCGGAAGGCGATCTTCCCTCCCGTCGACCCGCTCCCGAGTCTCTCCCGCCTCATGGACGCGGGGATCGGTGCGGGCAGGACCCGTGAGGACCATAAGCAGGTCTCCGACCAGCTGTACGCGGCGTACGCGGAGGGGAAGGACGTCCGCGGTCTCGTCGCGATCGTCGGCAAGGAAGCGCTCTCCGAGCGAGACCGGAAGATGCTCGAGTTCGCGGACCGGTTCGAACAGGAGTTCATCCGCCAGGGGTCCGAGGAGGACCGGACGATCGAGGAGACCCTCGAGATTGGCTGGAAGCTCCTCGCAACGATCGACGAAGCATGGCTCACGAAGATCGACCGGAAGACGCTCGAGAAATACCACCCCGCGCACCGCGGGACGGCGCCCCAGCAGGTCGCTACGTAGATGGTCCTCGTCCAGTACAAGCCGACCCGATCGCAGCTCCTCCAGCTCCGGAGGATCCGGAGGACGGCGGAGCGAGGCCACCGGCTCCTGAAGCTGAAGCAGGACGCCCTTATCGTCGAATTCTTTCGGGTTCTCGAGCGGGCCCGCCGCGTGCGTTCGAACCTCGTGGACAAGTACCGGGTCGCGGAACAGCGAATCGCGATTGCGCGGGCGATTGAGGGTTCGATCGGGGTGAAGTCCGCTGCGTTCGCGCTCACAGAGACGCCGACCCTTGACCTCCGGACGAAGAACGTGATGGGGATCCTCGTCCCGAAAATCGAGGCGAAGGCGGTCCGGAAGACGATCGATCAGCGCGGTTACGGGATCGTCGGCACCTCTCCGAGAATTGACGAGGCGGCGGAGGCGTATGAGAACCTCGTGGAGGATGTGATCACCGCCGCAGAGATCGAAACGACGATGCGCCGCCTCATCGAGGAGATCGAGAAGGTGAAACGGCGCGTGAACGCCCTCGAGTACCGCGTGATCCCGGAGCTGAAGGCGACGGAGGCGTTCATCCGCCAACGGCTCGAGGAGATGGAGCGGGACAACTTCATGCGACTGAAGCGGTTCAAGAGCACGTAGATGTTCGATCGCCTTTCGCGGATTGTGGCGAGCAACGAGGCGCGTGCACGGCTGCTCATGTTTTTCTGGCTCGTCTCCCTCGTCGTCATGCTCATTGGGTTCGGCGTCATCGCCTGGCGCGCGTTCTTCCCGCCGTGAGCTGGTTACGGACCATGCCAGGCGCCAATTCAGTGGCGTCCTCAGGCCAGACTATGAAGCTCTCGAAGTTCGGCTCTGGCGCCATGAGGGCGCATATCGACGTCGTCCGACGAAGGCCTCTGTCATCGACCGGATTCCCGAGACGTCGTCGCCATCGCCGGACCATGTTTGGATCATGTCTCCGTGGGCGTGGTCGAGATCCGCGACGAACGCCGCGAGGCCCGTGCGCACCCACGGCGGCGCCGTTCCGCTGTAGATCGCCGCGACGCAGCCGAATTCCCCGCGCTCGACGTAGACGGTGCGGTCGCCGAACCCGAAGTGGTCAAGCTCCCTCTTCTCCTCCTTGAAGGAGTCGCGCACGAACGCCGTGATTGCCGTGAGCATCCCCGCGAAGATATCCTCGTCGCGGTCGGCGCGGAGCCGGCGCGTCTTATGGACAACGAGACGACCGTCACGGGCGATCACGAACACGTCCTCGAGAGTGTGCGGGTAGCGGAAGAAGACCTCCCATACGACGACTGCGGCCACCGCTGCGGCGATGCCGATCGCGGACCACGGCCACCCGATCTGCGCCCAGAGCGTAGGTCCCGGCGGGGCCCCCTGCTTTACATCGACGGTGATGTTTCCTCTCAGGGAGCTATTGGACGCGCGCGCGCGTACGATCCACGTCCCGGCCGAATGGGGGCTATACAGGCCGTCTGTAACGTTCCCTCCCGGTTCGTTTGTTTCCCAAATCGGGATGAAGGCGACCGGGTGGACCCACGCATCATACCCGAGCGCGGTGAACTGGACCGTGTCGCCTGCTGTCATGTTCCAAGTCGATACTGGACAAGGGCCCTCCGGACCGGAAACGCATAGCTTGATCGTGTCCAGCAGCCCCTGGTACTCGTATGTGACCGAGACTGAACTGATTTGAGGAGACTGCGAAGAGTCCGGCGAGATGAGGGATGCGCGAATACTGACGCTCGCTCCGGAGAGCGCACGCAGGTCCGCACCGGGCGTTACCGCCTGCCATGAGACGCCTGCGTCCGCAGAAATTTCGAAGGTCAGGCTGGTCGACGACGGGACTACCGCTGAGGCGTTGAACCACCGCCATCGAATCAGGTTCTCGCTTGGCGTGAAGGGTTGCGTCTCGACGATGCCGTTCGCCCGGTATCGCGCATAGTTGATGGTCAGCCCCAGGAGCGAGGGCGAGCGGCTGCTGTCCGAGGTTTCGAGTCGGACGCGAAACTGGAGATAGGTGTTGCTCGGGGTCAAAACGGGCTCACCGGAGGCATTTGTGTAGGTCGTCCATTCACTCCAAGTCGAATCTTGGAATGATGGCGTCGCCCCGGACCGTAAGTCCACGAGCACGTCAGTTTGAGTGTCGATCGCCTCCGTCCAGGAGATCAGTGTCCAGATAGCGGGGCTGTCAGCGCTGAGGGAGTCCGAGACGTAGACGCCATCCGCGTAGTCGGGCGAGAGGAGCACGACGTTGTCGATAATCAGTGCGGCGCTGGTCGCGAGATGGGTCGCAATCCGGACTCTCAGGGAGATCGTGATTGTGTATGTTCCGGGCCCCGCCATCGCGGAGGAGACATCGATAGACCTCGTGGTCCACGTCGTGGCCGAGCCAGTTACCGTGCTCCAGGATGCGCTCGGTCCTGTTTCATGGCGAACGACGACCCTCAGTTCCGTCTCCGCGAGGTTCGACACGGATGTCGCGTAGTCATCAAGAGATAAGATCGCACTTCCACTTGTCCCCGGATTCGATGTTGACTTGAAGAAGCTCTGCTGAATGGTCGCGGATTCATCCTCCGACTTGAGGTAGCGGTGCCACACATCATCGATGTAAACGACCTCGTCTAGGACCCCAACGCCAGTGAACCGGAACTGGATTCGATTGATGGAACTGAGGTTGTTCCCAAAAAGAGAGATATCGAAGACCGCAACCTGCCACGACGTCGTCATCGGTACTGGTGTCGAATTCCACTCGGCTGTGCCGGTCCAGAGGTTCAGCACGGCGGAGAGTTGCCCGGGCCCCTGATACGTCGTGCTGAGCCGTACCGAGAACTCGTTGTACGGCTGGAAGTTCCACGGGGAGAGCGTGGTCTTCTGGACGCCCGCCCAGTCGGTCGAAGCCGTTAGTCTAAGCATGGTTCTTGCGGAGCCACTTCCTTCAACGACAACTACCGTCTCCTGGGTCAGCAAGCTCGAAGCCCCAGGACTCGCCGCCGACGTCCAGGAAGTAGTGATAGCGTCCATCGAGTCGAACTGGGAGCTGCTGTCCGGGGTCGAGTGCGTAAACTCCCCTGTGCCCGATCCCAGGGATGCGAGAACGGTCCCCGAAGGACTGTTTGTGAAAGTCCAATTCGCGGAGCTCGAGAAGTCTCCGTTCGCCAACAGGTTCCCTTCGTTCCCTCTCAGCCGCAAGGAGTCACTCTCAATTGCGACTTGGTCATCGACGGTGCCATTCGATGTAAAGTCGGTGTTTGAGGTCTGGACCCACGAGGAATGTAGCTGCTCGAGCGCGAGCCCGCCGGGGCCGATCTCGACGCCGGACAGGTTGGAGGCCGTTGGGTTCGCGAAGTCCCACATCGCGGTCTTGTTTCCGTTCCCGAGCTCAGTCACGAAGGGATCTGCCCGGGCTGTCGGAGGATGCGATGACAGGCCGATGCCCAGCAGCAACAGCAGTGCGATGAGGACCGCGCGGCGGGTACTTTCGGGACGGGCCATTTTTCAGGGTTCCCTCTTGGCCTTCGTCAGGCCGATCTCCCCCTCGGCTGCGAACGAAACCCCTCCCCACGTCGCATTGAGCGACGGGGAGGTTCTCTATCTGGCGGTGTCTACTTAAACACTTCGGGGATTGCTCTTGCTACATCGCTGCTACGCACGAAAATCAGCGGTGATTCTTAACTCTGTGACCGTGCCGCTCACCGCAAGAGCGGCTTTTCTTCGAGGATCGTCCCGAGGACCTCCTCGCCGAGCTCGTGGAATGCCTCATCGACGTTCTTCCCCGCCTTCGCGCTCGTGTAGATGAACTTCGAATCGAACGCGCGGGCGACCTGGCCGACCTGACGCTCGCTGAACTCCGCGGGCATCGCGAGGTCCGTCTTGTTTACCGCAATCAGGGTCGGGACGCGGCCGCAGACCCGCATCACGGCATCGATCCAGTCGTCGAGTTCGTCGAGGGTCCGGCGCCGCGTCAGGTCGCAGACCGCGAGGATCCCGTTCGCCCCGTAGAAGTACGATTCCTTCAGGAGTTCGCGGAACCCCTTCTCCCCCATGATGTCCCAGATTGTCATGTCGATGCGGGCGTGGAGGTCCCGCCCAGGGTCATACAGGGAGAGCTCCTTCTTCGAGACCTTCGTCCCGATTGTTGTGATGTACCCGTCGTCAAACATGTTCAGAACGTACCGCCGGATGAGCGACGTTTTCCCAACGGCCTTCTCGCCGACCAGGCAGACCTTGACTTTGTATTCCTTCTGCTCGGTCACCGACGAAACCTCCCCCCAAGGGCGGGACGCGCGAATCCGCGTGCTGGCTACATAAGCATTGCCCGCCTCGTGCCGAATCCGAGACCGTCCTCAGGCAACGTCCGCGCGGGTCAGGATCGCCTCGCCCAGTGCCTTGAACGCGTCCTCGACCTTCTCGCCCGTCTTCGCGCTCGTGTAGAAGTGCGGTGCATCGAACGCCCGGGTCGACTGCTCGATTTCCCGGTCGCCGTACATAATCATGACCTCGTCCTTGAGGTCGATCTTGTTTACCGTGTACACGACGGGGACCTCGCCGACGACGTTGAACACGCTTTGCACCCAATCGTCGAGCTCCTTGAGGGTCGAGTACCGCGTGATGTCGCACACGGCGAGGATCCCCTTCGCCCCGTTGAAGAATGCCTCCTTGAGGAGATCGCGGAACCCCTTCTCCCCCATGATGTCCCAGATCGTCATGTCCATCTGGACGTGGAGCTTCCCCTCATCGAGGGAGAACTCGAGCTCTTTCTTCGAGACCTTCGCGCCGAGGGTCGTGATGTAGCGGTCCTCGAACTCGTCGAGCACGTACCGGCGGATGAGGGACGTCTTACCGACGGCCGCTTCCCCGACGAGGCAGACCTTCGTCTTCATCCGGCGTGCGTCGTCCATCGCGAACCGCGGAGGCGTTGGATTCGGGTCTCGCTACTTAAATCCTTGTCGCCGACTCTCGTTCTGGCACGGCAAAGCCTTTTCGGGGTCCGACCCTTTCGCGCGCGATGCGACGCGACACCCGCCTCATCCTCGCGTTGGACGTTCGCGATGGGGACGCGGCGGGTTCCCTCGCGCGGAGCTGCCGCGACGCAATCGACGCGGTGAAAGTCGGATGGCCTCTCACTCTCGGGGCAGGGTTGTCGATCGTCACTCGCCTCGCGAGCGACGTCGACGTGATCTGCGATTTCAAAATCGCGGACATCCCGCCGGTGGCGGCCGCGATCGCACGGGCCGCGTTTGAGGCGGGAGCTCGGGGCGTGATCTGCCATGGGTTCGCAGGCGAAGACTCCGTCCGCGCGTGCGTCGAGGCGGCCCGCGGAGACGTGTTCGTCGTCACGGAGATGAGCCATCCTGGCGGGCAGCAGTTCACGGCCCCGATCGCGGAGGAGCTCGCAAGGCTGGCGGTCCGCGCAGGGGCCACCGGAATCATCGCCCCCGCCACGCGACCTGAGCGGGTTCGGAGGCTCCGGGAGGTCGTGGGAAATCGCCTGATCCTCGCTCCAGGGGCCGGCGCCCAAGGCGGCACGCCTGCGGACGCAATCCTTGCAGGCGCGGACTACGTCATCGTGGGCCGTTCGATCGCGGAGGCGAAAGACCCCGCCGTGGCTGCGCGGTCCATCGTCGCCGAAATCCGAACCGCAGCGGGAAAATCATAAAGCCCGCCGCCGAATACCCAGGACCGCCGGGCCGTTCCGGGGGCATGATTTTGGAGTCAAAATCGACATCCGTGATCCTGAAAGAGGACGAACTGCCGACGAAGTGGTACAACATCCAGCCGGACCTGCCGGAGCCGCTGCCGCCGCCGAAGGACCCGGAGGAGGGCCCGTCGAGGCTCAAGCAGCTGTCCGAGGTCCTCATCGGGGAATGCCTCCGCCAGGAGAACGCGACCGCCCGGTGGATCGACATCCCCTCGGAGGTCGTCGACCTGTACTACCAGGCGGGCCGGCCCCGTCCCCTGTGCCGGGCCCGCCGCCTCGAGACGCGTCTGAAAACGCCCGCGAAGTTGTACTATAAGGCGGAGTTCTACAGCCCGACGGGGAGCCACAAGGTCAACACCGCGCTCGCGCAGTCATGGTATGCCCGGGAGGAGGGCTATGAGCGGCTCGCGACGGAGACGGGCGCGGGGCAGTGGGGGACCGCGCTCGCGTACGCGGCGAGCCTCGCGGGCCTGAAGACGACCATCTACTGGGTTCGCGCGGTCCACGATTGGAAGGTCCAACGGCGACTCTTGATGAAGCTCTACGGCGCGGAGGTCCACGCGTCCCCGAGCAATAATACGAAGATCGGGCGGGAGCTCCTGCAGAAGAACCCGAACCATCCCGGCTCCCTCGGGATCGCGGTCTCCGAGGGTCTCGACGACGCGATGCGGGACGAGAAGGCGATTTACTGCCTCGGCTCCGTCCTGAACCACGTGCTCCTCCACCAAACAATCATCGGGCTCGAGACGAAGACGCAGTTCGAGCTGATCGGCGAGGAGCCGGACGTGCTGATCTCGTGTCTCGGCGGCGGGTCAAACTTCGGCGGGTTCACGCTCCCATTCTTCGCGGACGCGATCCAGAAAAAGCGCGACATCACGTTCATCGCCGCTCAGAGCGACGCGGCCCCGAACCTCCAGGGCGAGTACCGTTACGACTTCGCGGACCACGCGGGGCTCACACCGATGCTGAAAATGTACACGCTCGGCCACCAGAAGGAGATGAAGCCGATCCGCGGCGACGGGCTCCGATACCACGCCTGCGCGCCGATCCTGTCGTTCCTCCGGCACCTCGGGTACATCGACACGGTTGCGTACCCCGCGGACGAGAAGCACGTGTTCGCCCGCGCGCGGGAGTTCATCCAAACCGAGGGGTTCCTCCCCTCCCCCGAGAGCGCGTACAGCGTCGCGTGCGCGATCGACCAGGCCCTCGAGTGCAAGGAGACGGGCGAGGCGAAGACGATCGCGTTCAACATCAGCGGCCACGGGTTCATGGACATGGAGGGCTATGCGGACGTCCTCCAGCTGTAACCCGCGAAAACGATAAGTGCCTCGCGCGCTTCGGCGGGGATGGCGATGGCGAAGGAACACCACTGCCCGGTGTGCGGTCCGTTCACGTGCAGCGCCGCGACGAGCAAGATCCATTTGTGCCCGAAATGCTATACCCGTTGGGAGGAGGACCTCACCGCCGCGCCGGAGGCGAAGCCCGCCGTGGGATGAATCGGCCAGCGCACCTCGTTCGTCTCGCGGTCGACAACCTTATTCCGACCTCATCGATTCGGGCCCGTGGATTCGCGTAACCCTGCTTTCCCACCGCGCTCCTGACCCGCGAACGACGAATTTTGTTACTGAGTTTGGGAAGTGCTTCGGGCTCGCGCCCCAGGGTCATCCCCATCGGCTGTAGTGGGGCGGCCGGACGTGTGCGAGGGGACCCGGCGACGACTGGCATCGCGGAGGGCCGCCCGGTGAATACAAGTATCCGCCGCGAGGTCGTGGCTCCGTGCCCGTCGAGGACGGCGTACCCGCAAGGACGTTCGAGGTCGAGCGCCAGCTCGCGTGCGGCGTCTGCAATGGGGACTGGAAGCGATGCCGGCTCTCGACGTGCCCGTACCTCGGCCACGTCCGGAAGTGGTTCACAGAGCAGAGCTCGCTCGCGTCCACAAATCTCTTCGGAGCATCCCCGCCCTCTGCTTTCGTCGGTTCCTGGGGGTATCCCAGGGTCCTCGCGGGGCCGCTCGTCCCGCCCGTCCGTGAAGGGACCGCGATCATGGATGCGCCCGAGACGTGGCTCGACCTCGACATCACCGAGATCCTTCGGTTCCGCCTGAGCCTCGTCCGAGGCAAGGCGCGACGCCCCGTCGAAGCGGCGCGAAAGCCGGACAAGATCCTTGAGGCGACGCAGCTCGAGGCCATGGCGGTGCGCCCTGTCGACACGGAGATGTGGCTCGAGAAGAAACCCGTCCTCCTCGGACCGTTCTCCGCCCGGGCATCGCCGACGGGTCCGTCCGGGGTGATTCGGAAGCTCGACCTCACCGAGAACCCGAGCGTGCCACCGCGAGTCGACTACGTCACGTCCGACACGGACCTCCGGGCCATGGAGGGTGTTCTCGACCTCTACGGGCATGGCATTGCGCAGAGCCACATCACGCGGATTTTCAGCGTCGGCCTTCTCGGGACGGAGACGCGGCGGAAGCTCGTGCCCACGGAGTGGTCGATCACCGCGGTCGACGACATTCTCGGGAAGAGGCTCACGGAGCGGGTCAAAGAGTTCCCGCCGATCGGTGAATTCCGCGCGTTCAGTGCGAACGCTCACCACAATACCGTGGCAGTGATCCTGACGCCGACCTCATGGATGTTCGAGGGACTCGAGGCGTTCAACATCGAGCGGTCGCCGACCCCTCTCCAGGACCACGAAATGTATCGAGGAAGGAAGACGTATCCAGATCAGTTGGCGGGCGCGTACCATGCGACACGCCTCCCCGTGCTCGAGTATCTCGAGCGGGAGCGACGACAGGCGGGCGCGATTGTGTTCATGGAGGTCCATCGCGGCTGGATCCCGCTCGGGGTCTGGCGGTATCGGGAGATTGCGAGGACCGCCCTTGCGCAGCGGCCTGCAAGATTCGATCGATTCGAGGACGCGGAACCGTGGCTCCGGACCCGCCTCGAATTGCCCCTCGAGAACTGGTGGCGGGCGAGTGTGCTTCGAAGATATCTGCGGAGGCAGCGCAGGATCACGGACTTCGCTCGGTAGCAACGGCCGCTAGCTCCGATCCCGCACCTGGACCACGATCTCTCGGATATCGGAATTCGGACCTTGGTCGACGATTGTCTCGACCGCATGGACGACGTCGTTCACCGTGAGAGCCCACTTCGTCGCGACGTATGCGGTCCCGCGAGCGAAGCCGACGAGGCCCGCCATGGAGCCAATGTTGACGATCTGGCCCGACTTTTGCTTCTTCAGGTGGGGACCGACGGCCCGCGTGAAGTAGAACGGACCGAACACGTTGACCTCGAACTGCTCGCGGACCGATTCGTCGGAGAGCTTCTCGACGAGGGCGTAGTGCCCGATCCCCGCGTTGTTCACGAGGATGTCGATCCGGCCCCAAGCGTCCACGACGGTGTCCACTGCACGTTGCGCGAACGCGGAGTCACGGACGTCGCCGGGGAACGCGAGCGCCTTCCCGCCACTGCCTTCAATTTGCGATGCAACCTCTTTGAGTCGTCGATCCCGCCGCGCGGCGAGGCCGACGCGCATTCCTCGAGAGCCGAACCGCAACGCGATGCCGCGACCGATGCCGCTCGATGCGCCGGTGACGAGAGCGACCCGATTCTCCGCCATGGAAGCGGTGAAGGGCGCGCCGCCTTATCTGGACTCCGCGCGAACCGTGGCGGGAGTTTCTAGCGTGCGACGATCGGCCTGGACGAGAGAACGTCGAGGATCTTACCGCTGAGACGGATCGCTTCGTCGAAGTTCTGTTCCTCAAACGCGGCTCGGGCCTCCTTGAGGACCTTTCGGATCTCCGTGACGTCCTGGCCCGCGTCGCGCGCCTTTTTCGCGATCTCGAGCGCCTTGTTCATCCGATCCACAGCCTGGGTCTTCGTGGCCTTCGCGACGGGGGCCGGGGCTGTCTGGATCTCTGCTTCGCGTGCGGCGGTCTGCTTCGGCGGAGGCGGTAGAGGGGACGTTTTCGGCGGCTCCGGGGCGAATGGCTTCTCCGCGACCGGCTTCGGGGGTTTCGGCGATTCCTTCGCTGCGCTCGGCGTAGCGACTCCCCACTCGATCCCGCTCGCCTCGAGGACGGACGCGAGGCTGCGCTCCACCTCGGTGATGCTCCGTTCCTTTTCGACGAGCCGGTTCCGCTCCTTCGAGATCTTTTCGAGCTCCAGGCGGAGGCTCTGTTCCATTGCGATCAGGGCGGCCATCTGCCCCTCCTGGTCGCGCATCCGCTTCGTCAGCGTCTCCATCACGGCGTTGAGTTCGGAGTCCCGGCGCTGGAGGGCCGCCATCCGCTCGTTCTGGAGTCGGATGAACTCCTCCTCATGCGTCGCGAGCGCCTTCTCTCGGGCTGCGATCGATTCCTGAATCTTGCTGAGCCGGTCTACGCTCTCTGCCATCGCGGACTCGCGCTTCGCGATGAGCTCCTGTCGTTCGGAGAGGGCGCCGACCTTCGCGGTCACCTCGGAGAGCTTCGCGGCGATCTCCTCCCGCTCCATCCTGGCCTTTGTCTGGAGATCCTTGATCTCCTGTTCCGTGACCTTCAGGGCCCGAGCCCATTCCTTGAGCCGGTTGTCCTCCGCGCCGAGCTTGTCCTGTGCCTCCTTGAGGGTCTTCTTTTCCTTCGAGAGGTCCCCTTCCCGGGCCTTGAGTTCGTCGTCGCGGCGGTCGATGTCCGCCTTGAGCTCCTCGAGCGCCTGCTGCATCTTCGCGAACTCGCGCCGGTCCGAGTCGAGCGTGCGCCGGTCGACCTCGAGCTCCTTCTGCCTCGACTCGACCTGCGCCTTCGCCTCCTTGAGCTTCTCGACTTGGGCTTTCGCGGCGCTCACAATGTCGGTCGCAAGGATCCTGTCAGAATCGGACTCTGCCATGGACACCCTCCGGGCGGAGGCGTAGCCCATGTTTCCTGTTTTCTCTATTTAAGGGGCAGCGCCGCAGAATCAGAAATGAGAACTTCCCAGAAGGGGCTGCGGAAATTGTCCTAGTACGTTTGTCAAGGCGGGCCCACCCCGACATAAGGCACTTATACGGAACGCCGTGTTCAAGACCCGCCGCGTTCGCGCGGCGAAGGGATGGACAATGACGGCACTCCGAGAGATCGACTTCCAGACTGTCAGGAAAATCGCCGAGCAGAAAGGCCTGAAGCCATCGAGGGTTCGCGGAACGAACACCCTTCGGTTTACGAACGGCTCGAACCCAGGCCTCGAACTCGTTACGTGGGACGAGTTCGAACGCGCCGCGACCACCCGCAAGCTCGCCGTGTATGAGAGCGCCGGTTGGATGAAGCTGATGCGGAAGCAATAGTCGCTTTCCTCTCCCTCCTTCGGCGGTCCTCGCGATGGTTGATCTAGCCTTCGGACTCACCGCCATGGCGTCGATTTTCGCGATCGTGGACCCGATCGGGGCCGTCCCGTTCTTCGCGGCGATCACGGAGGGCTACTCCGCCGACGACAAGCGGGCCGTGATCCAAAAGAGCTGAATCATCGCGCTCCTCACGCTCCTTGTGTTCGGCCTCGCGGGCCAGTACATCTTCCTCGCGTTCGGCTTCACCGTGCCCGCGTTCCAGATCGCGGGTGGCATCCTCTTGTTCAACATCGGCTTCGAAATGCTCCACGGCGAGCGGCCCCGAACGAAGGCGACGGAGAAAGAACACGCGGAGGCCATCGAACGCCAGGCGGTCGGCATCGTGCCTCTTGGCATCCCCCTTCTCGCCGGCCCCGGGGCGATCACGACCGTGATGGTCTACATGTCTCACCCGATCCCGGACCCTCTGGACAAGATGTTTATCTTTGCGGGCATCCTCGTCGCGGTGCTCGCGAGTTTCGGCGCCCTCTCCTACGCGGATCGGATCTTCCAGCGAATCGGGCGCACCGGGACCCATGCGATCTCCCGCATTCTGGGGCTGCTGCTCGCTGCGATCGCGGTCCAATTCGTGATCAACGGTGTGCTCGGGGCCGCGCGTCTCAACGGACTCCTTCCCTCGTAGGCGGGACTCTTTATATCGGGACCCAGCATCCGCCCCGCGATGGAGTCGGTCGAGGCCCGCGTCCTCCGCAGAATCGTGCCGCGACGAGACGAAGAGGAACGACTCCACGCGGTCGTCCACGAGCTCACGAAGACGCTGTCCGAGCGAATCGCAGCCCGCGGCCTCGACGCGAAGCCGATTCTCGTCGGGTCCGTCGCGAAGGGCGTCCATCTCCATGAGCCCGAGGTCGACCTGTTCGTTGCGTTCGCGCGCGACACGCCGCGAGAAAAGCTCGAGTCGGAAGGGCTCGCCCTCGGCGATGTCCTCGACCGGCCCGTCCGGATGTAC
>Ga0209342_10003641_pt1 | contig 16225 bp, 19 predicted proteins | sample RifCSP16_2_FD_184023 | JGI IMG/M metagenome (GOLD analysis project Ga0209342, IMG submission 184023) | Soil microbial communities from Rifle, Colorado - Rifle CSP2_sed 16_2 (SPAdes) (version 2) | ecosystem: Environmental > Terrestrial > Deep subsurface > Rock core/Sediment | place: Rifle... | reverse complement strand
AATTTGATTCTTAAAAAAATTGTCAAAGAATAAATGTCGCAAAGATCAACATTATTTCTAATGGCTAATCTCGGCAGTGCCCTCATGCGCACTTTTTCTTGGCTTCAAAGCGAGGAAAAAGATCTATCTGAAGTCGGCCGGAAAGAGTGCTTAAAAATCATTGATCAAATTTTAACGAACAACGATTCGGCTGGCGCCGTTGCCGAAGCCGGTATTTTAAGAAATTTACTTATTTCAAAGGGCGATATTCAACTAACAAGTAATGTAAAACGAAATGAGCTTGAGGTCTTCTTTTTGCCATTTTCTGCTCGTTTGATGCAAAAATAACGGTAGTTTTGACATAAAACAAAGCTTTTGATAACATGAAAACACATGAACGATAATCGCATTTACGAAGTAGGCTACCTTGTCTTGCCCACATTGCCGGAAGACAAAGTCGCGGCAGCCGTCGGAGATCTCAAGGCCGCTCTGGAAAAATCAAACGCTGTTGTGATTTCTGACGAAAATCCCCGCGTCACCCGTCTTGCCTACTCGATAGAAAAAGTCATCGATAATAAAAAGAATAAATTTGACACCGCTTATTTCGGCTGGGTGAAATTTGAATTAAATCCGGAGAAACTTGCCGAGCTGGAAAAATCTTTGAAATTAGCCAAAGAACTGCTTCGTTTTCTCATTATCAAAACGGTTCGGGAAAATATCGTGGTTGGCCGCCGACCGGCAGCGCCGACTTGGACAAAGAAAGAAGAAAAAGCGGAAAGCACTCCGCCCCTGACACCCGCTTCCGCTCTCGAGCTGGATAAAAAAATTGAGGAATTGGCAATTTAAAAGTAATCACGAGCAATCTGTCCCTGTCTCACCTAGACAACCAATAGGGAACGGTTCGACAAGAACAGATTGCCCGTAACAACAAAAATTATGTATTTAAACAAAGCGCTTCTCATCGGCAATCTTACCCGCGATCCGGAATTAAAATCTTTGCCTTCCGGCATTAAAGTCTGCTCTTTTGGTCTGGCGACCAATCGGGTTTGGCGCGATCAAGCGGGCGCGAAAAAAGAATCAACGGAATTTCATAACATCGTCGTTTTCGGCCGCCAAGCGGAAACCACGGCCCAGTATTTGAAAAAAGGCGCTTCTGCTCTCATTGAGGGCCGGATTCAAACAAGATCTTGGGAAGACCAGTCGGGTGTCAAGAAATATCGAACGGAAGTCATCGCGGAGCGGGTCCAGTTTGGCCCCAAAGGAGGGGGTAGCGGAAGCGGCGGCGGGAATGCCGGATCTGGCAGCAAGGCAAAAGTCGAAGATGTTGGCGAAATTGACACGATCGAATATCCGGACGATGAATTGACTAAAGACATTCCTTTTTAGTATATTTTAAAGCACGTCAAATATGATCCAAGATTATTTTTTCGCCCACGGCATCACCAATATTGATTATAAGGATACGGAAATCCTCAAGCGTTTTCTCTCGCCTTCGGGTAAAATCATGCCGCGCGGCAAAAGCGGTCTTTCCGCCAAGCACCAGCGGCAAATGACGGAAGCCGTCAAACGCGCCCGCTTCCTCGGCCTCTTGCCGTTTATAGCGCGGTAAATTTTTCAATACGATAAAAATTATGAAGAAAAAAAGCCCAAAGAAAATCAACAAAACATACACCCAAAAAGAATTAGGTCATCATTTAGGTTCTTTACAGGAATACTACGTTGAAAATCTCAAAGCGATTAGAGAGGGCTTTGGTGTTATTAATAACAAACTCGATTCGCATTCGAAAATACTCGATTCGCATTCGAAAATTTTAGCTTCTCATACTGAAATGATTGGGCACATCATGGAAGATATTACGGTGATTAAGTCAAATGTTTCTCTCCTTAAGTCTGATTTAAAGAAAAAAGTGGATTACGATGATTTTTCTTCTCTTGAAAAAAGAGTGGCCTCGCTCGAATCTCGCCGGTAGTAGTTTGCCCCCCAATGCTTGCTTACAACGAAATCAAGGAAGGAAAAATCATTATTTATGAAGACGAGCCGTTTGAGGTGCTCACGAGTTGGGTTTTTCGCAAACAACAGCGCAAGCCCGTTAATCAGACAAAACTCCGGAACGCCATCACTGGCCGCATCGCCGAGGTGACTTTTCACGATTCAGACAAAGTCCGCGAAGCGGATATTGGCCGTCGCGAAGCCAAATATCTTTACAGCGCCAAAGGCGAGGCGTGGTTTGCTGATCCTAAAAATCTCCGCGGCCGATTCAGTTTGAAAACTGATTTAGTGGGCGAGAAAATAAAATTCATGAAAGAAAACATGATGATTGATCTCATGATCTTCACCCAAAACGATGAAGAACAGATTACCGGCATTAAATTGCCAATCAAGATGGAATTTGAGGTTACTGAAGCTCCGCCCGGCATCAAAGGCGACACGGCGCAAGGTGGCACGAAGACAGCCAAGATTGAAACAGGCGCGATGATTAATGTCCCGCTATTCGTCAACACCGGCGACAAAATCCGCGTCAACACCGAAACCGGTGAATACGTCGAACGCGTATAAAAAGGGGTCAGGTACCTTCAGGAGCCTTTTTCATATGCAAACAAACCTTGCCGCAACCTTGTCGTTTTGGCTTCGCGTTAATAGCCGTGCGCCAAAACAACAAGGATTACGGCAAGGATAACGGCAAGGATTTCCCGAAAAGGGGGTCAGGTACCTGACCCCCTTTTACATTTTGCTTTTGATGAGTTTTAGGAGCTCTTTGGCGAACTTTGGGTTTTCTTTTAGATAAGTGCGGGCGGCGTCATAGCCGCGGCCGAGCTTGATTTCTTCCTCGCCGATTTTAGCGGAGTAGCTGCCGCCGCCTGATTTTTCGATGGCGCCGTACTTTTCGCCAAGGGCCAAAATCTCGCCTTCGCGGGAGATGCCTTCGTTGTAGAGAATATCGAATTCTGTTTGTTTGAAAGGGGCGGCCACTTTATTTTTAACAACTTTCACTCGGGTGCGGGCGCCGACCACTTCGTCGCCTTTTTTAATTTGAGCGATGCGGCGGATATCAAGCCTTACGGAAGAATAAAATTTAAGCGCCTTGCCGCCGGTGGTCGTTTCGGGATTGCCGAAAAAGACGCCGATTTGCATGCGAATTTGGTTAATGAAAATAACCGTCGTTTTTGTTTTGGCGGTAATAGCGGTAAGTTTGCGAAGGGCTTGGCTCATGAGGCGCGCTTGTTTGCCGACATGATAGTCGCCCATCTCGCCCTCGATTTCGTCTTTGGGCGTGAGCGCGGCGACGGAGTCAATTACAATCACGTCGATTTTTCCGGAGCGGACCAAACTCTCAACGATCTCGAGCGCTTGCTCGCCGGTATCAGGTTGAGAAACAAGAAGCTCATCAATTTTAACGCCAAGCTTTTTTGCATAAACCGGATCAAGGGCGTGTTCGGCGTCAACATAAGCGCCGATGCCGCCGCCTTTTTGGGCTTCCCCCACGACTGTCAGACACAATGTTGTTTTGCCGGAAGACTCCGGACCGTATATCTCAATTATTCGGCCGCGCGGCAGGCCGCCGATGCCGAGCGCATTATCAAGGCCGTAAGAGCCAGTGGAAATCGTGTCGATGTCGACTTTCGGCGCGTCGCCGAGGCGAATCACCGCGCCTTCGCCGAATTTCGACTGAATCGCGTCAAGAGTGCTTTTGAGGTCATCGAGGCCCTTCGCTTCCTTTTTCGTCTCTTTCGAACCCGGCGGTTCTCTCGATTCCTTTGCTTCTTTTATTTTTTCTTTTTTTGCCATATTTTTAATACTCTAAATTTTACACCGGCCTTTTCGGCGATCTTTTTAATCCATTCTTCGTGCCGCGCGCTTGCTCCAATTTTTTGATATCTTGGTCCGTAAGCATAGTTTATATCTCAATTATACCCCTATTTTGGTATTGGGTTAAGATAGGTTACCTCGTAAATCTCGCTTTGCTCCTTGCCGAAGCGGTCGCGCGTGGCAATTGTTAATTTGTTATACCCTGGCAGGAGAATCCGGATGTCTTCGAAATTGCCGGCCGGATCGATAAAAATTCCTTCGCCATTGATGGTGAGATTTTTGACTCGCTTGGCGACACCGCTGATCTGGAGCACCGGTTCCATGTAATTGGCGTTGGTTGTTATGCCGTTAACCAGAAGCCGGACGCCGAAAATCAAATCTTTAGTTTTGATATAGGAAAAAACAAAAATTCCGGCAAAAAGAAGCGCGAGCGAGCCGATCTTAATTACTTTCGCAAGGCTGATGCTTCTCATAAATTAAATTTACAAGCGGCAAAACACGTCTCGTCGGGCACGAATATTTGCCCGGCTAGGCAAATTTCTCCCATTCGAGAAAGCTCTCCCAGAGCTTTCATGGTCGCCCTGCGCGAGTCCCGACTCAACGCATTTTGCCGCTTGTCGCAGATCATATTTTTTCGCCGCCACTGCCGCCGATAACCTCCCGGGGTTTGGCGCCGTCCGCCGGGCCGACGACCCCGCGTTCTTCGAGGAGATCAATTAACCGCGCGGCGCGGGAGTAGCCAACCTTGAGCCGGCGCTGAAGGTAGGAAGTCGAGGCTTTGCCGGCCTCCATGACGAGGCGCTTGGCTTCTTCAAAGAGGGGATCTTCATCTTCGCTTGCGGCCCCGCTCTCTAAATTCATCGAAAGACTCCCGCCGCTTTGACCTTCTTCGGAGAAGGAAAGGATGTCTTCTCCGCCTTCGTTATGCTCGGCAATGAAATTGACGACTTTTTTGACCTCTTCTTCGGAAATGAAAGCCGATTGAATGCGTTCTGGCTGGTTTTTGTCGGACGCCAAGTAAAGCATATCGCCTGAACCAAGAAGTTTCTCGGCGCCGGCCATGTCAAGAATGGTGCGGGAATCAATTTGCGAAGACACTTGGAGCGCGACGCGCGTCGGAATATTGGCTTTGATGAGACCAGTGATGACGTTAACACTAGGCCTTTGGGTAGAAAGAATAAGGTGAATACCGACCGCTCGCGACATTTGGGCAAGGCGGACGATTGAAGCTTCAAGCTCGCGGGGGAAAGTCGACATAATATCGGCGAGCTCGTCAATGATGATGATGATATAAGGCATTGGAGAAAAGGTGTCAGGTACCTTTTTGGCTCCGCTTAATAGCCGTTCACCAAAAAAGGTACCTGACACCTTTTTTGCTGACCCCATTTTTTGGTGATAAGAGGCGATGTCGCGGGCGCCTTCCGCTTCCAAAATGCCGTAGCGCTTCTCCATTTCCCGCGCCGCAAAGCGCAGAGCCAGAATCGCTTTTTTTGGATCGGTGATCACCGGCGCGAGAAGGTGGGGGATTTTGTTGTAGAAAGTCAGTTCGACGCGCTTCGGGTCGATAAGAATAAAACGAAGTTCCTCCGGTGAGTACTTGTAGAGAAGCGAGGTGATGATTGTGTGGATCGTTACCGATTTTCCCGAACCGGTCGTGCCGGCGATAAGCATGTGCGGCGCTTTGGTAATTGAAGCATAAACCCCGCGGCCGGATAATCCTCGACCGAAAGGCACGACAAGCGGCCGAGTCGCTTTCGCAAATTCCGAGTCCTCCAAAAGGCCATAGAGGCCGACGATTGATTTCTTTTTGTTAGGCACTTCAATACCGACGAGTGATTTACCCGGGATTGGCGCTTCAATGCGAAGCGGATGAGCGGCCAGAGCGAGGGCCAGATCATTTTGAAGACCGGCGATCTTGGCCAAACGCACGCCTTCGGCGGGTTTAAGCGCGTAGCGGGTGATAGTCGGACCGATCGTTATTTCATCCATTTCCACCGAAATGCCGAAATTCTCCAAAGTCCGCTTGATGATATTGGCGTTCGCTTTGACATCGCCGACGCCGGGGACGCCCTGATCAGAGCCGAGTAGCGAGAGAGGCGGTGGCGTGTACTTGCCGCCACGCCGACCTTGTAGAAGTTTAACTTCCACAAGGTCTTCTCCCGCAGTGATTTTTAGTTTTGTTTTCTTGTTTTCCTCCGTCTTTTTATCGCCGCCTCCGGCGGTAACTTGTTTTTCCTCCCCGGTTTCCTCTTTCTCTTCTCCCCCCTCTTCTTCCGCCTCCGCCGATTTAACCGTTAAATTTATTTTCGCCTCCTTAAATTTGAGTCTCTTGGCCACTTTAAGGAAAAAGCCAAAAGGATTGATTTTTTTCCAGACGCGGAGAATCGGTTCAAAAGTGAGCTTGCCTTGGAAAATTAAGAGGAGAGAAACAGTGAGGAAGGCCAAAAGAAAAAGAACGCTGGCATAAGCGCCAAACAATTTCAAGAAGGGCCAGGCGACCGCGTAGCCGACAACCCCCCCGGAGCTAAACAAAATCTCAGTCAGTGCCAGACCGGCTAAAAGGAAAACAAGACTGCCAAAAAAATGGAGCCAGCCGAAATCGATTTGCTCGCCGCGATAAAAAGAAACGCCAAGCAGGATAAAAAGAATTGGGATAAAATAATACCCAACGCCAAAAAGAAGACGGAAATTGTCGTAAAAAAATTGGCCGGCTACGCCGCCGAGTTGCATTACCGAGAGGAGCGAAAAGCCGGCCACAACAAAAAAGATGACGGCAAGAATATGCTGCTTTGTTTCCGTCTTCATCCCGTTTTCCCTCTCTCTCTTTGTTCTAAAGTGGCGCTCACTTCTTCTAATTGATTCTTTTTCCTCTTCTTCTTTTTCCTCGTCACGCCATTTCTCTCTTTTTTGTTCTTTTGTCATGATCAAATATCAAACCCAAACTAAAGACCAACTTTTTCTTCGAGTCGTTCTATTCTTTCGTGATGATCAAGAACAAGTTCTGTCACCGCATCAAGTTTCTCATTTACTTTTTCAAAGTTTTCCCTCGTTTCTTCTTTGAAAGAGCGCAATTCTGATTTAACACCACCAAGCTCGGATTTAACACCACCAAGCTCGGATTTAACACCACCAAGCTCGGATTCTATTCGATCAACTCGATTCGTCAATTGGGCAACGTCATCTTTCGTCGCCATTGTTTCAAGAATTTTGGCGGTTGTCTCCGCGATCAAATCAACGGAACCCTTTAATTCTTTTACATCTCCGTCATTCATTGTTCTTTGATTGTATCAGTTTCAATAATAGTTTTCCAATGAAAGGGGTCAGGAGCCGCAACTTTGCCGTTTCGGCTTCGCGTTAATAGCCGTGTGCAAAAACGACAAGGATTATGGCAAGGATTTCCCGAAAAGGGGGTCAGGTACCTTTTTGGCTCCGCTTAGTAGCCGTTCGCCAAAAAGGTACCTGACCCCCTTCGGTGTTAAAAGAGTTGCCAAGCGTTGTCCTTTAGGTGTAAAATAAAATCCTCTAAAGGACATAAATTTAAAACACGTTAAATTTTTCTAAAAGACACTCTATGGAATCTATCGGACAAAATAATTCAAGACAAGTTAACGGACAAATCCCAACACCTGGTATTGGTGCAACACCCGGTGTTAGTGTCGGGCAAGCCGGCGCCAATTTGCCGATCAAAAAGACAGAGAAAAATTGTACCGCGGTTTATATGGTTTCCGGCCACATTGCCGATCTGCCTCTCCAGCGAAAGATAAGAGAATGCGCGCTTTCGCTTGTTTGCCTTGTTCGCGCCCTCAACGCTGAAACCAGCCGGCAATTTTTCAAAGAAGCGATTCTTTTAACGGAAGATCTGTCGGCCTGCCTTAATTTAGCGGCGACGATGGGTTTTGTTTCAGCCATGAACGGGGAAGTCATTACGAAAGTTTTGCGAGAACTTCATGCGGCTCTTTGCGATTCGCGGGAATCCTGCGTCGTTTTCATTGATGTCGCGCCGGTTCTCGAGATAACTGATTCTGAAATAGCGCCGCCTTTGGCATCAAACTCAAAGCAAGCACTTTCTTTGCCGAAACTAAAAAGCGCTCATCGGCCGGCTTCCCGATCAATCGGCGCGAGCGGAACCGCTTCCTCACCCGGACAGCCGATAGGGAACGGTTCGAAAACGGTTCCGCTCGCTTCGAAAGACGGGCCGGCTGTTAAAATTACTCAAAAGAAAAAAATTGAGGCGAAAAAATCGATGGTATCGGCAAAAGTGGCATTGAAAAAAGTGGAAGTAAAGAAACCAAACGAATTTACTTTGGAAATAAAGGACAAAGATAAAGGACAAAATATTGTTTCCTCTATCGGACAGCCGGTTAACCAAAAGGAAAGACGGGACACAATAATGTCCATTGTCCGTGATCTTCAACGTTTTTCCATTAAAGATGTCGTTCAGCGAATGCCGGAAATCGGAGAAAAAACGATACAGCGGGAGCTCGGCGTCTTAATTGAGGCCGGTATTCTCAAAAAGGAGGGCGAAAAGCGCTGGGTCCAGTACTACCTCTAGAACCTTTAGAATTTCTTATCCCCAAGACTAGGCCTTGTCATAGTTGGCGACTTGTATATAATAGTTGGGTACATGAAAGAGGCCCAAATCCATCGGATTATAAGGCCTTCGCTCATGTCAATTTTGGTATTCTCGTTAACTGGCATTCGAGTTTAGTCTTTCGGCAACTAAAATCAAAGTAGAAAATCACAACTCTAACTTCGACTCTCTGTTGCCAAAACAAAACCAGAGTCTTTTAAGGAGAAGATCCAACTTTATTCGCGCACAAATTGTTTAGTTTAGCCCCTATTAATTTAATGGGCCTTGTCCCGTTGGATTGTAATTAATTAATTAAATTATAATTAATTAACATTATTGGTTTAACGGGGTATGTCGAAACTAAACTTAAAAAGTGCAAAAATTATTAAAAATAATTTTATAAGTTAATTATTAAATATGAGTACAATTATTACCTCAAAAACGTTCAAAGTATTCGCGCTTGTCGCGTTATTGGGCGTTATGTTTTTGGGTGGCGTAAAGTACGCTAAAGCTTTGACGGCCGCAGAAGCGACAGCTATCTGTACCGCTCTCAATCTTTCATCGGCGCAATGCGCGGTGATTCAAGCTTTAGTTGCTCCGTCTGCCCCGGCTAGCTGTGTCGCTTACGCTCACTCAGCTACCCTCCGCTCCGGTTCTGTTGGCAGTCAAGTTTCCTCCCTCCAATCGGCGCTTAATGCATACAATGCAGCCGGTCTTGTTGCGGATGGTAAATTTGGTCCAGCGACCGCCGCCGCTGCCCGCGCTTATCAATCCAAGAAAGGCTTGTCGGCTGACGGTGTTGTCGGCGCGATGACCGCGGCTCAACTCGCTGCTGATTATGCGAATTGTTCCGTTGTCACTCCAGTCACTCCAGTCACTCCAGTCACTCCAGTCACTCCGACCACCCCAGCAGGCGTCGTTCTTCAAGGTGGCGCTGGTAGTCCAGTTATTGATTCCTCCTCTGTCGCTGTTGAAACAGTAGTCAGAGAGAGTGATGTTGATCGTAAAGTTCTTGGTTTCCGCGTGGAAGCTCAAGGCGGCGATCTTCTAGTGAGTCATATCCGTGTCACTATGGATAGAGCTACTGCTGCCATTGGTCAGCTTAGCAGCTATGTTAAGGAAGTCGGAATCGTAGCGGATGGTAAAAAAATCGGTTCAGTTTCCGCTAGCAGCTTTACCAAGAGCGGCAATACGTACAATGCAACTGTTGCCTTGGATAATACCCAGGACTCTGTTGTTAAAGAACTTGTTGCCAATAGAAAGACTTTTTATGTGACGATTTCCGCTTCTGACAGCTTGATCGGTTACACAGGTAACCAACCTCAATGGACGGTTACTGTTTCTAACGTAAGAGTCCAAGATAATCTAGGCGCGATCGTTACGACTTCAGACTGGACAGGCGACAGTGCGACTCGTTCATTTGACACTTTGGCTACATCTGGTGTTGTTAAACTAAAGATTGCCAAAGGTGCAAATAATCCTCTCGTTGGTAATGTACAAGTTTCTGACACTTCTTCAACCCCAGATATATTATTGAATGAATTCACCCTTAAAGCTGAAGGCTCGGATATTTACGTTACCGATATTACGTTTGATATCGCTACAAGCACCAATTTTACTGCTTCCGTTGCTTCCGACTTCCAGCTTAAGAGAAAAGATGGCTCTAATTGGTTGCAAATCGCAGACTGGACCGCGACTGTTACTAACCCGGTTACTGCTACTTTGTACGATGAGTTGAAAATTAACAAAGACGCCATTGAAACCTTTAGACTCTACTCTCGTATTAATCAAGCCACAACCACTAATTATGCTGCTGGCGCTTCCTTAACGGCGAGCTACAGTAATGCCACCGCGGAAGATGTTACACGCAACACAATTAGTGCTGGCAACAAACAAGGTTCAGCTTCTGGTGAAGCTCAAAGATTCTACAGCGAAGGCATTATTGTTTCAGGCTTTTCTTCACCAACGCCGGTGCCGACCAATGACCAAAATGGCAAACACATACAGCAGAGCTACACGGTAAACTTCAAAGTGCAAGCGTTTGGAAGAGAATTCTTTGTTCCAGAAGGCTTGTACAGGGCTTCCAACACCAGCGACACAGGTAATGTGTCTACCGCTGGTCTTGCCATCTTCCCGACAACTGCTGGTGCGACAAGCACTGCTTTGGCATCCGTCGGATCGCTTACCTCTCTTTCTTGCACTGCTTCTGACTGTGCGACTGGCAACCTTACCGATAATCGTTGGCCGATTCAGGCGAATACGTATCGAATGTTTTCAGCAACAATTGATGCAGCCTCTCCAACGTTTGCTGCTGGTTACTGGAGAATTCAGTTGGCTAACGTTCGTTACGCCACCAGCTCCACGGCTGCGCCGACCATCCTTGAGTTGGCCCCGGCTCAGAACTTCAGAACTTCCGAAGCTAAGATTGATTAGTTTCTCGATAGCTTAAATCGAACAACAAAAAACACCCTTCGGGGTGTTTTTTGTTTCCAAATTGAATTTAAGTTATAATGGACAAATGCTAAACACAATGCGTATTTTGCTGATGGGACTTGCTTTTTTCCCGCTGGTATTTATTTCCAACCTGTTTTTCCCGTATGTTTTTAGTAAAGCTTTTGTGATCAAAGCCGTTCTTAGTTTATCAACTATTTTTTTTACTATCCATTTTATCCAGTCCTTGGATTTCCGGGAAAAAATTATCGCTAAATTTAATGTCCTAAAAAACAATAAAATCGTTTTATCAATACTCGCGTATTTCGTTATTTTTACCATCGGCGTTATTTTAGCTAAAGATAAATTTCTTGCTTTTTGGGGCGATGTTGAGCGGGCGGAAGGCTGGGTCGGGATTTTATTTTTTTTACTTTTCTTTGCGTTAACCCTGCTTTTATTTGAAAAGAAACATTGGCTTTGGTTTTTCAGACTGTCATTAATAACAGGGTTAATTTTATTTGGCCATATTCTAATCCAATATTTAAACGGCGTAGAGCGCCCAGGTTCTATTTTAGACAACCCCGCGCTTTTAGCCACATATCTTCTATTTGTGATTTTTTCTTCTCTTTTAGTATTCTATGAATCAAAGCGAGAGAGAAATAAATTTTGGCTTTGGTTTTCAGGAGCCATGATTTTTTTGTCGACTATTGGCATATTTATTACTGAGGTTCGCGGGGCTATTCTTGGCTTAGGAATTGGTATTTTAGCAGTGCTTATTTACTTTATTTTTCGTGGCGGTCAAAGCAAGTTGTTTAACTTATTAAATTTAAAGTGGTTGTCAGTCACCCTTATTCTACTCGTTTTTATTTTTAGCGGCGTATTTTTAGCGACCAGAAAGGCTGAAATTTGGCAGAAAGTGCCCGGTCTTGACCGGGTCGCTCAAATTTCTTTTGAAGACCAAAGTACAAGATCAAGAATAAATGTGGCTAAAATATCACTCAATGCCATTAATCCTGTAAATGCCGGCATTACTAAATTTTTGTTTGGCTACGGTTGGGAGAATTTCCGCTTAGCTTGGCAAAAATACTACATTGCCGAAAAAGATTTTTATGATCCGGCCATTTATGATCGGGCGCATAACAAAATTCTTGATGTTTTAGTTATGAACGGAATTTTAGGTCTCTTAGCCTATCTTGTTATTTGGTTTTTCTTTTTCCAAACAATTTTGAAAATGAACAAATTCCTACCGGCAATTTTCTTGTTTTTTGGTGTATCTTTTTTTGCCCAAAACTTAGTCCTTTTCGACCACATTGCCTCTTGGTTACCATTTTTCGCCATGCTGGGTTTTGCTATTCACTTAAATCATGAATCAAATCAATAAAAGTCAACACAATTGGATTTCTGTAATACTTTGTTTTTTAAGCGTTTTTATAATTATTGTTTTTATTTTGGGCTCTGTCATACCATTTTTTCAAATGCAGTCATTTTGGCGGACATTAAAAAATAACAACATTGATAGATTAACTAGCGAAGGTTTTCTCACCAAACCATTTACAATCGCTCAAAAAAATATTTCTGAAACATATTTCAAAATGCTACCAGAAAACACTAACTTAAAACCCAAAGATTTTGTGGCCCTTTTAGATAAAACTATTTTATCGTTAGAAAATTATATTGAACATAAACCATATTATGTTCAACCATATCTTCTGCTCGGCCAGACCTATACTCTTAAAGGTCAAATATTAGGAGATTTCCAATATATACTAAATGCTGATCAAATTAATCAAAAAGCACTGGCTTTATCGCCCAATCATCAAGAAACTTTATTAGCGACCGCGTTAAATTTTGCTCTTCAGAAAAAATATAATGAATCTTTTGATTTGTTTGATAAAGTTTTTTCATCAAGGATTGATATTGGTGAAAATAACAGAGGTTTGTTTATCGCCGCCCTGCAGAGATTGTTAATTTATTATTATCATCAAAACAATCAAGACCAATTTATCAAAGTCGCGACTTGGCTTTCTGGTATCGATACCGAACAGAAAGATTTATATTTAGAAACTCTTGATTTTATTAAAAAAAACAATAAATTTCCCATTTTAGAATTCGATGTCGAAGAATAGCGAAAAAGCTAATATAATCTTTATTCACAAAGGTAATCCCGAATATCTTGGCTATTCCTTAAAACAAGTAAGGAAAAGCAACCCGGAGGCAAATATCTATTTGCTCGGGGATGAGAGTAATAATAAATATGATTTTATTGATCATTACAAGATTGCTGATTTTTCCGAAGGAGCCAATAAATTAGCAAAAGTCTATGAGCATATGTCCACCAATACTTATCAGTTTGAATTGTTTTGTATTCAAAGATGGTTTATTTTAAACGAATTTGTCAAAAAAAATAATATCAATCAATTTTTTCATGCCGATTCCGATGTGTTGATTTTCGTTGATATTGCAAAGGAATTTGATAAATTTAAAGAATATGATTTTACCCTTTCCCAAGGAACTAGCGGCCATGACTCGTTCTGGTTCAAAACTGAGGTCCTAAATGATTTTTGTGATTTTGTTGAAAATATCTATACTAAAAAAGATATTGAAACTTATAATAAATTAAAAAATTTTCACGAAAATTATAAAAAAACTGGTAATCTCGGTGGTGTTTGTGATATGAGGTTTTATAAAGAGAGTGGCTTTGCTAAGGTGGGGGAATCAACAGAAGTTATCGGTAATTCAACATATGACCACAATTTCTCCAGTTCGAAAAACGGTTTGCATTTATTTAAATCCAGGTGTAGCCTTAAAAAGATTCTTTGGAAAGAAGGTGCTCCATATGGGAAGTTGGTTAATGATAACCTGGTCAAATTTAATACGCTTCACTTACAAGGGGGTATTAAGAAACATATAAAGCAACTTCTTAACGAAAAAAATATTTGTCCGATTAATAATATTATTAAACTCGGTTTTCTTAAAACCTTAAAATTTTTTGGGTTGTTAAACCTTTTTTCGAAAATGAGGAATTTTTTAAAACATAATGTTTAATTTAATCAAAAAATCTAAAAAAAGAATAGAACATTGGACCCCGCACTATATCTTTAATAGAATTAACTTATTTTTTACGGAAAAAATGAATCCAGATTGGCCTTGGCTTACAAAAGATGCAGTTAAGATTTTGAATCAATTATTGAAAAAAGATGATGTTGGTCTCGAGTTTGGTTCTGGAAGAAGTACGGTCTGGCTGGCTAAAAAAGTAAAAAAGATTATAAGCATAGAAGACGATAAAAATTGGTTTAAAAAAATTCAAAAAGATTTAAATGATAAGAATTTAAATAATGTTGACTATAAATTTAAGTCCCCAAAGGAATACACATTCGACGGAATTGAAGACGAATCAATTGATTTTGTTTTAGTCGATGGGCAATTTAGAGATCTTTGTGTCGAAAAAAGTATATCAAAGATAAAAAAGGGAGGTTTAATTATTATTGATAATATCAATAGATATGTGCCAAATATTAGTCATTCTCCTGGGTCAATTAGGGATAATTTCGCATCCGATATTTGGCAAGATATATTTTTGAATAAAATCAAAAATTGGCGATGTGTCTGGACAACCAATGGTGTGACGGATACGCTAATTCTTTTTAAATCATGATTGAGAAAACAAAATTAGCGCCATTAGCACTTTTTGTCTATAACCGCCTCCAGCACACTCGTCAAACAGTTGAAGCATTGCAAAAAAATGGTCTTGCCAAAGATAGTGATTTGTTTATTTTTTCCGATGGGCCTAAAAAAGAAGCAGACAAAGAAAAAGTAAAAGAAGTCCAAGATTATATACAAACAATTTTCGGCTTTAAAAGCATAACAGTAACAAAAAGATCTGAAAATCTTGGCTTATCAAAGTCAATAATTACTGGCGTAACTGAAATCATTAATAAGTATAAAAAAATAATTGTTTTAGAAGATGATTTAGTAACTTCGCCGTATTTTTTGAAATACATGAATGAAGCGCTTAATCTTTATGAAAAAGACGAGCGCGTTATAAGTATTCATGGCTACATCTATCCTCTCAAAGAGAGGTTACCGGAAACTTTTTTTCTCCGAGGAGCTGACTGTTGGGGTTGGGCAACATGGAAGCGCGGATGGGATTTGTTTGAACTAGACGGTAAAAAATTGCTAAAAGAGCTTAAGGATAAACAATTAACTAAAAAATTTGATTTTGATGGAGCTTATCCGTTCACTCAAATGCTCGAAATGCAAACACTCGGTTTTAATGATTCTTGGGCGATCAGGTGGCATGCCTCTGCATTTTTGGCAAATAAAATGACTCTTTACCCTGGCTGCTCTCTTGTAAAAAACATTGGCTTTGGCGAAAGTGGTACCCACACAAAAACAACTTTTAGTTTTGAGAGCGAAATGTGTGATAAACCGATTATAATTGAACCCATAATTCATGAAAGTAACGATATTCTTACTTTTATTAAAAATTACTTTAAATCACCAAAATTAAGAATAATGACAGCCATGATGAGAGTCAAATATTTTCTAAAAAAATTTTTCTGATATGTTAAAGGATAAAAATAAATCACCTGCCGACGATAATCGCCAATATTTCTATAATGACGAATTTTACATTAGGGCTGAATTCCCTATAATAAATAATTGGATAAAAGAAGGATCAAAAATAATAGATTTAGGCTGCGGTAATGGTTCGCTGATGAAATTTATTAAGGAAAATAAAAATGCAGAAACTGAAGGAATTGAAATTTCAGAATCTGGAGTGTTGGCGGCGATAAATAATGGTCTGAAAGTCAAACAGGGTAGGATAGACAACGTTGACTCGTACAAAGAGTACGCTAACAATCAATTTGATTATGCTATTTGCAATGTAACTGTTCAAATGGTTATGTTTCCGGAGATATTGATAAGAGAAATGAAAAGAATTGCTAAGTGTCAAATAATATCTTTTCCTAATTTTGCCTTCATTAGTAATCGGTTTGATCTCGTATTCTTTGGAAGGATGCCAAAACCAATGCTTTTTGGTTACAATTGGTATGATACCGGCCACATTCACCAATTGAGCGTCAAAGACTTCAAGATGTTCTGCAGAAGGCAAAATTTAATTATTTCAAAACAATCTTATCTCGGTCTTGGTTTCTTTGGAAAAATTGTAAATATTTTCGTTCCCAATTTGTTTTCGAAAGTCGCAATATTTTTATGTCAAAAAAAATAAAAAATTTTATATACTCAAATTTTTTTCGACCAAGATGGTACTCCATACTTTTCAATCCTTATTTTATTGCAAGACTAGGTTTGTATAAAAAAATTAAAAAATATGCCAACAAAGATTTTGGTGGCAAAAGCATTTTAGATGTTGGTTGCGGAATCAAGCCTTATACTTTTTTATTCAAGAATAACAAAGAATACATCGGTATTGA
>Ga0209342_10003639_pt1 | contig 16225 bp, 5 predicted proteins | sample RifCSP16_2_FD_184023 | JGI IMG/M metagenome (GOLD analysis project Ga0209342, IMG submission 184023) | Soil microbial communities from Rifle, Colorado - Rifle CSP2_sed 16_2 (SPAdes) (version 2) | ecosystem: Environmental > Terrestrial > Deep subsurface > Rock core/Sediment | place: Rifle... | reverse complement strand
ACCCGGTTTTCCACCATCCGTTCCATAAGCTCGCTGAAGCGGGCGGTTTCATCGTACAGACGGGCATTTTCCAGCGCAATGGCTGCCTGCCCGGCAAAGGTAGAGGCGAGGGTCACTTCCTGGGGCGTAAATACCGCTTCCGTGCGGCTCATTCCGATCAGGCCGATCACCCGGTCTTTGACAATTAGTGGCACGCCGAGCCAGGCGATGTTAACCGCTGATCCCTGGCCTGGCGCCCACCCGGCCATCCCCGCTGCTTCGGCGACACAGACTGGGCGGCCGCTCTCGAGGACCTGCCGATACGTGTCGCTCTCCGAGATCGCGATCCCCCCACCCTGCCACTCGTCGGGGAAACCGCGCCAGGATACGACCGAAAGTTCCTCGCCCTGGAGCAGTATGAGTTGGCTCCGCTCATAGGGCGTCACGGTCGCCAGTTGTTCCAGGATGCGCCTCGGCACTTCGCGCAGATCCAGGTTGCTGATCAATTCACGCCCGGCCTGTTCCAACGCCTCAGCGAGATAGCGGCGATGCTGCTCGGCTTTGTATAACTGAGCGTTGCGGATGGCAATGGCAATTTGATCGGCGAGTGTCTGAAGCAAGACCTGGTCGTCGGCGCTGAACGCGCCCACCTGGTCGCTCAGGATATCCAGCGCGCCAAAAATCTTTTCGCCACTCCGCAAGGGCCAGGCCAGTTCCGCCTGCGCCTCGGTCAGGTGGGCCAACGGCAGGTAGTCGAGCGCGTGGCGTACGTCGGCCTCCATGCGCGGACGGCCGGTCTGGCATACCTTCACCACAATGCTTGCCGTGCTCATAGGAAGGCGCTCCCCGCGCAAATCGTCGCCGGTCCGCCCCGTTCCGGCGCGCAAAATAACCGCCTCCGGCTGGTCGGCGACCAGCCATACGCCAACAAAATAGTAATTGAAATGCGTCTGGATCAAGTGAACGACCTGTGTCAGGAGGGCGTCGAGGTCGAGGAGGGAGGTGATTTGCTGACCGACTTGACTGCTGGTTTCCAACTGGAGCGCGCGGCGGGCCAGCACGCGGTTGGCCGCCTGTGTTTCTTCGAACAGGCGCACGTTCTGGATAGCAGTCGCCGCCAGCGTCGCCAGCGTCATGAGGGCGTCAACGTCCTGCGGGGTGAAGGGTCGCTGACTGACCTGGTTCATGGTCGTGACCGTCCCGATGACCTCGCCCTTAACGCTCAGCGGCGCGACGATGAGCGCGCCCGCGTTCGCCTGAATGCGTCGTTTTCTCGTCGCCTCCGGCTCAACGCCGTCGTCGGCGCTCAACGAAAGCGCTGGCTGGCCGGAGCGCACGACTAGGCCGCTAATCCCTGACGAAAATTCGGCATAGGTCATCTGCAGGTCAGTCTCGGTCACGTGCCCGGCGCCCACGCCCAGCGTAATGGCCTGCTGGGCCTGATCCACCAAATACATCACCGTCCGGTCGGCCCGCACCAGACGGTTGAAATGACCCGCCAGGCTCTGGCAGATCTCGTGGACGCTCGTCGCGCCGCTGATGGCCTCGGCAGCTTGATGGAGGCCTTCGATCAGGCGGCGAGCTTCGTCGTCCGCCGTGAGCGTGGCGAGCGGAGCTTTCCCTACCTGCTCTTGCATCCCGGAGTCCATTGTGAGTATTGTAGCCCACCACTTACTAACCGGGCAAGAGGAAGAGCGCGTTACTACCGCAAAGGTTGTAAACAGGTTTGGAACTCTACCCGCTCATGTCAACCACGCTTGCAGTCGCCGAGTCTCAAAGGAGCGTTTCTCCTCCAAAAACTTTGGCGATGAGTCGGTGAGTTCAACGCGCGGCTCGGGGCTGGCCAGGAAAAAGCCGCGCACCATCAGCGCCTCGCCCCCGCCAACTTCCAGATAGCACCCGCCCTCGCCCGCAAACGCCGCCTCCGACTGGCTTCCCGCAAAACTCGCCGCGATACGCTCCGCGGCGACCTCACCCATCGCCTCCGCAAACACACCGGCTTTGGGCAGTGGCTTGCCGTTTGCCATCGCAATCTGGACGACATCGCCCACCGCGTAAACGCCTGGGAATCTGGTTTCCAGCGTGTGCGCATTCACCTGCACCCAGCCTGACTCATTCATCAGGCCGCCCTGTGCGACGACGGCGGGGCACTTGTGCGGCGGCACGCCAAGTAACAGGTCGTACGGCCTCCGCCCGTCAGCGAAGACCACCTCACCCGCCTCTACGGCCGTGGCTGTGTGGTTTGGCATAAATCTGATGCCGCTCTCCGCAAGACGGCCTTCTACGACATCGCATCCGGCCCGACCGATCACGGGCAGTGACATCGGTTGAGGGGAGAAAACTTCGACGGCGGCTTTCACCTCGCGGGCGCGGAAGAAATCGTTGACGAGCCACGCCATTTCATAGGGCGCGGGCGGGCATTTGTAGGGAACGCCGAAGATGCCCACGACCACCTTGCCCCCGCGAAACTCTTTGAGCGCCGCCGCCGCGCGTGGGATATCTTGAGGCTCATACACGTTGAGCGCATGTGCCTGAAACCCCAACATCGTCTCCGGCGCAAGCTCAGCGCCTAGCGCCACAATCAGCGCGTCGGCTTCAAGACGCCGGTCGCCCACCTGCGCCGCGCGGGCGGAGGGGTCAATCGCCGTGATCACCTCGTGGATGACCTGAATGCCCTGCTTCTTCAAGTTTTCCAGGGGGCGTCGTCCGGCTTCCAGGGGGGAGACGCCGACCAGCGCCCACGTCTTGCGGAAACCCACCATGAAATGGTCTCGCCGATCCACCACGATGATCTCGTCGCCCGGCGAGAGTTTTTGCCGCAGACGGTGCGCCGCTGCCAACCCGCCAAATCCGCCGCCCAGGACCAGGACACGTTTCATGGGTCACCTCTGTAGGATCATTGTAGTCCAGGATGGGCGGTGCGCACAACCGCTAAATCAGCCTCAGACTAAATCCACCAGGGGCGACCAGAGACCGGCGAGAGCGAATGAGGCTAGGCCAATAGCCGATTTGTCCGGCGGTGTAACCATAAAATGAAGGATAACAGTAAACCTGGTGATTACCCGCATCTCGGGTGCTCCCCGTCCGCGTCCGCGCGGACGGCCCGCGCGGACGCGGGCCGAGAGCACTTGTGGGCAATCACCAGAGTAAACCCATTGGCACATCGAGCTTCCGAGTATATACTTATAATACGCAGAGGCAAGGTCAGAGCCGTTTACAATCTCCTCGACTCCCCGGCCGGCCTTAATCCAGTCACAGTTAACAGAGGTGGTGTGACATGCTGAAAAAGTTCACGCGCTTAGACACCGGTGCTTTGAATAAGCCGCCAGACGCCGCGCCGGAATTAGAGACCGGTGACAACGAGATCGTGACGGACCTCTATAGCATCCGGGTCCGCGTTCAACAGCGGTTGGAGGCCCAGTCGCGGAGCCACCCCGACATCCGGCAGATTCCCCAGATTGAGCAGAAGATCGAAACTTACGTTGACGAAGTCCTGGCGCACGACAACCTCAGCCTGACCGCCAGCGAACGCCAGCGCCTGTTGAGCCTGATCCTCGCCGACATCCTCGGCTACGGGCCGCTGGAATCACTCCTCAACGACGAGAGCATCACCGAGGTGATGGTCAATAAATACAACGAGGTCTACATCGAGCGCGGCGGCCTGATCGAGCCGACTAAAGTGGCCTTTGAAAACGAGGCGCATCTGATGCGGATCATCGAGCGCATGGTTGCGCACGTGGGGCGGCGCGTGGACCAGGTATCGCCGATGGTCAACGCCCGCTTGCCGGCCGGCTACCGGCTAAACGCCATCATCCGCCCGCTGGCCGTGGACGGCCCGGTGCTCACCATCCGCAAGTTCGCGCGCATCCCATACACGGCGCAGGACTTGATCAACAACGGCACGCTGACGTCCCCGTTCGCGGCGTTTCTCAAAGCCTGCGTCGAGGCGCGGGTCAACATGGTCATCTCCGGCGCGACCGGCACCGGTAAGACGACGATGCTGAACGTCGCCTCGAGCTTCATCCCCGCGCGCGAGCGCATCGTCACCATTGAAGACACCGCCGAACTTAAACTCAATCAAGCGCACGTCATCCGGCTGGAAGCCCGGCCGCCGAGCATCGAGGAAAAAGGCGAGATCACTATCCGGCAGCTGCTGATCAACGCCCTGCGCATGCGGCCCGACCGCATCATCGTGGGCGAGGCGCGCGGCGGCGAGGCGCTGGACATGCTCCAGGCGATGAACACCGGCCACGACGGCTCGCTGACCACCATCCACTCTAACAGCCCGCGCGACACGCTGCGGCGCATTGAATTAATGACGATGATGGCCGGCCTGGACCTCTCGCCCCGCGCCATCCGCGAGATGATCGCCTCGGCCATCGAGCTGGTCGTGCATCTCGACCGCTTGCGCGACGGCAGCCGCAAGGTCGTGCAGGTGAGCGAGGTGAACGGGATGGAGGGCGACGTCATCCGGATGACGGATTTGTTCGCCATCGACCAGAGCCAATCCCCCAAGGGGCAAGTGGTGGGCATGCTCAAGCCCACCGGCCTGCTGCCGAAATTCGACCAGAAATTCGTGAAGAACAACGTCCACGTGCCGAAGAGCCTATTCACTGGTTCGGCGCTGTGAGGTCAGGTCGGTTCAGGGGCTAGGCAACCGCCGCACGGCCAGCATGGTCATATCGTCAAACTGCTTTGCCTCCCCAATGTGGGCGCGCAGTTGTGCCTGAATGCTGTCCAGCAGGGCCGCAGCCGAAGCAAACGGCTGGGTCAGCAGGGGCAGCAACCCCTCCTGGCCGAAGAATTCGCCCTCGGGACTTTGAGCGTCGGGCACGCCATCGGTAAAGGCGAGCAGAACATCGCCCGGCTCCAGCTGCGCCTCGCGAATGGCGAAATCCCGGTCGGGCACCAGGCCCACCGCCGGGCCGGTCGCCTCCAGGCACATCTTCATGCCATTCGCCCCAAAGATAATCGGGGACTCCTGGCCGCCGTTGATGTAGATCAACGAGCCGGTCGTCGAATCCAATATCCCGAAGAAGAGCGTGGCAAACATCGCGGCCTCGCTATGAGTGCGGGCGATGTAGTTATTCGTCAGCGCGACCGCGTTCTTCAAGGTGGCCGCGCTGGAGGCCATGTCCGCCTCACCGGGCGCGGCGGTCCGTCCCGTGAAATAATCCAGATTGGAAGTGGCGCGGATCAGGCTGCGGAAGAGGGTCATGAAGAGCGCGGCGCCCACGCCTTTATCGCACACGTCGGCCACGACCAGGCCGATCTTCCCATCCCGCGCCATCACAAACGCGTCGTAGAAATCGCCGCCGACCTCGCGGGCCGCCTCGAAGCGGGCGGCAATCTCCCATCCAGGCAACTGCGGGAGGCTGTCGGGCAGGAACCCGGCCTGAATCTGGCGGCCAATCTCCAACTCACGCTCGAGGCCTTTGAGATAAAGTTGTTCCTTATCACGCAGACGTTTCTTCTCCAGGCTGACGCCGATCCGCGCCCGCAGGAGCACGGCGTTGAATGGTTTGGGCAGGTAGTCCTCGGCCCCCATTTCAATGCAGCGGATGACGCTGTCCATCTCGTCTACCGACGAAATCATGATCACCGGGATGTGCCGCAGCGCGCGGTCGTGTTTGATCTGCGCCAGCGTCTGGTAACCGTCCAGCTCCGGCATCACCACGTCGAGGAGCACCATGTCAAACGGCTGCGCGCGCAGCATCGTCAGTGCCTGTTGACCGTTTTCGGCGATGATCGCCGTGTGGCCTTGTTCGGCCAGCGCGCGCGTGAGCAACATGCAATTGACTTTGTTGTCGTCAACCACCAGGATGTAACCGCGATCCGTCGTCATCGGTCACTCCTCCGCAGACGGTGAACGCCGGTCGGGGTCGCCCCCTGCATAATAATCATCGCTTAGCACCGACCCCTTGGCGTCGAGGGCGAGCGACTCGTCAAAATACTTACGCGCAGCCTCATAGGCCCCAATGCGCTGGGCTTGCTCACCCGCCTTTTCCAGATAGTGAATGGCCTTTGCCACATCGTCCGCCTGACGCCAGTGGTGCGCCAGGACGGCGTAATAGGGCGACAGGTCGGCGGCGTAGGTGCGCTCGTGCCACTCGGCCACCGCGCGGTGCAGCTGCCGCCGCTGCGCAAACAGCATCAGGTTGTAGGCGGTTTCGTGGCTGAGGGGGTCTTTGAAGCTGTAGGCCAGCGCCGGCGCCGGTGAGTGCAGGGCGATCAGGTCGAGGTCTGCGAGCGTCTCCAGGTGCTCGGCCAGGTTGGCCCGGCCCGTTTCATCCGGGTAAACCTCGCGCAGCAGATCAACAGGGAAGACGCGCCCGATGACGCTGGCGGCCTTGAGAGTGAGTTGATCCTCGGGCGACAGGTGGTCAATGAGCAGCGCACGCTCTGCCGCTCGACCGACCTGGCTGAGCGGCGTCGTCTCCGCGCCAGTCCGCTCGCGGAGGGGCCGGTAGACGACGATGGGCCGGGCTTTGCCCTTGAGGGTGAGGGGCGGCAACAGCTCGAATTCAAACTGAGCGCGCGCTGCCTGATGGATGGCTTCGTCGCACAGGATGCCGCTATCCGCGGCCTGCATCAGGCGTGAGGCCAGGTTCGTCTTATCGCCGATAGCGCCATAGGCGCGTTGAACCGGGCTGCCGTACGCCCCGGCGCGCATCAGTCCGTAGGCCAGGCCGATCTGCACCCCGGTGATGAAACTCAATTCGGCCGGCAGGGGAAGCAGCTCCAGCGCGGCGGACACCGCGCGCGCGGCGTCGTCCGCGTGCGCCACTGGGACGCCGAACGCAACATACAGGTAGCTACCCTTGTCGCCCACGGTGAGTTGAATCAAAGAGCCATCGCGCCGGTCCACCACTGCCTGCACCCAGCGCACAAACGCGTCGAGCTTGACGCCCGCCTCGTCGTCGGCCTCGTAGTCCAGGCCGCCGAACTGGAGAAAGAGCGCCGCCGCCGGGCGTAATTCCGACAAGAGTTCGCTCTTGCCGCCGTGCACTTTTTCGAAAACGGGCGGCGAGAGCCAGGACTGGGCCTGCGCTTCGGGGATGGCGTCCGGCGGGAGGTCGGGCCACGGGCGGGCCGCCGCCCTGCCTTCCGTCGCAGCCAGGCCGGTGACGACCGCGAACCGTCCCTCGTCGCGCCAATCCGACACGATCAGTCGCTGACCCAACTCAGCCACGATGGTCGCCTGCACCACCACCTCGCCGCGCTGGGCCAGGTGTTCCGCGGCAGCCAGTTCGTCGAGCGTGCGCCCGGCCAGCGCCTCGACTTCCTGTATCCGGGGGTTGCCCACCAGGAACCGGCGGGCCGGCCCGGCGACGACGGCCACTTTGATCGCCAGCGAAATCGTCGTCCCGGCGGGCGTGATGATCGTCACAAACTGGCGCATGGCCTCTTGCATCGCCAACGCGCAGGCCGTAGCGCGTAAGGAAGAAAGAAGGAGAAAGGAGAAAGGAGTTTCGCTCCCTTCTTCCTTCCCGCTTCTTTCTTCTTCTTGTTTTTCGTCGAACCAGCAGGTGATGGCGTCGCCGCTGAAATTGACGACACTCCCGCCGTAGCGATGCACCTCGTCAATCAGCGCGCCGTAGACCCGGTTGAGTTGTCGGGTCAACTCCTCCGCGCCGCGCTGGAGGCCGAGTTCCCGCGCGAGCGATTCGGTGAGGGGGGTGAAGCCGGAGAAGTCGGCGAACAGGGCCGTGCCGCGCGTCCGGTCGGGCAGGGTTCGGCCCTGGGCCAGCGCCTGACGGCGATCCATCGGGAGGTAGACGGCGACCGTCTCCTTCGCGGCCCGTTGCCGTTCATCCATATCCCACTGCAACTGCTGGAGTTGCCGCTTGAGGCGCTGTTCGCGGGCGTGCGCCTCGCGCGCCATCTTTTGAAACACCCGCGCCAGGCGGCCCAGCGCATCCGGGCGCGCGGCGACCTGGTCCAGGCTCTCGACTTTGAACACGTTGGCCTCGACCGCCGCCGCCGCCTCAGCCATGCGCCACAGCTGCTCCAGGTATTCCAATTCCAGATCGCGCAGGCGTTTGCTGGCCAGCGACGCGTTGAGCCTGGCCCGGAGCAATCCGGCGTTGAACGGTTTGGGCAGGTAATCCTCGGCCCCCATTTCAATGCAGCGGATGACGCTGTCCATCTCGTCCACCGCCGAGATCATGATCACCGGGATGTGCCGCAGCGCGCTGTCCGCTTTGATCTGCGCCAGCGTCTGGTAGCCGTCCAGCTCCGGCATCACCACGTCGAGGAGCACGACGTCGAACGGCCCGGCGCGCAGCATGGACAGCGCCTCCCGGCCATTTTCGGCGGTGGCGCTGACGTGCCCCAGCTCCACCAGCGCACGGGTGAGCACCGCGCGATTGAGCGTGTCGTCGTCTACCACCAAAATGCGGCCCGTCGTCATTGCGTGAGTCTGGTTACAGGTCCGAGGCGCGTATGGCTTCCAGAGCGACGCGAACCCGCTCGTACTCGGCCTCAATCCCGGGCAGGCGTTCGCCTGCTCTGGCTACTGCGCCGCTCTTGCCGATCTCTTCCAGTTCCTTGCACAGCCTGGAAAGCGTCATCGCGCCGAAGTTGGCGCTGTTCGACTTCAGACTGTGGGCGGCCCGGCGGAGTTCCTCCGGCTTGCCGGACTCCACTGCCTGCCGGATGGTCGCCAACAACCGGGGGGTATCGTCAAAGTAGGTATCCATCAACTCGCCTAAGAACGCCAGGTCCCCCCCCACCGTCGTCAGCAGATTATTCAGCGCCGTTCGATCAATGGTTTCTGACTCCGGCATAACCTTTTCTCCGTACCTACTGATTATCCCAGAACCTGGCAGCGGCTTAAAGCCTCCACCAGCTCCTCGACGCGGATGGGCTTGGCGATGTAATCGTCCATCCCCGCCGCCAGGCACATCTCCCGGTCCCCCTGCATCGCGTTCGCCGTCATCGCCACGATGCGCGGACGCGCCTCCTGCGGCCAGCGCGTGCAGATCTGCCGTGACGCCTCCAGTCCGTCCATCTCCGGCATCTGCACATCCATCAGCACCACATCATACCGTTGACGTTCCACGGCCTCAACTGCCTCCATCCCGTTCGCCGCCACGTCCGCGCGGTAGCCCATCTGCCCCAAGATGCGCAGCGCCAGTTTCTGATTGACGGTGTTATCTTCCGCCAGCAGGATGCGCAACGGCAGGCGCTGCGCCATCTCTGCGTCCAAGTGTGGTTTGGCTGCCGCCGCGGGCTTCGCTTTCGGCGCCTCCTCGCCGAGCGCAAAAACGCCCGCCAGCGCGTCGAACAACTGCGATTGCTTGAGCGGCTTGGTCAGATACGCCGCGAAGTCCACCGTCTCCACCCCGGCCTCACGCCGCCCCAACGACGAGAACAGGATCAGCGGCAGGGCTTGCGCCTCCCGGTGCTTGCGGATCTCCGTCGCCAGCGTCACCCCGTCCATCTCCGGCATGTGCACGTCCAGGATCGCTGCGTCGAAGGCCTCCCCATGCTGAACCCAACTTAACGCTTCCACGGGCGAGGCCGTGTCGCGCGCCGTCATCCCCCAGGCCTGCACCTGCAGCGTCAGGATGCGGCGGTTGGTGGCGTTGTCGTCCACAATCAGCAGGCGCTTGCCCCGCAGCCCTGGCTGCTCCCCGCTCAACCTGCGGCGCGCCTGCTTCGCAAAATCCGGCGCGGCGGCGGTGGTGAGCGTGAAATGGAACGTGCTGCCTTTGCCCGGCACGCCGTCGCTCTCCACCCACATCGTCCCGCCCATCAACTCGCTCAGCCGCTTGCTGATCGCCAGTCCCAAGCCCGTTCCGCCATACTTGCGCGCCGTCGAAGCGTCCACCTGGCTGAACGATTGGAACAGCCGGTTCAGCCGGTCGGGCGGGATGCCCAGGCCGGTGTCTCGCACGGAGAAGTGAACCGTCATCAGTGATCGGTGAGCAGTGGGCGCCTCACTGATGACCGATGACGGATGCCAGACCGCTCCGCGTGTTGACTGACCGCTCCGCGTGTTGACTGTCACCACCACTTCCCCCTGCTCGGTGAACTTCATCGCATTGCTCAGCAGGTTGAGCAGAATCTGCCGCAGGCGGGTGACGTCGCCGACGATGGCCGGCGGCACATCGTCCTCCATCACGTAGGCCAGGTCGAGTTTCTTCTCGGCGGCTTTGGCCGCGACCAGGTCGAGCGCGCTCTCCAGGCACTCGCGCAGGTCAAACGGCTGGCGCTCCAGCTCCATCCGGCCCGACTCGATCTTGGAGAAATCGAGGATGTCGTTGATGATGGTGAGCAAAGCCTCGCCGCTGTGGCGGATGGTCTCGGCGAACTCACGCTGCTCCGGGGCGAGGTCGGCGCCGAGCAGCAGGCCGGTCATGCCGATGATGCCGTTCATCGGGGTGCGGATCTCGTGGCTCATGCTGGCCAGGAAGATGCTCTTGGCCTGGGTGGCGGCCTCGGCGGCGGCGCGGGCCTCGTGCGCTTCTTCGAACAGGCGGGCGTTCTGGATGGCGACGCCGACGTTGGCGGCAATGGTCGTCAGCAGGCGCACGTCGGCCTCCGTGAACCGGTTCTCACGATCGAGGCTTTGCAGCATGATGACGCCGATGGCCGCCTCACCCACCGTGATCGGCACGCCCAGCGAGGCTTTGGGCATTTCCCCCTCGTCGTCGAGGGCCATCGCGCCCAGTTCGGCGGCGCGCCGCTCCCAGTCCGAGTTGATGAGCTGGGGCTGACGTGATTCAAGGATGCGGGAGGTGAGGCCCTGACCAAACGGCAGCGGCGCTTCGGAAATCTCGCGGTGATCTACCTGCCAGAAATAGGGGAAATGAATCAGATTGGTCTCCCGGTCGTGCAGAGCGATGTAAACGTATGGCACGCCGAACAGTTCGCGGAGTCTGTCGCCGACCAGGTCAATCACCGCGTCCACGTCCAGTTGCGAGGCCAGGGCCTGGCCGATGCGGTTGATGCTGGTCAGTTCGGCGGCGCGCTGCGTCGCCTCGGCAAACAGCCGGGCGTTCTCAATGGCGATGGCCGCCTGCCGCGCCAGGCCCACCGCGAAGTCAAGATCGGATTGGTCAAAGGGGCCGCTCACAGTTTTGTCGCGCCAGGCCGTCAATACGCCGATCACCGTGTCGCGGGTGAGGAGCGGCGCGAAAATGATGGCTTCGTTCTGCTCGTCCTCTTCGGTCCCGGCGATGCGGGCCACGCGCGGGTCTTGCAACGGGTGGTTGACGACTTCGGCCACGCCGGTCTGGGCAATGTGCCCGGTCAGGCCGTACCCCAGGCGCACCTGCCAGGCCTTATAAGTGTCGGCGAACTTGCCCAGCGCCACCACGGCCGGCAAACTGCCGTCCGGCTCCAGCAGCCGCAGGACCACGTCTCGGCTCCGCAGGAGTTCCAACGCGTGCGCGGCGATGCGCTCCAGCACCGCCGACTGGTCGAGCATCGCCGAAATCTCGCGGCCCACTTCGGCCAGGGCCGCCATCTCGCGGGCGCGGCGCTGGGTCTCTTCGTACAGCCGGGCGTTTTGGATCGCCGCGCCGACGTTGGCGGCGATGGTCGTCAGCAGGCGCGCGTCGGCCTCGGCGAAGCGGCCCTCCCGCTGGGTGCTTTGCACGCTGATCGCGCCGATGGCCTGCTGCCCGGCCAGGATGGGCACGCCCAGGTACGACTTGGAATGGGTGCCCACGCGTTGGATGTTCAGCGCGGCGTAATCCTGATCCTGATTGAGCAGCAGCGGCCGGCGCGCTTCGATGATGCGGGACGTCATCCCCTGTCCAAAGGGCATTGGCTCAACGGCCTCCCGTTGGCCCGATTCCACATAATACGGAAAATTGATTTGATTCGTCTGGCGGTCGAGCAGGGCCACGTAGACGATGTCGGCGGCGAAAGTCTCGCGCATCTTCTCGCCCACCAGTTCAACCAGCGCGTCAAGGTCCAGCTGGGAAGCCAGCGCCTGGCTGACGCTGTTGATGATGGCGAGTTCGGCGGCGCGCTGCTGCTCGGCTTTGAACAGGCGCTGGGTTTCGTCGAACAGGCGCGCGTTCTCCAGCGCCACGCTCAGGCTATTGGCGAGGGTGGTGAGCAAGCGCACGTCTGAGTCGCTGAAGGCGTTCTCACGGTCCACATTCTGCAGGCTAATCGCGCCCTTAACTTGTTCGCCTGCCATGAGCGGCACGAAGAGAGTGGATTTAGGGATTTGAGCTCCGGCGATAATCTTGGGCTTAATCCCGAGTTCGGCCAAACGCTCTTGCCAGTCGGCGTTGACCAGCAAGGGCTGATGAGTCCGAATCAGGTAGTTGGCAATGTCGGTGAGCGGCACCGGTTCCAGTTGCATGCGCTCTCCATTTTTGGCGTAGTATTGATGATGTAGCAGACCCGCCGGCTGGTCATAGGTGACCATGGTGGCAATCTGAGCGTCAAAGATAGTGCGAACCTTTTCGCCGATGAGGGCATAGATCGTTTCAAGTTCGAGTTGGGACGCCAGGGCCTGCTGCACGCTGTTGATGATGGCGAGTTCGGCGGCGCGCTGCTGCTCGGCTTTGAACAGGCGCGCGTTTTGAATGGCCGTCCCCATGTTGGAGGCAATCGTTTCGAGCAGCCGCACGAGCGAATCGGGGTAAGCGTTTTCCTGCTCGAAGTTTTGAATGGTGACCCCGCCGATCAACTCCTTGCCAGCCAGAATGGGCGCCATGATCAGTGACCTGGGGATGTCCGTCCCGATGGTCAGATTTGAGCCGAATTTTTTCCATAGCTGCTTTGTGTTTTGATTAATCACCAGAGGCTTGCCTTGTCTGGCGGCCCGCAGGCTGAATTCACTTAATCGGGCTGGTTCGGGATAGAGGCGTTGGTTATTTTTGTACACATACGGCGCATGCAGGAGTTTGCTGGCAGGGTCGTATAACCCGATGCCAAGGCTATCCGTCTGAATGGCTTCGCGCAAGGTATCGCCGACGAGATCAAGCATGGCCTGTAGATCGAGTTCCTGCGTCAGAACCCGCCCGACACGGTTGATGATCTGTAATTCGGCGGCGCGCTGCTGCTCGGCTTTGAACAGGCGCTGGGTTTCATCAAACAGACGCGCGTTTTCAAGCGCCACACTCATGCTGTTTGCGAGGGTGGTCAGTAAGCGGACGTCTGATTCACTGAAGACGTTCTCTCGGTCTATGTTCTGCAGTGAAATAACGCCTCGCGTTTCGCCTCCCACGGGCAACGGCACCCACACCCCCGATTTGGCCATTTCGCCAGCCAGCGTATACGAACCGACCTCGGCGGCGCGCCGTTGCATATCCTGATTGACGAGCTCGGTTTGGCCGGTGCGCAGGACCAGCGGCGTAAAGCCTCGGTCGTCAAGCGGCTCAGGATCAACGAACTGCCGCTCGCCTTTTTCAATGAGGTAGCGGTAGTACACCCTATTGGTGCGGCGGTCGTAGGTAATGATGTTGACCACCTGAGCGTCAAAGATTTCCTGAATCTTGTCGCCGACCAACTCGTAGATGGCCTGCATGTCCATCTGGGCGACCAGCCCCGCCTGCACGCTGTTGATGATGGACAGTTCGGCGGCGCGCTGTTGCTCGGCTTTGAACAGGCGCTGGGTCTCGTCGAACAGCCGCGCGTTCTCCAGCGCCACGCCCATGCTGCCGGCCACGGTTTGCAGAAGCCGCACATCCGACTCGCTGTAGGCGTACTCACGCTCGTAGTTTTCGATGATGATGGAGCCGATCACGCGATCACTGCCGATGATGGGCACACTGACCGTAGACTTGCTCTGGTCAGTGCCGGGAACCAATTGCACGCCCAACTCCGCCATCTCGGCCAGAGTGTTCATGACCACGGGTTGGCGCGTCTCAATCAACCTGAACCAAGCTTTGTTGCGCGGCGGCGCGGAGGGGATGGCCAGCCGTTCACCATGCTCATATTCGTAAAGATAATGAACAAGATTCGCTTCAGGGTCGTACCAACGGATGCCAATCTCGCCAGTATTGAGCACTTCACGCAGTTTGTCGCCTACCAAATCCACTATGGCTTGGAAGTTCAACTCCGCGGCAAGTCCTTGCTGGACGCTATTAATGACGGCGAGTTCGGCGGCGCGCTGTTCGGTCTCTTTGAGCAGGCGCTCGGTCTCGTCAAACAGCCGCGCGTTCTCCAGCGCCACGCTCATCGAGTTGGCGAGGGTTTGGAGCAGGCGCACATCCGAGTCGGTGAAGGCGTGCTCGCGGTCAATGTTTTGCAGGCTGATCATGCCTCGGACCACATCGCCCACGATCAACGGCACGAACAGCATTGATTTAGGGTTTTCCGTGCCCGGGATCACGGTCATTCCCAATTCGGCGGAGCGCTGATCCGCGTTCTCGTTGATCAACACCGTCTGCCGAGTGCGAATGAGGTAGCGCGCGAACCCGCTGAACGGGCGGGGTTCAGGGTAATGTCGCACGCCTTTTTCGATGTTGTAGTTGAAGGAAGTTGTCTCCGTCGGATGGTCGTAGGAGGTGATGAGCACGACTTGCGCGTCGAAAACCTCCCGAATCTTATCGCCCACCAAATCGTAGATGGCCTGCATGTCCAATTTAGACGCAAGACCCTCTTGCACGCTGTTGATGATGGACAGTTCGGCGGCGCGTTGCTGCTCGGCTTTGAACAGGCGCTGGGTCTCTTCAAACAGGCGGGCGTTCTCGATGGCCACGCCCATGTTGGCCGACAGGGTGGAGAGCAGGCGCACGCTGTTCTCGGTATAGGCGTTCGGCTGGTAGCTCTGCACGCTTACCACTCCCAGCGCCTTCTCGCCGACGATGATGGGCACGCCCATGTAAGACTCGGTTTTATCCACTTCCCCTGCGAAACGCGCGCCCAGGTCCACGGCTTGTTGGAGCGTATGCAGGACCAAAGGCTTGCGCGACAGGATAATCTTGGAAGTCAGGCCCTCGCCGAGCGGAAACGGCTCATTCTCCTGATAGCCCCGGTAATAGGAGTAAGGGACATGGATCAGGCTGGTCTTGGGGTCGAGGAGCAGAATCTCGGTGGCTTCCGCCCTAAATATCTCGCGCACTTTGTCGCCCACGATGCGGGCGACGGTCTGCACGTCCAGCTGCTTCGCCATCGCCTCGCCCACACTGTTGATGATGGACAGTTCGGCGGCGCGCTGCTGCTCGGCTTTGAACAGGCGCTGCGTCTCATCGAACAGCCGGGCGTTCTCCAGCGCCACGCCCAGGCTGGCGGCCAGCGTCGTGAGCAGGCGCACGTCCGATTCGGGGAAGGCGTTCTCGCGTTCGTAGTTCTGGAGGAAAATCACGCCCGTGACTTCGGCCCCGACGATGATTGGCACGCCCAGCCATGACCGGGCAGTATCGTCGTCGGCCACAAAGACGGCCCCGAGTTCGCGGTAGCGCTGCTCGGCATCCTGGTTAATCACCAGAGGCTGGCGCGACCGGATGACGTGCGACGACAGCCCCTCGCCAAATTTCATCGGTTCCTGGCCTATTCTCCGGCCGCGATGCAAATAGTACGGAAACCGAATCAGATCCGTCCGGCGATCGTAAAGGCCAATCGTCGCCGCCTGCGAGTCGAACACATCGCGAATCTTGTCGCCGACCAGGTCAATAATGGCTTGATAGTCTAACTGCGCGGCCAGCCCCTGCTGGACGCTGTTGATGATGGCCAGTTCGGCGGCGCGCTGCTGCTCGGCCTTGAACAGGCGCTGGGTCTCGTCGAACAGCCGCGCGTTCTCCAGCGCCACGCCCAGGCTGGCGGCCAGGGTGGAGAGTAGACGGACGTCGCTTTCGCCGTAGGCGTGCTGCTTGTAGCTTTGCACGCTGATGACGCCCGCAACCTTGTCACCGGTAAGGATAGGCACTCCCAACCAGGACTCGTTCAGATCCCGTTCGGCGTCGGGCGAGGTGACGTCAATGACGCCGGATGACGCCTGTTCTGCGTGTGTGCCGATGAGCAGCGGCTGACGCGCTACAATCACTCTGGATGTCAGCCCTTGTCCCAAGGGAGCGGGGTTCACTTCATGGCGATACCCTTTTTCGACGAAATAGGGATATCGAATGAGGCGGGCCAGCCGGTCGTAGAGGGCGATATAGGTCGTGTCGGCCTTGAATGTTTCGCGGATTTTTTCGCCGACCAGGTCAATGATGGCTTGATAATCTAACTGCGCGGCCAGCCCCTGCTGGACGCTGTTGATGATGGCGAGTTCGGCGTTACGCTGGCGGGTCTCGGTTTGCAGGCGGGCGCGCTCGAGCGCGATGGCGATGTG
>Ga0209342_10003636_pt1 | contig 16238 bp, 11 predicted proteins | sample RifCSP16_2_FD_184023 | JGI IMG/M metagenome (GOLD analysis project Ga0209342, IMG submission 184023) | Soil microbial communities from Rifle, Colorado - Rifle CSP2_sed 16_2 (SPAdes) (version 2) | ecosystem: Environmental > Terrestrial > Deep subsurface > Rock core/Sediment | place: Rifle... | reverse complement strand
GCGGACCTTCCGTAGAGCGGTGATGTCCTCCGCGGGGTTGCCCTCGACGGCGATGAGGTCGGCTTCCATTCCCGGCGCGATCCTTCCGACGGAGCTTCCGAGCCCGAGGGATTCCGCCGCGAGCGAGGTCGCGGAGACGACCGCCTGGTGCGGGTTCTGTCCTCCCTTCTCCACCCGGTAGACGAGCTCTTCGACGTTCCTCCCGTGCGAGCCGGCGACGGCGTCGGTTCCGAAGACCACCTTCAGCTTCGGCATCGTGAGGCCGGTCCTGAACACCTGGAGGACCGAGGGCACCGCCCTCTCCATGTGCCGAAACCCTTCCTCAGTGTAGTTTCCGACCCCGAGGTAGCGCGCCTTGTTGTCGAAGTAGTTCTGGAATACGAGGTAGGTGTGGGGGTCGAAGAAGACGCCCTTCTCCGCGATGAGGCTCAAGGTCTCCGCGTCGAGAAGGGCTCCGTGCTCGATGACGTCGCAGCTCGCGGCGACGGCGCGCCGGGCGCTCTCCGGCCCGTGGGCGTGGACCACGGAGCGCAGGCCGAGGCCTCTCGCTTCTCCGCAGGCGGCGTCGAGCTGTTCCTGGGAGAGCGTCGGGCCGCCTCCGTCGCGAATGCTCTCGGAGGCGAAGATCTTGATCAGGTCGGCTCCCTGGTCTTTCTGCTTCCGCACGAAGGCGCGCATCGCCTCCGGGTCTCCAGTCGCGACGAAGATGCTCTCGAGCGAGGTGAGGATCCGGGGACCGGGGATCGTTCCCCGGGCGATCGCGTCGCGGAGTGGCTTGTCGACGGGATTCCCCAGACTCTGCACGGTGGTGACTCCCGCCATCAGAGTGCGGTAGGCGTTTCCGGCGGCGAAGAGCGCGTTCTCCTGCGGCGTCTCGACGGACTCCTCGCGATGCACCCGATCGTCGGGGTCGAAGTGCGACGCGATGTGCACGTGGGTGTCGATGAGCCCGGGAAGCACGGTGAGACCCGAAAGCTCGTAGTCGGCAGCCCCCCCGCCGGCTTCAACCTCGCGGATCCTCCCTCCCTCTACGACGACGCTTCGATTCTCGAGGACGTTTCCCACCCCATCGAGGACACGCTCGGCGCGGACGACCACCCGCTCCTGTCCGCGAACGAGACCCGCCGAAAGCAGAGACGCGAAGAAAAGAGTTCGTACCTTCATGATGCCCTCATCGCTGAAGCCGTTCGCAGCGTTAGCGCGGCGAACGTCAGAGTCCCGTTGTTACAGCCGGCGGAGACGATGGTCGGTGCGCCTACGACCCAGAGGTTCTCGTGGTCGTGCGCTCGGCCGAGGGGATCGACGACGCTGGTCGCCGGGTCGGCGCCCGTACGGCATCCCCCGCCCGGGTGATCGTAGGTCTTGTCGTCCACCTCGAGGCTCAGGATCTTCCCGTCCCCCGCGGCGGCGATCTTTTCGTAGACCGAGCGGATCGCGCTCTCGGTGTGCTCGCGAAGCTCCTTCGACCAGTCGCTGTCGACGAAGTCGATGCGCGGCAGAGGATCGCCCCAGGGATTCTTCCGCTCGGGGTCGAGCGTGATCGCGCTCTCGCGAGCGGGGATGACGTCGTAGTACGCCCGCATTCGCGCGACCCCGGTTTTCGAGCGCTTCCGCCAGTCGTCGAGGATTCTGTCTCCCAGGAGCATCGCGCCCTGGTCGTCCTGGAGCCTCGGGTTCCTCCCGAAGCTCGACTCCCAGATGCGCAGGTCGTGTCGTACGTAACGTCCTCCTTGGCCCGGCTTCGCGCGCTGGAAGTGCTTCGAGAGAAGACTGTCCCCCTCGAACATCCCCGGGTAGAGCCGGAGCGGAACCTCGAGGAAGGCGTGCACCGGTCGATGGCCGGTGACGTACTTCCCCACGAGCCCCGAGCGGTTCGCGAGGCCGTCGGGAAACCGATCGTTCGCCGAGAGAAGAAGAAGGTGCGAGCTCCAGCAGTAGCCCGAGGCGAGGACGAAGGTCTTCCCCCGGATCTCGACGGGCTCATCGGGATTGCCGCGATGGAGGGCGACGGCGTGGTCGATGCGATCCGAGCCGTCGGCGAGCACGAGCTTCCGCACGAGCGTGCGGTCTACGAGATCGATCTTCTTCTCTTCGAGGAGCTTCTGAAACGTGAACTCGGGGGTGTACTTCGCTCCCGTCGGGCAGATGTTGCAGGTGTCGCAGCGCATGCAGACGTTTCGTCCCCGATAGGGAATCGTGTTCTTCGCGACCGGGTTGGGCCAGAAAGGAATTCCCGACTTCTCCGCCCACTTCCTCAGCTCGGTCAGGTTGTACGTGAGGGGAAACCCGGGGAGCGGATAGGGCTTCGAGCGCGGATCGAGCTCGGGAGGGCCGGGAGTTCCCGCGACCCCGAGCCGCTCTTCTGCCTCGTAATAGAAGGGCTCGAGGTCGTCGTAGGTGAAAGGCCAGTCGTGGCCGACTCCATAGAGCGAGCGCACGCGGAAGTCCTCGGGCGTGTACCGAGGGGTCGTGCCCCCCCAGTGAAGGGCGAGGCCTCCGACCGCCATGGTGCGCGAGGTGATTCCCTTCGCCGTCTGCCCGCGGATGTGATCGTCGGGCCAGGGGTTCTCGCCGTACGCGAGAAACCGCTCGCGCCGGGCGGTCCGCTCGTCGAGGTTGAAGATCTTGTTCCCGGCCTCGACCACCAGGATTTTCTCGCTTCCGGTCTCGCTCAGCTTCTCCGCCAGCATCGCGGCGCTGATGCCGGCTCCGAGGATGACGACGTCCGATTCGATCGTTCGCGCCATGGCGTCAGCTCCTCCGGGCGGGAGGCTCGACGGCCCCCGACTCGACCCCGCGGCAGGTGGTTTTCTCGATCGCCCTCTCGTAGCAGAGGTCGTTGGCCTCGCTCGTTTGATAGAAGTAAGCGAGAAGCCCCAGGGCGACGTGGGGGGCTCTCGCCGGATCGGGGAGCGCCGCGCCGGGATTGGGGGGCAGCTGACGCCGGAGCAGGGTCTCCTGCTCCTCCCGCGGGACCGCGGCGAAGGAAGCCTCGTGGCGCTTTTCAGCCTCGAGCTCGAGAGCTTCGAGCTGCGCCGTCCATAACGGCTCGGGATCCGGCGGCCCGTAGAGGATCTCGTCGGTAGAGATGTACGCGTGGTCGAGCTCCGCCACCGGCTCGAGCTCGTCGAGCCACTTCCGGAAACCTTCGACGACGCGCTGCACCCCCTCTTCGCCCAGGCTCGCCGCCGGAAGCACGATACCGGCAAGGGCCGCGAGCGTCTGGGACTCCGCCGTGGGCGCTGTCGTGGTCTCTTTCCCAGCCTCGGGGGCGCAGCTCGGTAAAGCCCAGGCCGAGGCCAGGGCAACGGTCCTTTTCATGAACGTCCGTCGAGGGCTCTCACTCATGACGAGTGCTCCTTTCGTCCGCAATCCGACGAGCCGAGAAGCTATCAGATGATCTTCGCCACGACCAACGTGACGTCGTCGCCGAAGTCCTCGCCCTGCCGGAAGGTCTCGAGCCGCTTCAAGAGCTCCTTCTTGATCCCGTCCGCGGGAAGATGCGAGGACGCGGCGAGCATCCCCTCGAGCCGCCCGTACCCAAAGGGCTCGCTGCGGGGGTTCATCGCCTCGGTGACGCCGTCGGTGTAGAAGACGAGAACGTCGCCCGCATCCAGCGGAACGCGGATCTCCTCGAGGAGGCCCTCGAACCCGGGGTTGGTCTTCATTCCGATCCCGACGCCGTTCGGCTTGAGCCAGCTGGCTGTCCTCGTGCGCGCGGAGAAATGGAGCGGGTGGTTGTGGCCGGCCCGCGCGAGAGTCAACTTCTGTTCGTTGAAGTCTATGACTCCCACGACCGCGGTGATGAAGTAATTCCTCTCTATGCGCTCGGAGAAGACGTCGTTCATCTCGACCAGCATCTCCTTGGGGCCGAGAGCGTTCTTCCCCAGGAGCTCGAAGAGCGCCTGGAGCTTCATCGCATAGAGCGCGGCGGCGATTCCCTTCCCCGAGACGTCGCCCAGGATCACGGTGAAACGCCGGCTCCCGTCTAGGGCGTAGTCGTAGTAGTCGCCGCCCACCTCCAGCGCCGGCTGGAAGTGGCTCGCGATCTCGAGGTGCGGAAGCCGGGGATTGCCGACCGGGTAAAGGCTGAACTGGATGGCGCGGGCGATCTCGAGCTCGTTTTTCGTAAGGAGCTTTTCCGCGAGCTCGAGCGCGAGGAGGAAGTTCAGGACGATGAAGCCGAGGACGCCGAGCATCCAGTTGTCCTCGAGGAAGCCCCAGAGGAAGAGCCCGAGGCCCGCGAGGTAAGAGATCCTTCGCGCGGGGTTGAGCTTCCTGAGGAAGCTGAGGAACAGGGCTTTCCCGGTGGAAACGTAGCGCCCGAGACCGCGGCCGGCAGGCTTCGGACTCGCCCCGGCACCGTCCTGGTAGAAGTCGTACGCCTTGCGGCTGTCGCGGCGAACGAGAGTATCGAGCTCGTCTATCTTCGCGAGCCAGTCCTTCATCGTCGCGCTGACTCTAGCACTCGCCGGTGTTGTTCGGTAGACTGGCAGTGAAGACCGACCGTCTCCACCGCAACCAAGAACCTTGATTCCGAACCACGAGCAGCTCCTCGCCATTTCCCAGATGACCAAGGGGGATCTCGGAGAGATTCCGTTTCCGGTGCTCCTCCATGCCCTTGCCGTGCACCACCGGTCGGTAGTGCTTTCGATCGAGCGGCGGCAAGTCCAGAAGGATGTCATCCTCGAGAACGGGGTCCCCATGGACTGCCAGTCGAACCTTCTTCCCGACACCCTCGGGAAGTTCATGGTGGGCCGAGGGGATCTGACCGAGGAACAGAACCTCGCGATCCTCGCCAAGAGCGCCACCACCGGCAAGTCGTTCTCCGATCTCCTGGTGACCGAGGGCGTCGTGACCCCCCACGACCTCTACAAGATCCTGCAGCAGAATCTGGCGAAGAAACTCCTCGATGCCTTCACCTGGCAGAGCGGCGCCTTCCGGGTCTCGACGAGCGTTCCCGAGGTGGATTCGCCGCTCAAGGTGAATGCGCCGCAGCTCGTCTTGACGGGGATCTCGAAGTTCGCCCCCGAAAGTGAGATCGCCGAGGCGATGGCCCCGTTCGAGGCGAAGAAGTTCTTCGTTCATCGCAAGCCCCCGGTCCCTCTCAAAGACCTCCGGCTCTCGAAAGAGCACCAGGAGGTGCTGCGGCTCCTTTCTCAAGGCAAGACCCTTCCCGAGCTCCAGTTGGAGACGGGTGTCGACAAGAACCGGGCCCTGAGGCTTCTCTATTCCCTCGCCGTGATTGGCGCGGCGATTCCCGAGGACTGGCGCGAGGCGGAACCGGAGGTCGAGGTCGAGGGGGACATCCCCGACTCCGATTTCGCGGCATTCGCGCCGCCCATCCCTTCCGCGACTTCTCTGCCCTCCGTCGGCAACGTGGTCGAGATCAAAAACCAGGTGATGGAGATGTACCTCCGCTACCGCAAGCTCGACGCCTTCGATCTCCTCGGCATTTCGGAGGACGCGACCCGCGAGCAGGTGGAGAAAGCCTTCATCGACTACTGTGAGAAGTTCCTTCCGGCGCGATTCGCTTCGCCCGATCTCCAGCCGATGGAGGAAAAAGCGCGCGACCTCTTCCTCGCCGGTGGCCGGGCTTTCGGGGAGCTTTCGAATCCCGAGACCCGCAACTCCCTCATCGGCCGCCGCCAGAGCCGCTTTCGACAGCTCAGCAGTGAGGAGGCGCGAAACGCCTTCGCCATCAAATCCAACCTCCTCGATTCCGAGACCCAGTTCGCGAAAGGGATTGCGTTGGTGAAGCAGGGGAAGTACGCGGAGGCCCTCGAGCTCCTCCAGTTCGCGCATGACTGCGAGCCCCAGAACGCCCTCTACCGCGCGGAGCTCGCTTACTGCCGCTACTGCAAATCGCCGGAGTTCGAGGCGAAGACGGCGATCGACGCCCTCCGGGAGACGGTGCGCATCGACCCCGATTGCGGCCTCGCCTACTACTACGCCGGGCTAATCCACGCCGACAACGCCGAGCTCGCCGAGGCGGAGCCGCTCCTCCAAAGAGCGATCAAGCTCATGGCTCCCGACCGGCGTCCTATCGAGGCGCTGAAAAAACTCAAGGCGGCGGAGCGAGAGAAGCCGAAAAAGAGGCTTTTTTTCTAGGCGTCGGTTGAATCTCTCCCGCGACCGAATCCATACTCTCGCACATGTCGAACAAGCTGGATCGCGAGCTCGGTATGGGGCGCTCGATCAGCCGCCGGGACTTCCTGAACGGCGTCTCCGTCGCCCTCACGTCATCCGTTCTTCCCACCTCGGCCGTGGGAGCTTTCCAGTCGCTCCAGGCTCGGGAAAACGACAACTACCCTCCCACGCGCACGGGAATGCGCGGGAGCCACGTGGGCTCGTTCGAGGTCGCGCACGAGATGCGCGACGGAAAGACCTGGGATCGACCCGAGACCGTCGACGAGCCGTACGACCTGGTGGTCGTGGGCGGAGGGATCAGCGGGCTCTCGGCGGCGTACTTCTTCAAAAAGCTCCACGGTGACAAGGCGCGGATCCTCATCCTCGACAACCACGACGATTTCGGCGGGCACGCGAAGAGAAACGAGTTCTGGCACGACGGGAAGATGTACCTGATGAACGGCGGAACTCTCAACGTCGAGGCGCCCGCCCAGTACTCGACGGTTGCCGCCGGACTCCTGTGGGAGCTCGGGATCGATCGTACGCGCTACTACGAGTCCGTCGCGCGAGTCTCCGATTTGTACCGAAAGCTCGGCCTCGGTTACGGCGTCTTCTTCGATCGGGAGACCTTCGGCGCCGACCGCCTCGTTTCCGGCTACGGGAAGCTTCCCATCCGCGAATTCCTTGCCGCGTCCCCCCTTTCGGAGAGAGTGAAGAGCGATCTCGCGCGGCTCTATGACGGTAAGGAAGACTATCTCCCCGGCCTCTCCTCGGACGAGAAGAAGAAAAAGCTCGCGCACGTGAGTTACCGGGACTACCTCGTCGAGATCGCTCGGTCCGATGCCGGCGTCGTTCCCTTTCTCAACTCGAGAGCCATGGGTCTCTTCTGCACCGGGATCGACGCCGTTCCCGCGCTCTACGCCTGGGAGATGGAGTTCCCCGGCTTCGGCGGGCTCGGACTCGAGGCGACACCCCCCGAAAGGCTCCTCGCCGAGCCTGGCGGGGCGCACGGCCGCGAGAACGGCGCGCGCGCGGACTCGGGCGACCCGGACATGTATTTTCCCGACGGCAACGCCACCATCGCGCGACTTCTCGTTCGGGCATTGCTACCGAACGCGGTTCCCGGCCTCTCGATGGAGGATGTCGTCGCCTCTCGGATCGACTACGGCCTTCTCGATCGAAGCGAATACCCGGTGCGTATCCGGCTCGAGAGCACGGTCGTCAAAATCGAGCACGACGGTCCGGTCGACCGCGCGCGCGAGGTGTCTCTCACCTACGTGCAACGAGGACGGGCCTTCCGTGTGCGCGCGGGAGCCGCGGTCCTCGCCTGCTGGAACAACGTGATTCCCTACATCTGGAGCGAGATCCCGGAAGACCAGAAGAAGGCGCTCCTCGACGGCGTGAAAGCGCCTCTGGTCTATACCAGTGTCCTCGTCTCCAACTGGAAGTCTTTCGTGAAGGCGGGAATCTCGGGAGTCTCGGCGCCGGGAAGCTACCACGTGAGCCTCGGGCTCGGCCCCTCGCTCTCTCTCGGCGACTACCGCTCTTCTCAGGACCCGGAGACTCCCATCGTGGTCCGCATGTCGCGCTACCCCTGCTCTCCCGGGCTCTCCCGACGCGATGCTGCTCGCGTCGGGCGACAAGAGCTCCTCTCGACCGACTTCGAGACCTGCGAGCGGAAGATCCGCGATCAGCTCGGAAGGACGCTCGGCCCCTCGGGCTTCGATCCGGCGACCGACGTTCTCGCCATCACCGTGAACCGCTGGCCCCACGGATACGCCTACGCTTACAACACGCTCTACGATCCCGAGGAGTGGGCGTTTACCTCGTCGCCCTCGAGGCCCGCGGTCCGCGGGAGACGTCCTCTGGGTAGGGTGGCCATCGCCAACTCCGACGCCGCGGCGAGCCCCCACACCGACGCCGCCATCAACGAGGCCTATCGGGCGCTGATGGAGATTTCGTCAGCTTTCGATTCGTAGCTTGCTTTCGACGGAGAGCACTCCGGGCGTTCCCCGGATGATGGACTCCGCCTTCTGCTTCATGAGCTGGTTCCCGACGACTCCGGTGATGATGACGCGGCTTCCCGAGACGATGAGGTGGATCGGGGGGATGGGCATGGAGGCGAAATCGGAGAACGTCGAGTCGCTGTAGAGGCGGTGTGCGAGGATCTCTCGAAGCCTCTGGTCTGAGAGCGACACCGGCAGGACCTCGATGTCGTTCTTGAACTCCTGGATCCCGATGATCTTGTGGAGCCGCTTTTCGATCTCCGTCTTCTTGTAGGGCTCGGTCACCCATCCGAAGAGCGCGACCTTACCTTCCTTGATATACGCCGAGCAATCGTCGAATACCGTGAAGCGGCTGTACTTGCGGATCTCCTTGACCACTTCCTCTCCGAGCTTCTGATCGCTCTCCGGGGTCGCGATCTCGATCTCGGCGTCGGCGTTCTGGACCTCGGGCTCACCGAGGGCGATCTCGAGCGCGCGGTTCTTCTGGAAGATGTTGCGCACCTGCCCCTTCAGCGTCGCAATTCCGCCCTGAAACGAGACCTGGAGCTTGATCTTGTCCTTCCCCAAGGCTTTCTCGATCTCCGCGCGTACCTGTTCGTCCGGCCTTTGAACGAAGCTCAAGAGCGTGAGAGCGAGGACGGAGGCGATCATGCTGGTTCTCCTTCCGCGTGGGTGCGATCGGATTCTAGCTCAATTTTTCGGCTTGGGCATGAAGTCGGGGCCGATGTCGCTCTCGAACCCGGCCGCCTGGCGGTGGCCGCCGTTCTGGAAGAGGCACGCCACGACCGCGACGTCGAAGTCCTCGCGCGAGCGGAGAGACCACTGGCGCTTGCCGTCGCCGCGGTCGAAGTAGATCGCGACGAAAGGCGCCTCCGGATACCGCTTCAAGAGCTCCTCGCCGACTTCGGATCCCAGGAGGGGAGCGTTCACCACCGGCACCCGGTATCCGGCGAGGGTCTCCATGCGCACGCTGGCGCAGACGAGGCCGACGAGCTCCTTCTGGTAGCGCAGGGAGACCGTGCCTTCCTCGGCGAGCCTCTCGACATCGAGAGCGCTCCAGACTTCGAAGTCCATGGGGTAGGAGCTCAATCCGGAGAAGACCTCGCGGCTCCTCGGGAGCTGGTGGAGCCAGAGATCCCGGTCCATCACGTAGCGGAGGATCTCGGGAACGGGCTCCCCTGGATGAAAGAACTCCCAGCTCAAGACCGCGCCGCTTTTCTGATTGTCGAAGATGGCGTAGTCAAGCCCGCGAAGCTCTTCTTCCGCCGTCCGGTGGTGATCGATGACCCGAAGGGTCGAGGCCCGCTCGTGGATGGCCTCGGTCTCCGCCCGCGAATAGGCGAAGTCCAGGATGTAGACCTCGCTCCCCGCGGGAATCGGAGGCGGTGGGACCCCGTGCTGGACCGGAACGTAGCTCGCTCCATCGCCGAGCCGCTTCCAGGCAGCCCACGCCGCGCCGAAGCCGTCGGCGCAGAAAGCATGGTAGAGAACGAAAGCAGCCATCCCAAAATCCTATCCCAGGAACGGCTTTCACCGTATGAAGCTCTGTGATAATATCCGCAATTCGAGCGTCGCCAAACGCTGGCAATTCTCTCCCGCGGCGCCGGCCCATTGACTCGAAAGGATTCGACCCAACATGAGACGCACGCTCTTCGTATCGCTTTGCCCGGTTCTCCTCGCCCTATTGGTGTACGCCTGCGGAGATGAAGGCGGTTCTCCGAGCTCTCCTTCGTCCGGCCCCACGACCGGAGGGAGCTCCACCGGAACAAGTGCCTCGACCGACCCATCGCTGACCGCCCCCACTACCCAGGCGCCCGCGATGGGGGAAGCGGTGCAAGACCTTCAGCCGGAACTGGTCATTGGAAACGCCACTGGCGGCGCCGGTACCCGCACCTATAGGTTCGACCTCGCCCTCGATTCCGCATTTCAGCAAATCGCTTTTACGGAGTCGGGAGTGAGCGAGGGCCTGGAGGGCATCACCCGCTGGCGAGTGACGGAACCGCTCGAAGCGGACACCAAGTACTACTGGCGGGTGGCCGCAGTGACGAGCGCAGGCGCCGGGCCGTATTCCGCGACCTCGGAGTTCCGGGTCTGCGAGCCGTTCAGCGCCGACCGCCCGACCGGCTCTCTCGTGGTTTTCGATCCTCTGACTAACGGTTTTTCGGCCGGTGAAGTCATGGGGGGGAGCTTCGTCGAAGGTGGCTGGCAGCCGCAGATCTCGTCCGATTGCTTGCGTTATCAGGTTCCGACTCTCTCCGAGGGGCGCATCGAGTTCGTCACCACCAACCTCAGCACGCCCAACCCGGTCGAGGGTAAACGGATCCTCATCAGCATGTGGGACCCGACCAAGGGTGAATATCGGGACAATCCCTTCCGCGTGCACCTTCAGAAGCTCGATAGGAGCACAGCCGCTTTCGACGACGTGCGCTTGCGATGGATCTCCCGCGGCGAAGAGTACAACACCGGGATCAGCTTCTACGACTTTGAGCCGCAGATCGTCTACGAGTGGCGCTTGGAGTGGGGAACGTTCCCCGGGATCGGCACCCAGCACGTGAAAGTGTTCCTCGAAGGAATCGAGATCCTCAACCGCAACTATGGACCCGTCTACCATCCCAAGACGCACTGGATCGAGCTGGGGCAGTGCGAGCGCCAGGAAACTCTCGAGATGGCGATCTACTCGAACATCCGGATCGGAGCGCGGTAGGATTTCCGCTGCGGGGAGGAGAGCGCTCCTCCCCGCCCGGCGAGCTTAGGTTTCCTTCCGCTTCACCAGGTCGCCCCGGTTCAGGTGGATCTTGTCGAAGCTCGAGGCCGAGATCACGTAGTACCAGGGGGCGAACCTCTTGGTGAGGGCTTCCGCGGTCTCCCGCCCCTTCTTGACGTTTTCTTCCCACTTCTTGTAGGCCTCGGCGAGGGAGCGGTTCGTCCGATCCTCGTCGGTCAACGCACTCTCCTCCTTACCCTCGAACGCGGTATTCGCGGGTCGCAGGGGAGGAGTCACGAGAGACTCGTCGAACGCGGCGGAGACGAAGAGATACCGGTTCTCGCCCGGCCCGCCCGCCTGATCCGCCGTCGTTTCCGCGCCGGCGCTGATGGCCTCACCGGTTCCGTAAAGGATTTCACCGAACCGGAGGACGTAGACGATCCCCTCGTCCGTCGAGACCGAGAGCTCCCCCTCGTTCGACATCATGTCGCCGGTCCGCGTCAGATAATAGCCGCGGGTCTGAAGAGACAGCATGTCCTCGCGGGAGATGGTGAGGGCCTGGAGCCTTTCCCCCATCCCCTCGGGCTTCGGCCGCACTCCGACGATCTTGAGCTCGTCGACCTCCCGCAGGAGGTCGTTCATCTTGACGCTGTCCACCTCGTCATTCGCGCGCATCTTGTTCGCGGTCCATTTGTCGCCGTCTTTGTCGAGCACCACGGTGTCGCGCATGTCGACCATCAGCGTCCGCTCGTCGATGGAATAGTCCTGGAGCACGACCTTATCGATCTTGCTCCGCTCCACCTGGAGGAGGTCCTTCTCGATCCAGTCCTCGAACTTCGTCGAGATGTCCACGTCGATCTTGGCGGCGTAGACCCGCTTCTGGTCGGGCACCCGCACGAAGTGGTATCCCTCCCGGCCCTCGATGTCCTTGCCGATGATGAGGTCGGCGAGGACCGCATCGGAGGCGCCCTTGATGGTGACGCGCTTTCCGCGCCCCCGGAGCGTGGTCGAAGTCTCGTCGAGGGGATCGAGGACTCCGAGGGCTTCATGGTCGGCCACGTTGTCGGAGCGGAAGTCTTCCTTCTTGATGCTGATGACCCCCGCCGCGGTCTGCGCCAGACGGTCCTTCCCGTCCGCGGGATAGCCGTGGTGGGAAGGAATGGTCCAGAGACCGTTTTGGTTCATAACCTTGAACGGCTTTGCCGCCGCCGTTGCCTCGTCGAACTCGATGACCTCGAGCGTGGTCGCGGTGTTCGGGTCCTGGAAATTGGGAAAGAACGCCTCTCCGACGTCGCTGAAGGCGCTCGGGGTCACGTTGCGCGGGGCGGTGACGACGGCCACCACCGCCAGAAGCGCCGCCGCCCCCGCGAGAGTCTTGGTCAGCTTCATCTCGCTTCGGGTTTCCATCAAGCGTCTCCTTTGATCGGATCGACGGGTTTCACCGTCTCGCCCGCGTCGCGCGGGGCCTCGGGCCTCAGTCGTCGCGCCGCCCGTGCCCCTTCGCGCTCACGCTTCTCGCGGCGAATGAAGATGTAGACACCCAGGAGGAACACCGGAATCGGGGGGAGCAGCACCGCGAGCGTGCGGATGCCGCTCTGGATCCGCCGAATCTGCGTTTCCATGCGCTCCTCGCTCGCCTTGATCTCCGCCTCTTTCTCCGATTCGATGTTGGCCTTCAGCACCTCGAACCGGCGGTTTTCCACCTCCTGGAGGTTTCTCGCCATGATTTGCTTCGTCTGGACGTCGAGGTCCTCGCGGTTCGAAACCTCTGCCACCTTTTCATCGAGACGTCTCTGGGCGGCGGAAAGGGCTTCCTGCGCCTTCTGCTCCGCCGTTTGCTCTTCCTCTGTGCGCCGCTCGATGTAGGACTGGGTCTGGGCCTCGACCCGCGCGAGCGTCCGGTGACGGACTCGGCGGTTCCGGAGCGCGACGAACGAGTTGTCGCCCACGAGACTGTCCATGGAGTTCAGGAAGAAGGTCACGTTGTCGAAGTTCAGGTTCCCGGGGCCCAGTTTCCTGATCTCGAAGAACTGTTCGGAGACGAAATCGACGTCGGCGATGAAGATCGTATGGAGCTTGGGAGCGGGCTCCGCCGCCTCTCCCGTGACCTCGGCGGCCAGAGTGTTTGCCACGCCCTCGGGCCGGTGGGGGAGGTTCCGGTTCAGAGACGCACCGAGGAAGCTCCTCTGCACCATCTGGAAATAGGGAAACCGCCCGGAGAACTCGCCGGTCTCGAGGAGCGGACGATAGGTGAGGCCCTCTCCCGCTCCCGACTCGACCTGACCAGGGTAGAGAAGAACCACCTGCTCGAGGTGCGCGCTCGCCACGTGGCTCTGGTTGAAGACCTCGGGGTTCTGGTTGCCGCGCCCGAGGAACACCACCTCCGGGGGCAGGTGCGCGAGGTCGGGGTGCGGGTTGTAGCTGTCCCAGATGATCATCGCCGGGTCCCACTGGAACCCGAGCTCCGCGAGAAAGCTCCGGATGTCCCCCTTGGGCTCCGGCGGCGGCTGCCCTTGGCGCATGAAGGGGTTCATGCCCGCGCCCGGCTCCTCGGCCGGCGCGAGCCCGAGGTTCACGATGGGGAGAGGATCGTCCAGGAGGAGGGCCGGCGTCCCCTCCTTGATGAAAGCAAGGAGGTTGTCCATCTCCTCCTGGCTGAGCGAGGAGGGGAGCACCGCCAGGACTCCATCCACCTTCTCGGTGATCGCGGCCCGCGGATTGATCTGCACCACCTCGTACTGCTTCTTCAGCTCCTCGACCACCGACCAGGAAGGGGTGGACTGCATGGTGTTGAAGTCGAGCCCGCCGAAGAGACGCAGTTGCGTCGTGACGACACCGATCTTCTTCCTCTCGGTATTGGCGACGACGCGGATGCTGCGCGCGATCTCGTACTCCGCCGGTAGCCCGCGGTCGAAGAACTCGATGACTTGCTCCTCGGCGCCGCAGGTGAAGGCGAGGCCTAGGAAGACCTCGGAGAACCCGGCGCGGGCCCCTTCGAGGTTCGGGACCTCCCTCGCCTGAATTCCGAACTTCTCTCGCGCTTCCCGCGCCCGATCGCTGAAGGGCTCGGTGTCGTGGATGACGAGCTGGACCTTGCTCCCGCTGGCGGAGGCGATCTCCTTCAGAAGACCGACGACGTTCGCTCGCGTCTGAACGTAGGGCTCGGGAACCGTGGGGCTGACGTAGGCCTGTACGAACACCGGCCGGTCGGAATCGAGCTCGCGGAGGAGCCGCTTGGTCTCGGGGCTCAGCGAGTGGAGCCTTTCCGCGGTGGTGTCCGCCCGAAGGCCGAGCCGGCCGACGAGCGCGAGCCCGGAGATCGCGATCACCAGGATCGCCACCGCGCGGACGAGCTGATGAGTCGACATCTTCAGGCCCTCGGCCTCGCGCGGCCAGTGGCGCCGGCTCACCAGGAGCACGTTGAGGTACAAGAAGAAGCCACCGAGCACGAGGAAGTACAGAAGCCCGCTGAGGCTGAGGACGCCGCGGCCGAAATCCTCGAAGTGAGGGAAGACCCCGAGGGGCTGAAGGCGCCTTGCGACTCCCTCGCCCGCGATGGCGGCGAGAGGCTGAAGGAAGACCCCGATCCCGCAAAAGACGGCGCCCAGGATGAAAGCGATGGTCACGTTCGAGGTGAGCTGCGAGGCGACCATTCCCACCGCGATGAGTGCTCCGCCCGCGAGCCAGAAGCCGAGGTAGTTCGCGAACATCAGCCCGAGATCGGGGCTTCCGAGCCAGAGGAGCACGAGAACGTGGCTCAACGACAGCACGAGGGCGACGGTGTAGATGGAGAGAACGCCGAGGTACTTTCCCAGGACCACTTCGAGATCCGTCGCCGGAAGCGTGAACAGGAGCTCGTCGGTCCCGAGCTTTCTCTCTTCGGCCCATACCGACATGGTGAGCGCCGGGACGAAGAACGCCAGGAGATAGGGGAAGACGGCGTTCAGGGAGTCGAGGTTTGCGAGGTTGTTCAGGAAGAACCGATCTTGCCAGAAGGCCGCGGCGGCGGAGAGAAAGATGAAGAGGGTGATGAAGACGTAGCCCGTGGGGTTGCTGAAATACATCCGGAGGTCGCGCTTCACAATCGCGCGCACCACGTTCCAGTTGATCTTCTTCATCATGACGCCGCCACCTCCTCCGCTTGGTCCCGCGTCAGGCGGTAGAAGCGGGCCTCGAGAGAGCCGTCCTCCTTGAGCTCCGCGGGAGTTCCCTCGAACACCAGCCTTCCGTTGTGAACGAAGAGGACGTAGTCCGCGATGGCGTCCGCCTCCTGGAGGATGTGGGTCGAGATGAGGATGGTCTTGCTCCGGCCGAGCTTCTTGATGTTCTCGCGGAAGTGTCGGATCTGGTTCGGGTCGAGACCCGCGGTGGGCTCGTCCATCACCAGGACCTCGGGGTCGTGGAGGAGCGCCTGCGCCAGCCCCACCCGCTGCCGGAGTCCCCGGGAGAGTTTCCCGATCGGCTTCTCCATCACCTGCTCGAGGGCGCAGAGCTCGTGCACGGCGGCGATCCGCTCCTTGAGCTTCGCGGGAGTGAGCTCCCTCGCTTCCCCGAAGAACTCGAGGAGCTCGAGAGGAGTCATGTCGGGGTAGAGCGGGCCGTTCTCCGGAAGATAGCCGAGTCGCTTCGAGGCCTCGATCCTCTCCCGGTGGACGTCGAGCCCGGCGATCCGGGCCGCCCCCGCGCTCGGCGCGAGAAAGCCGGTGAGCATCTTCATCGTCGTCGTCTTTCCCGCGCCATTCGGCCCGAGAAAGGCGACGATCTGCCCCTTCCGAATCGAGAACGAGATGTTCTCGACGGCGATGAAGGGCCCGTAGTACTTCGTGAGACCTTGCGCCTCGATCATCGTTTTCGAGGCATTCGAGGAACCCTGTTCCATGGAGCTTGTTACCTCCTAAATTTAAGGACGCAAACGGCCGCGCCCGGGGGGGCGGAACGCACGATTCTAGCCAAACGCCATCCCTCGATCCAGGCGCCCTGGATTAACATCTGTCCACAAATGGGTTCCCGGCGTCTCCTGGTTCCGGAGGTCGTCCAGTCCTCGGGGATGGACTGCGGGCCTGCCGCGCTCAAGAGTTTTCTCGAGGGCCATGGAATCTCCATGAGCTACGGCCGGTTGCGCGAAGCCTGCCAGACCGAGGTGGATGGAACCTCGATCGAGACCCTGGAGGAGCTCGCGTCCGGCCTCGGAGCTCCCGTCGAGCAGGTGCTCCTCCCGAAGGACTCGGTCTTACTCGAGGAAGCGCAGGCTCTCCCCGCCATCGCCGTCCTCTGTCTACCGAACGGAAGCGCGCACTTCGCGGTCGTCTGGAGCGTCGCTTTCGGAGTGGCGCAGGTGATGGACCCCGCGCACGGACGACGCTGGCTCTCCCGCGAGAAGCTCCTCGAGGAGCTCTACG
>Ga0209342_10003635_pt1 | contig 16240 bp, 13 predicted proteins | sample RifCSP16_2_FD_184023 | JGI IMG/M metagenome (GOLD analysis project Ga0209342, IMG submission 184023) | Soil microbial communities from Rifle, Colorado - Rifle CSP2_sed 16_2 (SPAdes) (version 2) | ecosystem: Environmental > Terrestrial > Deep subsurface > Rock core/Sediment | place: Rifle... | reverse complement strand
CCTCTCCGGGCGAGGGGGTCGCGCGGGAGCGCGCTCGTCGTTGAGTAGAGTCGAGGACGGGCGCGGTGGGCCGTAGGACCGGGGAGTAGCCGTTGCCGCCAGCTTTCGCCTCTCGGCGGTGCCTCAATCCAGTCCGTGCCTCCGTCTCCCGTCCCCGCTCATCGAACCGGACGTGCGGGTCTCCCGCATCCGGCTCTCCGACTGGTTTCACGCCAGGCTCACGGTTGGGCCGCCACCGACAGCGCGCGGAGAGAGACGATCCCAAACCGTTCCTGGATCGTCTCGCGGCCGAAGCGCCGGGCACCCCGCGTGGGCACCTTGTGGCGTCGCCTGAGAAACGTGCGTACGCGAAGAGTGACGTGTCGGTCGATCGCTTTGTAGGCCGTGTGGCGGGTGCCGTAGCTGAAGTACCCCGCCCAGCCTCGCAGAAGGCAGTTCAGGCTTTTGGCCACTTCCTCCCACGGTGCCGGATTCCCCCTCCAGAGCCGTTCCCGGATGTGTTGCTTCACTCGCGCAATGCTCTTCTTCGACGGCCTTGCCGCCAGGTAGCGCTGGCCATCCCTCCGGATCGTCGGCCCGAAGGTGTAGCCCAGGAAGTCAAAGCTCTCCTTCCGCGCGTTGCGGATGCACGTCTTGGCTTCGTTCAGGCTCAGACCCATCGCCAGAAGCACTCGCCTCGCCCACTCCAGGGCCGGCTCCGCGCATCCCGCACTCAGGATCACGAAGTCGTCCGCGTAGTTGACCAGACGGGCCAAAAGCTCCCGATCCTTGCCCCGCTCGAGAAAGACCCGGAGAAGTCGGTTGATGTAGATGTTCGCAAGCAGCGGGCTGATCACCCCACCCTGCGGTGTCCCCCGCTGACTCCCGCGCCCACCACTCATCCGCCGCCTTCCCTGCTCGTCCGTCTCCTCCACCGGCGCCTTGAGCCACGCCTTGATCAGCCTCAGCATCTTGCCGTCCGACACCCGTCGGGCCACCGATCGCATCAGCTGGTCGTGGGAAATGCTGTCAAAGTACTTGCTCAGGTCCGCGTCCACCACGTCCGTGTACCCTTCGCGCAGTGAGCGATGCACCTCCTCGACCGCACCCAGGGCAGATCGCCCCGGCCGGTAGCCATGCGCGCTGTCGGCGAGGTCCGCCTCGAAAATCGGCTCCAGAACCAGTTTCGCCGCGGTTTGCACCACCCGGTCCCTCACCGTCGGTATCCCAAGTGGCCGCTCCCCGCCTCCCGGCTTGGGGATCCTCACACGTCGTACCGCGCTCGGCCTGTACGTCTCCTCTCGTAGCTCCGTCCCCAATCCCGCAAGCCACCCCTCCAGCCCCCTCGCCTCGATGTCCTCAAAGCGCACCCCGTCCACCCCGGCCGACCCGCCGTTGCTCCGCACAAGCCGGTAGGCGTGGTGAAGGATGTCCTCGCGGTACACCTTGTCGTAGAGCAGATAGAAGCGGTATGCAGGCTCCGCCTTCGCCTTCGCGTATAGCCCCCTCTGGAGGTTCCGGATCTTCTCCGGGGTTTGCAGGCTCACACCAATCCCCTCGCCCTCTCCTCCCTCAGGAGCACCCAGAAGCAAGGCCCCGTCCCTCCACCCTGATTATTGATGTCTGTATAAGTAATGTCCTATCAAGGGACACGAAAAGGTAGCTTGGAGTGGCGAAAGAATCCCTTGAGAAGCGATGACGACCGCTTGACCCGTCGGGCCTCGCGGCGAACCGCATCGCGGATCTGGCCAACGTGGTCGGGGGCGAAGTTGGAGAGGCGGCCGTACTTGAAGTAGCTCCAGACCTGCTCCTGTGGATTGAGCTCCGGGGCATAGCCAGGCAGCCAGACCGGGTGCCAGGCGGGGTGCCGGTCGAGATAGGCGCGAACGACTTCGTGCTTGTGGGGATTGCCTTGGTCCCAAAGAAGAAACAGATGGCCGGGATTGTGTCGGCGGAGCTGGCGCAGGAAGTCGAGGACCTGAGGACCACGGACGTTCTTCTTAGGATGCAGAGCCAGGTAGAGCGTCACGCGGCGACGCCGGGGAGACACGGCGAGCGCACCGATGCCGGAGACCTTCTCGTGAGAGCGTCGGCTCACTGCGAGGCAAGGAGTCTCCCCCCGCGGCGCCCATGTGCGGCGAATCAGCGGCGCCATCATGAAGCCGGTTTCATCCAGGCAGATCAGGCGCGCCTTGTGGCGGGCTAGTTTTTTTTGGCCCGGCTCCACTCCTGTCGTACCCAGGCTCGGATGCGCTGGTCGTTGCGCTCCTTGGCCACCGTCTGGGGCCGCTGGGGCGTCAAGCCACAGGAACGAAGCAGCCGGCCGATATGGTCCGGGTGATAGCTCACCCCGAACCTCTCCCGGACGACCTGCGCCACCCGACGACAGGTCCAAAGCGCGGTCGGGAAACCGAAGGCCTCCGCACCCTTGAGGATCCACCGTGCCAGGCTGCCGCGTTGTCGGGTGCTCAGCTTGGGGGGCCGTCCCGATGCCGGGCGCGCCTTGAGCCCTTCTCGTCCCCGGCGTCGGTAGGTCCGATTCCACCTACGAACCGACCGGCGATCAACGCCCAGGCGGTCTGCGACCACATGGGGCTCGATGCCTTGCTTCAGCAGCTCCACTCCACGGAGTCTACGATTTTCCAATTCTTGCGGGGTTCCGTGAGGTCGCATGCAACCTCCGTGACTCCGCATATTAGGCCATTAGTTACGCAGGTGTCAATAATAACGACCGCGAGCGCACTCGACAGCAGGATGCCCCGAAGGACGACGTACGCTCCCTCCCGCCCCCAGAAGAAGTCGCGCTAGGGCTTCCAGCGAACCGGGCTTCCAGTCAGCTCCCACTGCAGGAAGTACTCCCCTATTCGCTTCCAGAACTTCTCGGGATCACCGTGTCGTACCATGGCTCTCCAACTCGGTGTCACGCCACAGATTGTCCGTCGAACAAGTGAGTATGCAACAACTCGTATCGTTTACCGACCGGCTCGGGCAAAGGGTAGCCCTGCGGGGTGCGTAAGGGTTCTCCCAAGCGCGGGACAAGTGATACTCGCTTCTAGGATGGCCGTGGAAGCGCGCCATGGAAGTGGCGGGTCCCCTGTCCCCTGACCCTCGGGTGGACCGCCCTCAGCGGATGGCAAGGCCCGCTTCGAGGTCGGCCTTCGAGTGGCCGCCCACCCAGAGCCTGAACTCTCGCGGCTCCGTCTCGTGAGTCACATGGCGTGGCTCGACGCGGCAAGGAGACACGCGTCTCAGGCCGCCACCTCGCCCAGATAGTCCGGGAACCGCTCGGCGAGGAGGCGCCATCCGTCGGCACCCCGCACGAGGAGCGCGGTCGAGAGGGCGTCGCACAGGGTGGACGACGGCCCGCGCACGAGGGCGGACAGCACACCGCGGGCGGGCTCGCCCGTCCGCGGATCGAGGACGTGGCCTCCGCCCGCGCCCGGGAGGGCTCGCCCGTGCGGAGCGGAGACGGCGAGGGCGGGGCGCTCACGGTCGAGGTCGACTACGCGTGGCTCGCTCTCGCCGGGGACGCGCCACCCGATGCGCCACGTCCTCCCGCCCGGCGCGGGGCCGATCGTGTGGACGCTGCTCGTCCCGCCGTGCAGGAGCGCCGCGGGAACCCCGTGCTCGCGCAGGACCTCGATGGCGGTGTCGATCGCCGCCCCCTTGCCGATGGCCCCGAGGTCCAGCTCCATCCCCGGCTCGGGGAGCCGGACGGAGTGGTCGGCGGCATCGAGACGGACGAGGTGCATCCCGACGAGGCCTCGGGCCGTGGCTGCCTCCCCCGAGCGTGGACCGAGTTCGGCCCCGAACCGGACGAGCGGGCCCACGGTGGGGTCGAAGGCGCCCTCGGTCAACCGGGCGAGCTCGGCGCAGCGCTCGAGGAGGCGGAAGACGGGAGGGCTGACGCGGACGGGGGCCCCGCCCGCCCCGGCGTTGATCCAGGCGATCTCGCTCGTGGGGCGATAGCGGCTCAACCGCTCCTCGGCCCGCGCGATCTCGCCGAGCGCCTCCTCGCCGACCGCCCGCAGGCGGATGGCGTCCTCCCCGAAGAGCAGGAGCTCGAAGCGGGTGGCCATCGCCTCGAGGGCGATGGCCACCTGCGGCTCCTCCCCGACGGAGGGGACGGGCCTCACGTGCGCATCTTGCGGCTCGCGGAGTCGAAGCGGACGAGCTTCTGCTCGCGGTAGGCCTTCTCCGCCATCGAGACGACAGTCTGCACGTGCACCGCGAGATCGACGGGGGCGTGCAGCTCCTCGGCGCCTCGCAGGGCCTGGAGGAAGTTGCGGACGTGGTTGGCGTGCGAGAACTCCTCCTCGGGCAGCGTCTCGTCGAGCCGCTCGATGTCGTCTGAGAAGGGCCGCTCCGGCTCCAGGACCGCCTTGCCGCCACCGAGGAGGAGGTTGGCCCTGTGGCCCCGGATGAGGTCTTCGATGCCCCGCTCGTTGGCGGTGCCGCTGGCGAGGACGAGCATGACCCCCGAAGGGAACTCCACCATGGCGAGCTGGGTGTCGGCGACCTCGCGGCGCTCTCCGCACGGCTTCCCGTCGAGGCAGGGGCCACGGTCGGTGTCGATGAGGTTGCCGCCCATGCAGGCGACGGTCTTGGGGTACTCGTTGATCCCCATCGCCATCATGAGCGGGGCGAGACGGTGGGGGAGAAGGTCGCCGATCACCCCCGTCCCGTATTCCCAGTACTTGCGCCAGCGGAAGTAACGCTCGGCGCCCCAGGGCCGCTTCTTCGCGGGGCCGAGCCACGACTTCCAGTCGACGGTGCGCTCGTTGGCGTCGGGGTCGATGTCGTAGTTCCACTCCCCGAGCGGGTTGTTGCGGCAGTAGCTGGCCTGGGCCCACAGCAGCCGCCCCAGCGTGCCCGACTTCACGATCTCGCGGGCGCGCAGCCACTTCGCCTCCGTGCAGCCCTGGGTCCCGAGCTGGAGCTTCCGGTTCGCGCGCTTGGCGGCGTCGAGGATCTTGAAGGCCTCGTCGAGCTGCCGCGTCATGGGCTTCTCGAGATAGACGTGGCGGCCGGAGTCGAGCGCGTCCACGGTGATCATCTCGTGGGTGTGATCGGGCGTGGCCACCAGCACCGCGTCGAGGTCCCTCCGGTCCAGCATCCGCCGATGGTGGTCGTGGACCCCGTCGTCACCGAGCTGCGCATCGGCCTGCGCCTTGCGCCGCGCCTTGTCCCACACGTCACAGACGGCAGCGACCTCGACGTTCTCCCCCGGCATCTGCTCGAGGATGTGCTTGATGTGCCCGCCACCCATCCCCTTGACGCCGACGATCCCGATCCGGATGCGGTCGTTGGCGCCGATGATCCTGGGATCGATGGCGGGAGAGGCGGCGGGGGCGTGCTTTGCCCCGCCCAACATCACCGCGCTCGCGGCCGCGGTGCCGGCGCCGATTCTCGTCAGGAAATCCCGGCGGGTGACGTCGGAGTCGGTCGGCTGATCTTCCATGTCAAGCCCTCCCCGTATCTCTCTGCCCGAGCGACTTCAGATTAGCTCCAACGATTCCCGCGCGTACGTCAGCCGGCCGGGCGACCTGCACGCCACGTGCGCCTGCACGGCGACGACCGTCGCCCGGTACGCCTCGAGGGCGCCGCAGGCGGGCGCCGCCCCCTCTCGGATGGAACGGTAGAAGTCCTCGAAGGCGAGGAGCAGCGGCGGCTTGCCCGGCTCTCCCCCCACCGTCCCTGGCACCTGCCCGGCGGCCAGGATCTTGGTCGCGTCGGCGATCATCGCGATGCCGGTCTCGTCGAGGACGCTCTCCTTGCGAGCGTAGACCTCCCAGCCGAGCAGGGCGGAGTCGGCCTCCTTGATGAGCCAGCCCCTGGTCTCGCGCATCATGAGGCCGCTGTTGCTCCCCTGGAAGAGCGTGAAGACCCCGCCCACCGAGCTGGCGAGTGTGCCCGAGAACACAACACGCACGCCCTTCGGATACTCGAGCACGCACTGGACGGTGTCGGAGACATCCCGTCCGTCCCTCCACTGCACGATCGCGCCGAAGCCCGTCACCGCTTCCGGGAGCGCGTTGAGGTAGGCGCTCACGAGGTCGAGCTGGTGGATGCCGGCTTCGCCGGGCAGGCCGGCGGACGTGGAGGAGGATAGCCGCCAGTTGAGCTCCGCCTCCCGCTGGGGGGTGGGGGCCGCGCGCCGCCACGAGTCCTTGCGGCTGAAATGGGCGCTCACCACCGCATCCGATCCGAGGACGCCGCTCCTCACGAACTGCGCCACGTGCCGGTAGAGGGCGTTGGAGCGGCCCTGCAGCCCGCCCTGGAACACCACCTTCGCCGACATGGCCTCGAGCGCGATTGCGCGCGCATCCTCGACCGTGCTCGCGAGCGGGGCCTCGCAGTAGACGTGCTTGCCGGCCCGGAGGGCGGCGACGGCGACGTCCTTGTGGAGATGGGAGGGCGTCGCCACCACCACCGCCTCCACGTCTGGCCGGTCGAGGAGGGGACGGTAGTCGCCGAGGGCGGGCGCGCCCGGGGCCAGCTCGCCGCCCCGGCGGAGGAACGGGGCGTAGGTGTCGCACACGGCGGCGACCTTCGCCCAGGGGACCCGGGCCAGGGTCTGGAGGATCTCGCGCCCCCAGGGACCGCAGCCCACGACGGCGAGACCGAGGGGCGGACCCGTGGGGCCCTCCGCCGGCGTCACCTGCGCCAGCGCGAGGCCGCGCGCGCTCATGAGGAGGGCGGAGGTAGCGGCGAACTGCCTGAGGAAGCCTCGACGACCCTCGCCCGGATGGTGCTCCATCAGCCTCCTCCCTGTGGAGTGCCGGGGCAGAGCGAGCCCCGGTCGCTGCTTATGCACCAGGCTGCTCTCTTTCGGCATGAGTCGTTCGGTTTCACCGTGGGTGCGAGCGCGCCCCCCGGGCTCCTACTGACGAACGGTGTCGAGCGTGATCGTGACGCCTGTTGCCCCCAGCGCGACGTGGCCCACGCTTCCCTCGAGATCGCCGGGAGCGGGGAGGGCGTCGCCCGTCTTCGAGAGACGGGCCACGAGGTCCACCGGTCCCGTGAAAGCGGTCCCCTGGACCATGAGGTCTGCGTCCGTGAGCTCGAACGAGACGGGGAAGCGCACCTTCTCCTCGCGCCTCACGGCGAGGGTCGTGCCCTCCTTCTTTGCCATCACGTAGAGGACGTCGCTTGCCCCCGCCCGCGGCTGGAGCTTCGGAGTGATCGTCACCGTCCCGGAAACCCGGACCCCGGCTGCGCTCGCGGTCCCCTCCACCGGCGGGTGTCCGGGCGGGAGAGTCGGCTCGGCGGCGGGGCGGGAGAGGGCGTTGACGGCGGGCCCCGCCGGGACCTCGCGTGAGCTGAGCGGCCGCAACCCGCTGGCGGGCGACGGGGAGGGTGGTGGCGGCGGCGCCGGCGGGGAGCCGCCGCAGGCGGCGAAGAGGATCACGACGAAGAGAAGCACGTGATGGTGCAGGCTCAAGGTTTCTCCCGAAGGACAGTGGACTCCGCCGCCGCCGCCAGGAGTCGCGGCAGCTCCCGCATGAGGGCACCCCGGGCGAGAATCCGATCGCAACCGGCGGCCTGCGCGGCCTGGGCGTGCTCGTTGTGGACGTGGCTGTAGAAGGCGACGACGGACAGCTCGGCGACGTCGGGCTCCGCGCGCAGGGCGGCGACCGCCTCCGACCAGGGAAGCCGCGCGTCCTCCGCGTCCAGCAGGACCAGTCGTCCTCCCTCGCGCGCCGCCGTCGGCAGATCGGCGGCGCGGCGGAGGGTCCGGACCTCGAGCCCGGCGCCTCGGGCCGCCTCGCGTATGCGGCTCAGGAACATGAGGTCGGTCACCAGTGCGAGGACGTACGGCATCGGATGGTCAGTATAGCCATAATGGGGGCTTCGGAGGACGAGTGCTCTCGAGCCCGGCCGGCCTCAGCCCCGACGAGCGGCGCGGCATGACCGCCGCCTTCCTCACCACATTCGGAGCGCTCTTTGCCCACACGCTCCTCGAGACGGCGCGCGACGCGCTCTTCCTGACGCGGCTGCCCGCCTCGCACCTGCCGGGGGTGTACCTCGTGATTGCGCTCGTCGCGGTGGGGCTGTCGCAGGCCCCCTGGGCCCGCCGGAGGGTCGGCGGGACCTATGGGTTGAGCCAGCTCCTCGCGACGGCGGCCGCGGTCACGTTTCTCCTCTGGCTCATCGGGCCCTGGCAGAGCCCACCCGGGCTCTACGCCCTCTACGTCTGGACCGGCATCATCGGGAGCCTGGTCGTCCTCCAGTTCTGGATGGTGCTTGCCGATCTGTACACGATCACCCAGGCCAAGCGGATCTACCAGGTCGTGGGGACGGGGAGCCTGCTCGGTGCCGCGGTGGGAGGAGCGACGGCGCGTGCCATATCCGCCCAAGCCCCCGTGACCTGGCTCGTCCTCGTGGCCGCGCTGGCCTTCGCCGCCACCGCGATCGGTCCCGCGATCGCCCTCGGTCGGACCGCACGGCGCACGGCGCCGGCTCCGCGCGGGGGCCTCTCGATGGCGAGCGCCATGCGGACCCTCCGTGCCGATCCCTACGTCCGGGGACTCGCAGGGCTGGTGCTCGTCTCCACCGTCGCGCTGACGCTCGGCGACTACGTGTTCAAGAGCGCGGTCGCCCGCCAGATCCCGCCGGGAGAGCTCGGCACCTTCTTCGCCGGGGTCTACGCGGTCTTGAACCTGCTCGCCCTCGCCGCGCAGGTGCTCCTCACGGGCTGGCTGTTCCGCGTCCTCGGCCTGCATCGCGCGCTCTGGGTCCTGCCCATGCTGCTCTTCCTGGGGGCGGCGGGGGTGGCCCTCGGAGGTGGACTCGCGGCGGCGCTGCTCCTCCGGGGGGCGGACGGCGCACTGCGCAACTCGCTCGACCGCACCGGCCGCGAGCTGCTGTTCGTGCCGTTGTCGAACGGCCTGCGCGCCCGGGCCAAGCCGCTCATCGACCTCGTGGGGCAGCGGGGAGGACAGGCCCTGGCGTCGCTCTTCATCCTCGCCGAGGTGCCGCTCCATCGCGGCGACACCGTCGTCGCCGCCGCCGCCGCCGCGCTGGCGGTGATCTGGGTCGCCTGGGTGGTGGACCTGCGAAGCCACTACCTCGACCTCTTTCGCTCCGCCCTCCGCGAGGGGGCGATCCGCCCCGCGGTGGACCTGCCCCCCGTGGACCTGGGCTCGCTCGAGGCGCTCATCACCTCGCTCAACAGCGCGGACGACGGCGAGGTCCTGGCGGCGGTGGAGCTCCTCGCGGAGGAAGGGCGCACCCGGCTGATCCCGGCCCTGATCCTGCACCATCCCTCCTCCGCCGTCGTCGGCCGGACGCTCGAGCTCTTCGCTCGGGACGGACGGAGCGACTTCCTCCCCGTCGCCGACCGCCTGCGGCGGCATCCCGACCCCGAGATCCGCTCCGCCGCTCTCCGGGCCCGGGCGCGCGTGCGCCCCGAGGAGGGGCCGCTGCGCGCCGCCCTCGACGACCCGAGCCCGCTCGTGCGGGCGACGGCGGTGGCGGGGCTCGTCGCCGGCGGCTGGGGCGGGGAGGAGACCGCCCGTCTCCTCGAGGAGGTCGTCGAGCGTGGCTCGCCCGAGTCGCAGACCGCCCTCGCGAGAGCCATCGCGGAGCTGCCCACCGCGGCGTTCGAGGCCGCGCTCCTGCGGCTCGCCGACAGCTCGGCGGACGAGGTGGCGGTGCCGGCGGCGCAGGCCATGGGCGCACTGGCCCGGTCGAGCTTCCTTCCCGCGCTCTTGCGGATGCTGGACCGCCACGAGCTGCGTCCGGCGGCTCGTGACGCCCTGGTGGCCTTCGGGGACGGGGCTCTCGTCTTCCTCGATGACGCCCTCGGCGACCACGCCTTGCCGGCGGAGCTGCGACGCCACCTGCCCCGGACCATCAGCGCGTTCGCCTCCCCCGGTGCGGCGGCGGTGCTGCAGCGGCACCTGCTCGACGAGCCCGACGGAGCGGTGCGCTACAGGATCATCCGCGGCCTCAACCGGCTCGCCGCGCGCCCGGATGTGGACGTCGATGGAGGGATGCTGGATCCCGCCACCGAGGCGACACTGCGGGGCCTCTTCCGGCTCGTCCACTGGAGGGTGGTCCTGGAGCGGGAGACGGCCGGGGATCCACGGCGCGTGACGCCCGGCCACGAGCTTCTCGTGCAGCTGCTGCGTGACAAGGAGACGCACGCGATGGAGAGGCTCTCCCGGCTCCTGGCCCTTCGTTACCGCGGGGAGGACATGAAAGGCGTCTACCGCGGGCTTCGCAGCGGGGACCCTCGGCTGCGCGCCAGCAGCCGCGAGCTTCTCGAGCACCTCCTCGCGCCACCCCTGCGGGGCGCCGTGCTGGCGCTGGTCGAGGAGATCCCCGACCCCGAGCGTCTGGCGCGCGCGACGCCGTTCTACGCCCCGCCCGTCCTGGATTACGAGGGTGTTCTTGCCGTCTTGCTCGACGAGGGGGGGGAGTCGCTCCGCTGCATCGCCGCGCACCACGCGGGCGAGCTGCGTCTGCAGGCTCTGCGGCCGCGGCTCGAAGGGCTGCGATCCCCCGAGGCCGGCTTCTTCCTCCAACGGGTCGTGGGGCGTGCGCTCGAGGCCCTCGCCACGGAAGGGGAGGCGGCCGCCCATGCCTGACTCCCCCCGCCCCACGGGGCCGCTTCAACGGCTGCTTTTCCTCAAGCGGGTGCCGCTCCTCGCCGGCCTCACCGGCGTCGAGCTCGCGATCGTCGCCGAGCCCGCGATCGAGCGGTTCGTGCCGCGGGGAGAGGTCCTGCTCCACGAGGGCGAGCCGGTGGGGGCGGTCCACGTCGTCATGGAGGGCGCGCTGGGGGCGTGGCGTCGGGGGCGCCACGTGGCCCGAATCGGCCCCGGGCAGGCCGTCGGCGGCTACGCGCTCTTCGCGGGCGACCCCTCCGGCACCAGGCTCGTCGCGGAGGAGGACACCCTCGCCCTCGAGCTCGACGCGGATGCGGTCATGGAAGTGCTCGAGGACCGTTTCCCGATCCTCCATCACCTGCTCCGGGAGCTCAGCCGGCAGCTCATCTCCCTGATCACCCACCATCGCCTCGACCCCGTGCTCGGGATGGGCGACGCCGAACCCCCCCGCGGGCGTGAGAGGGGGCAGTTGGACCTGGTCGACCGCATCATCTTCCTGCGGCAGCGCGATCCCTTCCGACGGACCAGCGTCAACGCCCTGGCGGAGCTGGCTCGGGCGCTGACCCAGGTCCGCTTCGAGGCGGGGACGGTGCTGTGGCGCGAGGGCGAGGCGGCCCCGAGTGTGTTTCTGCTCCTGGACGGGCGCGTGCGCGCGACCTCGGAGGCGCGGGGCCTCTCCTTCCAGCCCGGCCCCGGCTTCCCGCTCGGGTCGCTGGAGGCGATCGGGGAGACGCCCCGCTTCTACGATGCCATCGCGGAGACCCCGGTGGCGGCGCTTCACGGCAGCGCCGAAATGCTCGTCGACGTCTTCGAGGACAGCTTCGAGATGGCCATGGAGTACTTGGGTGTGCTCTCCCGAGCCGCGCTGCGGATCATGGATTCGAACGCCGCTCAGGGGCGGGGAGCGCTCGAGGGGCTCCCGGGCGCATGAGCCTCCTCCCTCCCACCTCCCTTGCGAGTCTCGTCGGGCTGAACTAAGCTCCGTGAAGATCGCGCTCTGATTGCGCACTTTTGGAGGTTCCCATGAGCCACGATGATCAAGGCGCCGGCGCCTCCGGCATCATCCTGTCGTTCCTGCTGGGCGCCCTCTCCGGCGCCGCCCTGGCCGTGCTCTTCGCGCCCCGCTCCGGCCGGGAGACGCGGGAGATGCTCGGAGAGAAGCTGCGCGAGAGCGCCGAGCGCGGACGGAGCCTCGGTGAGGAAACGCTGGCGAAGGGGCGCGAGGCGCTGACGGAGACCGCCAACTACGTGGAGCGACAGCGTGAGGCGCTCGAGAAGCGTCGCGACCGGCTCGCGGCGGCGGTGGAGGCGGGCCGGCAGGCCTACCGCGACGAAAAGGAGAAGATGTAGCCTCCCATGACGACCTGGGCCCTTGTCTTCCTCGGGGTGATCGCTGTCGCCTCGTTGGTGCAGTCCGCGGTGCTGATCGGCCTCGCGGTGGCGGGGCGACGCCTCTCCCGGCGGATCGAGGCCCTTCAGACCAGGCTCGAGCGCGACGTCTCACCCGCGCTCCAGGACCTGACGCGGGTGAGCCGCAACGTGGCGGAGATCAGCGACATCGCCACGCTGCAGGCCCGTCGTCTCGACCTGGCGCTGGCGGACACGATCGAGAAGATTGAGGAGACGACCTCGGTCGCTCAGCGCCTGATCCTGCGTCCGCTGGGACCGGTGGCGGACCTCGTGGCCTTCCTCAAGGGGCTTCGCCGCGGGATCGACGTCTACTTCGACCTGCGCGCACGCGAGGGCCGGCGGCCCATCTCGCCCCGCCGTCGGCACGGCGAGGACGACGAGCACCTCTTCATCTGAGTCGGCCGCAGGCGCGGCCTCCCTCAGGGTTTCTTGAAGATCCGCTGCAGGAAGCCGCGCGCGGCGCCGTGCCCGCCTCCCAGCTCGGCCGCCGCCCCCGCGTGGTCGGGACGAAGATCGACCACCTTCCGGAACTCTCGCTGCGCCAGGAGCGGGCGCTTTTCGGCCTTGTAGATCATCCCCAGCTCGAAGTGGGCGTCGACGTTGGTCGGATCCTCGCGAACGACCCGCTGCAGGTTGTCTTCCGCCTTGCGGATCCAGTTGGGGTTTCGCGCACAGGCGCGAGCAAGGAGGATCCGGCCGCGATGCTCCTGACGCCCCTGCTGGAAGCGGGGCAGCGCGGCCTCGAGCATCTCGATCGTGTCCCAGTAGCGGCCCTGGGAGAACAGGAACTGCGCCTCCCGGAATACCTCGTCGGGCGGTGGCAGTAGCCCCTCGGCGGCGGTCGCTTCGGTCGCGTCGCTGGCTGCGGGCTGGGCGAAGGAGGCGGAGGCGGCGGTGGAAGGCGCTTCCGCTCGCACCGACGCGCGGGGGGCGAAGCGCGCCTCGTAGGTGGCGCGGCTCTTGGCGTCGCCCAGGACCTCCCAGGCTTCGCGGATCCGGATGAAGATTCCCTCCAGCACGTCGTGGAGGTCGGCGAGGCGCGGGTCGCGGTGGACGTCAGGGTGATAGCGCTTGACGAGGGCGACGTAGGCCTGCTTCACCTCGCCGTCGGTACAGCCGGGCTGGACGCCCAGGACCTCGAAGTGGTTTTGGTGCGGAAGCGCCTGGAGGTGCTCGAGGATCTCACGCCTCTGCGCCTGGATCTGCTCATCCCCCTCCGCCGCCGCAGCCGGGGCGGGCTCGACGGGCTCCTCCGCCGGCGGCGGGGCGGGGGTGGGCTCCACGGGCACCTCCACCGGCGGCAGGGGTGTGGGCTTGGGCGCGGCAACTCTCTCCGGTGCCGGCGGCCGTACGCGCGCGGGGCCATACTCGAGCCGGCCTGTAAGTAGGAGGCCGAGCAGGCTACGCTCCACCTCGTCGGATTCGCCTGGAACAAGCTGGAGCACCTCCCGTGCCGTGGTCGCGCCGTCGATGCGCGACACCACGTGGCCCTCGGTGAGGGTCAACGTCCGCTCCTCCGCCAGCGCCTTCGTCGCAACCAAGAGACGATCCAGGTCGCCAAGCGAGGCACGGACCGCCTCGCTGTCGAGCGTGCCGCGCACCGCCTCCAGGATCAGCTGCTCCGTCGAGCCGGCGAGGGGCTCGGCCGTCTCCGGCGCATCCTCGGCGTCCTCGAACTCGGCCGGTGCCTCGGCCGCCAGCGCCAAGAGGAGGCGCTCGCGCAGGTTGGCGGAGGCGGGCGCGGGCGCCGCCGCCCGTCGCGGCGAGGCCAGCCCGAGGTCATCGAGGACCCGCTGGAGCCTGAGGCGCACGGAATCGTCTGGCGGGGGCGCAGGCTCCTCCGCTGCCCTGTCGTTGCACACTCCGACGATGTGGCCCTGACGCACGGCAAGACCCAGGCGAGCCTGATCGGGCCCGAGGGCGAGGATCCCCGTGCGCCGCCGGCGGAACACGTCCGCAAGGAGGGAAAGGGCGCCGTTCGGTGGGTCGTGCTCGGTCATGTCAACGCCCGCTCCGCAGCCCGGTAGTATAGCGCTTGACTCGTGAGCTTGCCGGGGCAAAACTGCCCGGAGTGGCCCGCCCCGCGCGGGCGCGAGCCCATGCCGCAGGTCCTGGTCATCGATGACGACCCTCTGGTCGGCAAGACGCTCGTCGACCTCCTGAGCCAGCACGGCTATCCGGCCCGCCGGGCGGAGTCCGGAGAGCAGGGTCTCGAAGCCCTCGGCGGCGAGGGTGGCTTCGACCTCGTGCTGCTCGACGTGCGCCTGCCGGGCATGAGCGGCTTCGAGACCTGCGTGCGCATCCGGGAGCAGCACGGTCCCTACCTGCCCGTGATCATGATGACCGCCTTCGGCGACCCGGTGGCGGTACGCCGGGGCTACGAGGCAGGGGCGGACGACTTCCTGCACAAGCCCGTCGACACCCCTGCCCTCATCCTCAAGGTGCGGGCCTTCCTGCGCCTCAAGTCACTGCACGACCAGCTGGCGACGAGCCGCGAGGAGGCGCAGGCACGCGCGCGGGACCTCGCCCGGCTGCACGAGATTGGCCGTGACTGGTCGCTCCTCGCCGAGCCCGCGGAGTTCAACCGGATGCTGACGCAGCGGCTGGCCGGGCTCATCGGAGCACCGGTCGTCGGCATCGCGCTCATGGATCCGGCGACGGGGACGATGGAGGCGGCGCTGCCCCTCCATGGGCTGTCCGACGATCGGGCGCGGGCGTTCCGGTACGTGCCGCGCCCCGAGTATCGCAGCCTCTGGAGCCCGGGGAGCGGGCGACCGTACGTGAGCAATCAGCCTGGCTCCGACCCTCGCCTCGCGCAGGAGATCGCTCTCCTCGCGGAGGCGACTTCGGTCGTCCTGGTGCCCATGCTCTCCGAGGGCGAGCTCATCGGGCTGCTCGGGGCCGCGGACAAGCCCGGGGGCTTCACGGACGCCGACGTGCAGATTCTGTCGACCTTCGCCGGTCCCGTCGCCACGTTCGTGCGGAGCCGCCAGATCTACGACCGCCAGCGGCGGCAGGCCACCCGCTTCGAGCGCCTGGCGGCGCTGGTGGGGGACATGGCCGCGATCTCGGGCCGCTCGCGCCTCCTCGACCTCACGGTCAAGCGTGTCCAACGCGACCTGGGCTACGAGCGCGTGGCCTTCTACGCGCCGGGGGAGGACGGCCGTCTCCTCCCCGAGAGCGAGGCGGGCCCGGCAGAGGCGGCGCCGGACCCGGAGGCGCTGCGCTGGGCGCTGCGGCTGTCCGCGCCCCTCGAGGCCTCTCGCACGGACGCCGCGGCCGAGCTGGCGGTGCCCGTCCGCGCCGGCGAGCACGCCCTCGGTGTCCTCCTCGTCCGCCGGCGTCCGCCCACGCCCTTCGAGAACGAGGAGACGAACCTGCTGACGACCCTCGCCGGCCACCTCGCCCTCGCCCTGCGGCGCGTGGCGAGCGAGGCGGCGACCGAGCATCTGGCCCGACAGATGGCCACGCTCTACGACATCGGGCTCGAGACCGCCGCCCTGCGGGACCTGCAGGCCCTCTTTGGCCGGGCCACCGAGGAGGCGGGGCGGCTCATCCGCGCCGACCACACCTCGGTCTTCCGCTACGACGAGCGGGACGAGGTGCTGCGCCTCTTCGCGGTCTGGGCGCGGGAGCCGGCGCCGATGCCGGAGGCGCGTCCGGTCTTCCGGCTCGGCGAGGGGATCGCGGGCCGGGTGGCGCGGGACCTGTTGCCGGTGCTGGTCAATGAGGCGGAGCGGCACGAGGACTTCGTGCCCCGCGACAACCCCGTCTCCCGCATCCTGTGCGTTCCCCTCACGCACTTCGATCGCGCGCGGGCGGCGAGCGTCCTCTACGGCGTGCTCAACGCCACGCGGCGACCCGGCTCGCCGCCCTTCACCAACGACGATCTCGAGTACCTCGCCCGCTTCTCGGGGCAGCTTTCGATCGCGGTCGCCAACTCGACCGCCTTTGCCGCGGAGCGCGAGCGCAGCGAGCAGCTCGCCCTCGTCAACGCCGTGCTGCGAGAGTCGGCGGGGATGCTCTCCCGCGAGCGGATCCTCGACAGCGTGGTCCGGCGCATCCAGGAGGCCTTCCGGCACTCGGTCGTGGCGATGCTGGTGCCGGAGGCGGAATCGGGCCTCTTCCGCGTCGCCGCCGCCGCCTCGCTGGAGCCGCGGTCCGAGGGCTGGGCGGGCCCGGCCATCTCGGAGGGCTTGCCGGGTCGGGCGGTGCGCGAGAAGCGGACGGTCGCG
>Ga0209342_10003634_pt1 | contig 16240 bp, 33 predicted proteins | sample RifCSP16_2_FD_184023 | JGI IMG/M metagenome (GOLD analysis project Ga0209342, IMG submission 184023) | Soil microbial communities from Rifle, Colorado - Rifle CSP2_sed 16_2 (SPAdes) (version 2) | ecosystem: Environmental > Terrestrial > Deep subsurface > Rock core/Sediment | place: Rifle... | reverse complement strand
TGACGCTGAACGGGTGGTCTGACATGGTTCTCCTTTCTAGGGGCAGTCCTGGAGGTCTGAGCCGACGGCGATAGCGGTTTCTCGGTCTTGACAAGGGTCAAAGTCTGTCCAGGGGTTGCCCGAGACTAGGGCTAGGGCTGTTATCAGTAGACAGAGGATGCCCCGCCGGATCATTTCTCACCTCCTTTCACGTCTGACTCGAACCGCTTTTCAATGGCTTCTACGAGGGGTTTGACGAAGTCCCAACAGTAGTCACACCAGCCGAAACCGCCGTAGCAGTGCGTGCTGGGCTGGCCACAAGTGCAAAAGGTTACGTCTACCGCCTTCAAGAGCGCGGGCGGGAATACCTCGCGGATGTTCTTCTTCACGATGACACCTCCCAGAGCGAAAGCTGGCCGGCCAACACGGCGACCGGCGACCGGCGACGGAGAGCGCGACGGCGGCGCTGAATGCAGCAGCCGGAGGAACAGGAATGAAGCGCGCAACAGCCGCAGCAGAACGCGCAACTGCAGGCGGCGAGAGCGCCGATGACCAGACCGCAGGCGGCGCAGCAAAGCTGACACGGGGACCCGAACGGGTGAGAGCAAAGGATCATGACGACGCCCCACACCCTGACCAGCCACAAGCCGGACAGAACCAGCAGCGACCACCCGCCGGATGGAGAGAACACCCACACTCTGGACACCGCACGTTACACCCCCTTTTTCTAGAGCCCCCCCTGCCGGGGCCTAAAAGGCCCAGGAAAGCGGCGGCGCGGCGAAGGCACCCGAAGGGCCGTAACGAAGTGAAGGAGGCGTGAGCGGAGCGGAGCCTTGCCGAAGCCGCGAAGCCGCGCATAATGGGCCTGGCCCCGGCAGGGAAGGCTGGGGGGGAGGTGGTTTAGTAGTTCCTGCGCCCCTGCGCCTCCATGAAAACGACTGGCCGTTCGGCGGAAACGACTAGATACGAAGCGTATCTGCGCTGTGGGCGTCGTTCCGGCGGCGACGGAGGGCGCGGCTCCCTATATGCGGGGGCTTGTCCCCGCTCTTCAATGGTCCGCGCCCGATGTGGCCGCTCTTCTCTTCCGCGAGCCGTGACGCCGGGGGATGTGGGGTTTAGCTAATGCGGCCTTCGGGGGGCTGGACGGCGTGACGGCGAGCGCTTGACCCTGGGTCTGGGGCGTTGCCCCAGGGTTGACGCCTGTCCGCGGGCGCCTAGCGCGGCCAGAAACGGGGGGCCGGAAGCGCCGAGCGGGGCCCGCAGCGGGAAGCGCGGAGTGCGGGCCCCTAGCCGAGGGCGCGCTCTTGAACGCGCCCCGGCGGCCCGGGGGTGGGGGCCCTGGCGGGCGAGTCGAGCGGTGGGGTGGTGGCCGCGTGACGGCTGGCGCTCGTTCGCGATGTGGGCGGCTATACAGGATGATGTTGGGGGGGGCGGGGTTCTTGGCCGCCCACCAAACCGAGCCGCCGCCCGAACCGATTTCGTGCGGCGATTCCCTACGAACAGCGCCGTTGAGGGCGGCGGCGAGTAAGGCGGCCATACGCGAGCGAAACGTGCGAAGAGGCCGTTGTTCCCCATTGTGAGGAGTCACGGTCAAATCCGTAGGACGCCACCGAGAAGCGAGAGTCCAAGCGTAGACCGCACAGAGTACCGTGAGAACGGCGGCCTCTTCAAGCGGACGGCCTTTGTAGTGTAGGGGGGGGCGGTGGTCCTCGTGGGTGGTGGAAGGGCGGCCCAAGGCGCACGGGGCGTAAGCCCCGCCTCGTGGGGGGAGGTAAAGCGGCCCCTGCGAGGCCTCCGGAGTTAGTGACGGTTTGACCCGACCCATGTATCTTCCGGCCGAGCAACAGGGGACGCGGGGGAGCCAGCCCGCGCTGAGGGGGGAGCATAGGGGCTGCCTCGGGGGCGTCAACAGCCCTGGGAAGCGCGGGCTGGTGAGGGGCGCTTCTGGATGCGCCGACGGGACGGCCCTGGAGGGGTGCGCTGCCCTTCCTGTGGCGGGGCTGTTATTAGACACTCAGCGCTGCACCGTGGTACTGGTGGTTGCTATTTACCCCCCCACTTGCGCCAGCTGTTGATGACCTTCACGACGTAGGCGGCAGCGAAGGACGCGCAGGCGACGGTGAGCGTGGCCAGGGCGGCGACGACTACCTCGAGGTAGACGTGTAGGGGTTCGCTCATGGTGTGGGCCACGCGCCGCCGAGGACGCCGAGGATGTAGACGACGATGGCGACGATGATGGCCCTGGCCATGGCGCGGAACTTCGGGTCGAGCCAAAGTCTCTTTATCATATCTAGGCTCCCTTCAACGTGCGCTCTATGGAGTCAAGGACGTTGGACATGGCCTCGGTCAGGCGGTCGGCGTCGGTGCCGGAGATGTGGTAGTGGGTCGCTGCGAGTCGGGCGAGCGTGCCGAGAGTCTGACGAAGGAGGTCAAGGTCCGTTGCGTCGGCGCTCAGTAGGCGCTCGGCCCGTTCTCGGAGCAGGGCGATCTCACGGTGTAGGTCGGTGGGGGAGAGAGTGAGCGCTAGGGCGAACCGCTCCTGTCCGACTCGGTCGAGAACGCTACTGTAGAGGCCGTGCTTGACCGCGTTCAAGTTGCCGGGTTGTCCGCCCGGTTTCCTCTTCGGTTTCACTGTGCCTTTCCTCGGTGGTGTGTGTGTGGGTGCGGGTGGTGATGCGTTCGTGCGTTCGGGTTCGCTTGCGGGTTTGGGTTGTGGCGTTGATCTCGGCTAGCTCTTCGGCGGCGCTGACGACAAGGGTCAGGGCTGCGAGTTCCCAGTGCTGGTCTGTGACGATGGCGCCCGTCGGCGTGTGCTGCTCGATGTGGATGTGCGCCTTGACTCGTTGCGGTTGCGTCACGGGAGTCTCCGATCTCTGTCGGGGTAGAAGGTGGGTTTGTCGAACGTTGGGTCGTCGGGTGGGACTCGTCGGACTGCGTCCCAGTCGGCGACGTACTTCGGTTCGGGGATGTGAACGAGCGCCGTGAAGAGGTCGGCGTACACTTCGTCGTCGCCTTCACGCTGTAGCAGGGGGATGTTGAGCGTCATGGGGATCTCCTCCCGTGGGGACTGCAGGTGGTAGAGCCAGAAGAGTGTTCCGGGGCAAGCGGTTGGGTCGCTGGCCAGTGCCCACGCTCTATGCCCGGCGAGTGGGATCGCGGGGTACTCTCGCTGGATGAAGGCGACGGCGTGGGCGGCGGCGGTGAGTTGGGTGTCGGGTGGCGCTTGGTCGCGGAAGTCGCCGATCAGGACGATGCCGATCAGCTCGTTGTTGCGCCCGGCGACGTGGGCGCGTGCGCCGTGTAGGTCGCCGCAGTAGTACCAGCGCCCGGAGGGGAAGGCGGCCAGGTGGTAGCCGAAGCCGCCCCAGTCGCGGTCTGGGGGCTGGTTGTGGTAGCGGTCGATGGCCCGGAGGTGGGCGATCTCGTCGGCTTCGGTGTCGGGGATGGCGTCGAAGAAGGGAGCGCCGCTGACGGAGTGGTGGACGGCGACGCCGATGACAGCGGGGCCGATGGGGTAGCGGCCCGTGAGCCCGTTCGTCATGAGGTTGCGCACGTCTAGGGGTTCCACGCAACCGAGTATACCACTTAGCGGTTGTAGTGGCCTTGCGGGGCCGCTGGTGGGCGCTGGTGTGGCGCTAGGTGATGGCGGCGGGGGGCGCTGGCGCGCATCTCGCTCAGGTTCATCTCTCGGCTCCCTTCTCTCTTTACGCGATCTTGTCGGCCAGGATGATGGAGTTGGTGACGACGACGGTGTTGGTCGCCTCGGCGGTGTTTTGCGCCCAGCTCTTCGGGGCTAGCGGCCGAGGTGTTGGCGGGGATGGTGAGGTCGAATTCGTAGAACATCAGTCTCTTCTTATGCGAGCTTGTGTGCGATGAGACAGCTGTTGGCTAGCACCGTGGTCGCCGTGGCGTTAGAAGTGTTCTGTGCCCATTGGAGTTGGAGGTTACCGGGGGTCGCGCCACATACGACGATGGCTTCGATGATGACCAGGGTAGGGTCGCTGACGTCGAGGATGCCAGGGGAGCGGTCGACGGCAGCATCCTGGAGGGTGGCGCTGTAGGTCACGAATGGGGTCGCCGTTACGCCGATTACTGGGCCAAAGTAGGTGTGCTTGACCGTTGCGCCGGCGGGGACAGTGAAGGCGTATTTGATGTCGCCAGCTTGGGCCGCCGTGACCATGAGTTTAAAGCGGACTTCCCAGATTTCGTTGGCGGCCATGGCGAGGAGCAGGTGGTTGTCGTTCTGGAGGACTGTGCTGCTGGTAACGGTCTCGTCGGCGGTCTTGCGCACGGTGGTGGGGCCGCCGCTACCCGTCCCGACTTCCGTCCAGGCGGTAGCGCCGTCGTTGTTGCAGTAGAGCTTGTTGTTGGTGGTGTCCCAGTACAACGTCCCCTCGGCCTCGGAGTGGGACGGCGCTCCGGCCCCGGTCTGTATCTTGAGGCGGCCCGTGATGCCGGTCACGTCCCAGTTGCCGGTGATAGCCATGGCCTGGCCGCCGATGTCGTCGCCCGCGGCTGCGGCATGGGCGGCGGCGTGTAGCTGGGCGTGGTGCTGGTCGGCAGTGACGTTCGTTAGGCTGGCGTGAGACTTCTCGGTGAGCTGGGCGAGGCGGCTGAAGGTCTCGCCGCGTACAACCTCGCTCCACGCTGCGCCGGTGTCGCGGTAGAGGATGCCGGTATCGGTGGCCCAGTAGAGGCGGTTGGCGACGGCTGCGGCGGGTTTGGCGGCGTCCAGGCCGGACAGGATGACGCCGATCTCCGACAGGTCTAGTGTGATGTTGAACTTGTCGGCGGGGGATTCGGCTACGTCGAAGCCGGCCCCGAAGTCGATCTTGAATGTGGTCATGGTGTGCCTCCTACTAGGACGCCGCCTTCGTACACTTCGATTAGGGTTAGGGTTGCGCCGACGGTTCCTACGCTTACGCCGCTCTCTAGCACTTCGACGTCTAGACCTGCGGCTGGTAGGGCTCCCTGTACGGTGATGATAACGGCGTCGTCGGGGTTGTCGTCGGTGAAGAAGAGGACGGCGCATTCACGATCGGCTACGACGTCGGCGGCGGGGATGTCCGTGGCCACGGGCACGGCGAGCACGAGCGTGGGTAGCGAGCTTACGAGTTGCACGTCGGCCTTGTGGGTCACGGCGTCGTAGGCCTTGATGATGGCGCGGTGCACCTGCATCAGGGCGCTCCCAGGGTCAGGGTGTGGGTGTAGTCGGGGTCGCGACTGCGACCGCGGCTGTAGTGTAGCACGGCCCGGAGGACGCGGCGTTTGGAGGCGGAGAGCGCCCGGCGGGAGTCGGTGATGTCTATTACGTCGTTGACCTCTAGGCCGCAGTGGACCGGGGCCGTGATCTGGTCGGCGTAGTGCTCGATCGCTTCTTCGCGGGCGAATGATCCCGCTTCCTTGCGGGCCAGGGCGAGCGCTCGGTTGAGGGTGGTGGTGTCGGTGGTAAGCTCGCGGTCTGCGATTAGGGCAGGGCTGGCGTAGTGAAGGGGGATCTCGGAAAAGTCGATCGACTCGCCAACGACGTTGGCGAGAGCGCCGCCCAGGACCTTGAAGTGGTTGTGATCCTTCAGGCGGTCGACGTAGCGCGCGGTGTAGATCGGGTGCTGGGTTGTGGGTTGCCAGGCGAAGGCCTGGTCGGAAGAGTCGGCAGCGAGAGGTTCCTCCAGGTAGAGGAACTCGCCACGGTTGTAGATGATGTCGGGGATTCGCCCGAGAAGGCGGTGAGCGACGGCAAGGGCGCTGGTTCCCGGGTTGATGGAGAGGGCGGGGTAGGTGTTGCTGGCCGTTGCGCTTGAGCCCGTGCCGGAGAACTCAAAACCTGCGCGGGCGGCGAGCCACATGAACAGGCCGAAGATGTTCTTAGCAGCGGCGGCGAACTGGATAAGGCGGGGCGCACGCCAGCGGGATAGGTGGGCGAAGGCGTTTTCACAGCGCAAAGTTAGGGTGGCGCTTCCCTTTGAGTCGAAGGTGTGCTCTAGGGCGGCGATCCAGACGGTGGGGCCGTCGGAGTAGCGGGCGACGTTGTTGGCGTCGTAGTAGCCCGGGCTGATGCGCACCTCTGCGCCCTTGGTGATGGTGGCGTGCGCGTTGTACGTGCCCGCGTGGTTGTCCAAGAGGATGGTGGACGTCTCGGGCTCGGTGCTTTCGTTCAGGGAGCACTCGATCACGTCCGCGGTGACGTCCAGGGTGGCCAGGGTCAGGCCCCAGTAGTAGACGCGGTTGGGGGTCGTCAGGTAGACGGCTGTGGCGGTGAAGGCGATGGCTAGGCCGTAGTCCGTGCCCAGGTCGAAGGGGACGGGTTCGTGCCACAGGTTGTCGGCGTAGTCCGCCGTGGGGGGGCTGTAGGAGTGGACGATGCGGTCGTAGGCCCCGGTCCCGGTGTAGTACTCGCGACAGGTGAAACGGTAAACGTCGGGCTGGAAGAGGAAGGGGTTGTTGTAGGCGACGTTCGAGCCGGGGGCGGTGTCGTTGATGGGCCAGGCGGGGCTCCAGGTGTTGGGGGCCTGAGAGAAGCCGTCGCCGAATATGCGAGAGGCGAGCCGGGCGCCGCCGCCGGTGACGATGGTGCCGGTAACGATGATGTTCCAGTCGCTTTGATAGAAGAGGGCGATGCCGGTCGGGGTTATTTCGCCGTCGGTGGTGGTGACGGCAGCGGCCCAAGCGCTGGCCGAGTACTTGTAGGCGCTGAGGTTGTTGCCGTTGTTCACTACCAGGGCGCGGACGGTGCTCGATTTGGCTGAGGCTGCTATGTAGTTGATGGTCACGGCGTGGGTGATGATCAGGGCGAAGGCGGACCAGGTGGCTCCGCTGTCCGCGCTGGTGGACTCGTATATCTGGGTGGGGGTACCTGAGTCCACAGCGTAGGCGTAGAGGTTGGCGCCCGACTTGGCGATGGCGCAGAGCTTCGTCGTGGTGCGCCAGCTCGTCCAACTGCTGTACGTGCTGCCGCTGGTGGGGCTGGCGACGCGCTGGCGGTAGAGGGTGTTGGCCTCGATGCGGAGCCGGTTCAGCGAGCCGTCGGTGGGGACGGCTACGGCGTGGGGCCCGGCGGCTTCAGCGCCGGTGTACCAGAGGGTGGGGCGTAGGCGGCGGATGCCCGCGTTGCGGTCGGAGACGACGACCTTCAGGTAAGGGCGGCGGTTGGTCGCCTTCTGCGCGGCGGTAAGGTCGGCGTGTAGGGCTCGCATGCTGGCCCTATTCTACACGGTAGCGTGTCAGGGGCCTGGGTCGCTGGACTGGCTGGGCACGGGGTCGGTCTCGACGTAGAGGCGGCGGGTGCGGAGTTTCTGGCGCTTGCGGAGTAGCGCCTGGAAGCGTCCCAGGTAGTGGGCGGCGAGCTTCTCCCAGTCGGTGGCGGCGCGTTGGCCGCCGGTGTTCAGGGAGTCGGTGGCGTCGACCTGCTCCTGGAGGCAGGCGTAGCCAGCGGCGCCGATTAGCACAAGCTCGATCTGGGCGACGTCCAGGGTGGTGCTGCTGGCGCCCAGGGTGTGGGGGCCTTCCCAGTAGACGTAGGTGTTCTCGATGGCGGCAGGAGCAGCGTCGGTGAGCATGGTCAAGGTGTTGCCCCAGATGGCGAAGCCGACGAAGTTCTGGGGCCAGGAGCCGACGGGCCACTCGACGGCGCGGACGTTAATGCGGCCGGTTAGGGCGGAGATACTGATGTCTCGGCTGCCCGCGACGGTCACGACGGTGGTCTTGTTCTGGTAGGGGATGGCTTTCGAGAACTCTTCCAGGGCTTTCTCGATGGCGCGGGTGAGCTCGGCGTCGGACCAGATGGCAGAGGCGGCGTCCTTTAGCTCGACGCGAAGGTCGGCGAGAGCGTCGGCTAGGGGGGTGGCCATAGGGCCTCCCTGCTAGGCGGCGGTGGAACCGGCGCGCACGCTGGGGGCGACGTAGATCTCGGTGGCGGAGAGGATATAGCCAAGGATGGTGTTCACGTCGCCGGTGGTGGCAGGAGCGGTCTCGGTGTAGCCGCCGCCGACGCCTGCCCCTTCCTCGTTGTAGACGAGGCCGCCGACGGTGCCGGCGGTGAAGCCGCCGATGATGGCCTCGCGGCAGACCTCGATCTCGTCGCCGCTGACGCCGCCCTGAAGGGCGATCAGCTTGCCCTGGATGGCGGTGGCGACGGTGGCCAGGGCGCGTTTCCAGCCGGTGGCGTAGCCGATTAGGTCGCCCGCAATGACGGTGCCGGAGAGAGCGACTTTGAACTTAGGACCGATGGCCCGGACGGTTCGGTTGCGAGGGCTGGCTTCGGTGAGCGCCATGGCTACTTCTCCTTAGACGGCTTCGTGGGGGCTGGTGCGACGGGTTGGACGAGGGCGGTCCCGCAGTTGGAGCAGGAGATGCCGTCCTGCTCTAGCAGGCACTTGCTCTGACAGCGGGGGCAGTAGACGCCGGCCATTAGTTTGTCCAGTCTCCGGAGCTGAGGCCGTCCATGCGGGCCATGGCGACGCTGCTGAGTAGGGCCAGGCCGCAGTACCACTTCACGCGATCTCGTTTGGCGTCCTTCGTCTCCAGGGAGCCTACGCGTTCGACTTGGATTCCGCCGCCTGCTTCCAAGCCAAAGAGGGCGTCACCACCAAACTTCAGCGCGAAGATGCTGGAGGACGCGCCGCCGGTCTTGGCGGAGTACTTGCTGGAGGCTAGGAGTTCGGTGTCTACCATGAAGTCGTTGATGAGGATGGGGATCCCGGACCAGAGGGTCCGTCCGCCCTCTAGAGCGCCGACTGGGGCGGACTGGAGTGCCCAGCCTTGCGACCGGGCAAGCTTCTGGATGCCTCGGCGCGTGCGGCGGCTCATCATGAGGGCGGACGGACCGCCGACGATGCAGTCGCAGAGCTGGTCAAGTTGGGTGAAGGTGCCGACGGCGGGGGTGGTGCTGCTGCCCAGGTGGACGTTCTGGGCGGCGGCTAGGGCTTCGGCGGTGACATGGAGGCCGTTGAAGCCCTTGGGGTCGACGGCTAGCTCGCCGTAGACGAACTCGTCCTGGAACTCCCGGGCGACGGCCTTAGCCTTCATTGCCAGGACTTCGGCTTCGAGGTCTTGCTCGTTGGAGCGGGTGAGAGCGAGGAAGTTGTCGATGTCGGCGTCGCCGCCCAGAATCTTGAGGGTGGCGGTGACGGCGGTAACGGTAGGTGTTCCTTCGACCCAGGTGTCGCCGGGGTTGTAGAACTGTGCGCCGCCGAGGGTGGCCTCGCGGTTGTAGGTGAGGCTGTTGCCGAGGATTTCGGCGAACGGTAGGAGGTTGAGGACGGGGGACTCGGCGACGATGGCCTCCACAACGCCCTTGATGAGTTGGGTGCGGCTGTACTTGTCGGCTTCGGCTACGGTTTCAAATGCCATGGGGTTCTACTCCGTCATTCCTGGGCCTGGGTGGTTGAGGGCAAAGGCGATGCGGCTGACGCCGCGAACGCCGTCGGGGACCTGGATGGTGGCTCGCTGTATGCCTCCGCCGGTGGGGAGTCGAACCCCTGTGTTGGTGGCGGCGGCGGCTGCCTGGGCCGTCTCGATCTGCTGGCGCACGTGGTCGGCGACGGCGCGGGCGCTGTCGATGCTCTGGGCCAGGGTGGTCAGGTCAGCGCCGGTGAAGGCGGCGTCGGGGAGGTCAGGGTTGGCGGCGCGTAGAGCGGTCCGGGTGGTCTCTAGGGCCTGGGCCAGTTGGGCCTGTAGGGCCGTTAGAGGGTCGGGGTTGTCGTCTTGGCCGCCGGTCTGCTCGTTCTCGTCGGACATTCTCGCCTCCTGATTCTGCGCATGAGCTTATGCCGATGGTACGTTCTTTGTCAAATCGGGTGCCGGTGGAACCTGGGCCCAGTCCCTAGCTTCTTGTAGGGCCTCCTGGTAACGGGCGTCGGGGTCGTGCTCCCCTAGCCGTGACATGGATGTCTTACGGGTGCTGAGTCCGGCGGCGATCTGGGCGCTTTCGTTTCTGATCTCGGCAGCGCGGTCGTAGATGGAGGGAGCGGCCCAGGCTATGGTGACGCGTCCGGTGGTGGCGTGGGTGGTGTCGTGGTGCTGGTCGTATATCTGGAGGGCGAGCAGTGCCCGGCGCTTGTAGGCGTCGGTGCGGATGAGGCGCTTGCGCTCGCATTTTTGCAATAACGGCTGAAGCTGCACCTGTAGGGCAATGCCCGACAGGTCGCGTTCGGTGGACCCGAAAGCTGTTCGGGGTGTCTCCGTGACGGCGTAGAGGGTTTCCAGGAGGGATTCGAGATAGTCAATATGGAGGCGGACACCTCCTCCGCTGAGTAGGTCTAGCAGGTAGGCCTTGGCTTTCTCCGGGAGATCCCATACTGCCCCAGGCTCGGCCTGGATGTCGCTGGCCTGTTCTACGTTCTCCAGTACGGTGATGGGGGAGCCGGAAAGTTCCAGGATGGCGGAGATGCGGGAGAGCTGGGCGTTGATCTGCTTAGCGGGCTCCTTGGCCTGTTCAAGGTCAGAGATTCCGTGCCACTGTTTAGGGACGGACAGGTTGGGGTAGATGATGATGGGGATGGCGTTGTATGGGTTGACGCTGGTGGCCACTCGTACTTTGTCGACCCAGATGTCCAGGGTGGTGTCCGTCCAATCCTCGATGACCTGGGCGGGGTCTCTCAGGGGCTGGTAGTTCCATAGGGCGCGGATGTCGGCGGCGCTGAGTTGGTAGGTGTGGGCGATCTGGCGGGCGCGGTCAAAGCGGGCGGGATGGGGCCAGACGTAGAGGCCCTGCATGTCGGGGGCGGTGATGGTGACGCGCTCTTCGTTGGGATTCCAGAGGACCTTGAACGCGCCGTCGCCCAAGACGGCGGTGTCGATCTCGTTGTCGAAGTCCAGGCGGGGGAGGTTGTTCTCGTCGCTGATCTGGGTCAGGACCTCTTCGGCCTTGGCTGCGGCCTCGATGTGCTCTGGGCTTTCGCTCAGGGGTTCAACGCCGATGGTTAGGCCGGCCATGACGTAGGAGCTTAGCTTGTTGATTAGGGTGGCGGCGTAGTTGAAGGTGAGTTGAGGGAGGGTGCGTGGGCGGCGGCGCTGGGGCCGGTCCCACTGTTGGCCTCCGTAGAAGTCCAGGTTGCTCTTGTAGGCGGTGAGCCGCGGGCGGTCTCGGTTGGCGATGCGCTGGGGAAGGGGGATAGATTCGTCGTCGGTGTTCATGTTCATGCGCTTACTCCTTTGTCTGGATTCTAGCACGGGCAAGGCGTGGGGCGGGCGCTTCCTGCGCGGCGCGGTTGCAGAGGGCGACGCTGACGGCGTAGTCGTCGTGGCCCTCCGCCTCGGGTACGGCCCAGGCGACCATGCGGTTGGGTTTGTAGGTCGCTCGGCACTGGCGAAGCTGGAATACCACTTTCTGGTATTCCAGTGTTTGGTCGTTGGCCCATATCTTCAGCCGGCCGGTGGTGGCGGCGGCCTGGAGGTCGTAGCCTAGCTGGGACTTGCTGGACTCGGTGAAGCGGACGGGGATAAGGGCGCCGCTGGGCAGGACCTGTTCTAGATAGAGGGTCAGGGCCTCGCCTAGAGTCGTGCTGTCTACGGCCACACGGCGAACGTGCCAGGTCTCGCGCAGGAGCTGGGCGATAAGGGGGTAGAGGTCGGCGTGGGAGGTGCCTTGCCATTCGTAGGCCTGGACGATGTGCGCTGTGGGCGGCTGGCGGGGCTTCTCCCACATGACGCGGGCGATGGTCAGGACGGTGGAATCTCGGCCCTTCAGTGTTGTGGCGGCGGTGTCCTCTCCGGCTACGTCGATTCCGGCGACGTAGGACTGTTCGGCCTGGGGCATGTCCTGGCGTGGGTAGTCGCCCTGGAGGGCGGCGAGTTGGGCGGGGGAGAGTAGGCGTCCGGTGCCCGGTAGGGTTTGGAGCTCGTACTGCGTCAAAAAGAGGGGGTGATTTGCCCCTAGCCGGTCGCGTTCGGTCTGGACGTATCGGGCGTAGGCGGGGTTGTGCTCGGCGGCGACTGTCCAGGGGACAAGGAACACGCGGCGTAGGCCGTCCTTGCGCTGGGCCTCCTCCCCGGCGGCGATGGCTTGGGCGAGTAGGCTGTCGTCCGTCCAGGGGGTGCCGTAGTAGACGGTGGTGGCGTTGGTGGTAGAGGCCATGGGGCGGAAGTCCTTGTTCCACTTGTCGGGGTTGATATCCTGGGCCTCGTCCGCCTCCAGGAGAATGTCGGCGGTGGCCCCGACTACGTGGGATTCAGGGGCGGCGCTGTGGAAGGCCCAGCGGGCGCGGCCAAGGTAGATGTACGGATCCCGCGCCCGCCAGATGGCGCCCATGCCCTGGTCGTTCAGGGTGGCGGTGAGCCGGTCGCGGGATATCTGCACCTGGGGTACGGCCGTGGGCGCAGCCTTGATGCCGGTGCCGCCCCTGGCGTAGTTCAGGGTGAGTAGGGCGGTCTCGATCTGGGCGCTGGTTTCGTTCTTCCCCGCCTGGCGGGCCATCATCACGGCGATAGAGTGGCCGAGGCCGTAGACGGCGCTGTGGAGAGCGGCCTTATAGACCTGGGCCTGGTAGGGGCGGAGGGTGATCACCGGCGGCTCCGGGCCTGGTGGTGTCCGTAGCGGGGGCGCTTGCCCCGCGGTGCTGCTTGGAGCTTGCCTTCGGGGTCGTAGGAGTCGATCGGTTCCGTCCAGCCACAGTTGACGCACTCACGATAGGCGCCGTGCCGGTCCTGGTTGATCATGACGAAGCCGCTGCAGCGGGGACAGGTCATGCGGCGATCTCCTGGCGCGTGAGAAGGTAGAGAAGGAAGCGGAGGCCGAAATGGTCAAGGCGGCGTAGTCGGCGGTGACGGGCGCGTTTCTTGGTCTTGCCTGGCCGCCGGTTGTGGCCGTCGTAGGGGGGCTTGTCGTTCATGGGGCCTCAAAGAGGGGGAGTTGTTGGGGGTCCTCCTGGGTGGTGAAGGTGACGGCGACGGTGCGGGTGGTTTGCCGGGCGAATGTGGCGAAGTCGTCGACCCAGGTGAGACGGAGGCGAACGTCCAGGTAAGGTCCGGCCTTGTCGTGCTTGAGGCTGACGGTTTCTACAGAACCGCGGGCGAGTGTGTCGTGGGATGGGCGGTCGGTTAGCGATTGGTCTGGCATGGTGGCTCCAGTCTGACTGCTCGGATGCTTAGTGCAACGAAGTCCTTGCGTAGTCCGGGTTCCGTGTCGATGTAGGTCACTTGGGCGAGTTGGCTTAATCCGCTGTACGTTGCGGGGCCTGGGTCCCACTCGCGCAGAAGTAACAGGTCGCCGACTTGAAAGTTGCGGTCGTTGCGCCGCACTTCGACAGTTTTCTTACCTTTCAAGAGGGCGTAGTAAGGGACCGGCCAAGTCTTCAGTTCATGTATGTTCATTTTGATTCTCCTTTCGGAGGGGGTAGATGTCTGCGAAGGCGAGCTGGGCGGTGGTGGTCTTGGCCCAGCGGACGGCCTGGTGGCGCTGGTGGGCGCGGGCTAGGTAGCGGAAGAGGGCGCGGCGCTTTGGCCGCTCGGCGATGCGGCCTGCTTGCTGCCAGATGGCGCGGTAGGTGGAGAGGCTCATGGCGTCCCCCAGACGCCGGAGGTGATCCAGCCGTAGGCGGCGACGCCTAGAAGTGTCAGGAGGAGGAGGAGGTACGGCCAGGCCCACGCCTTGTCTTCTTCCGGGGTCAGCCGGGTGCGTCGGGGTCTCATGACGTGGCCCAGTCGCGGACGGTGCGGAGTTGCTCGATGGCTTCTCGGGTGCGGGTCTCGACTGCCTCGAGCTCGGCGGCGGCCTGGAGGTATTTCTGCCTGCGTTCTTGGACGCGGCGGAGGAGGGCGTGGCCGGCGGCCAGCCACTCGTTAAGGGCGTCGCCTAGGGCGGTGTCGGTGGGCTCGTGGCCGTTGTGGTTGTCGCTGGGGGTGGTCATAGTAGTTGTTCCTTTCTCTGGCTGGTGGAGGTCCAGCCGCAATACGGGCAGGTTAGGAAGGGACCCACGTCCGCGATCTCCTCGTGGAAGAGGGTGCGTATCAGGCCAGCGGGGGACCGGATGGCTTTGTACTGGTTTGGGGTGAGCTCGTCCAGGTAGTCCAGGATGGCGGCTAGGGCGGGCGCCGCTGGGCTGTGGCGGAAGGCGAAGGCGTGGGCACCGAAAAACCCGTGGGCCTGGAGACGGGCTGAGAGTCCGGCCAGGATGGTGTTTGATTGAACGTCTTGTTGTGTTGTGTGAGTGGTAGGCGCTCCTTTCTGCTTGAAGGGTAGTAGGGTTATTGGCTTGGCTGGGCCCCGGATGGCGTCCAGCAGGTCGAGGCGGCGTTTGATTGTCCGGTTGGTGCTGCGTAGGTACTTGATGGCTTCGGGCCGGAGGGCTGCGGGTAGGGAGCCGATGATCTTGGCCAGCACAGGGTCGGCGCTGCGGCGTCCGTGCTGGAGGGCGTTGCGGTTGCCTTTGGGGGCACCGGCTCCTGGCCTCTTGCCGCCTCGGTTGCCCTTAGTCAAGGGAGCCTCGCAGGAACTGGTCGCCGGTGGGCCGTCGCTTCCGCTGTCCCGCGTTGCGTCGGGCGGCTTGCTTGGTGGCGACCTGGAGGCGGTAGCGGGTGATGGCGTTAAGGGTGGCGGCGGAGGGTCGCCCAAAGGCGGCGAAGGGGGACCCGGGTGTGTACGCCAGAAGCGAGAGCTGCCGGGGGTCCGGGTCAGGCCGGTGGTGGGTTGCCATCTAGCAACCTCCTGCCCGTGGGAGTCTTCGACGTAGAGGTGATCCCAGCACCAGAAGAGGACCCGGTGGCCGGGGTTCTTCTGAGCGTGCTCTCGGATGTGGATGTTTAGGCGGAGTGGCTTGAACGGCGGTAGGTGGCGGCCGTTGGGGCAGTCTATACAGACCTGGCGTCCAAAGCAGGTGTCTGTTGTGGCCCAGTGGGCGCGATCGGGCAGGCCGGCGGCGCGACGCAGGATGTCGTCTGCGGTGGGCGTGGTGGGCCTCCTTCGGGGGGGCTGATGCCCACCAGGGTACGGAACAATCAAACGGAGGATAGAGGGGAAGGGTGGATAGGGGGTTAAGGGACTCTATATGTTCTGTCAAGTTCTCCTCGCTCTCCCTCCACGGGCTGGGGGCCTCCGAGGTGGAGGCTCTCGGTGGCGCCCCAGCGAGCAGGAGCTCGTATAGGACGTTTGTACGCCTTGCTTGGGTGGATGTCAAGGGCCTTATGTCGTCTTGACGGAGGGAGTTCTGGGGTCTAGGATGCGGGCGTGTTGGAGACGTTGGAGTCCTCGCTTCCCTTCGTTGTTCCGGCCCTGATGGGTTTGGCGGCGTTGTTCTTGGCTGCTCCGGTGGATCGGTGGTGGGAGCGGTTCTCGGACTGGCTGGAGGGCCGACGGGGGCCTCCGGCCGGACCGGAGGGCCCCCGTGACGTGGCCGGTTAGGGCCTTATCCTGGCCGAGAGGCTGGTGAGTCGCCAGCCTTGGGGCGGCGAGACGATGCTCCGGCGGAGTGCGAGTTTAGCTTGCTGGGCTGTCTCGCACGTTATGTCAGCTTTCACCTCCTTGATATCTCCGGTGGTGTGTTCGAAGATGGCTGTCACGCGCCACGTTCGAGCGCCCATCTGGAAGCCGCTTGGCGCCAGGTAGAGTTTCATGCGTGGTTCTCTCCGTTGTACCTGTGGCGGAGCTCCTGGTCGATGGTGTGCTGTCGGGTTAGGACGTCCTGGTCGGGCTCGTCGTCGTCATAGTAGAGCTTGATAACCCAACCGTAGGTGCCATCTTTGTAGCGGCTGAGCTCTACGCTGCTGCGTCCGGCGGCGATCACTGGGGTTTCTGTGGTCATGGTGGTTTCCCCTTCCGGGGCCGCCGGACCTGCGCTCGGCGGCCCCGACTTGTGGCCGGCTATCCGGCCTTGACCTTGTTCTGGCAGTATTCGTTGGTCTCGTCCTTCTGCGGGCAGTACCAGCCTCCCCACTTGGAGGGGGTCATGGGGCCGTGTTCTGGGCAGTTTGGCGCGCCGTTCGTCTTGCCGTTGGGGGTGGGCCTGGACGCCTTGGCTGGGGCCGGTGTGGGCCTGGCCTGCGGCGCTGGTGCTGGCGTGGGCTGCGTGCCGGGCAGAAAGCCGGCTTCGGGAAAGAGGCGGTGGGCCTCGGATAGGTGCTTCTCAAACTCCTCAACGGTGTGGGCTCGGACCGATAGCAGTATCTCCGAGCCGGTCCCGCTGACGTACTTGGCGTTGACGCTGAACGGGTGGTCTGACATGGTTCTCCTTTCTAGGGGCAGTCCTGGAGGTCTGAGCCGACGGCGATAGCGGTTTCTCGGTCTTGACAAGGGTCAAAGTCTGTCCAGGGGTTGCCCGAGACAGACTTT
>Ga0209342_10003633_pt1 | contig 16242 bp, 11 predicted proteins | sample RifCSP16_2_FD_184023 | JGI IMG/M metagenome (GOLD analysis project Ga0209342, IMG submission 184023) | Soil microbial communities from Rifle, Colorado - Rifle CSP2_sed 16_2 (SPAdes) (version 2) | ecosystem: Environmental > Terrestrial > Deep subsurface > Rock core/Sediment | place: Rifle... | reverse complement strand
CCTTCTTGCCTCGAAAATGGATGTCCACGATGCCGGATTTGGCGGCCGGATAACCGGCTTTCTCATACAGCCGCGTGAGCGCCGCCATATCAGTGTCGAGGAGAAGGTCCCTGCGGAGCGGCTCTCCTTTCTTGCTCGCCATGACATTGAGAAGTTTCTTCTGCGAAAAGACCGTGTTCCCCGTAAAACGGATCTCCTCAATGCGCGTCGGCTCTGATTCGCTGATATACGCGAAAAGGATCACGCGATGCGGTTCCTCGGCCGCTTCCTGCCGAAAGTTCACCCGGGCATCAAAGTATCCATCGGCCTGATAGAGCCAGAGGATGTCCGCCTCGATTCCCGGCAGTTTGTCCTCGCGAAGCTCTTTGCCCTCGAGTTTCGCGAGGATCTCATTGAAACGTTCTGTCCGCATGTTCCTATTTCCCCGCACGACGACCTTCTGCACGATCGTTACGGGAATGAGAGTATACTCGATCCGTACGCCTCCCGCGTCCGGGAAGGCATCTACGCGGACATCCTTGAACAAGCCTTTTAGATAGAGATATTCGAGGCCGGCCCTGACATCTTTTCCCGAAAAAGGCGCGCCCGGCTTTACCTCGAGGAGCGGCATGAGCTTCTCAGGATTCGGCCAGGCAGCACCGTGGTCGTCTTTGAGTTCGATGGTGGTAACAGGCAGACCCGAAAAATCAGCGGAGTAAACGGGCGAGATCAATGACAGCACGAACAGGCCTGCTGCAAATGAACGCAGCGATTTCATGAGGGATTTTTATCACATCGGGGAATGAATGTAAAGAAGAGAAACAGGCGAAACGAGAGAAACTCCCGTTTTATAGAACGCGTCGGGACAGACAGCATACGGCGAGTATCGTAATAACAATGGAATTATTAACGCGTTATGAGGACCTTTTGCATGCTCAGAACTATGTCGAGGTCCTTTCGATTGAGAGCGCCCATGCTTACCAGTATCTCACCAATAAGTTCCTTGCTGTGCCGCTGATGTTCCAGGGCGAACGCAAGGTCCTGAGGCATAATATATTCTCCAGCGACAAGCAATTGGCCTATATGCGGTAATGTTGCAGACGAAGTTCGTGTCTCGGATATTTCCATTATACTCTGCATAGTGGAGCCTCCTGCTCGTTTTGTTTTTTAAAATTGTCCGTAATCGCCGTAAAACGCCGTAAAACGCCGAGGTCGGCGACTCCCCTTGCAGACTTGTTTTTTTTGTATTGACAATATTTTACTGTTAATCGGGCGATTTGTCAAGTCCCTTATGAGTTTTTTAAAAAAAGTGGACGAAAGCCCGATCAGACATCATGCGGACAAAAGAACTATAATGCTTTGTTAATAAATAAAATTTAACAGATGAGAGAAAATAATGCGAAAAATGGTCTTTTATAGAGCAGATTTTTTAGAGAATTCCATTCCAACCGCCTCTGAAAAACCATGCAGAAACGCCTGCTTCACTTCATCGAGGGTAATGTCCCTGTTAAGCTCATGCCTTATGCACGTAACGCAGTCGCATGCGCCTTTCCCGTGTATAACCTCGGCCTCCAGCCCCGGATCATAGCCGATGAGGATAGAACCGTGCTGAAGGAATGCGCCGGGCACCCTGCGCTGGGCGCTCCCGATGATCTTTTTACCCTTCACGAGGATCTCATGCCATGACGGGGAAGAAAAGCACGACGGATCTTTGGTATCTTTTTTGACCAGGCCAGCGTGTCTGCTGGAGCGGGAAACCATCTCCGCATGGATACCGAGGTTCCCAAGGCCGGCAAGCAGTCCCGCTGCGAGCACCTTGTAGGTGCCGAGGACGTCGTTGGGGAAAAGGGGATCGTCCGTGCGGGCAACAACACTGTACGTGAGCTCCTGGTTATGCAGTACCGCTCTGCCGCCCGTCACACGTCTCACGATGTCGATTCCCAACCTCGTGCAGGCCTCGGCCCTGACCGCGGTCTCCATGATCTGAAACCGGCCAAGGGACACGGCAGGAGGGTCCCATGTGTAGAACCTTAGCACAGGCAGACTCTCCTCCCCTGCTGCGACCCTGCAGAGCAGGTCTTCGTCAATTGCCATGTTCACGGCGCCGGTATGAGGGCCGGAATCAAGAAAACGCCACTGGTTCATCAAAAACCTTCTTAGACCCTTACAGGCCGTATGCCGGGGGATACAAGATGTGCATTGGCCGACCCATCCAGCGTTGTGATACCCTTGCCCCATGCGTTAATTTCCCGGCAGAACTGTTCCGTCTTACCGCCGGGTGCTGCATGAGAAATAAATATCTCATCAGCAAGGGCAGCCACGAAATAGTTCCGGGCAACCGAGGTCGCGGCGGTTATTCGACCTTTCTTTTTGGCAAACGGAGATAAAATCAATAACCGTCCCTTGTCAAGAGGTTTCCCATATTCTTCCTTAACGCGCATCCCCTCAATGCTCCGGGCCGGGCAGACGATCACCGGCTGCGTGCCGCGCAGCAGAATAGTCAAACATTCCTGCTCCATGGGCGAATGAAACCCGCCGATCACCGTAACGCCGTCATCACGCCACTTCTTCGCCAAATCATAGGTTTTGATAATTATGTCTCCGGGACATTTGGAGGAGCAGAAGAAGCCGACCTTCTTATTGTTCAGAATCTCACGGTTGCCGAGAGCCCAGATCGTGCGGGGTGCATCGCTGCCGAGGAAACTGACTATTGATTCCGGGTAAACTCGTTCATCTCTATTTATTTGTGTGATGTTCATAGAAAAACCCGGTAGTGAAATTTTTCACTTTCACATTTGACAATCAGTCAAGAAATATTGTATAAAGTATGCAGAAGCCTTCAAAACCCTGCTTAATCGAAGTCTGACGTTATGCGTCAGATACTCATTTAGGTTAAGTGGGGTTTTCTATTTTCCCCTGTTTTTGTTTGGTTGGATGCGCCTCATATTCCGCTGACTTCGGCGCCCGTGACTACAGCACAATACAGAACGACCATCACCAAAGTTGCATAAAGATTCGGCCGTCTTCCTTCTAAACTCTTGACAATCCCTGGACAGTATGGCATATTATTCACGAGCGATAAGTCCACTGCGGGTTGTCCATGGTGTTCCCTTCCGGAGGTCGGCAAAGCCATGGCATAACAAACTCGTACGGCACGCTCTTTTTTATTTTTCAGGCAGATACATCGAATCGAACCGTATCTTTTCCCTGAATATACTGAACCATTCCTCGTCTTTCTTTTCGTACTTTCTGAAGATCCCCCACGAAAATGTGTCAGCAGCCTGAAGTCCCAGGTTCTCATGAGATGTCCGGTGATAGACGTCGATGGGAACGCGCGGATCGATCCGCCCCTTCAGATGCCGGATGATGTATTCATTGAATTCCCTGATCTCCTTCTTACTCTTGCTTTTGTCTATGATCACTTCTATTCTCGTCGCGGCGTTTTCAACCGGAATTTTGTCCAGCACGTTCCTGGCGATGAAGTTGTAGACCCGGTCCTTTTGCTTCGCGAGGCTTTCGTACACGCGCTGCTTATTCAGCGTAAGTGAATAGATCTCAAATGGAACGGTGCCAAGCTGGCTATACAGATATTTTTTAAGCGCCAGCGAATCCTTTGCGCCCTTTAATTCCGCGTCCTGTCTGCGAAGCCTTCTTTTAATTGTTTTTTTCACGGCGTTGATCAATAGTCGGTTATTATCTTTCCCGCTTACCGCAAGAACGGTCACGGTAAAATATTTCGATGGTTTCTTGGCGAAGAAATCAAAGCCCAGATCACCGCTTTCATCAAGATACAGATAAAGCACTTCCTCGCTCCTTTTCACGCCGCCTTTACCCTGTTAGAGAAGCCATAGTCCAATAGGGCAATCTCGCTGCGCCACTCCTCTCCAGATCAATGCACCGTAAAACACTTCACTCTAAACCGCTTCTCGCAATATCGTTTGCAACTTCATCGTGGGCGGCACTTACCAGCTACTGTGGTGGCTTGTTGCCGTGAGCCGGGCTGCAAATTTGCCATGACTATCGCCTCACGCCGCCTTTTCACATCTCACGGAATCAATTCGATGTCGCGTGCAAAGAAACAAGCCTTTGATCCATCCCGCAGCAATGCACTCTGAGAACGAACGTCCCCAAAGTTGTTTTCGAATTGTTTTGAAGGCAGCTATTCGTCTTCTCCCGCGTCGTCAATGGCACCGCAGCACACGGCTATTGATGTCACAATTGATAGCCTGACATGACATGGGCAAAAGAAACGGCCCATTGCCGCCCTCTTAATTGTGCGCTTAAGTAGAGCCCACAAAGTCAGAATCAGATAGCTTAAGTTCTTTTTTGATATGGCTCATAATCATAGCTTCCCGATCTCTCAAAAAAGCCTTGAAGTGTTTATAATCCAATGAGTCTCTGTCAATATATGCTCTTTGTAGAACGCCATCGCTTACATCTTCAAAATACTTTTTGGGGTGTTTGTTGCTTTTGTTCTGATTTTTATTTTTTGCCAATATCCAGAAATTCGCAAAGTGGTTTATAACAGCCTCATCATATCCTTTTTCGCGTAATACCGAGCTTGGAAAGATATGATCGATCTGCGGAGAATTCTTCTCGTAGTGCACTTTTGCGCCAGAACGGCGTTGAACAAGATGGAGAACAAGAGAGGGATTCCATTGAAGTAATTGTGCTCCATATCCTTTAATGTTTTCCCAGTACCCTATCCACCATGCACCTTTTTCTAAAGGAAAAATTTCATTCTGCTCTTCGGAAAGAGGTTTCAATTCTTCTCGAATAAATTTGCCTAATCTACTGTCCGCATAACGGGAAAAAGGAGAAGTGAAGCCAAAGAGGTAAATAGCCTTCCTGACCCTTTCTATTTGGCTATCTGGAACTTGGTGGTGTTTTGTGTGAAATAAGTAGTAAACAAGAGGAACAAGATTGTAATACCCGCCCAAGAGTTTGCTACTCGAAATCCAACACTCGGACTGAACAAAATCAACCATAGAGCGGATGGCATCACAACATTCCGAGAAATTGTTTTGAATTTTTTCAACGTTTGACTTTTTACGAAGAAGATCAATATCAAATTTAGTGCCAAGGTCCGTAACGGCAAATAAGCATCGTATTACGAAGTCTGAATCTATTTCAAGAGAATTCCCTTGATTCACATTATCTATAAACTCTGGCAAGGTTTCAGCAGATTCTTTCCAATTTAGCTTGAGCATGCTAAAAATCAAATCAGATCTACTCAGGGGAGTACCTTCGCGGTTTATTCTGACAAATGCTTCCAAGACGTCTGATTCAGATTTTCGTTCCTGGCTTGCGCGCGGTTTATTCTCATCGAGAATAGAAGTCTTGAGAATATTTCCATCTTTTGTGAGGACATGATCCAAATACGATAAATTGGTTTCGAGTCGCAACTCATCAGCCTGAGATAATTCAAGCTTTTTGGCTATATCACGGCTAAATATTTGTCGGTCTTTCACACCGTATGTAAATAAATCTTGAACTTTTACAAAGTATTCTCTTTCCACGTCGTTTCCTTCATCTGTCTTTCTCTGCGTTGCTTCTTTATTTTTTTCATTAGCGTCTTTTGGTGAGAAGAATTCAAAAATGAACTTATCTTCTTTAAAATCCTCAGTCTCGCGCCCGCTTAAGATATCAAAATAGAGGTACTTACCTTCATAAGTACCATACAAAGCTGTATATAGCGATTGAAGGCGCTGCTGGCCATCCAAAACCAATTTCAATCGCTTTTGATGTTTATTATCACGAAAAGCATGGAGCGTGCCTTGCTTATAATCTTTAACAAAGAATCTGTATTGTATGTCATTATACGTTTCCCAAAGCAAGATAATGCCAATAGGATAACCCCGCATTATTGAATCTAATAGCTTCTCAATTTTTTCTTTATTCCACACAAAATCTCGCTGAATCGCAGGTAGTACAATTTCATCATTCTTAATCTGCTCAAGAAGATTGATGACACTCATTTCTTCCTCCACATTTTTTTATAGTGCAGTTAATTGCTCAAATGACCAACACCATATATCTTCGCTCGACGCTGGAATGCCTCTTTTGCCCCCTCTAAAATATTGCATACGGCCTCTCTTGTTGTTGGGTCATCGATAGATCCACGTGACACAATTTTAGCCTTTTCGCTGGTACTCTTAAGGACAATAATCTGTTCGGCGTCACCGAGAACCGCAATATTCGCGTTGTGCGTGACAATAATGATCTGCCTTCGCTCCTTCGCTAATCGAAGCACGGGGACAAGGCTAAAGTAGATGAACTCGCCATCGAGGTTGTCCTCAGGCTGATCGATAATCAGCGGTGAGTTGCTTTTCGATGAAAGCATTAGCGCCAGAAGAACTGATTGCTGTTGGCCTAGCGAAAGCTTTGAAAAGTCCCTCCTGATGTATTGCGGTTTGCCATCCAGCCCCGTGACTGCCTTCGTCACGGTCAAACGAGGCAGATCATGCACTTCACATCGTTCAAGCGCAAACCTTATAGCTGGTTCAGACAATTTCTCAATGATCCGATCTGCCTCTGCTTTGTCAAAAACTTTGGCTTTTTCATCCGTGGTTACGGATAGGATGGCGGCAGCGTCACGCTTATCGATAGCATTCAATAAACTCGGCATTGTGAGTCGCTCGATCAGCAGTGCGGCACGCGGTACTTGGATGGTACGCCAGCCCATTGTCTGGATGATCTGCTGCTCCGCGTCTGGCGAGTATGCGCTACGAGAAAACTTTAGGCTGACAAGCAAATCGATCAAGGCCGCTTTAAGGGTCTCGGATGCTGTCTTCGCATAGGCTTCACGCGTCATCGCGATGCGCTCGCGTGCGGCCCAGCGCTTTATCGACGCAGCAGATCGCTTACGCTTCAACTCCTCCAAGTGAGGCTTCCATGCGCGGAGATTGGCAAGGTCCTTCTTCATTTTGGCCTCGTCCTTGGCTAGTTTCTGGATGTACACCATGTCAAGACGGATGTTCTGAGCCTCAAGTATTTTCCTCTTCGTCTCGATGATCTTAAGCGCTTCAGTCTCCTTCGCCTTCCAGGATATAATCTGCACTTCGGTAGACCTCTGGAGTTTGTCGAAGCTGGCTTGAGCTTGACCTTGGGCAGCCGTAGCCTCCATCTCGAATGCGCGTGCGCTTGCGACGATTTTCCCAAATTCATCGGCACCGACAGCTAACGTGCTGGGATCGGCAAGTTCGGCAATCTCGTCAACTGTGGTCTTTGGTGACAGCTTCTCAAGTCCTTCTTGAATCTCTGCCAGCTTGCTAGTTACTTGCAGCCTTACCTCCCGCTCGGCGGCAAGTTTCCGTTGCAGTTCGATAATGTCCTTCGCCTTGGCCTGCTCTAGAGCCTGCAGCTGCTGTTGTGTTGTAGCTAGCGCGCGTTCGTACTGCGGTATCGCCTCTACGTTCTTGAATGCTTTTTCGATCTCCGTCTGAAGTGCGAAGAGTTCGTCACGCGAAGCATTTTCCTCAGTTGACAGCTCATCAATGTCAGTGAAACGGTCCAGATAAGCCAGGAGAGCAATGGGATTGTCGTGCGACTGCTTACTGATCTGAGCTGTCTCACCCTGACCGTAAGATTCGATCGGAAATATAGTTGGGCCCCTCACCGGGTCATCTAAATTAGAGAGTGTTCCGTCGATCGGACGCGACAACATGTGGTGCTGCGCAACCTGATCCTTCCAGAAAAGGGTCAACTGTGTGGGCCAAATTTCTGAATCTACTACTGAGCTGTCACTGGACTCGCCCGTTAGGCACCGTACAGCTTCAAAAGCCGTGGACTTGCCCGTACCGCGCCCCCCGATGATGCAATTAAGATTTGGGCTGAAGTGAATCTGCTGCCCATCAAGGAAGCCGCCCTCAAAATGTACGCCTATGACATGCGGAACATCTACGGGTATCTGATCCTCGATCCGTACGCGAGCATCGTTGTCCTCCAGCGCAATGCGAAGCGCATCAAAAGTAGGCCGATCCATCTTGATCCGTGTCACCTTCCGATCGCCCTGCGCGTTCTTGCCCAACGCAATTAGTGTGTGCGAGTCTGAGTTGAGCACCCTGGCCAAGTACTGCCTTGAGCTAAGACCGAGTCTCTTGATCCGTTCCTTACCTGCGCTACCGCGGTTGGTGTCAGGATCGGCATCCGAATATGAGATTGGTGACGCTGTAGCCTTGAGCTCGATGCCGAGTAACACCTTGTGGGAAAGTACATCGAGCTTGTGGGGTGAATTGCCGGGGTTTTCTGTCTCGAAACCATTTGGTGCATCCACATGCGCCAGAATTCCGAATCCGGAGAGCTGTGCAAGCTGGTTAAGGCACTCTAGAATCGAGTTCTGGCAACGGGATGTCGGGCTGTTCCTATCTACTACATCGATACGTCCGAAAAACTTCTGAAGCGCGTCAAGCGAAGGTAGGTAGCAAAGCAGATGCCCATCATGTGTAGAGAGTTCAATGGCAGGGATTACGAGAAGCCGAGAACCCCCTGCCGCTTCGAGCGTCGCTTCGACATTCTTTATCTCGTTATGATCGGCGACAGCGATAACAGCCAGCTTCTCGGCAATAGCGGTTTTTACTATCGCTTCGGGCGTCAGCGTCTCGTCCTTCACGTCGTGTGACCCGCCGAAGGAGTGAATGTGAAGGTCGGCTCGATAAAAACTAGCGCCGTTAGACAAAGTCTTGATTTCTTCTAATGAAGGCATCGCCGTCTCCTATCGAGTCAAACGAGGACCCTTGGTTGAATCTTCATAGGGACATTACTGTCATCATCGAAGATTTGGCCAGGAAATCCTCATGCACCCTCCACATCTTCACTATCCCGTCCCATGCGATACTTGATATCGTAGTTGATGATGAAGTCCAGTTCCTCGTCCATAAAGCCGTTACAATGCGAGTCTTTCATATCCTTAAAGCTTCTGCTATTCTTCTGCACGCCGTTTCCGCAGAATAGGCATCTCGAGCTTCGACCATTTTATTTCTGCTTCTTACGGCATTCTCTATAAACCTTTTTTTCCTCTCCTCGTCTACACCAGCGGCTGTGTTACTGCCAGTCCCTGCGGCATCAGGAACATTACATTCAAACCATGAAAATGAAATTCCACAGGCATGCTTCCACGGCACAACAGTTTTTTCTCCGGCAAGATAGGTAATAAAGTCAAAATATTTCAACAGACCTTCCTCCAACGACTGATAGTTGATTGTATCAAATACCCGAACCGCTATTGTTTCTATAGTAAAAGATTTCAAGGACGCTGTTGATGGAAGATTGCCATTCCAGTGCTTCAGGAGCTTGACAAGGGGTTTAAATTTACCATTTTGCTTTTTGTTTATCGCAATAGCCTTATCAGAGTGTCTCTTTGGAGAGGACTTTATCCAATTACCAGAATCCTTGTCCGGGATTAGAATGAAATCACCATACCTCTCTGCGTTTATAGCTGGCACGACGTCAATATCGAGATGATATAGTTCTAAACGTATCGACCTTCTTTGACCATATACCGAACTTACTGGATACCGGTATCGAAGAGCATTTGCAAAAGTTGACAAGACGGCAGACGGCTCTGGGTGCATCGACAGCAGCCCAGCAAGCCCTGTAGTCCACTTAGTGGGATCAATGATAAATATTATATCAACGTCATCTAAAGGTTTAATGGCAGTATCGCGAGAATAACTACCACTCAAATAATGATCAACTATACGCGATGCCATTTGACCGGTACAGAGAATATCCCGTAAGTAATTATGGCTTCTGATGGCGCCATCCTTTTGCGTCTGGGACGGTTCGATTTCCCTTACTAAATTCCATAGTTCGGTTTCACAACTGGCCATTAGGATCACCTCCCAGCGTAGATCGTCCTCTACGAATCAATAACTGTGTTTGCAGGACAAGTTGCGATGGGAAATTTGCAGGCACATACCAGTGGAAACCCGCTAAATCCTCTTTATTGATGCGGATATCTTTACCGTTTTTGTCGTAGGTATAAATAATAAAAAAAACAGGGGGCGTGACGGACTTTAACTTTTCTACTATACTTTTAAGAAGCCTTCTGCCATTTTCTGTCCCATCATAGGAAAAGATCACAAGGTCAGGTGATCCTATGTCTATGGTTTCAGTTGTGAGCGGTGTGATTATCTGAATATTCTTAAGCCCCATTGAATACAGCACTTCAAGCTCCATTTGCCCATCGATGGTCTCGCCGGGGAAAACCCATGTCACCTTGCGTTCCCTATAAGCCGCCAAGTCATCAACTTGAGCTTTTAGATCCTTTAGCTTTTGTCGAAGTTGGGTAGCTTCGCTTTCGATCAGCGACTTAGCTTCTCTTTCAAAAAGATCATGGACTGTCTTTTGCATTTCACTTCTCGTTCGACCAAATCCCCATACTGCCAAAGCTATTGCCACCGTAGCCAATAGGCCTGCGCCCCATATGACACGGTTTATGAAGTTATCAAGATGGGAAAAGTGCCTTTCCGCCTGTTTTTCGAGAAGCTGCCTCTCTTCACTTAGCGCTGTGCGAGATTCCTTAAGAAGTTCTGTGGAAAGATACTTTTCGTCTATCGTTCGTGCAGAAGCAGCACTAGCTATACCGATAAATACAAAGAGCGATAAAATGGCGATATGTACGATTGCTATTTCAATAAGCCTTTTATTCATGGCTATTCCCCCTGTCATACCAGCTCTTAAGGCTACCGATATGCCTGCTATTCGTCTTCATTGTCTCGTCCCATGCGATATTTAATGTCGTAGTTGATGATGAAGTCCAGTTCCTCATCCGTAAAGCCGTAATGCCGCGCCAGCACACAGTCAATTTCGTCGATGATGGGCTTGCTTAAGCGTGGATAGAATTCCTGATATTTGATATGCCCGGTCAGAGAAGACGTCTTTTCTTTGATCTGGCTCGTCTTTTGATAATCAGACATCAGATCACTGCAAAGTTGTACCAGCTTTGAAGAATTCGTTTCCGACATCGCTTCCATCTTAACTGGGAAGTCATTTAGATCGCTCGGGTTAAGATCGCGGCAGTTGGTCGTGATTATGAAATACCAATAGAATAGAGAACTACTCAACAATGTGATAGCCGCATCGCGCAGAGCCGCGTTTTCGAAATACAGATAGTTCTCTCGGCTGGAAACCGAGTTTTTACCATTTAAAACGAATCGCGGTTGGAAGTTGGTAAATATTTTCCAGTATCGCCCGCCCCCTATGCGGTAATAGACTGGATATTTTGAATTGGAACGCAAATAATATCCCAACTGCTTGCCCTGTTCTAGCAGCTTGGCTATTATACGAGATTCTATTTCTTCGCTTAGCTTTCCGATTACGTAAGGCTTCACTTTGCTTTGAACGTGCTGATATTCAATCCGGTTGAAAAGATCGGCCCTCTCTTCTGCAGCCCACTTCGTAAATCCAGTTGTAAAATAAATTGCATTGTTATGGCCAGCCCTCGTTAACACAATTGTCAACAACACTTCAGCGCCTACAAACAGTTTACTGGGGCGTTCAGCATAGTTACTCAGCCATATAATTTCAGAGGAAGCCGCGATTGTTTTTTGTAATGCTTCCATCCTCTGAGTGCAAACAAGACTTATTGGGACGATAAAACCAAAGCTTCCCTTTTTATGCTGCAAGCTCAATGCCCTTTCCGTCATAAAAGCATAGAGATTCCCCGCACTCTCAGTTTGGTAGCCATGAATGGTATAATCTTTTTTTACTTTAATGTACTCCACATACGGCGGATTGCCGATGATTACATCAAAACCCCCATTCTTGAGAATCCCGTAAAACTCAATGAACCAGTGAAACGGTCTATGAGAATCGTGCCATTTCTCGAAGCCGACTTTCTTTCGCATATCAACGCCATATTCAATAGCGAGGTGTCGATTCAACTCGTCTTCAAGAACTATGAGCCGTTTCCTCAACTCCTGTTTATCATCAGGTGTAATCTCACCGCCGATCGCGGTTTGCTGCTCATGAAACCGCTTGAACAACCGGTCAATATCCTTTGCCTGATCCTCGATCCGATCCATGGTGTTCTCGAAATCGAGTTTGCTCGTAACGGCCTTCTTAACTTCATCATACGTCGCAAACCCCACAAGCGTGTTGCCTGCTCTGATATTAAAATCGATATCCGGCAAAGGCTCGATCTTGCTCGCATCCCCGACCTGTGCCACAAGCTTTAGGAAAAGCCGAAGCTTACAGATTTCAATGGCCTCTTCCATGATATCCACGCCGTAGAGATTGTTCACGATAATAGACTTGAGGATGAAGTATCGCCGGTTGGGATGCTTTTCGACTTGAGCGAGGATTTTCTTGAAGTCGCTGTATTTCTCGGGCCGGTGCTTTTCGCCTGAGCGGTCAAGCTCGTCGAGAAAGACCTGCATGCGATCCAGGCAGGCCTCATAGAGCGGTTCAAGGATGTTCAGGGCCGCGAAGAGGAATGCGCCTGAGCCGCAGGTTGGGTCGAGGACCGTTACCTTTTCGATGGCATGATAAAACGCCCTGAGCAATTCTGGTCCTTCGCTCGTTTCGATCACGTCCTGGGCGAGCTGGCGAATATCGAGGTTATAGGTGATGAAATCGTTGATGTCCCTGATCTCACCCTTTGCGAGCTTTTCGCGCACTTCCTCGTATCTTTTGCGTCTTGCCACGACCTCACGCCAGATTTCAGTGGGAAGAGCATATTCCGGCGGTGCGGATCTGTTCCATTCCGTGCGCTTTGAAACATCTTCAAGTCCTGCTACGATTTCCTCTGGAAGCGGCAAAGGCCTGTCCAAAGTCTTCAGCGGGTTTTCGTGGATATTGACTGCCATGCCGTGCTTGACGGCGTTGTAAATATAGCGGTCAGGATCGACCGAGAGCAGCCGCCAGAGGGAATTCTCCCCCTCAAATGCGATCTTGCACTTCTGTTTTGCAGCATCGAAGAGGTACGGAATAACCGTATTCTTGCTGATGTACTCGGTGATGTCTTCTTTCGTGTAATAGGCCCCCATCTGTTTCTGGTTGATATATTTCTCGAAGATGTAACCGAGCACGTCGGGGTTGATCTCATCGTCTTTGCGCACGGGCCGTTCGTCGAGGTGCCATTGATATTGCTTGAAGAAGTCAAAGATCTTTTCAAATGCGCTGTCCGGTATCTGAATGGTCTTGCCGTGCAGCTCTTCGATCTGGTGCTTGAGAAACAGTCCGCCGTTGAGATAAGGGATGTTGCCGAGGAGCTTGTTGATCGCCGGTGAGCGCTCTGTTTCCTTCTTCGCAAACCCCTCAAAGAACAAGGGACAAAGAAAACCTGAATAATACTTGTCCTTTCCCCGCTCTTTGCTTTCAGCCAGTTTCTTCCTGAGATAGTCCCGGTTGTTGTCCAGAAAGCCCTTCTCCTGGATGAAGTAGATGAACATCAAGCGGTTCAGCATGACCGAGGCGTACCAGCGCTGATACTCGTCGTCCGGAATGCCTTTGATGAACTTAAGCAAGCCGTCATGCTCGGTTTTAAAGCGCTCGTAAAACTTCTTCGTGATACGCTCTACATCGAAGCCCGCGCGGGCCCTTCCGGCAACGTCTACAATCGTGAGCTTTTCTTCTTCCGCAAGGCTGAAGGCGATTGACTGAAGCTTTTGAATGAGCGCATCGCCGGGCTGATTTTTGTGATAGGGATGTTCGCGGCAGGCTGTGGGTCTGCCGGGCTCGCGCTTGACCCACTGCCAAACCTGCGTGGTCTTGCCGGGATCGGTGTAGATGATGATGTGCTCTCGAACGGACTTCGTGACCTGCTGATCTATCTTGCGCCGGAGGGGGTAGAGAGGGATACTTTTATCATCTATGGATATGCATTCAAAGGCAACCATGCCGCGCTTATGAGCAACGGCGTTTAAGCTGAATTGCCTGCCATCAACAGTAATATCGACGTGCTGGTTATGACGGTCCCAGCCGAGAAGCTCGATAAAGAGCGTCTGAAAGTCCGCTGCGCGAAGAAGGTCACGTGTTCTATCAGTGTTTAAGAGGGACAAGGTTCAACTCCCGATGCTCTGTCATCCCCAAATGGTCCTGTCGGGGATATGGTTCTCCGCGTCTTACGCCAAAAAGTGTGCTCTGTAGTAATTGGACAACCTTATATAACGAGCCGCTAACGCATTGATCATTTCTTTAATGTCTCCAATAAATTTCTCCCTTTTTTCGTCAACCTGTAACGCTGCAGACGGCTTTGGGGCTTGTCGGGTATGGTGCGCTCTATATAACCACCTTCCAGCGCAGGTTGCAAGTATGCGGTCCTGAAATGTTTTTCATCTTTGAGGTTGAGTGCACGCTGTAATTCCTGCCTGCTCTTCGGTCCTTTACTGTGCGGAAGCAGACGGATAATTTCCTCGGTGACTTCGGGGGTGACTTCGGGGGTGACTTCGGGGGTGACTTCCGGGGTCTTCTTGTAAGCAATCACCATAAAGCCGCCGCTCGTCTCCTTGAACTCAGGGGACGGCAGATCATAGGACTTGAATGCATTGAGTATTCTTCTGATTCCTGATCCGTATTTTTCGATCAGACCTGCTGCCTTGAAAACATCCGCTATCTTCTTGTTCCGTGCGTTTGAGACATAGTCGCCCTTGAGGAGCTTTTCAACCGTTATCCCGGAAGGCAATGCGCCCGGATTGAAGAACTCGATCCGGTCGTCGTACACCTTCATGACCGAATCCTGAGAGCTTGTATAATCGCGGTGAATGACGGCGTTGACCACGATTTCCCGAATTGCGTCAAGCGGATAATCCCACCGTTCTTCCCGCTGGGGCCTGCCTGTTATGATGTATGCCTTGTTGATGTGCTTTTGAATGAACTGCATGACCCCGTCTACCTCCGTAAAGAGGTCCGTCTTGAGCCGCATGCCGTCCTTGATGAGGGTTGGCGTCTGGAATCTGCCGAGCTCTATTGTGCTGAGGCTCGTTTCGCCCGATAGGAAGAGGAGAAAGCAGGCATAGGTGATCTTGCCGTCCCGCAGGAGCTCGAATTTCTGCAATACCGTCAGAGGATCGTCAAGGATTGGAACCTCCCTGTTCCTGTTGGCGCGTTCGATGAAGTCCTGCACTTTATCGAGCGAAATGTCCGCTTCAGAGTGGCGTTCGTCTATATGAAAATCCCAGCTTGTGTTGAAGGCCCTGAGATGCAAATGCACCACTTCGGTCACCGACATCTGGTGATTCGCATTCCTTACGCGCTTGTAATATCTCCCCTTGCACGCAACCGGCTTTATCGGCGCTTCCGGCACTGAAAGGGTCACGATGTTCCTGTCTTTGATCGTGACAACCTCGGCATCGGGCACTATCGCCTGCGCCGAACATTGCTTGACCTGATTGATCCAGTTCTGTATCGTTTCTTTGCCTGTTTCCGTTCCACTTATTTTTCCATCATCGGTAACGCCTATAAAGACCGTGCCGCCCCTGGTATTGGCAAAGGCAACGAGTGATTCAATGGCCTCTTTGTCGAAACTCGCCTTGAATTCCACTGTCTCTGATTCGCCGGATTTTATGATTTGACTCGCTTTTTGGGTCATGTAGTTATGTCGTCCCGCCATATTGTTTAAACATTCCGCAGCCCCATCGAGCATATGATTTGCGGCTCATGGGTGCGCTCATCCTCGTGGATAATGCAGAGACGGTTATCTTCACGAAGGTCAATGACCAGCTCGGCCAGTGCCTGATCTGAGATCCCGCTCCGAAGCTGCCGGTTTAATGTGTCCGTAGCGGTTTGCTGCAAAGGATGACGGTAGATGTCTTCAATAGCCTTTAAGAGTTTCTGAGATTCAAAAAGCGTTCCTTTGACTTCCTCGGCATACCGCTTGAGCCGTTCGAAGGTCCTGAACCTGGCGCCTGAAGGCCGCCCGAGTTGACCGCCGACATTTCTTTCCTCTGCAACGATCAGCTCCACACCCTTCTTGACCAACTCATGGTGTTGTTCCTGCCTCGGCAATGCCGGAGTGCTGGGAGAACATTCGGCTGCCTTGAGGATTTCAAACTGGGATTCCGTCACGCTTACTCCGTCCTTGTCAACCCAGGCAAGCGCATCGTTCCCGTCCGCTGTTCTGAGATAGACAAGAACACCCGCAGGACCTGCTGGAGTGTTGCCATGAACTTGCTTAAGCTCTTTTGTCGAATAGACGACTGGGGGAAGCATGGGGATGGTCTTTTGCAGTTTCGGGTCCCTGGTGATGGCATTTTTCCATATCTGATATGCATAGGATGCCAAATCCACTTCGGTGTCCGCTTCGCCGTCGAGGATGCCCGC
>Ga0209342_10003631_pt1 | contig 16251 bp, 13 predicted proteins | sample RifCSP16_2_FD_184023 | JGI IMG/M metagenome (GOLD analysis project Ga0209342, IMG submission 184023) | Soil microbial communities from Rifle, Colorado - Rifle CSP2_sed 16_2 (SPAdes) (version 2) | ecosystem: Environmental > Terrestrial > Deep subsurface > Rock core/Sediment | place: Rifle... | reverse complement strand
CCGCGCGCCGGGCGGCCGAAAAAGGTCAATACCACATGGGGAGGGGTTGTGGAGGACAACAGCTTCGGCACTCACGAGTTCATGGATCTCTGTGAGCAGATCGGCTGCGAACCGGTCATTTGCGGAAATATCGGAAGCGGCACGGTGAAGGAGATGTCGGATTGGGTTCAATATCTTACTTCTGACGGCGATAATCCCATGGCCCAACTGCGAAGGAAGAATGGGAGGGAGAAACCGTGGAAGGTCAGATTCTGGTGCGTGGGGAACGAAACCTGGGGATGCGGGGGGATCATGTCGGCCGAGCGTTATTCAGAAGAACTGGCACGATACTCTCACTTCCTGAAAAACTACGACGGCAATACTCTCTACAAGATTTCCTCCGGCGGTCTCCCCGAGGACTACAACTGGACTGAAACCATCCTGAAGAAATGGAAGAATACGGATGGATGGCTTCAGGGATACGTGAGCGGATACTCGCTGCACTTCTACACCGTGAACGATTGGAACAAGAAGGGATCTGCAACGAATTTCACGGAGAAGGAATGGTTCTTTACCATGAAGAAGACACTGGAAATGGATGAGCTGATCGCGAAGCATTCCGCAATCCTCGACCGGTATGACGCGGACAAAAAAATCGGCCTGATCGTGGATGAGTGGGGAAACTGGTTTGACGTCGAACCTGGGACGAATCCCGCGTTTCTCTATCAGCAGAACTCCCTCCGCGATGCCGTGGTAGCGGCTGTCAATCTGAACATCTTCCACAAGCACTGCGGCCGCGTGAAGATGACAAACATCGCGCAAATGGTGAATGTACTGCAATCGGTGATTCTCACACGGGAGAAAGAGATGGTGCTGACGCCGACGTACTACGTGTTCAAGATGTATTCCGTGCACCAGGATGCTGTGATGCTCCCGGTCGATTTAAAGAGCGATGTATACGCCAACGGCACGGAGTCGATACCCGCGTTGAGCGCGTCTGCATCGAGGGACAGGAACGGAACGATCCATATCTCGGCCGCCAATCTTCACCCGACGAAGGCCCAGACGCTGCGGTGCGAGCTGAGGGGATCGGCCGCCTCCAAAGTGAACGGAGAGATTATTACGGCGGAAACGATCAATGCGTACAATGATTTCGGGAAGCCGGAATCGGTGAATATCAGGCCGTTCACAGGCGCGCAGGTGCAGAAGGGAATGCTCACTGTCACGCTTCCTGCGAGGTCCGTTGTGACTCTTGAAGTGAAATGATCAGGTCCGTCAGAAGAACGGGAATTGGAGATTCGATGTGGGGCATCGTACCTGGAGTACAAATCCGGAAACCGATGTTGTTTCCAAGAAGGCCAGGAGGTTGATCGACGTGCCGAACTCAGGAGAAACAGATGAATACCGAATCACTCGTAGGCTCACCAATCGGGAAGGTGTTTGCAAGAATACTCGCTGCCGCCATGGAGAGTCGATTCAGATATCGATTCTTCGGCCCGACAAACATTCTAGAAGGTGTCGATGATCTGCGGGGACAGGCTGTCCTGGAAGTCGGTTGCGGCACCGGCTTCTTCACCGGCTCCAATGGTGCCCTTGATTCCGTTGCTGACTGAACTGCACAGGGTGTTGCGTCCAGCAGGAAGCTTGGCAGTCTGGCCTCCGGTTCCTGGTTGGTTACCCCAATCAATCCACAAGTCCGGCTTATTCACCCTAGTCAGTAAACGGAACGGCGTATACAATTTCAAACGATCTTGATTTGCAGATTGGCGACGGCCCTTTCCAGTCAGCTGGCTTGGACTCCGTGCCACAAAACGCGATTGATAAAGAACTTTGCCTGCGCATAGCGGTCATCAGGTGAAGTCGGACCTCACACGCATCATGATCCGCCCTTTCAACGGTCTCCTCATCTGCCTTGTCGGCCTCCTCATGCTCCTGAGCGGGTGCACGCGAACGGTTTCACCGAGGGTCATTACCCCGTCTTTTTATTATTGGCGAACCACACTGCCACTGACAATTGCCGACAGGGAATTGACCGACTCTCTCAACGTCGGCCGTCTTTACATGCGATTCTTTGATATCGACTGGGATCCGGCGGCGCATGACGCCCGCCCCCTCGCTCCGCTCACGCCGGCGGAGTCCGGGCCGGAGTCACTCGAGGTTGTCCCCACCGTGTTCATCACCAACAGAACATTTTCGGAAGTGTCCGGCACTGCGGTCGACCGACTTGCGGATCGCATCCTCGTCAAGGTGTTCGCGATGGCGCCCACCGTGACCTCTGCGCCAATCGCCGAAGTGCAAATGGACTGTGACTGGACGGAGTCGACCCGGGAGAATTACTTCCGGCTGCTCGCCGCACTGAAGCGGCTTCGGCCCTCCCTGCGGGTCACCGCAACGATTCGCCTGCACCAATGGGCCTATCAGAAGCAGACGGGGATTCCCCCTGTCGACGGCGGCGTGCTGATGTTCTACAATATGGGAAACCTCGAACATCCGACCGGGCCCGGCTCCATCCTCGATGTCGACATCGGGAGTCAATATCTTGAACAGGCTTCGGACTATCCCCTGCACCTCGACGTCGCCCTCCCCCTGTTCCGTTGGGGGGTTGTTCTCAGGGAGGGGAAGGTCGTTCATCTGGTCCATGACCTGAACAACGCCGATATTTCCCCGGACAGGATGGAGGAAACTTCGAGGCCGGCGACATTTCGTGTGAGAAAAAGTCATTATCTTCAGGGCGTGTACGTTTATCGCAACGATATCGTCCGGGTGGAGGAACCGACCCTGGCGCAATTGATGGAATCCGCCCGTCTCCTTTCGAAATCCTTTCAGACATCCGACCTGCGTGTCGTGTTCTATCACCTCGATCCATCCCTTCGAGAGAGGTATACCAATGAAGATCTTCGCGGTATTCTTGCTTGTTTTCGTTAGTACCGCAGCGCTGGTCCGCACGCTGCCGACATTATCGCGCATCTGCTCGGGTGGAGACTACGAGCCATCACGGCCCGCATTCCTGTTCGACGCCGAGCTGACCTCCGAACCCGGGTGGCGCCCCTTCTACTTCACATGGAACCATCTCTACGACTACGAGTGGACCGAGCTTCCGGATCGCCACGACGATCTCATCAATGAGTGGTCGTCGTATTTCGGAACCAGGGTTACGCGCGAGGAACTTCGCAAGGTCATCTTTGACGCGAGCCCCGAAGACGTCGAGCGGATCAGGTCCTTCGTCCGTTCGCCGGGAGATCCGGCAACTGATCCCCTTCTGCTCAATCCGTTCGTCAGGTCTCTCCGCGACCGGCCGGACGACGACTTTCTGACCTACCTGACATTCGCCAAGCGGTGCGAGCCCTCGGCAACCTTTTCTGATTATTGGGATGAAGACGGGCGCATAGAAAAACACGGCGATACCATGCGTGCGTTGATCATCGGGGGACTCTCGCTGTACGGATCGACCACGTCCCCCTTTTTCAAGCTCCGGTACGGCTACCAGGTCATCCGGCTGGCGCACTATCTGGGAGAATACCAGAGGTGCGTCAATCTGTACGCGACCTGTGTCGCACCGCTGAACAGCACGAGCCCGATCGCCTATTGGGCACTGGAGCAGAAGGCCGGGGCGCTGCGTTCACTCGGCCAGGTCGCCGAAGCGGCGCACGACTTCTCCGTCGTCTTCGATCGCACCGAAAGCAGGAAATACCCCTCCTACCTGAGCTTTCGCATTGAGAGCGACAGCGCCTGGGAGGCCGTAATCCGGCTCTGCGCCAACAGCCACGAAAAATCCGTGCTGCACTTTTTACGCGGCATCAACAACTATAACAATGCACTGGAGGAAATGGAGAACATCTACGCTCTCGAGCCGTCGTCCGGCATGCTGAACACGCTCCTCGTGAGAGAGATCAACAGGCACGAGGACAGGATCTATCAAATGGACCGACCGTACTACGCCGACTTTTCCCCGTCGGACGAAGAGGGCACGGCGGCCTCTCTCGAGCGGCTCCGCACATTCCTCAACCGTTGCGTCTCGGAAAAGAAGGTCAAGAACATTCACCTGTGGAGGCTCGCGGATGCCTACGTGGAGTCTCTTCTCGGGAATAGTGACGCTTCGATCCAGAAGCTTTCGGCACTGCGGCCCGTTGCGACCGATACCCTGTCCCTTCGCAGCATCGATCTCATTCTCACCGCGATCGACGTCGAACGCGCTAGCACGCTCACCGCCGGAAACGAGGACAAGCTGTTCAAGCGTGTTCTCGACGGGCAGCACGACAAACTCCTCAGGTTCACGATCAATCGATTTGCGAAGACCCTTGCGGCGCAGGGCGACTCCGTGAAAGCCTGGCTCTGCAACAACAACATCAGCACCATGATGGGACAAATGGACCTTGCACAGACGGACCGCGTGCTCTCCTGGCTTGATCACCGCAAGAAGACGAGCTTCGACGAGTACCTCGTCGACAGCAGGCTGGCGAATCCGTGGTATATCACCGATTACAGCCGCGGCGGCTGGGACGCGTCGGGTGACGCGAGGGAGAAACTCCTCGAACTGAAAGGGACGATCCTTGCGAGCCAGCATCGGTTCCGCGATGCAATCGTCGTATTCGAGCAGCGACAGGGCAGGCCCCTGGACCCTCTTCGCGCAAACCCCTTTTCTGCGCGGATCAACTGTGGGTCAACCCACCCGGGGGCGGCCGTCACATTACGGCGACATGCTCTCCCTCAAACTGCCGAATTCCGGAATCGTCTGCACCATTTCCCATAAGAAGATTGCCCGGCCGGACACTTCGAAGGATTCCGAAGACACCTTGTATCCCGATGTGGGGATTTGGCCGACGTTTGAGGACTACTTGAATGGAGCTGATCCGGTGTTTGATTGGGTGCTGCAGGACGCGAAAAAGAAATCCCCGTCGATTAATTGATCCCGTTATAGTACTTTGCAAGAAGGTATCCATCGACGTGAGAATTGAGACGCAACCCCTCGATTTGGCAGCGATCACCAAGGAGCCACAATGAAAACACATCAAAGACCAAAGAGTGTCGAAGCTTACATTGCAGCGGCTCCGAAAGAACTGCGGGGCGAACTGAAGGAGCTTCGGACGGCTATCAAAAGGCTGCACCGGAGGCCGAGGAACGCATCAGTTACGGGATGCCGTATTACGGTTACAGGGGACGAGTCGCCTATTTTCAGTTTTCAAAAAACCACATTGGATTATACATACCTCCTCCGGTCATTCAGGATCACAAACGTGAACTGGAACGGTATCACACTGCCATGGCGACGGTCCGCTTTCCTCTGGACAAGAAACTTCCCCTGGCCCTTATAAAGAAACTGGTCAAGGCGCGGGTGAAATGGAACGAGGAGAAGATTAGGTAGAGACGGGAGATCGTGGAAGCGCGAAATCCCTGCCCGCCAAATATCCACGCATAATTTCGTTCGTCAGTATTGTGACTCCAACTTCTTTTGACGATATTCTACTACCCTCCAAGAAGAGCATGCAACTATTCATCCGATACTTTTTCAGAAGGAGGGTTTTCTATTGTGATTACTATGGCAGTTTCTAACACCGTAAAATCCAATTCCAGATCGAAGACCAAAGCTGAACGCGAAATCGACTTGAGCCTCACCAAGCCATCAACCAGGTCGAACGGAACAGCTAACAGATTGAGCGATGAGGACAAGGCAATTCATGATTGGTATCGGTTTGTTCTTTCGTTCCCCCCACATCTCGTCCGCGACTACATAAGCAATCTCGGTCTTGCCGAGGGCAACGTTCTTCTCGACCCGTTTTGCGGCTGTGGCACAACGCTTGTTGAAGGGAAGATGCGCAACATTGTGACAATTGGCGTTGAAGCCAATGCATTCGCTCATTTTGCAACCTCGGTAAAAATCAAGTGGAATATTGATTCCGAGCAACTCCTTCGGGATGCTAAGCACATAGCTGATCTCACGAGAGGACTATTACTGAAAAATGGCATCGATGATGAAAATCCTTTCGAGCGAATACCGACCGGGCTGACTCTTCGGGGACTGAATTCGGATCAAGAGAGACTCCTTCTTTCGGATTCTATCAGCCCTTTGCCGCTCCACAAGACATTAACGTTGCTGGAAGTAATCAAACAGCACGACACTCACCCGGCTTTTGGCCATATGTTGCTTGCCTTGGCAAAAACACTTGTTTTTAAGACAAGCAATCTCCGGTTTGGCCCCGAAGTGGGGTTGGGCGAAATCAAGGATGACGTTTCCGTCGTTTTGCCATGGCTTGAAGAGGTCGGGCGCATTTGTGAGGATCTGACAGAACCGCTTTATAGTAACACAACAAGATCTGAGGCACTGTTCGGCGATGCGAGATCGATGGAGGACCTTGTGAAGGAACGATCGGTCGATGCAGTAATAACCTCTCCGCCGTACCCTAACGAGAAAGACTATACAAGGACCACGCGACTTGAATCAGTAGTGCTTGGTTTCATCAATTCCAAAGAAGAGTTGCGAGCCTTAAAGAAAACCCTGATACGCTCAAACACACGCAACGTCTACAAAGTCGATGACGATGATAAGTTCATTACAACACACCCAAGGATACAGACAATCGCCGACGATATCGAAAAGCGCAGGATTGAGTTAGGGAAAGACTCGGGATTCGAAAAATTGTATGGCAGGGTAACTAAGCTTTATTTTGGCGGAATGGCGAGACACCTTTCTCAGCTGCGCAAAGTGCTGAAACCGGGTGCAAAGTTGGCATATGTTGTGGGCGATCAGGCCTCCTACCTGAGGATCATGATCAGAACCGGCGAATTGGTTGCCGAAATTGCAGAAGCACTTGGATATCGCCATTTAAAGACTGACTTGTTTAGAACACGGTTCGCTACGGCCACCCGAGAGCAACTGCGCGAGGAAGTAATCGTCCTTGAATATCCTGGAAGATAACAGATGGCCCGTAAGAACAAGTATGATCAGACAATCGAGAAAGTGTTCTTCAGCCACTATAAGAAGGGGAGGAAGAAGTTTTCGTTTTCCCGGAAGGAAATCGAAAAGTCAGGCGTGAAGAACGTGGGGGACATTATCTACACGTATCGGTACAGAGGACAACTTCCACCTCGAATCCTCGAAACCGCCCCCCAAAGCCTGGAATGGCTTATTAGACCAGAAGGAATTGGGAAATACAGATTTGAGCTGCAGAAAGAGTTCAACATCACGCCAAACACAAACATTGCCGAGACCAAGATATTGGATGCCTCCCCAGGATTCATTGTGAAATATGCCCTGAATGACGAACAGGCGTTGCTGGCCAAAGTGCGATACAACAGGCTGATCGATGTATTTACTGGATTGACTTGTTATTCGCTTCAGAACCATCTACGAACGACCGTGAAAGGGATTGGGCAAGTCGAGACGGATGAAATATATGTCGGTGTGGACAGACGAGGGGCCCATTATGTGATTCCGGTTCAGGCAAAAGGTGGAAATGACAAGATCGGTCGAATACAGATCGAACAGGACATCGCTCTCTGTAAAGAAAAATTCTCGAAATTGATTCCGAAACCCGTTGCAGCGCAATTCATTGATCCTCACCTCATTGCTTTGTTTGAATTCGTCGAACAAAGGGGCCAGCTGAAAATTGCGGTTGAGAAACACTATCGATTGGTATCACCCGATGATCTTTCTGACGACGAACTTGAGCAATACAAAGAATCCTCGTTTGGCTAGATGCTGTATAAAAAACAAAGGCCTCGGGGAGAGGCCTTTTCTGAGCAGAGAACCGGAGGTTAGTCTCTCCCTTTGTGGCGCTTCGGCTCCGGCAGCCGTTCGAGGAGATATTCGGTGTTGTATTTCAGAAGGGCATAGGCTTCGCTCGTCATCATAGCCTTCTCATCCTTGTCCCTTCTCCACCATGTTTTTCTGTCTTTCCCATGTTTCCGTTCTTCTTCCTTCTCGCTCCGTTTCCGGATTCGTTCAACCTTGCCGACGAGCTTTTGCAGCTCTCCTCGTGCCTTGACCGAGTCTCCCCGTTCCAGTTCACGCCGGGCTTTTTGCAGTCGGAGTTCGATATTCCGAATAATGCCATCCTCAGGTCTCTCATCGCCGTCGCAGTCATTGTCTCGTTCTTTCCCCAGCCAGCCGAGTTCAGCGGATTGACGGGTGTAAGAAAGAAGGGTGTCGAGGAACGTGAGATGGACGAAAGGGATCAGAGGTCGAACAGGGCCAATCGTCCTACCGACAACTCCTGGCCCGTACGGGGTCAGATCGTCGTAGCCAGGGATGGAATCAGTTGCCATTCCTTGAGGAAAAGTTGGAAAATCTGCCCAGCCCTCCGCATAGTACGTCACAACCCCCGGGATGATGCTGGTCCAGTAAGAAAACCCCCCCCGCATAGCCCCAGGTATGATTTCGTCTTTGAATTCATCTGAGTCATTCTTGGCTTGTGCAAACCAATTCGCGGCAGCAAGGTCCTCACGCAAGAGCTTGTTCCATTCAGGTGGAGATTCAAGCCCCCCCAAATCCTGCACCCCGGGCAAAAGAACCATGAATTTCCATATAGCCTGTTTTGCTTCCGCGGAGTTGTTGATCACGTACTTGTAAGTGTAGACGTTGTGGTTACGATTAACCGCCGCGTCGACACCGATGCTAATCTTGTCCCTAGTTTCCAACTCCTGGCTTCTCACCATGTTGAAACAGCAGAACGACATTACTAGCAAAGTCCAGGTAGGTTGCATTGCTCGTGCCTCATTTGATTGTAACATGGAAATGATTTCCCTCGTTTCTTATGGTTCCTTGTAGCCCAGCCTTTTCAAACCATTCCGCCAGCTCTTTTCGCGCAATTGTCCTGGTGCTTCCCGCAGCGGCTCTCACCTTATCATCGATATCGGCGCTAATGCCCCCACGATGTTTTTGGTGCGGAGTAACCCAGTTATTGCTGATGTCGAAGGGTCCCCCAAACTCCAGACTGATGTCGTTGATCCGAAGATAACACTTCTTGATCTGATAGATAGTGTCAGCCAACGTTGTGAGGCTTTTTACCATATTCGAAGTCCCATAGTGGTTCTTGCGGTGCCTTGAAATCACCCCCGGTTCCCCCAACGCACCTATAAGATCATAGTGATCTCCTGCCAATAGTTCTTTTAGGTTAGGGATCTTCATAACAATTCTCAGTCCCGCTGTGTCTCCGGGAGTGACACTTCGTACAGACAACGAATCAACTCCCCCGATTCCGCTGCTGAGGTAAGTGTATTCCACCTTTCCTGCCGAATCCGTCAGACCTTGGACAGCCACAAGAGTCTCCTTGGCTGAAGTTACGAATCTCCCCGATGGCCGGTTGTCAGAATGATCATGGCCCCCAGAATTTGGGACTGCTGTTGTGCTGAGAATGAATGGAAAGTCTCTTGCGGGGCCGCCCCTCTGATTTCTGGCCCTTGCCGTGATCGTTGTTCGGGCAACTCTTGTGAAATCAATAATGCGCCTGCACGTGTCAGGCTTGCCTTGCGGTACTGTGCACGCGGGATCCTCTTTTTTATTGTCACCATCTCCCAAGGGCTTCAGAACAGTATCTTTCGATTCAATGCTTAAGATTACAGTGTCTCTGGAAATCAGGCTCACTTTCCCTTCTCCCCTCACCGTATCCCGAGCGAGGAAGGGATACAGCACTGCGGGAATGAAATCCTCGGTCGATCCTTCTCCCGTCTTCTTCGCAAAGAGCGTGACAGGGAATGTTGTTGTGGGAGATTGCTCATTGGCCAGAAATTTGAGCTGTATCCCCGAATGCTCGTCTTCCAGGAAGAAGACTTCAATCTCTGTGAGGGTATCTCCCTGCGAAATAATGCTTCCATTCGTCCGCTCATAACTCAAGGTCCCGTACCGGGAACTGTCCTTGATCCCAACCGAAACGAGCGGCGCGACAATCCGGTCATGCTCCCCTCCCGTGGCGTCGACAGTCTTTATCGCTATGCGGGATTGTTCTCCCGTTGCGATCGAATCCGGATCGACAATAAGTCTCAGATAGTAGGGAACAACCAGCACGGAGTCCGACTGCTCGATCCCGTTGCTTTCGGCCCGTACCGTCACCATCACTCCCTGAGAATCGGGGAAAACTCCGTCGGCGACAAGGTGATATTGAGGAATCTGAGAGGCCAGGGCTGTTATTGTGTTGCCTTGCGGCGTACGGGGCCCGAAGAACTCATCCTCCACTCTCCAAAACTGAACATACTCACCCCCACCGACAATGGTCAATGTCACAGGATCCGAGCCGGGCGACCAACTCGTCGAGCCGTCGCACCGGTTAACGCCCGTTACCTCAGAGGTTACCGAAGATTCATAAAACAGCGGATCGTCAGGGAGGTTGAATCGAAACGAATCAAAATGGGGCGTATTGAAAGGGGAATCGGGCCACCCGGTGGAGAACTGACCGTAGAGCGTCGAGTCCCTTCGCAGGAGCAGACCGTCGTAGTAGAGCTCGAAGACGGCATGGGCCGTCTGGCCGGCGGGCCGGTTCGGGAGAAACACAAAATGTTCATATAATCCCCCCGGAGCAGGATCAATCATGAAGGAGATGTGTGAGGTTCCCGTGTCGATTTTGAGCTTGCACGGTGTGTATGTCTGAAAACTCGCAAACCACGGTTGATCCCATCGTACTTCAACTCTGAGGGAATGGGTGGAGGAAGGAGCGGATGTTTGCATTTTCACAGCAGACAACGGAGAGGGATTGATTCGGACTTTTTCCCGAATGTGAACCTGCGCGGCGAGAGAGCACGCGAACGCGGGAATGAGAACTGCAACAAAAAAGACCGGGAACTTCATGGATGACCCCCCATGAGGTGAGCGACAAAGGGAAGGTGGGGTTTGGCCGAGACAAAGTCAAGAGGAAAACATCGGCACATTTCTCTTCAACAAACCGTCATGCGGCTTGGGGGCAAGCCTTCGCATGGATTGGGGACATAACGCCCGGTTGCCGCTTGCTTCTTTCTGCTTACTGTTTGCTCCTTACTCCCTGCTGCTTTTCATCCTTTTTTTCGCGACAATTCCCTGCAACCAGACTCGAGGCGAGAGGCGTGAGAATTGAGACGCAACTCCTCGATTTGGCAGCGATCATCAAGGAGCCTCAATGAAAACACATCAAAGACCAAAGAGTGTCGAAGCTTACATTGCAGCGGCTCCGAAAAAACTGCGGGGCAAACTGAAGGAGCTTCGGTAGGCATCAGGCCCACACCATGGCAAACAGTCACGGCGAATGAACGGAGAAGGGGAATTCGCCGATGGATTCGACTCGGGTTCATATTTTGGGCCGTCATATCAACGAGCCGCTTATCGGGGTTGCAAGATGATGTCTGACAAATACAACCGTGAGTATTGCATGGAGCCACGCGCAATGCCGCCCTGCGTTCCTGCCGCTCCGTTATACGACGTGGTCGCCTGAGGAGAAAACGCAGCTCAAGGAAAGCATTCTACCTCTTTGATTTTAGACCTCTGCGCTTGTTTCGATGACTATGATGTCGAACAAATATATCATCCTCTTACTCTGTTTGTCTCTCTTTGGCACCCATGTGTTTGCCCAAGATTCGACGAATTCCCAATTCGCATTCGGAGATGGTATTACGCTGCACGGCGGCTTGGGCTACTTTGCCGTCCGGGATGAATTCATCTCAAATGAAAAATACTCCGGCTCACTCCCGTTGTTCGCAGCAAGCTGGTCCCGTCTGCACGACACCTACGGATACCGTTTGACGTGTGTCTATCAATTCACCCAAAGTCTCAAGAACAATAATGTGTCTGCCGAAATAAACCAATTCTCGCTTGGTTTTGATTTTCTCTACCCCGTCGGCGAAACTTCCCTCTTCACAAAGAAAGTCTTCATTCTTCTTGGTCCATCTTCAGAACTGTTTATTCATTTCAGGCGACAGAATATTGCGGGTTCAATCGAGTCCACTTTGAACGCCTATTCGTTCGCACTGATGATTTCAGGCGGACTTCGGTCGGAGGCGTATTGCCTGATCAATTCCGATCTCCAGCTGCAGTCATCAGCGAGCTTGAGCATCCTTTCATTTGGCGGACGGATGGTCAATCCGACAAAGAGTGACGAGTCCTTCATCAAACTTCTCAGCGTATGGAATGGACTCAGGGCTTCCGCAGAACTTGGCGTGCGGTATCGTATCACATCCTCGATGACGGGAACTCTTGGATACCGGCTGGAAATCACCCGACTGAGCGCCTGGGACAATTTCCTCACCGGCGCCGACTTTTTCAGTATCGCGATCTCCTACAACCTGTAAGAATGTCTTTGCAATGAACCGTTTCTTCCCATACGCGCTTGCTCTCTTTGTATCGGCTTTCTCCGGTTGCGGCGATCTCATTGTCGGCGATCCCGAGCCTTCGAATAACATTGCGGATTTTGAAGCTGCCTGGTCCATTACCAATTCCGTCTATCCCTATTTTCAATTCAAGGGTATCGATTGGGACAGTCTTCACGGTGTTTATCGTGCACGCGCGGAACAATCCAAAGGGGATGAATTCTTCGTCGTACTCTTCAATATGCTCGCAGAACTGAAGGACGGCCACGTGGGCCTCACGACGAAGGGAGGATACTACGTTCGAGTCTACACACCATCCAGAACAGTACGCGACAGGTTTGCCTTCAATCCTCTCGTCGTGCGGAAATATTTCGACAAAGAACTGAAGCTCGCAGGCGACAGGAATATGGAATATGAAATGCTTGCTGACACCATTGGGTACATCAGGCTCTCAACATTCACACAGGGAGGCTGGATTCAGGAATTCCACACGGTGTTGGAGTACTTTCGCAACGCCAGGGGCCTTATCATCGACGTGAGAAACAACGGCGGAGGGTCGACAACCAACAGTGATATTGTTGTAAGCAGATTCTTAAGCGGCCCGCTCACCTATGGAGCTGTCTATATTGGAGGACAACTGCAGCCTGCGTCTCAACTTCAGCCGAGAGGCCCATTCCGTTATGCACATCCTGTCGTCGTGCTCATCAATGGCGTATGCTTCAGTACCACCGAGCACTTCACGGAGATGATGAAACAAATTCCCACCGTCACGATTCTCGGCGATACCACAGGGGGCGGATCAGGTGCTCCGGAATATTTCTCCCTTCCAAGCGGCAGGCAGATTCGGATTTCACTGAAAGATTTTCGCCGGTACGACGGCATCCCGTACGAATGGAACGGTGTACCGCCCGAGATACGTGTGGAACAAACTGAAGAAGACATCAAGCATCAAAGGGATAGACAATTAGAACGTGCGATTGAATTATTGAAGTAACGCCGGAAAAAAAATCTCCCCGCCTCTGTGACTCGCAGGAGGCAGGAGGCAGCCACTTGGAATTTGCCGCCCATCAGGCGTAATTGTCTTTGCTTTTTGTTCCTGGAAGGACAGAGCTGTCAAAAAAACCAAACATTTGTCTCCGTTAATTCAAGGTGCCAGCATGAGATCACTCTTGCGACTTCTCACCATTTGCGTTCTACTTTGCGGTACCGGCATTGCTGGCAAGTGCCAGACTCTTCCACCTCGTGTCTCCGAGCTCATTCGATCACATTCTCTGCAGTTCGCTGTGCCGCCCGGGTTCGCGCACACTTCGGTCATGCCCAATGACGATGTGGTCTATGACTTTGCAGTCAAGTCACAAACGAAGAAGCTCGAGATTCGATATCGTATCATCCCGATCCGGCGAACTAACGAAGCTCCCAGCATCGATGTCAATACAATGTATCACGCCATGCTCATCGCCATGGCCCTTAACATCTCTGGTGGACAGCAGCCACATACTCAAGACTATCCCGAGAACAGTGTAAGGGAGGAGTTTGGAGCTGATGCCGGTGCAACAACCGCCGTACGCTGCAACTCAGACTTTGGAAAAGACTACCAAAACTGCCTGATTTCAGTTACACATAAGGATGACGTTGCCGATGCGTATGTATTTTTCCTGTTCGATGATCTGCAGGTTCTCCAAGCTGCGATCACGACTGACAACATCTATCACGCGCTTCGGTTCCGATAACGCAAGTGGAACGGCGCATGCGCAACACAACCCGACGATCCCTTGGTGATCATTGGCGCAATTCCAGACTTATCGTTGACTGAGAAACACGGCTTTCGATATGATGCCAGAGAGCGTTGGCTGCAATTGGCACGGATCAATCCACATAAGGAACAACCACAGATGTCAGGCCGCCATTTCTTCACGCGGGCGCTCTCGGCGGTTTGCTGCACCATCTTGATCGGTTGCAGCAGTGCCACGTTGATCAAAGAAGTTCCCTCCCATCTGAAGCCGGGCAAGCTCTACCTCGCTCCCAAAACCGTTGAGGTCGCCGGCCGAACATTTGACACGGAAGAGGGATTCCTGGTCGTCACCGAAAACCCATCCGACACACTCACCCGAAAGAACATGCTTCCTGTGTTCCGTATCCGATCAGTCAGCAAGACTCCGGCCGAACCCATCTTCTGGCTCAACGGCGGTCCTGGTCTCTCAAACATGAGCTATTTCCGCCTCAGTAGATTGCTGCAGAATCACGACTTCATCCTCATCGGCTACCGCGGCGTTGATGGCTCGATAGTCCTAAGATCCAAGGAAGTGGAAGAGGCGATGGAAGGTGTAGATGGGGATCTGCTGAGCGATGCGTCTCTCCACTCGCTCTCGCAAGCCATCGAATTGTTCTCAAAGAACCTCACCGCTCGAGGCATCGATATCGGTCACTATACGATGACGGGTGTTGTTTCTGACCTTGAGGCAGCGCGCAAGGGATTCGGGTACGAAACGATCAATCTCCTCAGCTTCAGCTACGGGACGAGAGTTGCTCTCATCTATGGCTACCTTCATCCGGCTGTCGTGTTCAGATCGGTGATGATCAGCGTGAATCCTCCGGGCCACTTTACGTATAGTCCGAGGAAGACTGATGAACAGCTCGACTATTATGACCGATTGTTTGCCGCTGATTCGAGCAACTATGACGGTCGTCCATTGTCACAGTCGATTCGGACGGCGCTGGGAAAGATGCCCTCCCGGTGGTCGCTCTTCAAGCTTGACCCGGGCAAGATCCGGGTGATCACGTTTGCCATGCTGTCCCAAAAGCGCAGCGCCGCTTTAGTTTTCGATTGTTATCGTGCGGCCGAACAAGGAGACTACAGCGGCTTGTACATGCTTCAACGCGCCTACGACTTCATGATGCCGTCAATGATGATCTGGGGCGACCTGTTTGCAAAGGGAAGCACCGACTTTGATCCCGGTATTGATTATGTTTCGGAATTGCGGGATTCAACGACTGTGATGGGTTCGCCTCTGTCGTTGCTCATCTCGGGCGGTGCAGTGGGGCATTGGCCTGTTCATCGCGTCCCGCCTGGGCTCAACAGGATTCAGCAATCGGACGTCCAAACGCTGCTTGTCAGCGGAAGCGTAGATTTCTCAACTCCGGCGGAGTATGCGACAGAGGAGTTGCTGCCATCCCTTACCTACGGGAAGCAGGTCATACTCCGGGAAATGGGGCATGTTGGCGACATCCTCAATCTGCAGCGGCCCGCACTTGAGCACCTCTTGCTCAGCTTCTATGATGAGGGTGTCGCTGACGATTCACAATTCAAGTATGACCCAATGGACTTTGAGCCGCCGGTGAATCTTCCCCTCTGGGCGAAGGTGCTGTATCCATTCGTACTTGTTTTGAGTTTATTCTAAGTGATAATCGAACAGCCGTGCCAACTTCAGCCAACCAACCCAACAACGATTCTTCCTCTTGAAAGGAGCATACCATGCAGCAATCTCGACCGTCCTTTCCATCGAGAGGACCCATGCTGAAAAGCAGAGGAAAATTCATTCTCACCTTGGGTAGTCTTCTCTTCGTCGCCGTCGTGAGCAACATTGTGATGATTATCATAATGAGTTCGGCCAATCTTCCCCTCTACTTCAAACTCCAAAACCCATTCGGCTACCTGCAGTTATTCTGTCTGTTCGCAGGGCCTCCTCTTGGGATAATCGCCTGGAGAATGGCACAGACAGACATCAAGAAAATAGGCGCAGGAACGATCTCCGCTTCTGCAAGCGGAATTACCAGATTGGGAAGGTTGCTCGGCGCGTCCGGCACTTTTCTGAGTTTCATCACAGCATTGATGGGTTTGTTCATTCTATTCACCTCAGTAAGGACAGCCGCACTCAAAGACGCGATGACGGAACACCTCGTGACTCTTGGCTCAAACGCCTATCAATACCGCCATCGTCCCGCACCCCTGAGAGGCGGAGGCGGTTCCTATTCAGGCTACGTTATTCCGGATCGCCTCTCATCGGGATA